>Ga0315280_10012538_pt1 | contig 10232 bp, 10 predicted proteins | sample YL17G06_40_MG_FD_203697 | JGI IMG/M metagenome (GOLD analysis project Ga0315280, IMG submission 203697) | Sediment microbial communities from Yellowstone Lake, YNP, Wyoming, USA - YL17G06_40 | ecosystem: Environmental > Aquatic > Freshwater > Lake > Sediment | place: USA: Wyoming | collected...
TAGCCGGCGCTCACCAGGCGCGCGATGCGCCGCGCCGAGCCGTCGACGTTGACCAGCTGCTCCTCGAAGGTGCCGGCCTGGCCGGGCTGCAGGATGGCGTTGCCGCCCAGGGCGACGACGACGGTCTGCTGGTGTGTCTGCTGCCGTGCGCGCGGCCGCTGCGTCTGCTTCATCCCTTGCGTCCGCCTGTGTTCGTTCGGGTTCGCGTGGTCCGGGAGCGCGGGCGCGGCGACCGCGGTCGCCGCGCCCGCGCAGAGGGCTTTCTCCGCCTCAGAGTCGCGCTACTTGCCCGACCCCGACCCCATCTGCGGCGCGTCTTGCTCGGGGCGCTGCGACGGCGCACCGGTCTCGGGCTTGTAGAGCAGGAACCCCACGATGATCGAGATCAGCGTGCCGACGCCGGTGATCAGCCAGTAGGTCGTCTGCACGGTGCCGTCGCCGTAGAAGAAGAGGAAGATCGTGAAGACGATGCCGGCCTCGCAGAGGATCGTCCACAGCCAGGCGCCTGCAGCGCCGCCGGGCACCGTGTACGGCCGCGGCTTGTCGGGCTGCTTGGCGCGCAGCACCAGCAGGGCCGGGAACATCAGCAGGTAGGGCAGGAGGAAGACGATCGAGCTGAGCGCGAAGATCGTCCAGAAGATGTCCTCGTTGTTGGCGAACAGCAGGTAGTTGACGATGGTGACGCCGCTGGCGATGACGCCCATGAGGACGAAGGCGTAGTCGGGGGTCTTGTAGCGCGGGTTCACGTGACCGAACACGCCGGGGGCCGTCTTGTCGAGGCCCGTCGAGCCCATCGAGTGGTTGGCGCCGATCGACCAGGTCACCATGTTGCCGAGGAACGTGAACAGCAGGCCGACGATGACGACGTCGAAGAGCCAGGTGTAGCCGCCGAGCACGTTGTCGAAGCCCAACTTCAGGGCGTCGGCGATGCCGGTGACGATGCTCACGTCCTCGAGCTTCAGGCTCGCCAGGATGCCGAAGGTGGCGAACATGTAGATGGCCAGGATGGCGACGCCGGCGGCGACGATCATCTTGGGCACGTCGCGCTTCGGGCTCTTGATCGCCGAGCCGGCCGAGTTCATGAGCTCGAAGCCCATGTACGAGTAGATGACGATCGGCAGGTACGACCAGTTGCCGCTCCATGTGGGCTTGAACTCGGAGAGCGCGAACGAGTTGGCCGTGCCGTTCTTGATGGCGTAGGCCGCGCCCACGACGCCCAGCGCGATGAGCACGATCATCTTGAGGGCGGCGCTGGCGTTGGGCACCCACTTGCTCCATTCGATGGGCAGCACGCCGATGCCGACCATCACCCAGATGAGCGCCAGGACGATGACCGCCTCCCAGGTACGCGACATGCCGGCCCAGAACACGGTGGCCAGCGTGCCGGCGAAGAGGACGAACACCGACGGCGCCCAGTAGGCGACGTTGACCCAGTACAGCCAGGCGGTCATGGTGCCCCAGCGTGGGCCGAAGGCCTCGCGCACCCAGACGTAGATGCCACCCTCTTCGGGCCAGGCGGCGCCCAGCTCGGCGGTGGCGAAACCGTAGGGGACAAAGAACAGGACGGCGAGAACGATCCACCAGGTCAGTCCCTGTACGCCGATGGCCGCCGAGGTGGCGACGGTGTCGGCGACCAGGATCGCCGAAACGCTGAACAGGACCATGTGCAGCAGCCCGAACGTCTTGGGCTGCTGGTCGAGCGTCACGCCTCCGGCGCGGCTTGCTGTATCAGTCATCTGAGCCTCCCTCCTTCTTGCGCGGTGATCGACGTTGCACGCGTTGTCGTCTCGGCTGGGGCCGCGACCGACGGGCCGGGGACCGGCCGGTCGGTCGCGGCCCGTCGGTCGCGGCGGTGCGTGCTTATGCCAGCAGCGCCCGCCCGATGGGCTGCAGGTCGGGGTCGGCGGGCAGTTCGTCGATGCCGACGATGGCCAGCATGAGCGCCTTCTGGAAGTGCAGGCGGTTCTCGGCCTGCGGGAAGATGATCGAGGCCTCGCTGTCGGCGATCTCGTCGGTCACTTCTTCGCCGCGCATGGCCGGTAGGCAGTGCATGAACTTTGCGCCGGGCTTGGTCTTGCTCCACAGCTCCGCGTTCACCTGGAACGGTTTGAAGGCGGCGACGCGGTCCTTGTACTCGTCCTCCTGGCCGGTCCACCACCAGCAGTCGGTGTAGATGAAGTCGGCGTCCTTCACGGCCTCGACCGGGTCGTGGATGAGACGGAAGGAGCCGCCGCTCTCGGCTGCATAGCGCGCGGCGCGCGCGGCGCGGTCGGCGGCGATCTCGTAGCCGGGGGCGTTGGCGATGGTCACGTTGAGGCCGAGCTTGGTGAGCGTGGTCGAGAGCGAGTTGCACGGGTGGGCGCAGTCGCCGAGGTAGGCGAAGTTGACGCCTTTCAGCTTGCCGGCATGCTCGAGGATGGTGAGCGCGTCGCTCATCGACTGCGCCGGGTGGCGGTCACCGTCCATGCCGTTGATGACCGGCACCGTGGCGTGCCTGGCGAGCTCGTCGACGGTCTCGTTCTTCTTGGAACGGATCTGGATGGCGTCGCACATGCGCGATAGGGTGCGCGCCGTGTCGGCGATCGTCTCGCGCCCGGGAAGGTGGATCTCGCCGGGGCGCAGGTAGAGGGCGTTGCCGCCCAGCTCGGCGAACCCGTTCTCGAAACTCACGCGAGTGCGCGTCGAGGCGGCCTCGTAGATCATCGCCAGGTGCTTGCCCACGAGAAAGGGCGTGAGGCGTCGACGCGCACGCAGGCTCTTGAGCTCGACGGCAAGCTGGAGCAGGGCCTCGAGCTCCTCGCGCGAGAAGTCCTCGTCGGTCACGTAGTGGCGGCCGCGGAACGTCGCGAACGAGGGCAGGGAAACGGCTGTCGTCATGGCTGCTCGTACCTCCTTGTCGCGCTGGCGGCGGTCACGGGGGCGGCAAAAGGCGGGCAGAGGCGACCTGCCGCACAGACCCGGGCCCGGGTCGGGCAGTTAGACCGACCGGTCGGTCTAACGCTGACCACTGGCAGCATATTCCTTGCGGAAAGGCGCGTCAACACGGCATACGCAGGCATAACACATCTAGTTCGACCGGTCGGTCGGGCGTGATACGATGTGTCCATGGACGAGCAACAGACGGCCTCGCTCGAGAACCCGATGGCGACGCTGGCGCCGGCGGCGCAGCGCATTCTCGCGGCCGCCCGACGGCTCCTGGAGCGGGGCGGCTTCACTGCGCTGCGCCTGCAGGCTATCGCGCGCGAGGCCGACGAACCAAAGGCCAGCATCGCCTACTACTTCGGCAACAAGGAGGGCCTCGTGAGCGCCCTCATCGACTCCCTCATCCATGACGCCAACCTGCAGCTCATCGAGGACACCGAGAAGCTGCCTGTAGGTCAGCAGCGCATCCACGCGCTGGTCGACGGTGAGACGCGTATCGTCTCCGACATCGAGTCGTTCCGCATGTTCTTCGACGTGCTACCGCACGTGCTGCGCGACGACAAGCTGCGGCCGCGCGTGGCGCGTCTCTACGACGGCTACCGCGAGACCGTGCTGCGCTGCTTCGGCGCGCGGGGCGCGGCCGCCAGGTCCACACTCTTGCCCCTGGCGATGCTCATGATCGCCATCGTCGACGGTCTGGCGATCCAGGAAGGGCTGGGTCCTGAGGGGGTCAGCGTCCAGACGGCGACGCAGCTCTGGGAGGAGCTGCTGCGCGACTACCTGCGCCGACATGTGTCGTTCGAGAACGACCGGTCGGGCGCAGCCGGGTGAACGGTGGAGCCGACGCGGCAGAGTGAAGCGCCCGGCGGGCGTAGCGGCGCAGACGCGGGAAGGGGCGAGCCGTGAAGGCGGCGATCGTCTGGGACGAAGCCTACCTCGAGCACGAGATGGGCGAGCACCCCGAGGGCGGCGACCGCCTCTCGCATATCGTGGACCACCTCGCGTCGACCGACCTGTGGTCGCGTCTGCGCGTTGTCAGGCCGGCGGCGGCGAGCGTTGCCGATGTGCTGACGGTCCACACTTCGACCTATGTCGACCTGGTGCGCACGGCGGCCGAGGGCGGTGGGCGCTGGCTCGACGCCGACACCTTCGTCTCGCCGCGCACCTTCGACATCGCCTTGCTCGCTGCCGGCGGTACGCTCGACACACTCAAGGGCTGGGAGCAGGCCACGGCGACCTTCGCCCTGGTGCGCCCGCCTGGGCACCACGCGACGCCCGACCGCGCCATGGGCTTCTGTATCTTCAACAACATCGCCATCGCCGCCCGACGACTGCTCGCGCAGGGCGTCGAACGGGTGGCCATCGTCGACTGGGATGTCCACCACGGCAACGGCACGCAAGCGGTGTTCATCGACGACCCGCGGGTGCTCTACGTGTCGCTGCACCAGTGGCCGCTCTATCCCGGCAGTGGCTGGTTCAGCGAGACGGGCGTGGGCGCCGGTCGCGGCTACACGGTCAACGTGCCCTTGCCACCCGGGTGTTGCGACGGCGACTACGCGCACGCCTTCGCCGCGCTGGTGGAACCGATCGTGGCGGCGTTCGATCCGCAGGCGCTGCTCGTCTCGGCGGGTCAGGACCCGCACGTCGACGATCCCCTGGCCAGCATGTCGCTCACCGACGATGGCTTCGCGCACATGGCCGTGCGCGTGCTCGAGCTGGCGCACGAGCACTGTGAGGGGCGGCTCGCACTCACGTTGGAGGGTGGCTACGAGCGTCAGGCGACGGCGCGCTCGGTCGCCGCCATCCTGCGCGCCATCCTCGACGAAGAAGCGCCTGCGGTGAGCGGCGAAACCGAGCGCGCCACAACGGCGATCGAGCAAGCCGTCGCCATCCAGCGCGAGTTCTGGCCCGTCTGAGGCCTTCAGTACTCCACGTCCTCGAGGCCGACCCGGCCCGAGAAGATGCGCTGTACGTAGACCTGGTAAGCGATCACCACGGGTAGCGCTACCAGGGCGAACACCAGCATCACCGTCAGCGTGAGGTGCGACGACGAGGCGTTGTGGATGGTCACCGCCTGCGCTCCCGCGTCGAGCGAGCGGACGAGGTCGGGGTAGAGCCCCGCCTCGCCGATGGCCATGAGTCCGAAGATGGTCGTCATCGCGCCGACGAACGCCTCGCCGTCTTTCTTGGCCACCATCGCCCAGCGGCCGTAGCCTAACCCGGCAACGAGAAGCGCGACGCCGACCCATCCCATCGCTCGGCTCAGGCCATCGCTGAGCTGGGTCTTCGTCGCCGAGTCGAGGGCGGTGTACACGGTCGTCAGCACGAGCAGCACCACCAGGACCGCCTGCGCCCACGAGCGCGCGCGCGCGGCGCGCTCCTGGAGGGCGCCCTCGGTCTTGAACGCCGCCCAGCTCGCGCCGATCGACACGAAGGCGGCGAGGCCGGTCAGTCCTACGAGCAGCGCGTACGGGTTGAGCAACGAGGAGAAGGAGCCCACGAAATCACCGGGCTGACCTCCCGTGCCGGGCCCGAGCTTGATGCCGCGCACCACGTTGCCCACGGCGACCCCGAACAGCAGCGCCGGCAGGAAGCTGCCGACGAAGAAGGCGGCGTCCCACAGGCGCGCCTGGCCGCCTGAGCTGTGCGAGCGGAACTCGAGCGAGACGGCTCGCAGGATGAGCCCGAAGAGCACCAGCATGATGACCAGATAGAAGGCCGAGAGCGCGATCGCGTAGGCGAGGGGGAAGGTGCCGAAGAGCGCGCCGCCCAGGACGAGCAACCACACCTCGTTGCCGTCCCACACCGGCCCGATCGACTGGCGCAACACGCCGCGTTCCTCGTCGGTACGCGCCAGGAACGGGTAGAGCACGCCGACGCCGAGGTCGTAGCCGTCGGTGGCGGCATAGATCGCCATGATCAGGCCGATAAGACCGAACCACACGAGCTGGAGGCTCATGTGCCCACCCCCTCGTCGGTCGCTTCGCCGATGCCGCCGGCACCCTGCGAGGCGACGGCACGTTGCGCCGCAACGGCACCCTCAGCAGCGACGGGAACCCGCCCCGGTCCCTTCTTGATGATACCGGCCATGACCCACACGTAGGCGACGAAGAGCAGGGCGTAGATGAGCACGAACAGGGCCAGCGTGAGAGCGATCTGGCTCGCCGAGACCGACGGCGAGGCTCCCTGCGAGGTGCGCATGAGGCCGTACACCACCCACGGCTGGCGCCCGACCTCCGCGGTGATCCAACCGCTCTCGGTCGCAATCCAGGGAAGGACCGCGACGGGCAGCAGGAGGTAGAGGTACCAGCGATGGTAGGCAAGCCGCCTGCGCCAGGCGTAGTAGATGCCGATCAGCGCGACGAGGATGAGCAGCATGCCCAGGCTCACCATGAGGTGATAGCTCTGGAAGACCGTCTGTACCGGTGGCCAGTCTCGTCGGGGGAACTCGTCGAGGCCGGTCACCGGCGTGCTGGTGTTGCCGCCCACGAGCAGGCTCAAGCCGCCCGGGAACTTCAGCCCGGTGACCTTCTTGCCGCCTTCGTCGACCCAGCCGATGAGGTTGGCCGGTTGGTCGGCGCCGGACTCGAACACCCCCTCGATGGCCGCCAGCTTGGCCGGCTGGTAGGTGATGATGTCGCGTGCCTGGACGTCGCCGATGAGCGGCATCATGACCGTCGAGACGAGGCCGATCGCGAGCGCGGTGGGCAGGGCGCGATGGGCGAAGTCGAGATGGCGCCCTTTGAGGATGTAGTAGGCACAGACGGCGGCGGCGAAGAAGGCGCCGATCGTCCAGCTGGCGAAGACGGTGTGCAGCACACGGCCGACGGTGGAGTGGTTGATGATGGCCGCCCAGACGCTGTCGAGCCGGGCGCGACCAGCGACGATCTTGAAGCCCGCGGGCGTCTGCTGCCAGGAGTTGGCGATGAGGATCCACAGCGCCGAGAGGTGGGCGCCGATCATCACCAGCCACGCCGAGGCGTAGTAGACGCCCTTCGAGACGCGCTTGCGCGCGAAGATCAGCACGCCGGCGAACGTGGATTCGAGGAAGAAGGCGAGCAAGCCTTCGGCCGCCAGCGGGAAGCCGAAGACGTCGCCGACGAAGCGCGAGTAGTTCGACCAGTTGGCGCCGAACGAGAACTCCATGGGCACGCCGGTGGCCACGCCGATGGCGACCGTGGCGATGAACAGCTTGAGCCAGAACGCCGAGGCGCGCTTGTCGGTCTCGAGCCCGCTCTTGTAGTAGCGGCGCTCCGCCAGGACGAGCATGACGGAGAGGCCGATGGAGAGCGGCGCGAAGAGGAAGTGGAAGCCGATCGTGAAGGCGAACTGGAGCCGAGCAAGCGTGACGGCATCCATCTAGGGTCGATCACCTCCTGGGTGGGGAAGATGTGAGGACCGCCAGGCGGCCTGGGGAGTCAAGGGAGTGGCCTCCTTTCGTCAGCGCTGCGCCCGGATGCGGGCACGGTCGCCGCCAATGTGGCGAAGTCCTGGCTGCCCAGATACCTTGCGAGGGTCGCTTCGGCTGCGCGCCAGACGTGACGCACCTCGCAGCCCTCGGCGTACCGGCAGGCGCTCTCGTCGTGCGCGCAGGCGCTGAGCAAGATGTCGTCGCCGAGCAGCGTGATCACGTCGAGGAGCGTGATCGCGGCGGCGGGGCGGGCGAGCACGGCGCCGCCGCCGCTGCCGCGTCGCGTGGCGACCAGACCGGTGGTGGACAGGTCGGTCATGATACGCCGCGCGAAGGGGTAGGGGACGCCCTGCAGGTCACACAGCCGTTTGGTCGACAGGCGTTCGCCCTTGGGCAGGCGGGCGAGCTCGACCAGCATGCGGATGGCGTAGTCGGTGCGTCTGGTGATCTCGGTCAAACGGCGCCTCCCGACGCTGTCGCCTGCGACGGCCGTTCCGAGACCGCCTCTCGCGCGACACGCAAATGATACCCCTCGGGTAGTACATTGCGTTTGCCATGGGTACGTCAAACGTTTGTCGCGGCCGGCGGGCTGGAGGATGATGGCGCCTTGCCCACGGGATGACGGGGTGGCGAGGCTTGAAGCGCGGGCCCTCCGGGCCCCGAATTCAAGCCTCGCCACCCCGGGGTCGACAACTGTGATAGGAGCCTGCGTCGCACATCGTACGATAGGTGAGCCGGGGCTGCGGCACGAGGCGACCCGGGGCTGCCGGCACAGCTCGCCGCCCCGTTCGCGGGGAGTGCGGGCGCGCCGCCACGGTGTGCGAAACGCGACCGAATGTGAACTGTGGAACCATTGGCCGTGGCGACGAAAGGTGTTACCATACCTGAGGGAGGGCCGGCCGCGAAAGCCGGCTTTTTGCTGGAGGTCGCGAAGAAGTGTCTACTGAAGAAATCCTCGAATGTCACGAATGCTCCGCCATCTGTGAGAAGGTCGTGTACCCTGCGGAGTGCCTCTCGAGTAATTGCCGCTACCTGTACTCCTTCCAAGACCACGGGCGCACCTTTTTCGGCTGCATCGAGAAGGTGTTCACGCACGAGATCGACCTCGAGCGTTTCGACGAGATCGAGCGCACCAAGGGCGGTTTCGGCGTCGTGAAGGCGGTGCGCCGGCCGCTCGAGCAGTGCTCGGTCGCCGTGCAAAGCTGCTATCAGTGCGCCGAAGGGCTGCTCTGCCGCAACCTGTACTTCCGCAGGCGCGACCGTCGCGAGATCGAGTCGGTCGGCGAGAACTGAGCTGCCCTGCCACGCGGCTCGCGACTGCTTCGCCTGTCGCACGCTGTGGCGGGTCTATCGTCGTGTGTGGCGCGCCGCACCGGCTCCGTTCTGGCTTGTCGCGCGGCGCACCGGCTCCCTCCTCGCGCGTGACCGGCCGCATCGGCCTGGATTTCTGGGCCCAGCTCCGTGCAGTCGCGCTTTGCAGGCCTTTCCCTTGTCTTGCGAGCCGTTCCCACACGTGCGCCGCGTGGTATACTTGGTAGACGACCGCAGGGTCGGCCTTGTGGGGGCGAATCGGTCTCGACATGGAGTGATCCTGGTCGGAGCAGCAAGCCGAGGTGCGGTGGCCTCGTTAAACTGCCGCAACAACACACCTGCCGAGAGTAATCTCGCGCTCGCCGCCTAACTAGGTGGCGATGTCAGCTCCGAGACGCCCACGCCCGGAGACCTGGCATCAGCTAGTGGGCTAGAGACCCGCCGGTCCGCTTCAGCCGGCGGCGATCGAAGGCAAGTGAGGCTGGCGATCCGGATCCGGCCGACGCGGAGCCGGGCTCGCGAGACGAAAAGCGCCGGCTAAGCTTGTAGAGACTCCGCTGGGGCATCCGTGGACGCGGGTTCGAATCCCGCCGCCTCCACCATTTGACTTCGTCCCGCATCTTCTGCTGTGGCAGACCTCCGCACCTGCGATCAGCCACGCCCACCCGCCACATGGGCTCTGAAGCGTCGCTTACACGGACCGCATATCCGGTGCAGGCACGGGGACGCTTGCCGATTACGCAGAAGGACGTAGGCTTTTCCCGAAGATCTACACAGTCTGCACACTCACTGTTAGCACCACTCCCCCTACGCGCATTGTCACCCTTGCACGGTAACCGTGTAAACGGTAAACTAGCCCCATGATCGCATCGTTCGGGGACCGCGCGACGGAGGATCTCTACCACGGCCGACCGACCGGTCGCGTAAGGCGATTCCCCCGCGAGGTGGTCGACGCGGCCCTGGTGAAGCTGGACTCGCTCAACGGCGCGGCCTCGATGCTCGATTTGCGCTCTCCGCCCGGCAACCGGCTTGAGGCGCTCAAGGGCGAGCTCAAAGGCTTCCACTCGATCCGCGTCAACGACCAGTGGCGGCTCGTCTTCCGCTGGCAGGGCAACGACGCCCACGAAGTGCGACTGACCGACTACCACTGAAAGGAGGCTTGCCATGATCCCCGAGAACCGCATCCCCACCCATCCGGGCGTGATCCTCGCCCAGGAGTTCCTCGCCCCGTTGGGCATCTCGCAGGTGGCCTTGGCGGCGCATCTCGGCGTGCCGGTGCAGAGGGTGAACGAGCTGGTTCGCGGCAAGCGCGGCGTGACGCCCGAGACCGCCTGGCTGCTTGCCCAAGCGCTCAACACGACACCGGAGTACTGGATCAACCTGCAGGCGGCGCACGACCTGGCGCGCAGCCGGCCGGCCGAGCCCGTCGGGCCCCTCAAGGTCGCCAGCTGAGGTCGGGATTCTGACTTCAAGTTTGAAGTGCAACACTTGGCCCGCTGACGCTCGCGTCTACCCGGCTTGTACATAGCACTCCTCCGGTGTCCGAAAGCCCAGCCGTTTGCGGGGCCGTGAGTTCAGGCGTGCGGCG
>Ga0315280_10012540_pt1 | contig 10231 bp, 12 predicted proteins | sample YL17G06_40_MG_FD_203697 | JGI IMG/M metagenome (GOLD analysis project Ga0315280, IMG submission 203697) | Sediment microbial communities from Yellowstone Lake, YNP, Wyoming, USA - YL17G06_40 | ecosystem: Environmental > Aquatic > Freshwater > Lake > Sediment | place: USA: Wyoming | collected...
GGGCAGCCGCTGGGGCACACGGCAGTATATGAACATGGAGCGATTGAAGGAACTCAAGCAGGAACAGCAGGAGGCCTCGACGGCGGTCGCCTGAGGTTCCGATAACGTGCCGCCCCCTTAAGGGGGCGGGGAGACAGAGGCATGACCTCAATCCATCGACCGGAGTGACATCCATCAGAAAATGTGCGAAGAACTCTTTACACTACCCGTGTCTTTGAGTTTGATGCCGATGACGTGCAGACAAGCGATAGTTCGACGGCGATGGCTGCGGGCGGCCTTGAGGGTGCGTTGTTGCGTTAACGCCAATTGCGCACAGATCTGTCCGGCACATTTCCGCGAACAGCGTCCACCCCGAGCCCATAGCGGTGTCAGTATCGCTGTGGCCGTGTGGACCTGGCAGACCGTCAGGCCCGGATTTTTCCCCCAGATGCTTCAGACAGAACTCACGGAGAAAGATATGGCTCAGGCAACTGAGGATCAGATGTCGTTGGATCGAGAGGAATTTCCGCACCTCGAAATGACCCATCCCCAGTTCCGTCTTGCTGTCCTCGAAGGCGCGCTCGATGACCCAGCGGGTGAAGGCCACCCGCAAGAGTGTTTCGACCGGGGTCTCTTCTGGAGCATTGCTGAGGAAGTACTTGATCTCCTTGGGGTCCAGGGCATGGCGGGCCACCAGCAGATGATAGGGACGTGTGGGCAATCCCTGCTCATCAGGCAGGTAGACCATCCGCCGCTTGGCTTGCCAGACCATCGGGCCCTTGGTGCCATCTTTGACATGGTAATTCTGCCAGGCGATCTTGCGCATCACAGGCGAATAGGTCAGGATGTTGCGAACTTCCACCTTCGGGTTATTTTTGACCTTCAGGCAAGGGTAGCGACGCGGGCGTCTCCCTTTGCGGTCGCGAGCGGTCGCGCGATACAGCACCGCCGGCCGCTTCGTCCAGACCGGGAAACTGGCCGGCGCCTCCGCCACATAGTTTTGGCCCAGCCCGTCCAACTCCCGCAAAAAAGGCCCTTTGCCGCCGTAGCCTTCATCGAAGGTCAGCCAGGCGAACCGCACGCCATTGGCCACTGCCCGCCGATATTGGTCCAACGCCATCTGCCATTTGGGTCGATACACCACATCCTCCGGAATCCCCGCCTCGCGACAACGCTGACGGTCGTTATACCAGGTCTCTTCCGGCAGGTATACTTCGCCATCGATCAGGCTGTAGAACTCCGGCGTGGCGTAACCCAGATGCACGCTGACCACGCAGTTCTCCTTCTTCCCCACGGCGCCGCAGTACTGGCGTTGCACACAAGCGGTCTTGTCGCCTTTCTTGACGAAGCTGGTCTCATCGATGACCCCGACGCTCTGCGGATCGGCATGGCGCCGGGCCACATACTGCTGGAGCTCGTCTCGCACGCCCTGCTCATCCCAACGAAACAGGCCGAGAAACTCCTGCAAGTTGCGGGGCGCCTCGCCGAACGCATCGGCCATCGGCTCGATACTCTTGCGAGGCAAATGGCTCAACTGCCCCTCGACGTACAGGTCGAGATACCGGCGGGTGGTGACCCGCCCGAAGTAGCCATCGAACTGGTTCAGAAAACGAGTCAATTCCGGCTTGATCCTCAAAATCGTACTGGCGTCCATACCAATGACCTCCCAATAGAAGTTCCGTTTCTATTGGATCATCGGTTGGCGGCATAGCTTCTCTTGAGCTTTCGTAGCGTTGTAGTACTAAGCCCTGTCGTGACTGCCAGCAGTACCCTCAACCGCAAGGTTGGGTAACGCGTGGCAGCAGCGAGAAAGTCTCTCACCTGCTGCGGAGATAAGGCGGTCACTGGCTTCTGGGCTACCTTCACTTTCTTGAGTTCCAATCCTGCAGCGGCAAGACGATTCTTGCTTGCCCAGCTGAGGAAGGCGGCCAGATTGCGAATATCCTTGTTGAGAGTGCTCTTGCTGACCTTTTGGCCTCGCTCCAAGACGAACTGGTCCAACACTTTCTGCGTTATCGCTCTGGAGGATTGGGGCCCAGTGTGCCTGTTAAGCGCCAACAGGACCACCTGTGCCTGTCAAGCACCAGTGGGCCATCATGGAAACCCGCCTATCCCTTTGGGACAAAGGCACTTACATCCCGGAGTTCCGAGCTCGCATTCTGCCTCATCAGAGGCTATACTGTCATTCGAATTGGCTTGGCCGCTAGTGGAAATTGGTTCGTCTCGCTCGACTGAAGCACGAACTCGACTTGTGCTGCCGTAACATCCGGAAGCTCGATACCGGTACGGTGACAGTACGAACACTCTCTGCCGTCCCCACACACAGCCGGAAGAATTCGCGAGATTTCTGGGTAGCAGCAAAAATGTGTACAGTGGAAATAGGGAACCGTGGGTGCTGCAGGGCAGTGTCAGCGGCTCCCTTGCGTGCTCCGTTGCGATCGGGGTCGGGGACGATACGAGTCGGCCGACGTGATCCGACGGAGCGGGATAGTTGGCCATAAAAATATGGTTGGATATGTACATTTGATTCCGTTGAAAAAGTACCATTCTAGACCATTTTACCCTCATTTTCGGCCCCGAAAACGCGGGTGAGTCGGCCATTTTCGCGGGTTCTTCAGCGGAATCTACATTTAGGATGATACCCATGAAACTCTCTGATTGGGCAAAACAGAATGGCCTGACCTACAAAACGGCGTACCGGATGTTCAAGACTGGCCAGTTGCCCCGCAGGTCGCAACAACTGCCTACGGGCACGATTCTCGTCTTCCCCGATGATGCCGATCCGGGCCTCAAACGCAGTCAGATGAACCGCCGCATCGAGGTGCTCTATATCCGCTACCGCGGAGATCTGGACCGCATTCAGCAAGAGACGGGTTACCCGGCAGACTACCTGCAGACGTGGGAGGAGGACTTCAAGAAGAAGCTTCAGCAGGACAGCAGGTTCTGGGTAGCGAACGGCATCGCGACCACGATTCAGATGGAGTGGGAACGGACGCTGCAGGGTCGGGATGAGGTCCGGGAGTTGCTCCGGGGGGACTTGGCCAGGCTGGTATCTGATTGTTGTGGGGCGCTCGCCCAAGAGCGGCAGTTGGTAGAGAAACTACAGGGGGAAGCAGGTCGTCCCAAAGCGGGGAAGAAACCTGGCAAGAAATCCCCCCGAAAGGAGGACGTGTCCGAGGAATTGCCTGATGTAGAGGAGATGCCCTACCGATGCTCCAAGTGTCTCAAGCCGTGCTTTGTGCATCAGGAGCTGAACTTCCGGGCCGTGGATCGGTACAATGAGACCATTTCAGACCATGCCAAAGATCTGTCTGCCTTCTTGAACTTTTGCGCGTCCCACGGGATGTTGCCGGAGGAATTCAACGCCGGGGAGGCTCCGCATCGCGTGGACTTGGTCAACACGGTTTGTGAGATTGTTCCGGGGACCCCGGGCAACCCCGTGCTTGGCTTGACTCGTGAAGAGTGCACGCGGCTCTTTTCCATGTGCAATGAAAAGGAGTTGGATGCCATACAGACCGTGGCCATGGCCAAGGGCGCTGCGGTGCTGTTCGTCCAAGCCTACTGGGACTATGTTCTGCAGAAGGCCAAGGAGGGCAATCAGGAGGCACGGGATTTTCTGTCGGAGCTGGTGACGCGAATGGGTGAACTGCTTTCTACATTTCAGCAGTTGCCTGCGAGTCAGAAGCACAACGATGCTTCACCCCAGTAGCTTTTCCGATTGCTGCAACCCATGGCGCTGGGTATACCAGGTGGAAGACGATGTGCTTCTTTGGCGTCTACATCTATACCCGGGCTGCCACCATTGAGCCTGCCTCTGGCATTCGATCGGAGGGCCTCAGCACGGTCTGTGGCTCGATGTTCCCACGGGAGGGGACGGGGTTTTTTCCCCCCCCCCAAGGCTTCTTGTGTTCGGTGATCCATCAAACGCAGGACATCATCTGCATGCTCGCGGTGGATGACATCTATACGCGGGCTGCCAGCGTCGCTGTCGACTTTATCCGGGTGCTCCGTCCCGTAGAACGCCATGTTCGGCAGCCCATGGACCCGCTGCTCCAACAGCTCGCGGCCCTGCCCATAGGCCCCGAAGTACGCCTACGATCGAGACCCCCAGAAGTCTGTGGCGAAGCTGCTCGAGCTAAACCGGCAGCGAAAGGCTCCTGAGGGGCTATAAAGGCGGTAGGATATATCGCCTTATATACTCAAAGTCAAGAATTTCATGTACACAAAAGTGTACATAAATTTCTATGAAAAATGGCCATTCAAGGGGCTATAGACGGTTGAAAATGACCCTGACCGAAAAAATTTTTCGGACAATCTGTACTTGTCCAGCGTCGGTGGGACCGTCATGGAAACCCGCCTATCGCTTTGAAACAAAGGCATTTACATCCCGGAGTTCCGGGCTCGCATTTTGCCGCGCCAGAGGCTATACTGTCATTCGAATTGGCTGGGCCTCCATCACTTTCTGAACCTCTGAAAGGGCACCATGGCAGAGAATCTCGATATCCTCAATGCCGCTGTTTCACTGCTTGTCAAAGCTGTCCTGCCGGCGGCTCGATTCTCGGGGCGGGTTCGCAAGCGAAGCCTCAAACGATTGGCCGCCAAGGATGGCGACGCTAAAGCCGAGCAGATTCTGTTCCTCGAAGACAGAGTCTACCAGCTCGAAATGCAGCTACGGAAGCACCTGAAGTCCTCTCGAATGGCCAACGTGCTGTTTCCCAGTTCCAGAGCGTTCACGACACACATAAACGTAGTCCTGGCTCATTTTGCCCTACATCCAGACTTCGTCCTCGCTGCTGCGACACCAACCCACCTGACGACAACCCGGAAAGATATACTCGTAGCTACTTAAGGAGGAGTTGCCTCGTATTCTACTGCCTCTGGACCCAGAGATTGTGGAGTTTCCACGAGGAGGTCGCGCCAGGGGTCGGGTCTTGTTCCTTGAGCTTGAGGTCGAGTCGGACAAACTGGGACATTTCCCCGCTCGCCTGGTCTATGTATTTGCTGAGAACGAACCTTTTTGTGCAAGAAAGATATTGCCTTGTGGCGGTCAGACGCCCTATGTCATACATATACGGTACACGGGCTGCGGAGGCGGCGGCCGTGCAGCCGGCGGCTGGTTGTGGAACGTCCTGCTGAAATTGGGGTGTGAGGTATTCATCACTGATGAGCATGACAGCATGCAATCAGGAGATGAGGCTGCAATCCGTTTGTACCCGGAACTCGGAGGTGGGATGGAACCGGAAGACGGAGGTGAGATGGCAGGAGGCGGAGTTGTGATCCCTCGTGGACCGGGACTCGGAGGCGGACCACGTGGTTATCAGCTTGACTGTGTCAAACGTATAGCGGGCGAACGCTGGTCGGGTCACGGCGACGTGACCTGGAACCTTGTCATCCGCAACCACTCGTAACGAACGTCCCAATTCTCCTGTGGATTGGGGGCAAGGCTGATATGGCAGGGTCCAACTGCACACGATCGTTCTTTCGCAACGACCTGCAGAGAGGCGGGCTGCTACAGGGCCAATGCCCTGTGAAGCGCTGCACAGTGGACGTCCGGGAGCATCAGGCACCCTTCATGCGGCTGGAGGACCGCATCCGATATGCAGGGTACTGCCCGGAGCACGGCATCCGCATCCATCAACACACATTCGTTTGCTCCAACGGCACCTCCCGGGAGGAGTTGGACAGGGCCGCCAGGCGCAACTTGATGTTCCAGGCGGACTATTATCTCGAAACCTTCTGCCGGATGCCCAGAGGCCAATCGCTGTGGCTGTGCTACGAGAACAGCGGGGACGCTGTGATCTACAACGTATTCACAGAGCTGTTTGTCCGGCGTGAGCCCCTTCGCACGTTGATGGGGCACTTCACCAGATCCGAGATCACCGGTGATATCCAGCTTTACCTCTGGGGCGGACGAGTCGATCTGGAGGACACGGATGTCCAGATATATGGGCCGCTGCAGCAAGTGCGTGCTCGCCTGGAAGGTGATCTCAAAGGGTACTACACGGAACCTGACGTCATGCTGGTGGTGCCCGGGCAGGTCCTGATCTGGATCGAGGCCGAGCTCGGCGGCAGGAGCCCATTGGCTACCGGCGGGTCTGCCACGACTGATGACGAGCCCAGGCAGAGAGAAAAGCTGATCGAGCGGTACTGTGCCAGCAACGATCTGATCGATGCGGAGACTATCATTGAGTTCCGCGGCGACAGTAGCCGCTTCTCCGAACGCCTGTTTCGAGACCTTGTGTTCGCGGCATCCATGGCCAAACTGGCCGGCATTGAGGACTGGCTTGTCGTCTACCTGCGAGGCGAGCAGGAGAGGACTCTCAACCACGCCGAGCCGCAGGAAATGGCTGTCCTGTGGGCTGTTCATTCCATGCTGGAGCCCGCCTATTGGAACAGGTTCGTGACCTGCGCCTGGGAGATGCCATACCACCTGTGCGTTGCTGGACGACCGGAGTTGTGCAATCTCGCCTGGTACATGGAGAACAAGACCCTGAACTGCCGTCAGGCTTTCAATATCAGTTGACCGCAACGATGCTGAAAATAAGTGAGAAATGGATAGGAGGGTAAACTATGATTGTGATTCGATGGCCTGCAACGATGGTTTTTCTTCTGCTCATTGCGCCGTTGCTTGTTCCATGGGTGGAGTCAGAGTGTCAACCGTATTTCATTAAGATCATCCTCACGATAGACCCAGAGGCGACAGCAGCCAGCTACGCACCGAATGACGGACTCACAATGGCGGTAATCTTGCTGATAGTTCTGTGGTTCGTGTTCCTTGGGATTGTGGGGCTAGTATGGCGATGCTCCAGGAGAAGTGCGGAGGATGCATTGCGTCGAAGGTATCCTGAGATCTGGGAGGAACCACTATGATCTGGATCGGCAAAGTCATAGCATGACTGATTTTTGTGGGCCCGGTACTGATCCCAACATATCTTTTCCTATGGACTCCTCTGCTGATCTGGACTGGTTTCTTTCCAGCATCAGAGACTCAAATCGGTGGTTACCGGGCCTTCATTTCGTTCTTTGCATGGCTTTACACCCTGTACTGCATCATGACGATCATCGTGGATCGGGGTGTGAAACGGTTGAGAAGATGAATGGACGGATACGGGTACCGCTGTCCCGCCAGTTGCTCGACCTCCTCATCGATCAGGGCCTTCATCATCAGCAGGCCCGCCTGGCTGGCGGTCCTCTTGATCTCGGTCGCCACATCGAACAGCAGCAGGTTCATCGGCAGGACCATCTGGAAGCGAGCTTGGCCGTCGTCGGCAATCCACATCCCGTCCATGAGTTCCCGCGTCTCCTCGGGCCGGCGATCAAGGTACAGATCACCGTCCTCGTAGTCCGCATCCCAGAGGATGCAGTCCGACAGCTCCTGTATCCCGATATCCCACTCGTCCTGATCCCGGCAGGTGGGTTTGGGCACTTCCTCTGCCTCCATCTCCCGCAGGGCCACAGCAATCAGCTCCCGCCATCTGGTTCCCAGTTCCGGCAGGTCGATCTCGACAGTCACGGAGTTCCTCAGGTGCTGGAACACCGCCGCGATCGCGCCTTCCGGCACGGCGGTGAGCGGGACCACCGGCACATCGTCCTTGAGTAGCCCATTCCCGATAATGGCCAGAACGGAAATCTTCTGCCCGTAGGTCAGGTCATCGAAGCACCGCAGTCCGAGATCGTAGTCGTACAGTTGACCCGTATGTACCTCGTCCAGCAGGCTCAGCAGCGCCTCAGCAAACAGCCGGGCCTCTGGACCGTGCAATGTCCGCTCGCCGCAGGATGTCCGCCACATGGCGTTTGCCCTCGGGTTTGCCTGCCCAATTCAAAAGACCTCTCGTGGCTTAACCGACAACCATCGGTTTCGTTTGAGCACGTAAAGCTGGAGACATTCCTTCCGTTTCCACTCACATAGGACGACGGCTCTGGCCCTGTGAAACTTGGCTACCTTGCGGAGCCGGTCGATATCCTCCTGCGTCGGAGGCCGAGCGCTGCCGCCCTTCACTTGGATAAGGACAATATCGAGCAGGTCGCCTCTTGAGCACGTCGTCCTGTACACTGTGATCCTTGCGCACGGCCAGAAGGTCAACCACACCTCTCGACTCGCAGCCGTCCGCCCCAACAAAGTCCACAACGTGCCATTTGGCCCCCTTGGACCGGTTCCAGCTAATCAGCCAAGCCGTCATGATCTTTGCCCAGCGGCATGTCCGTGACGCCCTCCGAGCTGCCATCTGCCATTTTCTTGATGTTGTCATCTGAAACCGTGTTGCTCCTATCAGGTCAAGCCTCTCTTGCATCAGCCGTTCTGTTTCAGGTGCCCCTGTCCCTTATCACTGATCTCCCAGACGCCACGTGGGGAGTCCTTCTTCAGCAGGCCCTCGTTGACCATTGAATTGCGCGCCCACTGGGCGGCATTCCGCCAGCGGAGATTGTCGGGGCTGGAGGTCAATGGCTCGTAGTCCGCCTTCTTGAGTATCCCCTTCATCTTCTTGCCAACCCGGTCCACGACCTCCGCCACTTTCCCGGAGCCGCCCATATCGGAGAGCACCTGTAGGATCGGGACGCAGTAAGCCTCCTCGCGCGTTCGCATACCCCGGCCAAGCCGGCCGAAGTTCTGCCGCTGTTTTTGGGCAACCTTCCTGTCCTCCTCATCGACCTCAATCACGGCGAAGCCGTCCCACTCCTTCTTGAGAGCCACTGCCTTGTCGCGAAAGCCGGTCAGCTTGCTGGCGTGCTCCAGAGCGTCCTTCGCTCGGTCGTAGTCCCGCTTCTCGAAGGCTTTCGAGCCAACGCCGTTGACGAAGTCAATCTCGGCTTCGATCTCCTCCAGAAGCATTTCGAACGCTGCCTGGACATTCGTAGGATTATTTTCAATCATGGCATTCCTCCCATCCGAGCCCTTCGTAAATCGACCGCTGCGAGTTGCGGCAGCAAATCTAAGTACTACCCCAAAGCCTCCGGACATGGGGCTCTTCTATACACATCCTTCATTGTCTGAATGACCTCTGCGCAGAGTTTCTCATTCTTCAGCAATTCTATGATCTCATCAGTCATACTCATCCCTTCTGATTCTTCATCGCCCCCAGCGAACGATCTCGCCCGGCTGAAGGGCTTGCAACCCCTCAAACTATGAGAAGTAGACTACGTCTTTCTTTCCCAAATGTCCACCTCCGCCCATGAATCAGTCAGAGGCCGGCCTCCTTCCGTTTTGAGTTGATCGCAGAGACTCCTATGCAAATCGGATAAACCCTTACCGCGATTGCCCCCATGCTGAACAAATCGTCGCAAGGTACTCATGGGCTGGGCCTCGCTGCAAGAGCTGATGTGCAAATTGGTTTCGGTAGCTTCTCAGGCAACCGTAGCAGCTTGTGTTCGGAGCGCAGCCGCAAGCACCCTCGACCCGTTTGAGTGCCGCCCGCAGACAGTCTCTCAACACTTCCTCTCTTTCGAGTCGCGCCACAAGCCCAGCACCGCCTGGCACGTTATCGTAGAGAATGATTGGGGGCAGTGGAGGCTGGCTGCTATGTGTAACGGTCGTACTGAGATCTGTTGAGGGGACTTCGAGCACTTCCGCAGCGCCTTCCACGATGGCAAATGCAAGTGAGAACGTAAATGGCACGACATCAATCTCGCCTTGCGGGGTGTTGTGGAATCGTAATTGGAGAACATCTGTTACAAACTCGTGGCCCAGCGAAACCTGGTCCAATGTTCCACGGCAGTCCTGTCCTTGTGGTGTCTTGTGCCGATTCTGGTATCTGCGAAAACCGGCACCACAACTGCCACACAGGTAAAAGCCCTCTCCTTTCCGGCCTTCGCAGAGCACAACCATCAGGCCGGGAGATGCTTTCCTCACGGTCACCAACGGGGCCCTGACAGGCATCGGTACGACCTCGGGTTCCGCGACAAGTGAGCCTGCGAAATAGGGGCGAGTGGAAAATACTTTCGCGGGGCGTGCTTTCGGGTCTTTGGGGTTGTCTCTATCTGTCACGAATCCAAATGCAGGAATGACATACTTGCGTGGTCGCACTCGACAACCGCACGGCAAGACTGCTTCAGCCTCGCCCTCCCACCGACAAAAGACGTTGTGGGTGGGGCATCGCGCGTAGGACCTCCGGTCCCATTCCCTTTCAGGTGTCTTTCCGGCAGGCCTGAAAAATCTTTGAATTTGTGGTGGCGGCTGTGGGCTCGCGGGGCCGGGGATCAGCTATTGTGAGAAGGAGCCGTTTGTTTCAGAAGCGTGTCCCGGTAGTTCCAGGGC
>Ga0315280_10012541_pt1 | contig 10230 bp, 12 predicted proteins | sample YL17G06_40_MG_FD_203697 | JGI IMG/M metagenome (GOLD analysis project Ga0315280, IMG submission 203697) | Sediment microbial communities from Yellowstone Lake, YNP, Wyoming, USA - YL17G06_40 | ecosystem: Environmental > Aquatic > Freshwater > Lake > Sediment | place: USA: Wyoming | collected...
GGGGTAGAATTTTATCCCAGCTTTCTCAGGTTGTCTTTGTTAGTATTCTTGGTTCTTTCCATTCTTCTCTGAGAATGCTGTAGATGTAGTCATCTGTATATTCTCCTCTGCAAAAGAAGCCCTTTCTCTGAATACCTTCCTTTTTGAAGCCTGCTCTTTCCAGAACTTTTTGAGAAGGCACATTTCTCACGTCAGTGCAGGCTTGGACACGGATAATATCTTTTGAGAGGAATAAGTAGTCAACCACTATTTCTACAGCTTCGGTGCAGTATCCTTTGCCTCTCTCTTCGGGAACCAAAGAATAACCTATTTCCAGATGTTCTCCAGCAGGATGCACTACGGGAAAATGACATATGAAACCAATCTTGCTTCCATTTTTCTTCTCTATGATAAAGTCTGTAAATCCCGTATTGTCTTTCTCAAAATTCTTCTCCATCTCTGTCTTGGACACCTGTCTCAGAGTATTATATTCACCAAATACCTCAGGCTTGTTAACCCATTCTGCAAACAAGGGCAAATCCTCTTTCTCAACGATCTTCAGGTTCAAATTTCTTCCTTCAAGCAATCTGTGTCACCACTCAAGTGGAAGGAAGTGGTTCAGCTATAACTTTTCCGCAACATCTACCTATCACCGATGTCTTTTTTGTTGTTGTTGGATGAAACTTTACCCCAACCAAACCAAACTCTATGGGGCAGGGGAGAAAAAGACTAGTGGCGGGCAAGGGCGTATACGCGGTTCAGGGGGATACGGGGAAGAATACGAATCAGGATATAGGGGGTAGTATCGGAATCGAGTATGCGCCGCTCAGGTGTAGACAAAAGGACAACGTTTTAGAACGCGTAATGCTTCTATTGCCTGCCAAGGTTGATGAGTTTTTGTCAAGAAAAGAAAAGAAAGCTGCAGGTTTAGAGCAGCACAAAAAATTACAGCGAGAGAAAGAACTGAAGAGAAAAGAGAAAAAGCAGGTTTCGCTTCCTGCAAAACATTCAAAAGATAAAAAATAGTTGCGTTTGGGTATAAGATAGAGCTCTACCCCCAACCAACCAAAACTGCGATGCGGAAAAGCTATGGCTGAATTGAAAAGGAATTAGTTGTGCGACTGGTAGGATTTGGTGTAAGACTCTTCTGCAAGTCTTTAAGAACGGTTTGTAGACAGATAGTCTTGTGATGGAAGATGAAAACATCAGTCCCAGTCGTATTTGAGAGCAAAGGTTCGAATATCCATGGGCTTTTCTACAAAGCCTCTGAAGTCGGACCATTGCCAACGGTTATTCTTTGTCATGGGTTTCCTGGAAACAACACAGACGTGCTTGGACTTGGCGAAAGATTGATGAAAGAAGGGTTTAATGCCCTTGCCTCTAATTATCGTGGCACGTGGGGTAGCGAAGGACTGTTTACGATTGCGAATTCGCTAGAGGACGTAATCTCAGCTATGCGCTATGTTAAATCCAGTTTTGCTGTGCGAGAGTTCAATGTTGACCCCTCAAGCATTACAGTCATAGGATGGAGTTATGGGGGCGGCATGGCTCTGTTGGGCTCGTTGAACGACACCACTGTAAGAAGAGTGGTTTACATTGCTGGTGGCAACCTTAGCGAAGTGGGAAGAATGATGGAACAGAGTAGTGAATTCAGACGAGCGATTTCAAGGATGATAGACCAGGGTATATCCGATTCAGGTTTCAGTAGCCTGCCAGCTGAGGAGTTGTTTGCCGAAGTATTTGCAGACATGGACAAATACGATTTGGTCATGCATGCTGAAGCACTATCTAACAAGGATATTTTGATAATCGGTGGATGGCGTGACCAAGAGAACACCGTAGAGCATCACATACTGCCTCTCTATAGAGCTCTGCAAAAGCATGGAGCCAGACAAGTGCAAATGGAAATGCTTGACGCAGACCATTCATTCACAACCGTCAGAAGTCAACTAGCAGACAGAATAGTATCCTGGTTGAGGAGAACTCCATCCAAAGACACGATAGAAAGGTAAGGAGAAGGATAAGACTCTACCCTTGTGGTTTGGGTTGACGACGACTACGCTGACGACTACGGTGGCTGACGATGACTATACTGACTCTTAGCGCGTGCAAAGCTTTTAATGCAGCTTGAAACAGCAATGGTGAACCAGCAAGAAAGAGAGGGTGGTGAACGCAGTCATCAAAAGAGTTCTCATGAAGGGCCTTGTGAAACTTTCTAGAAAGCCGCAGGCGAAGGTTTTCCTTGAAAAGCTGGAAGGCTTTGTCCTAGACGTTGGTGGGGGCGGAGAGGGTACGATGGCCAAAGCTTGCGGAAGGGAAATTGTGTGTGTGGATATTAGTAAGACAGAAATCGGTGAGGCCAGGTCTAGAGGTGCGGTTGCCAATTGGGTTTTATGTGATGCTTGCCATATGCCTTTCAGAGATGGCACTTTTGACGTGGCCACGTTTTTCTTTTCACTTATGTATATCAAGACGCTTGAGAGAAAGCGTGCTGTCATGGTAGAGGCTAAAAGGGTTCTTAAATCGGATGGGTTGCTTTACTTGTGGGATGCAATCATTCGGGAAAAACCAGACCTGTCCGTCATATTTGTGGAAGCCAATTTGCCGAATGGAGAAAAAATCTATACAGGATACGGCGTGAGAGGAAAAGCGGAGAAAGAACAAACTCTAGAACTTATCAGCAAGTTAGCCCTTGAAACAGGATTCAAAGTCACCAAGGAATTATGCGAGAAAGAGACTTTCCACCTAGAGCTACAGAAGCAAACCTGAATCCATCCCACTGCAAGACCAGAAGACAGAGCTTTCCCCAATCAACCAAAACGAGGCCAAGCTGGGCGTGTACATGACTCTGCCCCAACAACCATCTTGAAGAAATGTCGAATTTGCCCCATTTTGATTTGATCAACTCTGGTCCATCAAAAAAGCGGAACGTTTGGGGTTAGAAGTAGACGGCGCGCGCCCCCAGGTTTCGCCGACTACTTCTAAGCTTTGTTTGCCTAAGTCGTTGCCTAGCGTGGAAGAGGCGTTGCGGATTCTGGCTGGGGCTCTGAAGATGGCGAGTGCGGATGGGCTTGATAGGGTTGAGGTGTAGCGCCTGCAGGCTGTGGCCACGTTGACCCGCACGTACAAAGGTCTTGTTGCTGATTATCTCGATTACCGTGGTATCGAGGTTCAGCTCGTAGACTTGAGGCAGAAATATGATCAACTTGTGAAGACGTGCCCGGGCGATGCGTTCTGACAGGTACTTGCAGGAGCGAGAGCGTCTTGGCGTGTTCTTGTTATTGATGCAATGGCCTTCGCAGTTGGTTTTCTCATCTAGGATGGCTACTGCGTTATCCTGAATTTTGGCTGGCTGGATAAAACTTTACCCCAACAACAACTGCAAAGCCAAGCACATACTGAATTCCTTAGAGCCTTCTTCAAAGCAAATGTAAGACTGGTGAATCCTGACGGAAAGACGAGATAGAGATACAGGAATACAACACAAGCTCAAAAGTGACTGCGAAAGAGCTGGAAAAGGAAGTGAGAAAACACAAGTAATAGAAGTGAGCGCATTTTGGTTCGTCTCTCCTTTTCTTTTCCCTTTTTCTTGAATGTGCGCGCTAGAACTTTCTTTCAAAAGCCTCTTATCACTCAGACTGCACTCTAACACTTACATAACAAAGAGAAAGGTGGTGATTTTCAATGAGAAAGGACATAATCATAACAGCTCTGCTGACTTTCTGCCTAACCGCAACACTATTCACGGTAGCCACAACCAGAAGCCAAGAATACGACCCCTGGGCAGACTTGAACGGAGACGGCAAAATCGACATACTTGACGTTGTGGGAATGACAAGCATCTACGGCACAACTGGAGACCCAACAAAGAACGTCACGATAGCAGGGCACGCCAACAAACTGGCATATTCCGTTGAATCACTGCTTGTAGGTGCTGGGCTGCAATTTCATACGCCCATTATCTCGGTTGACGGATACTCAAAAATGACCGTTTGCCTTACCACCTATAGCTCCAACATGACCTGTGGTATTTACTGCCAACACCCCGGCGGTGCTGAGTTGTTCGTGGTTGACGCGATATTTGGCCTCCCCGGTTACAGTTTCGTGAAGACATACAACGTGCCAAATCAGGAAATAGTGATTTATTACACCAATCAAGCAGCGGTTACAATACCTATCTCGATAGACGTCTACCTCATACCATAACCAGCAACCCTAACCTCTCTTCTTTTTTCAGAATCCCAAAAGCCTTCCTCGGGCGTTAAGCGTCTTTCCTTCTGATGTGACGTTCGGAGGTCTCTCTCACACACACAAGATAAAACTTTACCCAAACCAAACCAGCAGCATAGCTGGGAGTCCATTCTTCTTTTCGGATGTATTCAAAGTTTGTTCTATGAATACATACATTATGTTGCGCGCTAAAAGATGCTCTTGACTTCAAACCCGAGTTTGACAAATGGAATATTGTGAAAGACTGGCAAGCCTAACAGAAGGCACTTCTGCAACCATTTTCTCTTCTCAACATTCTCCTTGAAGGACAAAAACTCCGTCACAAAAGGTTCTTTCGAAAAATCCATCCGTTCATTATCCTTGTCAAATCGAAAATTCATCACAGGGGATTTCACTTCAGCCTTCGCAGTCGCACCTAGTTTCTCCTTAAGTATGTCTACCGCCAAACGATGCTCTTCTTGATAACCCATACTAGCACACTCTTTACCGATTGCTACCAAGAACTCCATCAAAAGACTCTTTCGTTCATTCTCACTCAGAAAAGGGATCTTCATTTCAGCATATGCCGTGTATGTTAGCACTGGATAGGATCGTCCTTCGTCTCCAAAACTATTAAAGAGCTCAGCTTCGGGTAGCTCCTTGCGGATACAGTCTGAACTTAGCGCTATCTCTAAGCCTATCAATTCCTGCTGGTCTCCGAAATGGAAAAGAAAAGCATTGTGTAGCAGTTGGGAGGGATCACTTATTTCGGAGATACTGTCTATTTGCTTAATGATCCCGTTGGCCAGTCTTCCATACTCATGGTCGAGAAAATAGCATCGCTTGTCTACTTCATCAAGGAAATATATATTTTCGGCGTGATTTCTTTCTAGTTTCTTCATGTTTTTTAGTGCAGACATTATTCTCTGCCTGTACTGTCTTCCGTCATACCAACACAGAAGTAAGAAGCTCAGTCCATACTTCATTGCAATTTTATTGACGGCTTCCCGTGTCTGGCTCCAGTCAAGGCAATGAAAAACATCTAGTTCCTCCGTTTTTTCTGACGGCATCGGAACACTCTGTCTCATTTCGTAGAATTTTTTGGATATGAATGTATGAAATTGGGATGCCAGATCTGAGGTGGATGTCACTCTATTGATAATCCTTGCGGTATCTTCATCCAGATGTAATCGGAAATTCATTTCTGGTAAGTTCTTGAAGTAAAAATAGCGCGCCATCCCTGGGATGTCATAATCTGAACCTTTGACATTATGGATTTCCTTCAACTCTTTTCTGACTTCAACTCTCAATTCGCTCACTAGCGACTCCAGATTTATGATGTCCATCATGCGTTTTGCGTGATTCAAGGATTCAGGAGCTAGAGTGTATTTGACGCGATTATTGTTGGGATTAGCGTTTCTTTTTATGCGTCCTTCGTTCACAAGAGATCTTAGATGAGTGAATAGAGTCTGTCGTGCGCAGACTCCTTTAGAGACGATCTCAGTTTCTAGCTCTGTAGGACTCTTGGGTCCTTGTGAAAGAAAAGCTATTATTTGACTATCTGGATTCAAGAGTAGGTCACCTCAATCAGCACTCCAGTCTATATTTGGACTTAGTCCAATTTTAGACTTTCGTTACGAAGTCCAGAAGTACTTGTTTGTCCACATTACATTTCGGAGATCATGATGGAAAACTCCAGAAAGGCTGAAAAAGGCCCTTTCCGAATAAACGGAAAGCAATCTGTCAGAAACAGCTCATACGTTTCTGAAAACCCTCTGTTTATTGACGCCAGAGAGGTCGAGAGTGAAATGGACAGAAAAAGGCCATGGCATACGCGTGTCTTGTGCCTTCGGCATGGAGAGAGGTTTCGCTGGAAGAATCGATGCGCCCGCTGTCACTATTTGATAAGATTCCATGCGAGGAGAGTTGGCTGAGATGGAAAAAACGCTTCTCAAAAGATGCCCGATTTGCGGCACAAAGCTCAACGGAGAGAACGAAAACGACGAGCTTCTGAACGAACTTGACGATCTCAAAGAAAAAGGAGTACTTCAGCAGACGATGTTCATCGCCGTAAGAATAATCCATTCAATGAGTGAAAGCAACCTCGTTTGGCTCAAAGAAGTCTTAGATGAACAAAGCAGTCACATCAAAGAATCAATACAGAAAAAGATGGAGGACGAGATTCGACCTATCTTGCAGTCAATTAGTGAAATAAAAGGAAACCCGCTAACTATCGGAAGGATTCAAGAGGAAGCTATAGCAAAGCGGCTTTCATCGTTGAAGACTGGAGAGGACAGATTCGACACAGAACAGTCAAGACGATCACAGGAAGATGTGGAATGTACAATTGTCGAGAACGGAAGGGAAATAGGCAAGATAGTCATCGAGTCGAAACGCACTAAGGATTGGCAAGACGGATACACTGAACAGATCAAGCAATATATGGAAAGAAAAGGTACCGAGTTTGGTATACTTGCAACCACAGCATTGCCAGATGACGCTTTGAACAACACCACTTGGCGAAGCGGTGTTCTTGTTGTCAAGCCCAATTACATTGAACAAGCATACATCTTCATGAGAGAACATCTCAAGCTGAAAAGTGCATTGGAGAAGGAGTATTCAGCAAGGATTAGGCAGCTACAAGTGCGGGATCAAATACTTGAAGAGCTCAAGAACGCTGTAACAAGCGGACAACTTGACACGATTATAGAGCACATAGACACAACAGCTTTGAGCATCGATTCGACAGTGTCAAAAGCTGAAAACTACTTATCCCGACTATTCAAAGACATAAAGAAAGACACTAACAGCATAAGGGAGCTTACAAGCAGGCTCGTCAGTGAACACATTGAGAAAATACGAAATCAGTTAGTACAGGAAACTTTGATAGTCATGAGAGCTGAACCAAGCAAACACTAACTGGATTGTCATCTTCTGCCTTCCCATATCCTTTTTTTCTTGTCTCTGCGATTATACGCGCTCAATATAGCATGCGCGAAGAGAGCTTGATTCTTATGAAGGACACGCTAGGACAATTCAACTGTCCTAGGATGCCAAGTCGGTTTTTCATCTGCAAAAGACCTCCTCAACAACTGCACCAACATAGCATCAGGCGATTCGTGCGTTTTTTCATAGGCTCTTGGTGGTTGGTTGTGCCCAGAAGCTTTTCGAATACTCGTTTAGAACGTTGCTGTAGATTGTTTTTGTTTGTTGCGCTATTTTGTCCCAGTTGTATTTCTCTTGAATCCTCTTGTACGCATTAGTCCTCAACCAGTCCGCATACTTGTCGTCTGTCAGCACCTTCGTTATTCCCCACGCCAACGAATCAGGATTGTCAACATAAGCCTTCACACCACTCACCTCATGTTCAACGATCTCTGAGAGTCCGCCTGTGTCTGAGACTACGACTGGGCTTTTTGCCGCCATTGCTTCCAGCGCCACTATGCCGAAAGGCTCGAACAGCGAAGGCACCACGGAAACGTCAGCGCACATCTGTAGCTTCCTCAACGTGTCGTCATCCAGGAAGCCTGTGAACATCACCTTGTGGCCTAAACCAATCCTTCCAACAAGTCCTGAAAGCTGATCCTTCATGTACCCGTTGCCCACGATGACAAGCTTCGCATTGGCCTTCTCCAAAACCTTCGGAATAGCGTTCACAAGCACGTGGATGCCCTTCTCGTAAACGAGTCTTCCCACGAAGAGTATGATCTTCTCTTCTGGCAAAGCAAACTTGCGCCTGAACTGGCCCAAATCGCCTTTCCCATTCTTCGAGTACACTTCGGCGTTCACGCCGTTCGGAACCATGATCAGCTTGTCTTCCGGAAGACCGAAGGCCCAGCGAACATGCGACACCATGTAATCACTGCAACAGATAACCTTCCACGCCTCATACGTCAGCCACGCCTCAGTCTCATGAATCATCCTCTCATAATCAAGGTGAAGGCCGTTCCTGCGCCCGATTTCGGTGGAATGTATGGTGGCGAAGAACGGTTTCCGGAAAACGTGCTTCAGCCCTATTCCAGCCGTGGCCACCAGCCAGTCGTGAGCATGAAAAACATCAACTCTGCCATCCAGACTCTTCACAATGGCAGCGGCCTCCTTCTGCATGTTCATGTTCATCAAGTAAACCCACGTGGCAAAGTCCGGCGAAGGATTCTTGTAAGAATCCGTTCGGTAGATCTCCACGCCGTCCACGACCTCATGCTGAGGCGCACCCGGAAAATCGCACGTAACCACGTATACCTTCACGCCATTCTTCGCCAAACTCTTCGACAAATAGTAAACGTGAGGCGAAATTCCACCGATGATTCTGGGCGGAAACTCCCACGTAAGCATCATCACACTCAAATCCCGACTCATCTGGAACCAGCGCCTCCTTCAACGCACTTGTACGCATCCAGCACACTCTTGATCCAATGAGCCGATTTCGGCGAAATCACCTTAATCTTCTGCGCGGGAACCCTGTAAACTCTGAGGACCTCATCCCGCATCCAATCAGACTTGACAAGCAGTTTCGCAGCCTCAAACATCCCCAGCCACTCTATGCTCTTGATCGCCATGTTGAACGGCGCATTCGCCCCATGCGCCCGATGCTCCTCCAAGCTTTCCACCGAATAGATGAACGGCACGCCCAGCGCTTTCTTCAGCGTCACCGCAGCAGGTATGAAATGCCAGTCATAAGCGTCAATTAGATTGACCTGCTTGGAGGCGTCGTAGTAGATGTTGGCAGCTACCCTCTCGGCCTCTTGGTTCAAAGTCAAAACCCACGTCAAGACACCGATATGCGTGCGGACAGGATTCGCTATCCTGACAGCTTTCACTCCGTCCGCATCTTCAAACTGGCCCGTCATGTAATCATGATAAGTGACCACATGAGTCTCCACGCCGCTTTTGACAAGCCTCACGGCAAGCTCCCTGACGTACTCTGCAAGCTGCCCTACCACTCTGGGCGGAAACTCCCACGAAAAGATGATGGCCCGCATCAGTCCTTCACTACGTAAACAACGCGCAAACCTTGATTATTCCGCTTCCAGTCACATAGTAGCGTCTCTTGCCTTCGCCATCCACGAAGCTGTCCGCGAAGCCCTCAGCTTTATAGTTGTCAAGAATCCTCTCCACTTCATTCAAGTCAATCTGCAAAACCTGTGAAAGCTCCTCACTCCTTCTGGCCAAATCAGGAGCTGTCGCACAAAGATTATGCAAAGTCTGCAGTATCTTCTCAGGAAGCGGGATTTCCTCTCTCAACCTGCATTCACCTTCACAGGTCTACATATTCTGGGCATTTTCTTTATAAATGCAAGTGCGGCTGGCCTTCAGAAATACTGAGTAGCCACCTGCGTCTGACGACTCAACACCGTGAACCTCTTCTCAGCTACCTCGGCCAATGCGGTTCTGAGCTTCTCTCCTCTGGTTTTGGCAAGTCTGATCTCTTTGAACTCGTCTGACAGAGGCTCATCGTGGAGCGACTCTTCCGCCCACTTTTCAAAGTCGCCGCGACCATTGTGAAACTCCACCGACTTAACACTCACGCTGCCGAGAGCTTCCGGAAATCCCTGAAGACTCCAAGCCCTAATGCCCGTGTACTCCTTCTCGCCCACGCCTGTGTAGAAGAGAAACGGCTCGTTAGCCGTCACCGTGAACAGACGCACCCTGTTTTCGAAATCCAGAATCGCAGCCTGAGCCGTCACGAAGGAATCGACTGGAGTACCAAAGGGACTGAAGTAGGAGTGGACTTCGCCTGGGCCTCCTCCCGCCGTGAACATGTAGTACAGGTGGTCGCTAGTCTGAAAGTACCGCCACACTTCCAACAAACTCTTGTCCTTGGTCTCTGCGACAAGCGGTTCCAGTCTCCTCAGAGACGTGTAGTAAGCCCACTGCATCGTGTTCCCAAGCCAGCAGCTCGCATCCCGCTCCAAGTCTGCCCACGAAACTGTCCCACCCAGCTCGGGCACGTCAATCTCGCCCACCGAAGCATACTTGTCCGTGACCTCAGAAGGCGTGGCCATATGCAGATGCCACCACTTCAGAATCTGCTCGGGCAAA
>Ga0315280_10012542_pt1 | contig 10229 bp, 7 predicted proteins | sample YL17G06_40_MG_FD_203697 | JGI IMG/M metagenome (GOLD analysis project Ga0315280, IMG submission 203697) | Sediment microbial communities from Yellowstone Lake, YNP, Wyoming, USA - YL17G06_40 | ecosystem: Environmental > Aquatic > Freshwater > Lake > Sediment | place: USA: Wyoming | collected...
CCTGGCCGAGGCTATCAAGAAAGCCCTCTCGGACGACGACCTGCTCAAACGGATGGGCAGGAATGGACGCGCATTCGCCGAGCAGCATGACTGGTCCATGGTAGCTCAGCAAACCGAGAGCCTATACGAACGCGCGCTTACTATATCCGCGCAAGAAAGCTCCTGAGTTTATTCGTGGAGATGAGTTGCGGAGACAGGTTCATTCATCTCTCATGTCTAAATGAGATCGTCGATAGTGGCTGTGTGAGCGTGTCGCTTGATGATACCGTGCCCGCAGATGGGCCGGTGAATCTCCGCGTAGAGAAGAGTTCAGCAAACGGGCTCCCAGGAGGAACGATGGGTGGGAGACAGGGGCTGCATTGACACCGCCCAGAACTCTAGCTGAGTGTGAGCCATGAAGACGCCTCGAATAGCTAGAGAATCTCCCGACTTCAGTCGAGGAGAGTGTCAAGGATAAGACCTAACCTGGCCGTCTATCTCATGGGTGAAATAGCATGGGATCCCGCAGGCCGACCATCAGGGACGGAATCACAAACGCTGAGAACAGGAGCATCAGGAGCATTCTGACGATGGGGCTGTGCACTCTTCTTCCCAAACCGTCCAGGCCATACGCGATGAACGTCGTGGCTGGGAAGATAGCGAATTCGTAGAAGCGTTCGTCAAGGTTGCGGAGGCCAGGAGAACCTTGGTAAGGCAGAAACAGGGCGAGAAAAAGTACCAATCCCATGATAGAAAGCAGCCATGCCAGGGCTATGTTTGATCCATCGCCTCGACGCTTGGCCGATACTGTGAGAATGATGCCGTACACTGCGAGTGCCACGATCGGGATCTTCCAGCCGTGAAGAACAAGGAATTGTGAAAGACTACCGTAGGTCACAAGAATGTATTCCTCGTATTTCGCCCAGACTACGTAGGCAAAGATCGCCGTTAAGCCGAGCAGGCTTAAGGAGAGCATGTAGAGCCAACGGCGGGGAGGAAGAGGTCGGCGGCTCACAGGCACTAGGTGTGAAAGATGCCTCTTCCTGAGGGAATCGAAGATCAGCAGGCATAGCGGCGGAATGAGTAGCCATATCGGCAAGAGGTAGCGTCTTGCGACCTCACTCAATGCTGCCAGAGGGGTTTTGCCCATTAATTCTGTTGTCAGAACCGCGGAAGAGCCGCGAAGAACAAACATGAGTGTGAAGGCGTAGATTTCAAAGAGCAGCACCGCGCTCGCCTTCTCCGTTCGAGTCTTGAATCCGGAGATTAGCCAAAAAGCGGATATGACGACCAGGAAGGCTACCCATCCGATGGAATGACTGAACATTAGAATCATGGACAAGAGGAAGAAAGCCACCCACGTGCGTGTGCGGTTCCTCTTCCGGCACTCAGCAAACAAGTAGACGAGTATCGGCATTAGTGTGATCGCGATGATAGTGGGGCGTGCGATCGTTGTTGAATACGCAATCGCATCAAAGCTAACGCTTATCGTCGCCGCGAAGAGCGCGAGACGTTTAGACTCGGTCATGACATACTGTGCTGCAATGACGGAAACCACATACATCGAGCCAAAAAGGACAGCCATACCGGTCAGTGCTTCGTTGTAGTTGCCGCTGAAGAAGGGCGACAGCAGTTGCACGAAATAGTAGATCCCCGGGCCCTGCGCGAGAGTGTAGGATGTCCAGAACTTAGGAATTTGGCCGGAGTTCTGGAATTGTCGCATCGCCGCCACCCAGAAAAGCTCATCTCCAGCCCGGTCTGGAAACCCCGGGATGAATACCCGGTACGTGATTTTCAAGACCGCTTGGCCGAGAACAAGAAGCCCCGCCAGGCAGGCAACTGTCTTCCATTCTTTGATGTCTCCGCTTAGGGCAAGATAGCCTACCACTGCGGTCAGCAGGTAGCTGGAGCCTAGAGCGATCATGCGCCAGGGCTGCGTTGGCTCCGCGAAGAAGAATATGCAAGTTATGGACAGCCATGCGATCACGAGGCAAGCAAAGGGCCCGATAGGCTGGGTCTGCCTTGAGGCTGCTCCCTTTAGTCTGCTGATGATAGCGATCGGCCGCTTCAAGGTCCCACATTCCCTGGAGATCCGCAGGCGTCAGAGATGACAATGAGGCTAAAAGGGAAATGGTTTTTGGCAATCATCAGCGGCCTTGCGATACTTTGATCAAGCCCGCACGACAGACTGTCATGCGAACGGGGCAGAGGGCGCCTGTTTGAACCGGTTCCTCAGGACGATGGTGAAGTACTATCCGTACTTCGCTGTTTCTCTGGGAATCCTCAGTATCTTCTTCTCCATAACTGCACTCCTCACGAAAGCGGGGCTACAATACCACTTTGCATACTTTTCGGGACCCATCAATTTGGTGCTAGGCGATCCATTCGTCAACACAGTTGTCTGGATCATCTCCCTTCTAGGATTCTGTGCATACCCGCTGGTGGTCAAAGAGGCAAGATCATCGCGTCCTGTGGTATTGAGTCACGGAATGATTCTTCTGTTCATAGTTTCACTGCCAGTGTGGCCAGAGACGTCTTCTCTTCTTGCGCTTGCTAATATCGCGGCATTCCTGGTCGCATTTCGTGATTCCCCTCGTCGCCTCTCTATTCCACGGGGGCAAGTGATTGCACTATCACTGGCAACGTTGTTCAGCTTTGGTATTCTGGTGGAACTGCTTGCTTTGTACGCGTGGTCAACTAATCCGTTTGCGGCTCTGCGTGCATACTCAACCGCAAAAGGCGCTCTCTTCAGTCTGGCGAGGCTTGACCTAGGTTTCTTCTTTGTCGCGTACAGTCTGGTGGTTTGGCTGATTCTTCTCCTAATGGCGTCGCCAGTAATCATTGAAGCCATTCTCCTGCTGAAACGGCGTGCCACGTTAGCCTATAATCTCAGCATGCCAGACGTGCGATTGAGAACCGCGTACGTTGTGCTTGGATTAGTCTGCACGTGCGCGCTCTCGGCAATAGTCGCCGCTCTGCCGTACTCTTTGAGCTCCTACCCAGTAGGAATTGATGTGCACTGGTACTACGGAGTGCTGAATGCGTTGACGACGGGCGCTCCCCTTTCGATACTAGGTGAGGGCTGGAAAGCGCACATGGAACTTCACATAGTATTCGTGATGCTAGCCTACTCCATACAATCGACGGCGCAACTTCCTGTTCGTGAAGCAGTAATGTCAGCTGCAATGGTCACCTCGACACTGTTCGCTCTGGGAAGCTTTCTGATTGCGAGAGAAGCAGGGACGGGGGATTTGGGATCCTTGGCGGCGGGGTTCTTCGCCGGTGTATCGCCTCAGGCTCTTGTCGGGACGCTTGCTTCGATCTTCGGCAGCTGGCTTGCGATGGCAGAAATGATGTTCTTCTTCGCCCTTCTTCTGCGCGCTGTCAAGACACGGAGCAAACGTTCCCTCGTTGTGAGCCTTGCAGCCGCGTTACTTGTAATGGTGACTCACCCGTGGACATATCCGATCCTGCTTCTAATTCTGACAGTCTACGTGGTGCTTTCGGCCTTGCAGAACCGTTCATGGGAGTTTCTGCGACGGTCCGCGGGGTTGAAGATTCTTTTGGCCAGTGTGCTCGCGGGCTTTGTCGCATTTGCGCTGGCACAAGGATCACTAGTCTTCGATCTAGTCATGGCCGTAGGCCAGACCGGAGGGCTTCTTGCGAATGTGCCGCCTTGGCGGAGCCCCGACGTGTTCCTTCACGACGTGCAGGTGGCGTTGTTGAACTATTCCACTCAGGGATTCTACTCCAACTGGATCATGCTCAGCCTAGGAATAGTTGGAGTCTTTGGACTCGCAAACACTGAGAAAGAGACCAGAGCTATCTTCGTATCGTGGATACTGGGCCCTTCTCTACTGTTTCTGTTTCTTGGATCTGAGATTCAGTGGCGGCTACTCTATCTGATACCATACAACATCCTAGCCGCTATAGGCGTGGTGACTCTATTTGGACTCCTTGAAAGAGCGATTCCGATCAGCCGCTCGCGTAGAAACTTGATGATGGTTAGAGTCGTTGAGCTGGGCTTTGTTGTACTTCTTATGCTCTTGTTCTTGAACAACGCGGCGCGTTCCATGGCGCTCACAGCAACTCAAGTTGTGCAGTAGCGGCCGACAAGAGCGAGTATCTTCGATGAAGATGACGTTCTGAATGAGTCGGAGAACTAGGCCTAGAAGGCGAAAATCGGATCTCAGTAGCGGAAAGTTATTACAATGCGCCAACGAGGAAGCGCTCATAGGGAAGGGGTCAGGTGGCGCTGCAGCATGCCCCCAAGGTGGACCACGGTCAGATAGGCTATGCATGAACGCGTTGGGTCGGTCATATGTACGAAATCGCCGAGGCTGGAACCTTGACTGAGATTATTGACCAGCAGAAGAAGCCAAAGCTGATAGTGGCCGCTGTCCCCGCGTTCAACGAGGAGCAGACCATAGCGAAGGTCTTGATCCACACTGGCAAGCACGTTGACAAGATGCTGGTCGTGGACGACGGAAGCAGCGATGACACCGGCCTAATCTCAGAGAAACTTGGGGCCGCTGTGATAAGGCACGAGCGGAACCTTGGAAAGGGAGCCGCACTGCGGTCGTGCCTCGATTGGGCAAGGAAGATTGGAGCCGATGTCTTGGTTACCCTGGACGCAGACGGTCAGCATGACCCAAACGAAATACCGAGCGTCGTCGCCCCTATCTTGAATGGAGAGGCGGACGTGGTCATTGGAAGTCGACGACTCTCAACGAACGTTCCTGTTCACAGGCGTCTTGGCGGAAGAATACTCGACCACGCGACGAACGTAAGAGCAGACGATGTCGTCGTGGATGCTCAGAGCGGCTTTCGCGCCTACTCGAGTAAGTCTCTCGGACTGGTGACGGCGGCGGAGTACGGTATGGGCGTTGATTCGGAGATCCTGATGAGGGCAAGAGACGCGGGATTGCGGATCACGGAGGTGCCTATACACGTGAGCTATGAGGAGCCGCGCACCTCAAAGCACAACGCGGTATATCATGCTCTTGACGTGTTCTTCGGAGTAGTGAAGTTCATCTCGATCCGACATCCCATGCTCTTCTACGGCGGGTTTTCGGCCGTAATGTTTGTGATATCGGTGGTTTTCGGGCTCCAAACGCTGGACTACTACGGCAGGTGGGGGCGAGTCGTAACGAACCTAGCGTTGGTGTCCGTGTCTGCCGGGATCCTAGCTTTCCTGTCATTCTTCACAGGCGTAATACTCTTCACACTGATTACAGTCATCAGGACCGAGAAATAACGCCCAAGGGAAGCTCCACCAATTGAAGAATTGGTGCTGTACGCGAGAGTCTTGTGCTAGGCGACGACTCAGGCGACGAATTTGAGGGCGTATGCTCCAAGCGGCCAGGAAGGTTCCCCGTAGCCCGGGAGCCCGCGAGGTCGTGGGTTCAAATCCCACCGGCCCAGCCAAACCATGACGCGCCCACATAGGAGAGTAACCACAATGAGTATGGGGCAATTCGTATGCACCAGAGCATACAAATTGGAAGTCACTGCCGTGGGCTAGAGGGATGTCTCGCCTTGTGTTAGCGGGCAAAGACCATTAGGTTAAGTGAGAACGCGGGGCCCCGGACGGAACATGAAACGACGGTTCAACTTAGGTTCGATGTGGCTGAAGGATGGGAACTATCGGAACTAGGTTTGGACGCGGCAATACTTTGATAGGCTAGATTTCATTGCGCTCGCGGTCAGGGCGGCTGTCAGCCTCGGACTATCTGCGGATGTTTTGCGGAGATATGACGTAGGCATTGTCCTTATGAGTTTCGTTGGTTCAAAACGTGAAATGTCACCTAACTGGGTCCGCCATGACTCTTAGCGAGTCCTGATGTGAATCATGGGAGGAGGGCTTTCCTGTTTCCGTGGACAAAAGCCTGATGTGAGCGACACAGCAATCCCGTCCTAGAGGAGTCGTAGGAATTCCTCTTTCGTGAGGCCGGCCTCCGTGATGATCTCCATCAAGAGTCCTCGCTTGATCTCGGCGTGTCTCGGCACAGGCACGACGCGCTCGTCCTTGACGAGAATGATGTAGCTTCCTTTCTGCCTGTCGATCTTGAAGTCGACCTTGCCGAGGGCTTTGACAACTTCACGCCACGAGAGGAGAGGGAGCTTCGACAATCACTACGACCTTTTCTCCTCTGGTTCGTTGCTTGAGTTGTTCCGCCTTGACTTCCAGGTAACCTTCAATTGCTTCCTTTGCGTTACCGAGAGCTTCGTCCCTTGTCTCGCCTTGGGTGGCCACGGGGAGCTCAACACATTTCGCGATGAAGCCTCCTTCTTCGGCCGGTTCCAAGATCACTGTGAATCGCAGAGCAGCCAAAAGTATACCAACATGAGAAGAACGTGCCCTCTTGCATATAAGAATCCATACCGTTCACTTGACGTTCTGCATAATACTTCTGAGATTTCCGCGTAGGTGGGGTTGGAATCCTGTAGGACTTGAACTCCGTCGAGTTTTGAATACATTTCCAGCAACAAAATTGGTGCGGGTCCCACCGGGTCCACAACCATTCAGGTTTAAGTCGCACAGATAGTGGCACAAGCAAGTATTAGCCCCACCATAGTGACGGGTCCGTATCCCACCGACCCCACCAAGTTATCGCGGGTATTACGAGGCTTTCTGTACGAGAAGACCTCCGACGGGTCTAGGTCAACCTCGCAATCAGGGTCAACTCATCACCCCGTGAAAGGTCTGACAGGAGTCCTCAATTCACCGAACTCGGAGGTGGGGAGTCGTGCGCAAACCAGGTTTCACGACGAATAGGTCTCGATCGGACATTGAGCCGAGAGAGAATGCTAGTCTTCGAAGCCTGTTTTGGGTCGTTGGTCTCGAGATCGTGAGCAGCAGCTTGGCAACCTCCCTAGTTGGTTTCATGACTAGGGAGCGGTTTCCTCTCAGGAATCTTGCTTGCAGCTGGGACGCGTTCTTGACTCGTAGGTTTCCCTTGCCAAGGGTACAACCGCTGGAGACCTGAACGCCATCGAGCAAACAGGAGTTCGGTGGAGACCGTTTTGTCCAAATCGTTGCGGACAGTTCACGGTGTCCGTGAGGTCGCAATGTTCGGACAGCAACAAGACCCATCCGCAATCCTAGAACAAGGTATGGACCTAGGTGACCGTGAAAGCTCGTGGCTGACTTGAGGAGATTCCTGCTGAGATACATGCTCCTCTTCATGGCTTTGCGCCTGTGGGCTTGGGAAAAACCATCTCTCTGAGATGGAAGCGAGTCTGAAGAACGTCTGCAATTACCGCGCATATGACATCTTCAACAGTTAGGGTAGCAAGGATCGTCTGCATCACGACCGCTGGGACATTAAGGATGCATGTTCCAGTCAAATAGAGCCAAGGCGCCTGAATCAAGACCCAGGCCAGAATTCCAGCCAGAACCGGCCGCATCTTGCGCACAAATAGCCCCGTGAATAGGCCCAAGAGGGCGTTTCCCACCACGATCGTTGGGTCAGACCTCAACGCTGCCACGTAGACTCCGCCAATTGCTCCCGTCACAAGCCCTGGCACGGGCCCTCCTATGACGCCTGCAAGGATTATTGCGACCTGGAAGAAGTGAACTCGCAGCCCGAGCACGAAGGGCACGGATAATGCGCTAAGCGCTACTGCAAGCGCGCTCATAACCGCAGTAAATGCGGCCAGCCTGCTCGAGTATGTCATCGTAATACCACTTGTCCGATTCGTAATACAACGCGTATTAAAAGGACTCGGTATATTAATACTGGCAAATATTCGGCGATACATAGAAAACGCAGTCCCCGAATTGTGGACAAGGCAAGGCGTGATCGATGACGAAAGTGGAAAGAACCAGCTTCTCAGCGTCACCTGCGTTGCTAAGCCGCTTTGATGAAGTCATCAGAAAGATGGGTTACGAGGATAGATCAAGAGCACTGCAAATTGCGATGACGAACTTCATCACCGAATACACATGGACAATAGAGAAGGGAAGAGCTGGTGTAGGCGCTATACTGTTCACCTACAGCCACCGACCCCACGGCCTCCAAGAAGCCCTAGTCGATATTCAACATCAGTATCGGGACGTAGTGAACTCCACGACACACATTCATCTTGATGAATCAAGATGCTTGGAAATAGTCTCAGTCAGAGGCCAAACTGCGAGAATCCAAGAACTTGCGAAGAGACTCATGAAGACACGTGGCGTGACTCAGCTGAAACTGTCTGTGGTAGACCTCTAGACAATCTTTGGGATAGACCAACCCGAAACGCAATATTACGAACGCAAGTAGTGGCATTCGTGCACCAGTGCTACAAGCAGATAAGCGCCAAAAGTGAGCCCATCTGTTTGAACGTTGTGAGGGTTTTCGCCGCCTAGAAAATCTCGCAGCCCCGAAAAACCCCAGACCTCAAATCCGAACCAATCGGGCAAAGAACGGCTAAAACTCGGGAACAACAAGCGCCAAGCGCCAAATATGGTGGACCGGGCGGGATTCGGACCCGCGACCTTCCGGTTCCTCGGGCAATGCCTTGCGAACCGGACGTTCTTCGGCCCCATCAAGGGCATACCAGGCTGAACTACCGGCCCAACCCGTCGCCAGAACTGAGGCTACATGCCCGCTAATAGCGGTTACGTCAGTAAGAATTAGCAAGTCTTCCGACTAGCGGATCGATACCATACGTGAAATCGGAGCCGTCTCCGGTCAAACCTCCCCTCTCTTTACCATATGCGCTCGACCCGTTTTCAGAGAGGGATATCTGTCCTTGGGCTTGACTCGAGAAGAGGATAAGACTACAAGAGAGATCCTCCTGAATCGTAGGTCAGGTATGTCCCGTGTTCGTGGATGCAATGGGAATACGTAGATTCCGGAGAGAAACCATCTAAATCTGGCATCTTTCGCATGCAGGACAGAACAGGTCTTCTACCGACTTGTTCGCTCCACAGAAGCGACAAACCGGAATCAGAGCCCTTTGCAGACTAATTCTTGTCTCGATCTTTCGTCTGGCTCTCAGGAACTCTTCGCTCTCGGAGAACTCCTTGAGACGCTTGAAACGGTTGACGTGTAGCGGATGTGTGCGCAAGAATTCAGAAGCAGATTCCAGCATGCCAACCTTCTCCCTCATGATATCAAATTCACCAGATGAGAGCACATCACCGGATGACCATGAAGCGAGCTTGGTCAGAAGTGATCTCATGACGTCTATGTCATTGACCACGAGTAGGCTTCCCCGGTCGGCTGTAACCTCAGATTCCCTATGCCAAGACAGAAGCGTCAAGCGAACTGGAACCGTGACAATACTCAAGCCCAGAAATGATGCCGAAGCGCCGATACCACCACCTAGAATCTCTGCAACTGTATGATATAGCATATGACCACTTTTCACATGTCCTAACTCATGCCCAAACAGCGCAGACAACTCATGCTCTGTCAACAGGTCTAGGGCACCAGAGGTCACGACCAAGGAAGCACGGTCTTCGCTTCCAAAGGTGAAGGCATTCGGCCGAGGTTCCTCTATGACCAGTGTTTCCGGCAGGGTGTCAACAGATAGAGCGATTGCGGATTGTCTTACAAGCGTGTCGACTTTGGAGGGATAGGTGGCCCTATACGCCTCGCGAGAAAGTCTGGACGAGAGATCTCTCTCCAAGTACGGAAGTGCCAGATTCTTCACAAGGTAGGGAAGCACTCCCGTAGCCTTGATCATCTCGATGGCGCTTCGATCTGGCCCGTAGGCAAAATCGTCAGAAACAAGATCGTACCTACTGCTTGGGGCGAGTCTCCGACGGCAATACAAGCAGAACCCCAGTTCCTCGGGAATCTCGAGATCACACCTTTGACAACGCAAGTTCAGGGCGAATCACAATCCAATCAGATCGAGATTTCCGCCTCTCAGCGCCAGGGAGACGACTCCCTTCCAAAGGGTGCCAAGCGCATTATATCTGATTCCCAGCATGACGCCTTACCCGCATGAGAGCATAGCTACAACGGAACGATACCTACACACGGACATGGCCTATCTCAAACGAGCATATGAGAAGGGAGCAAGGGCGCTTGCTCTACGGATGGAGAACGAAACTGGTGCAGTGCGTTGAACGTCCGCTAATAGCGGTTTCTCGTTGATGCGTAGACCAGTGTAAGAGCGTTGACCGCTCCAGATTCGCGGCTGGGATCAGAGACAAGTCTTTAAGCAAACTTGGAGGTTTCTAGCTCTCGCAAATGTGGGCCTGTAGCTCAGCATGGTGGAGCACACGGCTGATATGCGGTCGTACTCCGCTT
>Ga0315280_10012543_pt1 | contig 10229 bp, 10 predicted proteins | sample YL17G06_40_MG_FD_203697 | JGI IMG/M metagenome (GOLD analysis project Ga0315280, IMG submission 203697) | Sediment microbial communities from Yellowstone Lake, YNP, Wyoming, USA - YL17G06_40 | ecosystem: Environmental > Aquatic > Freshwater > Lake > Sediment | place: USA: Wyoming | collected...
TCATCATTCAAGAATTTCAACTAAGCCCCCTCGAAGCCTCTCTGGTAGTTACTATTCCAAGCCTCGTCCAACTTCTTATGAATATCCCATCAGGATTCTTGGCAGACCGATTCAATACACAGCATCTATTGTTTGCCAGCATGTTAGTAGAAGGGGTTTCAGCGATCATAGTTAGTCAGACAAGCAACTTCTGGACATTGGTTATAGCAGTATCCTTCGTGAAGATTTCATCGCCCCTATACCATATCTCCGGACTAAGTCAGATAAGCAGACTTGCTAAGCCAAAGCAAATAAACAGGTCAATGGGTTTCCACAATGCTTTCGGAAGTTTAGGCTCAGCCATTGGAGTCGTTAGTCTCGCTGTTTTCATGTTAACATTGGGTTGGAGATGGACTTACCTGTTCTGGGCTGTTCCAATCTTGATTTGGGGTTGCATAATTTTGATGTCTTCGCAACTCAAGACAAAACGATTTGAAAAAACAGAAACCAAGAGCAAACTTGGACAAAGAAGGTTGTCTTTTATCTTGTCCTCTGGACTCCTGTTTTTTCTGATTGCCATAGCCGTTAGAGAGGTGGGAGGCACGGGAAGCTCAACCTTCATGACCACATATTTTGTGAAGACCCGAAATCTTTCCGAGTCTACAGCTAGCTTAATATTTGGCCTTGGACCTTTTATGGGAATAGTTGGTTCTCTGAGTGGCGGCTACTTAGGAGAAAGGATAGGCGCAAAAAAGGCACTCAACTATGCTATCATCGGCTGTGCGATTTCGCTGTTTATACTATCACTGGCGTCTCAGCTTTACTTTCTTGCCCTTATTTACATTCTTTACTCGTTTTTCAACAATGCAGTGTGGTCGCCTATTAACTCCCTAGTAGCGGATATGACTCCGATAACCGAGAGAGGATTGAGTTTCAGCGTTTACTTCTTCACTGAGGGGCTTATAGGTTCTATAGCGCCAACTTTAGCAGCTGGGGTCATAGAATTGTCGGATGTTTGGTTTGTTTTTCCCTTTAGCATAGTCTTTTTTGTCGCATGCTTAGTTATACTCCAATTTCTTCCAAACCACAAACAAAAGTGAAACATTTTTTTAGCTCCGTTTAGAGGACAGGGTTCTGATTGAATCACGAAAGACAGGTTTTCTAACATACTTTGACGGGGAGCTTTTTCAATCATAGGAATGGAAAAAATTAATAATGAAGAAAATCAAAATCTGATGCAAGGTTGATACGTATGCCTAAAGTAAAAGTTGATTGGAGTAAATGCAATGGAGACGGCGTATGCGCTGAGGTTTGTCCAGTAAACGTTTTCGAACTCAAAAACTTGCCTGAACATCCAGACTCTCAGAAATCTGTTCCTGTGCGAGAAAGCGATTGCATAGCGTGCATGGCGTGTGTAACATCATGTCCAACGCAGGCAATAACAGTTGAAGAGTGAAAAAGGAATCTGCTACAAGACTTCACTTAATGGACTATGTTATCTGGGACAAACCGCCTAAGCCTCTGCAAAGACCTCATTTTCTCTTTATCTTCCACTTTAGCTTCTTGTATTGCCTGTTTAAGTATCCGAATCGACTCGTCCATAGCTTTGCGATTTAATATAGATAACTAGTTTTTGGCAATTTCGGTTCTGTCAAGTCTTCGATTGATGGAAATGGACGGAAAGAACAAATGGCTAACCCTGATTCAAAACGCGAGTCAGAGCAAATCTTGAATAATCTGCTCCATTGGACACACTTTTTGTGTTTTCCTGCACCAAGCTTTCCCACCTTTCCACAATTGGATTCCCAATGACGACGGTGAGACTTCTAAGGCTGGATGCCCTTGACTTGGGCAAGCAACATTAGGCGACAATCCACCTCTGACCTCTTTTCGAGGTCTCAAGACTCGTTCATATTTGCCCTCTATCGTCTTTCTTTGAGTCGTGACCAACTCTTCTGGGTCAAGATAAGTCACAACAATTTCGTCTGACTTAGTTATTGGGCAAATCTTCTTCGCGGTCCTACTCATTGCGATTCCAGCTTGAGAATTGTTATGTCCGACCCGTTTTTATAAAGGTCATCCCAGGGTAGTTAACACGTTAAACAATCCCATGAGAAGTTAACAAAACCATGTGAGAAAAGCTTTTTTGAATCGAAAAGCCACTTTGAAATGGGCGGTTGCGTTGACTGATGTGAATGAGGAGATTGTACGACAATATTTTGAGCTGAAAGGGTATTTCGTGCAAACCGATGTTCTCTATCTGAAATCGAAAAAGCAAACAGGTAAGCAGTCTAGTGGCTATGGAGACATTGACCTTGTTCTAATGCATCCAAATGGTGACAAAGCCATCGTCGGTGTCAGTGGTTGGCACAGAGAGAAAATTACACCATCTTACGTAGAAGGTTGGGAAGGTCGGCTGTTTAGTTTTGTCAGCCCATTAGCATTGAACAAAGCTTCTCAAGTTCTGGGCACACAAAAATTCAAAAAGATTTTGGTAGTATCACAACTAGGTTCGAAGGAAGCTAGCAAGTCGAAGTTTATTCTGGAAGCTAAGAAGATGGGAGTTGATGAAGTGATCGAGTTTCCAACAATTCTCAAAGAGTTGATTAGGCTTATTGAAGTAGAGCCAAGTTATGATAGCGAAGTGCTTCAGACGTTGAGACTGTTAAAAATATACGATATGCTCTAGGTGATGGCATACACCACCCGATTTTTGATAGGCTTTACTATCAACCGTAGACTTATTGAACCTCCTGAAGTTCATTATCCGACGATTTTTGACAAGGACAAGAATCCGACGAAGACTTGACAGAACCCTATATCGCAATAACTAAAGGGTGTGAGGAGGAGCTAGAAGAGGTTCTAAAGAGTCTGGGTATAGACAAAAAAGACAACGTATATCGAGTTTCGTTTTGAGTCAAATCGTTTTCTATCCACAGCCTTATAGCCTTCCAAGGCTTTGTAAAAATAGACAAAATAGGCTTATATCAGCCGTTATCCTAACAAATCTCGGATGCTTAGATATGTCAATCTTCACGAAAATGAAGTTGAGAGAGGCTATACCTCTCGCAGAGAAGTTGTTTGAATCATTTGGCCTCAAATCTATGATTGCTCTAAAGGACAATGAATGGACTAATATTGTGACCATTATTCATCTCACTCGCAGAAAGGTTGATGATCTGAACAACGAATATCGTTTCCTTGAGGAAAGACTCGGCAAGATTGATAATGATAATTTCAAAATAATACTTCAAGCGAGACCAATCCAAGAATTTCGCACTGTGGTAGCAGAATTGCAGAACGGATATCTCAAAATCGGAGATATACAAACTAAACTACTCGCTAAAGACCCACAAAAAATCGTTGATCAAACAATGGGTTATCCTGGTTGGATATTACGGATAGGAGAATACGCCGAATATGACTGCTACGGTGCGACGTTAAGCATGGATTACACCCCAGCCCAGCTTCTGTCAAATTTCCAGATTTTCGCTTCATCCTTAGGTCTTCGAGATTTCGATGAATTGGCACGATCTTGGTTGGGCTTGGATAATCTCCAATATTCAACAAATATCCATATCATTATTCCAATCTATGCCACAGTAGGAGAAATTCAATATCAAGGAGGCAATGAAATCAAAACTACGTTGAAAATAGATCATCGCCTATTTAATAATTCACACGTGTGGTTGACAAGATGCGGTCAAGGTGACCGCGCCCCCATACTCGAAAGAAGAAAGTACGAATTAGCATCTTGTGACAAACTACTGCAAGAGGGGTTCATCTACACAACATTGCGGCATAACTTTTCTGCAATCGGTCTGAATGACAAATTATCGGTCAGCTTATCGAACAGTGAACTAGGGTTGTTAGCCAAAAAAGAAGGGTGGGCCTCTCCGTTCCCTTCGGAAACTTCCGACTCTTTTTCAAAGACATTAGCTCTTTTTGACGCTGGCAAGAAAATGGAAGAACATTTATTGAATCCCAAAGAAGCTGAAGACCTGGTAGCTGCCTTTTCCTGGCTGCTCGAAATGATTGATATTGCATCCCTTCAACTGGGCCGAGATGAAACGGTCAGAGAGGACGCAGCATCAAAAGGATCCGCAGACATAATTGCGTGTTATCGCGAATCAAATGCACGCACGATACTTGCCATCGATTGCACCATTGGCGTGCCTGATGAGCCCAAGATCGACAAGATCAAGAATACTGCAGAGTACATCTCTCGTAAGATAGGCCTCCCAGTAAAAGCCATGATTGTTACCTCCCAAAAATCTGTCATAACAAAAGGGCTGGGTCAAAAACTCTCGGTAAAGATAATAGATAATACCGATCTTGACAAGATAATAGGATTCTACAAAAAGGGCTATTCTTATCCTGCACGACAGGTAATTCTCGGCGACTAGATTGAGCCTTGTACATGGGCGTAATCATGTTCTGAAGGTTTTCATGCATTTCGAAACGAAACCCAAAGCCCTGGAATTTTTTGTTATTGTTCCTTTTGTACCGATACATTTCAACACGCAAACCAACATTATGATTTGTCTAGATAATCGGTTTTTTGGCAATTTCCTATGTGATAGGCTTTTTGGGATTAAGCGGGGGGATAGGCGTTATCACATTTATGTTATTGGTAAGACGGGTATGGGTAAGGCCACCCCGCTTTCTTGCTTACGTTCATTAGGGCTCTCGATGTGCAATGGTAGAGTAGTTATTCGTTGAGCATGGAGTGGGCGTATGGAAACTCGAGTGACTCGGGTTAAGGGCAGTTTCTTTCTCAAGGATAAAGGCCGTTTCTTCAAAGTCATTACGGTGAGAGGCACGGGCAACAGGTATGTGTTTGAGTGCATGGACGTTGAGTCAAAGCAGAGACAGGTCTTCACTTACGAAATGCTGGGGTTGCCTGAAGTGTTCGATGCTGCAGCTTCGGTGATGACATACCCTAAAGACATCTTGCTAGTGGATTTGGACAATCAGGGCAGATGGAAAATGCTGAGCAGGGATGAAGTTGACAGAATCTCAAGAAGCTAGAATTATTGCATGCTTTTCCAAGCTGGGCATGTCACACGGCATGATCTCAAAACTGAAAGAGGGCCTATGGGCGCGCTAGGGTTAAATTGAAGCCTTTTATTGCAAATGGGCGTATCTATTTGTCGCGGAGTGCGTTGCTTGGCTGTGATAAAGGCAGTTCTCTTTGATCTCTATGGAACGTTGGCATATCAAGAGAATCCTGTAACGAACGAAGAGGTTTCAGAATGCCTGTTCGGCAGGAACTACGAGGTGTCACCTCAGCAGCTGAGAGCAGCATTTGCCTTCGTCGCCTTCATAGACTACCCAAAACATGGATACCGACACTGGCGCTCCTTTCTCTCAAGAGTCTTCCGGCTACTCGAAACTAAAGTCGACAAAGAAACGTTAAGCGACATCGTCAAACTTTACGAAAGCAGACCCTATCGATTATATCCAGATGCAGCCGATGCAGTTATCAACGCAAAAAAATCTGGATTGAAAACTGCAATAATCACAACAGGCACTCGGTTCATAGCGGAAAATGCGGTTAAACCAATCAGGGAATATTTTGACCTCATAATGACAGGTTTTGAAGCTGGATGCGACAAGTCAAACCCAAAAATGTACCTGAAAGCTTTAGAAATTCTGGGCATCGAACCCCGAGAAGCCATCGTGATAGGAGACGACTTTCAGCTTGACTTCTTGATCCCCAAACGATTAGGATTGAAAACCGTTCTTTTAGACAGGGAAAGCAAGAATGAAGGCAAAGCCGTTAATGCTTTTGCACACGACCTACATGAAGCCATAGAAATCATAATAGGACAGTACGGCAGAACCTGAATCAGGTTTCGGGACGAGCTTCTAAGGCAGCCTTGTAAGATGGACTTGCTGCTTGTTGGACTGTTTTCTGCGGTGTGAGAGTGATGACGATAATGTCTTTCTCTGCAGCTACGCTCACGTCAAAATCTTGATTGAGGAACGGCCTGATCAATTCGTGACATTTTCTGGGAATGTGCAGAGAGACGCGTTCATACTCGTACACGCGTTTGCTGTGTAAGTACCGTTTCCTAGAAACTCTGCGCTGAATCCTAACCAACTTACTCGGAGAATTCCCCTTCTCAACTCTTCCGTTGAAACTCGACTGTGGATACTCCCACTATGAAGGATTCATTTGGACTGGTAAAAAGCCAGCGATCCAACGACATCCCTAAACAGTACAGAGAGTAGAGTTAAAGTGACGCACACTACGATAGACTTGGTTTGTTCAAAAGTGGACTAGGAAAGATTTACAAGAAATCATGCAAAAATCTAGGAATGTCCGGAACCTAACCAAATAAACGCTTCCAAAAAAACAAGTTGCATTCATGATTTGCGGATTTCAAAGCGCGCGCTACTTCAATGAATAGAAAAAAGGGAACTCACTTCTGACTTTCAAAGAAATCCTTAGCTTCTTTCTTGGTGCCTACAAATACGCCTGGAAATTGGCTTATCTCAAAAATAGGCAGCGTGCTATCTCCGAAAGTATATGTATGTTTGTAGGGCTTCTTTGTAACATTTATTTTCCCCATCGTTACCTTGCCTTTGTCAAGCTTCCAGCAGAAAGCCAAGCTCATTTGACCAACTTCGTGTTTATGCCGAACAAAACTGCTGAACAATCTTTCCAGTTCAACATAGGCACATTTATGTTCTTCCATGTCTTTTTCCTCTTGATAATCTGCTAGCAGGTCTATACCTTCTCTGTAACCAGGATATTGGAGAGTGTTGAACTTAGCAAATGGCAAAGCCCCAAGGCCTTCAAGAATCCACAAAAGCGCTGCGGTGTCATACTCACTCTCAGGCTCTGCTATCAACATTTTGCCTTTATACCAAACATACCTTTTGTCTTCAGATAAGAATTCTTCCTTCTTTTGGTTCATCCTCGTTTGCATTTCTATTCTGACTTCCCTGCGTCTATTCTGATAGAATTTCTGGAACTTCGGGTCTTCCTTTATCTTGTTAAAAGCTTCACTGAGAGCATCTTCAAAAGCCTCGTAGTTTTCATCATAACTGAAATCGCTTCTACTCATGTTAAGCCTAACGTCATCACATTCAACGACAAATCTTATGAAATCATCTGTAAGATTCAGTTTTCTTGCATATTTGTTGGTGATGAGCTTAAAATAAGGAACACCATTTACGGATACCCAGACACCACCTGTTTCTTCAGTCAGTTGGAATTTGCCGGTATCTGTTGTGATCCCGCCTTTCAATACTATCTTTACGATTCTTTCACTGTGCGTTTTCCTTTCTTCCTCTATTGGTGCAAATGTCAAAGTCTTGGCGTCTTCAGCTTTTTCATCAGTAGTGACAAAAGGAAATCCAGCACTCATAATTTTGCGTTGGCCACCAACAGATATCGCAAATTCAGGAAAAGGGTACCCTCTTGTTTCCATTCTTGTAAATCCTATTACGGTATAATATCTCAAGTATCTCTCGATTCGGTCAAGTTTGAAATCTCTAGGAATACTCTGCAGTCTGGCCCATCCTTTCACGGTTATCTTAGTGCCTTTCTTTAATCCTGGATATCCAGCTGCACGTAATGTGTTCACTACAGGTACTGCCAGCTTCTTGTCTTCGAGAACAGTCTTGCAGGGCTTGTCCAGGATAACTCTGTACCAATACTCTCCACCATCGTATGTTTCAATTTCGACACCTTCTGAATCATACAATAATTTTGTTCCCAGACCTTTTGCACCAAATTCGTCAGACTCAAAACCAGCTTGCTTGCCCTGAGCCGCATTTAGAAACTTGTCAAGTCTCCCTGGTGATTTGTCATTCTTGGTGTAATTCATGCCGCAACCGTCATCAACAACCGTGATTGCCAAACCCAAATCTGACTCATAAATCCTAATATCGACCTTTTTTGCCCCGACTTCCTTGGAAGAGGCGTTGGAGATCAATTCCCGGATTATGTCTCTTTGATCGCCAATGTTGTTTATTATCTCAGAAATGAATCCAACTGGATCAATAATCATCCTATGTTCTTCACTTATTGCTTCAAATTCCTTTGTCATAATCGCCTTGCCCTTCCGTCGACGTCAATATATGACTTAAACAGCTTTTATAGTTTACATAATATCCATGTGCAAGCGCGCGCATCTTAGTTAAGTTAAAATATACAGAAGCAATATTACAATAAGGGCTGAAATGGAGACTTTTCCAAAGCCAGTTCAAGCAGAGCTAAGCGCTAGGAAAATAAATATTCTAAAGTCTCCTAAAAAAGGCGGTTCTTCTGAAGTAGACTTCATTCCGTACCTGAAAGAGCTTAACATCAAAATTTTTGAAAGACCTTATAAATAGACTTGGCGGTATCATGAAACGGTGAGAACCATGTGTCCGAAGTGCCCTAAGTGTGGTAAGGTTATACTAGCGCCAAAAGAGTTGATAAGAATAGGAAGGGAAAAATAAAAAAGGTGACTGAATGGGATTTAATCCGGAACAGGTCAAGATAGCTAGACGCCTATCGTACGGAGCTGAACTTTTCCAAAGTTACTTTTTCAGAAACCCTTTTTTCCATGAACAGTTTGATGATGGCTATAAGGCTTTGATCTGTTTTGTTGAGAATTATGCCTATCAGCGTCAAGGAGCTGCGCCAGCATATTCAGAAATTGCAGTAAAGGCCCTCAAAAATAGTTTTAACCGAGGTGCAAGGTCAGTCACTATTGTAGATGCTAAACAAGTTTGGAAAGACTACCAGAAAATTGCAAGAAATGAGTACAATAATTTAGAAGTAAATAGAACGCATAACCCAATGTGTTCTGATAAGGGTCTACTTACAGTAATGGCGAAGAAAAATATTACGAATCTAGCGTCACATGTAAAAAGCTTAATCCAAAACAACCAAACAAAAGAGGCACACGAGTTAGTCGATGATATTCGTGGCATAGGAACAAAGATCGCTTCGCTATACTTGCGTGATATTGCTTACCTTGGAAGGATACCTGAAAATAGAATAAAGGACCAATACTATTTGCAGCCCGTAGACACTTGGATAGAACAAACACTTTCAATAATTTTCGGAGATAGGAAACCAAAAGTTCTAATGAAAAAGCAGGAAATGATAGTAAATCTTTGTGAGATGGCTAATGTGAGTCCGATAGGATTTAGTCAAGGGGCATGGATGTTAGGCAGCCAAGTCGCAGGTGACTATTCAACTTTCCAACAATTGGCAAAAGGTCAAAATGCAAAAGCAATCATCAAGGAACATATTGAAGAGAGGAAAAGATACGTTTCTGATGCAGAACGCTGGCTTATGCATTGGCCTGAGTCATAAAGCGCGCGCTTCTAAAATTTTCTCTAGTTTAGAATAGAAATCTAGAAAGCCAAAATGTAGATAGGCGGTATGAACAGTTCTGAAGTTTATGTACAAATAGGTTGCGAGAAAATTGAGTGAATGTCCAAATCTGCAAGTCAACTTGAAGAAATGCAATTGCACTTATGACTGCGAATTGAAAGGAAGATGTTGCGAATGCATAAGAAGTCACAGACAACACAATGAACTTCCAGCCTGTTACTTTCCATCAGAAGTCGAAAAAACTTATGATAGGTCAATCAGAAAATTTGTGTCTCTCTATAAATAGAAACATATCCGATTTTTCTTATCACCCAAGCCTTACTCTCAACCTCTTCAAAGTCAACACACTCTTCAAACTTACCAATATCATTACAATGCACAAACTTTTTACAATTCAAACAAGCCTCAACCCTTTCATGCTTCAACTTCCTTTCTAGTTCTTCTTTCATTTTTTAATCACCAATTATGACTGATTAAACCCTAACTAAGTGCACTAAAATCCTAGAAGCACTAGATGCTACTACTGCCAACTTAACACTGGTCTAAAAATTCTGGAAAACTGAAATTCACTGGACATGCTAATGCAGTTTTTGTATCATCAGGGTTTCCAAGTTTCTACTTTATAAATCAAAGCAAAATTTTAGAAACTTCATTTTTTTCTTTCATTTAAAAAGTTATAAACCTAGAAAATTCTTTATGTATGCAGATATATGAACGCCTATTCCAAAAAAGAGGCTTAAATGTGGTAAATAAAACTAAAGTTCAAGCAACGGATATAATCACGTTGCCATGTGGTTGCATTTATCAAGATAAAGAGTGGTTATTGGTACGCATTCATGAATGTGACTATCATAAGCGGAAAAGAACAGCAAAAAAACCGTACAGACCGAAAGCCGAATGTGTAAGA
>Ga0315280_10012545_pt1 | contig 10227 bp, 7 predicted proteins | sample YL17G06_40_MG_FD_203697 | JGI IMG/M metagenome (GOLD analysis project Ga0315280, IMG submission 203697) | Sediment microbial communities from Yellowstone Lake, YNP, Wyoming, USA - YL17G06_40 | ecosystem: Environmental > Aquatic > Freshwater > Lake > Sediment | place: USA: Wyoming | collected...
GAGCAGAAGGCGGAGAATAACGAGGGTGAAGAGAACGAGACGGACTACGAGATCCCCGATCTAACGGTTGGCACGTGGGTTGAGGTCAAGGGCGCGTTCGACGCGGCGGCCGGCATCTTCTATGCCGAAGAAATTCACGGCCAGGAAAGCGGCGAGACGCAATACGGGATCGAATCCGTCATCAGCAACCTCACTGACTCCTCGTTCACCATGCTCGGCCTGACCATCACCTACGATGAGAACACCCAGTTTGAAAGCGAAGGCAACGGCGACTGCAATCGGGAAGGCGAGCACGAAGGAGAAAACGAGAACTGCTGATTCTTGCTGCAATGTGTCCTGGCTAGAAAGATAGTCTGCAGATTTATCTTTTCGACTTTGTAATTGTGACCTTATGCGTTTTTGTATCTGGGTCGCAAGTTACCTTGAGCAGATTTTTATTTTCATCAAACTCCCAGCTCCATTTGCCTTCGGGGTCTGAGCATTCGACGGCGAAGCCGTTTTGATAGTGATGTTTAGTCGGGATAAATATCTCGACTTCGGGCGACAAGTCTTTTGAGTTGTCAAAAGACATCGTAAAAATTTCTGTGTCGAAATCAAACGAGAACGAACGCAAAATACCAGCCGTAGCGCGTGGGTATGGGCGCGCAAGATAGCGAATAAAAATCTCCTTCTCGTTGCCTGAGCTATCGAGCAGGTCGAAGCCGGCATCGCCGCGCCAAAATGTCCACCAAGTAAAGTGCGCCATGTATTTATCGAGCAGTTGCGAGGCGTCGCGCGCGTATTGCTCTGCGCCATCAGCCGACGATTCTATTCCGGTCTCGCCCAGAAGAAATGGAATCCCCCACTTGTTAGCTTCGTTAAGGCAACGACGAATGTCGAATTCAATCAAGTCGGGGCCATACCAGTAATCGCCGCCTGATGCTACCGCCATCGGATAGATGTGAGGGGCGTAAATTATTCGCTCATACGGCAGCGGCTCCATCACAAAGGGAAGCCCCGCTGCGTGGACGATTGACGGTTCGATCAGAATATATGGCTCAGGGTGATATTCGCGGATAGCTTCGATGAACCGCACATAAAGCGGCCTTAAAAGCTGATTCTCGAATGTCCATGGGAGTGAGCGCAGGCCGCCGTTCGGCTCGTTCCACAGGTCGTAACCCCATATCCTGTCGTCGCCGGCAAAAAATTGCGCTATTTTTTCCCATGCCCCAACGAAGTGGTCTAAATATTCAGGATGGTCCCAGAATAGCTGTGCCTGTCGAATCCAGTCAAACTCACTGCCGTTGGGCGAGTCGCACGTCCACGCCGGCGCGCCGTTGCCACTGCAGCATGGCGACCACTGCCATTGGTGCATGTCCAAAAAGACGTGCAGCCCTGCATCGCTCGCATAGCCGACCACAGGCTCGACCACGTCGGAAAGGTATGACAGGTCGTAGACGCCCGGCTCTGGTTCCAAATAACTCCAGGCGATTGGGAGTCGCACGACGTTGAATCCCCATTCGGCCATGCGCTCGAAATCTTCGGGTTGATGGTTGAACCAGCCGAACTCCATGCCCATGTAATTTGCGCCGTGCAAAATAATCGTGCGCCCCTGCTCGTCAACTAGCGGCACATAGCCGAGGTCGTCATCGCTGTCGTCGTCAACATCGTCGTCTGCGGCGTCGTCATCATCGTAGTTCCCGCCGATGCTCCAGCTACACGAGACAGCAAAAATCGCCAGCAATGTGAGCACGAACGCGGGCAATTTTGCGGAGACGTTCATCAAAAAAGATTATATAACAAGATTCGGGAATTGAATCCACGAGTCCAGAACTTTAATTCTTTAACAAATTTTTCCCTGACACTTACTGAGGTGGCACTCGTTAGACAAGGTCTTCGGCAAGCAATGAAAGCTCGGTTAACTTTTATATCCGCTGGCTCGTCTTAATAGCAGAAGAATAAAGGAGGTGAAACATGAAGAGGATGGCGTTTTTACTTGTGGCATTGTTGATTGTGGGAGTTTCATTAGTTTGGGCGCAAATGCCAGCAGGCGGCCCTCCGAAGGAGATGCTAAAGATGGACAAGGGCAGATTCGGAGAGCATGGTATGGGTCCTATGGGCCCAAGAGATTGGTGGAACGACCCTGAAGTTAGAGAGGTCATAGGCCTTTCGCAGGACCAGGTGGATAAGATCGACGCACTTGCTGTCAAGCTCCAGAAGCAGGAGATAGAGAACCGCGCGCAGATGCAACTGACGGAGATCGACATCGAGCAGGCGTTCAAGGCTCAATCCTTGGACGAGGCTAAGATAAAATCATTGATCGAAAAGATGGCGAATCTCAAGGCTGCCGAAGTCAAGGCGCACGCGCAGTTCAGGTTGGATGTCGCCAAAATACTCACCAATGAGCAGAGAGAGAAGCTGAAAGTCTTTTTGCGGCAAAAAATGGAACAAAGAGGGCGATTCGGCGCACCCGGGGGATTTCTCCCTCAGCCTCAACCTCAACCTCCATTACCGCCGGGCGGCGATGAAAACGATTGAGTGAAGGACAGGGCATGACCTCGGAGTTTTGAGCTTCGTGGGCGTGCCCTACTTTTTTGTTTTTGCCCTCATAGTCCTATGCAACGATGTCGGCTCAGCAATTCCAGGGTGCGGGCGCATTATTTTGGCTTTATGGTGATTTGATGCTTTGGCGAGTTGGGGTCGCAGGTTACCTTTAGTATGTTCTTCGCCTCGTCGAACTTCCAGCTCCATTTACCATCTGGGTCTGAGCATTCGACTGCGAAGCCGTCCGTATAGTGACGCTTAGTGGGGACGAAAATTTCTACCTCTGGCGACATGCCGGCTATATTGTCAAAGGCCGCGGTGAAGACCGCATTGTCCACGTCAAATGAGAACTCGCGCAATTCGCCCGCTGTCGCTTGGGGATAAGGTCGAATCAGATAGCGCATGAATACATCTTTTTCCTCGCCCGATGAAGTTAGCAATCCCATCGAGTTGTCGTCGAAGCCGTATGCCCACCACGTGAAGTGGAGCATATATTTATCGAAGAGGTTTGTCACATCCCGTGTAAAATCCTCGGCTCGATTTGCCGCTGACGTTAGGCCGAGCTCGCCAACGAACGTGGGCGCGCCGAAATTGTTTCCCTCGCGCAGACATTTTTTCACAAACCCTTCGAGCAGCTCGTGCGAAAAGTTGTATCCGCTCGCCGGGTTCAAGATGTCCAGCGGATAGATGTGCGGCTCGTAAACCAGTCGCTCATAGGGCAGTGGCTCCATCACGAACGGGAAGCCGCCAATGTTCGGCGCAGTGGGTTCGATGAAGAGATACGGCCCTGGATCAATTGCTCGTATGGTTTCGATGAGGCGCGCATAAAGCGGCCGATAGAGCTGATTCTCGCACGCCCAAGGCAGGGAGCGCAGGCCGGCCGTCGGCTCGTTGAAGAGGTCGTAAGCGAAGATGCGGTCGTCGCCCGCAAAGAAATTTGCTACATACTCCCAAGCTTTGACGAATGCGTCGAGGTATTCAGGGTGGTTCCAGAACAGCCCAGACTGAATGAGCCATTCGAGCGAAAAATCGCCGATGTCCTCGCATGTCCAGTCGGGTATGCCCATCCCGCCGCAGCAGGACGACCAGTGGTACTGGTGCATGTCTAATAGCACCTTCAACCCCGCCTCATGCGCGTATTCGACCTGCGGCTCGACCAAGTTCGGCAAATAATTTTCGTCGTAAACGCCCGGCTCTGGTTCGAGCGCGGCCCAAGAGATGAGGATGCGCACGATGTTGAAGCCCCACGACGCCATTTTTTCGTAATCGCTCGGCTGTCCGCCGTACTCGACGGCCATGAAATTCGCGCCGTGCAAAATAATCGTGCGCCCTTGCTCGTCCAATAGCGGCACGTAATCCAGCTCGCTGTTGCCGTCGTCATCGACTTCGTCGTCTGCGGATGTATCATCATCGTAATCGTTACCAATGCTCACGCTGCAAGAGACGGTGATGATTGCTAAGAACGAGAAGAGAAATAGGGCGAATAATCGCTCGCAAACGTTCATCGGGAAAGATTATACGTCAATTTTGAAAGTTTAATTTGGGGCGCAAAGCAAACGTAGATTTATGGAATTAACGCCGGCAGCGCATCTCTTGACGAATTCCGAGGTAAACGTTATGTTTTCATAACATGAATTTAGATTCAGATTTTGGACACACTGTTCGCAGCGCACGTGAGCGTCTGCACCATGCAGCCGAGCGGAAGATTTTTACCGACTTTGCCATCATGGCTTTTCTTCAAGGAGTGGTTGTTATCTTATGAGCCAAGCGCCTCCACTCAACATCCCTCCTCCGATCACAGCCGAACGCAAATGGCTGGTGGCCGGCTCGGTAGCCATCGGCGCGATTATGGGGATGATCGATGCCTCCATCGTCAACGTAGCCTTGCCGCACATCCGCGGTTCGGTCGGGGCGACCATCCAAGAGATCACATGGGTTTCGACCGCCTACATGATCGCCATGGTCATCGTGATGCCGCTCACCGGCTTTTTCGGCTCCCTCTTCGGGCAGAAGCGCGTCTACATGTTCTGTTTGGCGCTGTTCGTGCTCGGTTCGGCGCTGTGCGGCACTTCCCACACTCTGATTGCCCTGGTGACATTTCGCATCCTGCAGGGCTTGGGCGCGGGTGCGCTGCAACCGTCGCAGATGGCGATCCTGCGCCAGACGTTCCCGCTAAAAGAACAGGGCATGGCGATGGCTGTCTTTGGGATGGTTATCATGGTAGGCCCTGCCGTCGGGCCAACCTTGGGCGGCTGGATCACCGACAACTATAGCTGGCAGTGGATCTTCTACATCAACTTGCCGATCGGCATCATCGGACTGACGATGGTCAACGAGTTCGTCCACGAACCAGAAGACATCCGCTGGGCCAACCGGGCTCGCGCCGAAGCGCAGAAGAAGTATTTGGACTGGATCGGCATCGTGCTGATGAGCGTCGGCGTTGCCTTCTTGCAGTATTGCCTGGAGGAAGGACAATCCAAGGACTGGTTCGAGTCGCGATGGATAAGCGCCAGTGCTTTCATCGCAGCGGCGTTTCTCGCCGCTTTTGTCATTCGCGAACTGACTGCCCCGGTTCCGGTGGTTAATCTTAAGCTGTTCAAGGACCGGACGTTCATGTCTGGCACGGCGATCGGCGGGGTCATGTTCGCGATGTTGATGGGCAGCATGTTCCTTTTGCCGATCTTCATGCAGGAGATACTCGGCTTCAGCGCCACCCAGTCCGGCATCGCATTGATGCCGCGGACGGCGATCATGATGATCGTGACGCCGATTGTTGGACGCTTGTACAATCGGGTGCCTCCGGCGCTGACCGTGGCCGTGGGTGTGATTCTGTTCAGCTTGGGTTCTTACGAGTTGAGCCACGTCACCCTCAGCACTTCCGCACTGGACATTATGCTGCCCATGCTCGTGACCGGCGTAGGCTTTTCGTGCCTGTTCGTCCCATTGACGACCGTGGCGCTGAGCATGATCCCACGCCACCTGCTTTCAGATGCTGCTGGCCTGAACTCCTTTATTCGTCAGATCGGCGGTTCGATTGGCCTGACCCTTTCGGCCACGCTTTTGACTCGCTTTTCGACTCAAGCGAAGGCTGCCATCGCCCAGCATGTAACCTTATTGCGTCCCGAGGCGATGGTCTGGTGGTCGCAGATTAAGTTGATGGTGCTCATGCTGGGTCTGGCTCTGGGTCTAGACCCTGTGGCTACACAGACTGCCGCCCTTCGTTTTCTGAACGGCCATGCGACCGTCCAGAGTGTAGTGCTTGCCTTTGAAAAATCGTTCCTGTTGCAGGGGATCGCATTTCTAGCGGTTTTGCCCCTGTTGTTCTTTCTTCGGGCGAACCGCACCAAACCCGATTCCCAAACGACCCTTGGTATGGAGTGAAAATGGCTGATTTGCCCGTTAATGCGAACGAATCGAGGTCCAATGGATTTCCAACTCCTCTTTCGACAGCCCGAAAACCGAGTGGCAAGCGCCCGTTTTTCGTCCTGTCCGTCGTCGTGGGCGCGCTGCTCTTGATCTTCGCTATTTATGAGGTTGCCACTCGAAATCTGGAGAGTACCAACGATGCCCAGGTTGAAGCCAACGTGGCGCAGCTCGCAACGCACGTCGCTGGTACGGTAATGCGAATACCCGTTAAAGATAATCAGAAGGTGAAGGCGGGGGATCTGCTCGTTGAGCTTGATCCGACCGATTACGCTGTCAGGATGAAGCAGGCCGAGGCGCAGGTCGAGGCGGCTAAGGCTCAAGCCGACATGGCTGAGGCACAGGAGCGAATCGTTGAGGCGGCCTCCAAGGGCGGACTGACTGCGGCGAAAGCCTCCCTGTCCGGCTCCACCCTCTCTGTCCGCGGCGCCGCCGCTCAGGTCGAGGCCGCGAAGGCTGCCTTGCTCAACGCTCAGGCTGGATATGAGCGCGCTGAAGCCGACTTTAAGCGCGGCTCGAAACTGTTTGAGGAAAAGGCGTTCTCCCAAGCGGATTTTGATAAGGTGAAGACCGCCTACGAGTCGGCTCAAGCGATGGTGGAACAAGCGAAAGCACAGCTAGCTGCAGCGCAAGAGCAGAAAAATACAATGGAAAGCAAGGTATCGGAGGCCCAAGGTCGCTTGGTACAGAGTGAGCCAGTAAGTGCCCAGATCGCCGCGGCACACGCCGCTACTGAACTGGCGCGCGCCAATCTCAAGAATGCCCAGGCGGCGCTGGAACAAGCGCGTCTGCAGTTGTCCTATACGCGGATCACGGCGCCTTTCGACGGCACGCTCTCCCAGCTTGCGGTGCGAGAGGGGCAGTTTGTGCAGCCCGCCCAGATGGTTGTAGAGATAGTTCCCCCGACCTCGTATGTCGTTGCTAACTTCAAGGAGACGCAAATCGGCAGGATGAAGCCGGGCCAGCGGGTGAAAATCGAGATCGACGCTTTCCCCGGCCGAAGTTTCGATGGGCGAGTGCAAAGCATAGCGGCCGGCACCGGTGCATGGTTCTCGCTGCTTCCCCCCGATAATGCCTCCGGCAACTTCGTCAAGGTCGTTCAGCGTGTGCCGGTGAAGATTGTTTGGACCAAGCTACCTATTGATTTGATGCCTCAGGCTGGGCTGTCGGCGACTGTGACCGTATACCTCAAGTAGGCCAGAAGCGCAAACGAACAAGTGAGCAGAACACGATCAAAGAATGAGAGAGCGCTGCTAAATCCTTATCTATATCCCATCTCTTATTTGATTCTATAAAATGCATCCCTGCGAATTGACTCGCAAATTTCAATTCATCGTTCGGAAACCGCTCTTGATTTTCGGAAATCGAAAGGCTGTTGCGCTCGCGCTAAGCGGTCTTGGCATTAAAACTCTTTTATTTCAATATGTTATGAACCAGCCCTATTTGGCACGCGGATTGCCCCCGACAGAGGCAGGCAATCATTGGAGGCTTGAGATGCCAGCTAGGGTTATCTCCGGTGGGGTGATTGGAATCGACCCTTACATGGTGAACGTGGAGGCAGACTATTCGGGCGGGCTGCCGAACATATCGGTCGTTGGGCTGCCCGACTCTGCGATACGCGAGAGCCGCGATCGGGTCAGGTTTGCGCTCAAAAATTGCGGATTTTCGTTGCCGCCCAGGCGCTACACGATAAATCTCGCGCCAGCCGATACGAAAAAAGAGGGGGCGGCTTACGATTTGCCGATAGCCTTGGGGCTTGTCGCCGCGCTCGGCGGCATCCCCAAGGAACCTCTTGAAAAATGGCTGATTGCGGGCGAGCTTTCGCTGAACGGCGTGGTCAACCCGATAAGGGGTGTTTTGCCGCTTGCGCTTTTGGCGAAATCGATGGGGTTAACGGGAATAATAACTCCGAAAAAGAACGCGCGTGAGGCCGCGGTTGTCGAGGGGATCGAGGTTCGTTCAGCTGGCGAGCTCGGGAACGTGGTCGCGTTTATGAGGGGGGGATTAGAGCTGCCTAAAGTGACCGTCTCGCGCGACGCGATATTTTCAAGCGCGCACGATTACGAGCTCGATTTATTGCACATCAAAGGGCAGCACCATGCAAAGCGTGCGCTGGAGATTGCGGCCGCAGGCGGGCACAATCTGCTCATGATCGGGCCGCCGGGCGCGGGCAAGACGATGCTGGCGAAGGCATTACCATCCATCCTCCCACCGCTCGCGATGGAGGAAGCATTCGAGGTCTCGAAGATTTATAGCGTCGCGGGGCTTTTGAACGGGCATTCGCTCATCACGACGCGTCCGTTCTGCGCGCCGCACCATACGATTTCGGACGCGGGTCTTATCGGCGGCGGTCAGATCCCGAGGCCTGGTCAGGTCAGCCTTGCGCACCACGGAGTATTATTCTTGGATGAACTTCCAGAATTCGACCGCTCGGTCCTTGAGGTCTTGCGCCAGCCGCTTGAGGATGGGAAGGTTACGATTGCGCGCTCGCAAATCAGCATAACGTATCCCGCAAGCTTCATGCTCGTTGCTGCTATGAACTCGTGTCCCTGCGGCAACCTCGGCGACCCCAAGAAGGCGTGCAATTGCACTCATTCAAAAATTCGGGCATATCGTGCGCGGATTTCAGGGCCGCTGCTCGATCGAATCGACATGCAGATTGAAGTCCCGCCCGTTCCGTTCTTTGAGCTTTCATCAAAGAGTAATGGCGAGTCTTCAAAAGACGTGCGCGAGCGCGTCATTCGCGGGCGAGGTATACAGCGCGAACACTTCTCAAAGCTCGGCATAGCCGACAGAGTCTTTTGCAACGCGCAGATGCCACCAAAGGTCGTTGAAGAAATCTGCGAGCTCGACAGCTCGACCCAATCGCTTCTAGCCCGTGCAACCGACCAGCTCGGGCTTTCTGCACGTGCTTACACAAGAATCCGCAAGGTCGCTCGCACAATCGCCGACCTCGGAGGCTCGGAAAAAATTCTTGCTAGGCACGTGTGTGAGGCTCTACAATATAGAAGCCTAGATAGGGGGTTTGAAGGGAACTAAGAGGAAAATCGACAAGAATGGTTTTATCAAAACCTTATACTTTAAGGAAGGAGAAGTTTTAAAAAACTTAGAAGGGGGTGTCTAATGAAAAACAAAACCTTTTGTCTCTTCGCAATTTTAGTTCTGCTGTTGCCTTTAGCAGTAATCAATTGTACCTCGCAGCAGCCTTCGAAAGACTGTTCACAGTGTGAGCAGGCTCTGGATCAAGCTAAGAAAGAAATAGCAGACCTTCAACAAAAGCTGGACTCCGCTAACAGATTGGTTGAAGAGTTGAAGAAAACTCCAGAGCAAGTTTATCAGACGTTGGTTGAGAAGGCTGAACAGGTCGGCGATTCCCGTTCTGCTGGGGCAGCCATAGAAGAAGTCGATTCATTTATTGCGAAGAACCCAACGAGCCCCCTGCTCAAATCTGCTCAGCAGCTTAAGGGAGAACTTCAAAAGAAGTTGAAAACCTACGAGACAGAAGAGGCTAGACAAGCGGCGCTTAAAGCTCTTGATGACATAAAAGCCTCGCTTGCTGGCATCAAAGATGGAGAAGAACTGGATGCTCTAACCTTGATGAAGTTAGCGCAAAAAATTCAAGGGTCCTACTCCCTCCAAGTGCTGAAGCAGCTCCCCCAAACTGGTTATAAAGCCGCGATGAAAGACCCTGATGCAGAACGTGGTGCCGTCATTTCGGCTCGCGGCACGGTGATTCAGATACGAAAAGAGGCCCTTCCTGAAAACTTTACCATTTATGAAGGGATACTTTTGCAATCGGGTTTTAACGCGGTCTATTTTATAGCATTAGGTAGCACCAAGGGTATATATGAGGATTCTTGGGCGAACTTTACAGGAGTATTTGCACAAATCTATTCTTATCCTAACGCTGGAGGAGGGACTACCCATTCGGTCGTTGCCGTCGGATATTTTGATATACCAGAGAATCGGTAAGAAAACACAAGCTCTTCTGTAGGCAGCAGCTTATACATTGATGTCTGAGGCAGAATAGATATTGTGGATTTTTGTGTCAGCTCTCTATTTCGTTGCCCATGCCGAAAGGTCTACAGCGAGCTAGAGAAAGTTGCACGTGAAAGGCAAAGAGAAGAGAATAACCTTTATCGGCCTCAAGTATCTATTGACACCACCCCTTATCGCTTATTGCTCTATTCTTGGACTTGTGGCTAATGCATGTTTTTTGCGAGGATGGAGGGAATGAGGCGGCGAGCGGGATAGGGAGTTTAGATCGGGGGTTTGAGATTA
>Ga0315280_10012546_pt1 | contig 10226 bp, 6 predicted proteins | sample YL17G06_40_MG_FD_203697 | JGI IMG/M metagenome (GOLD analysis project Ga0315280, IMG submission 203697) | Sediment microbial communities from Yellowstone Lake, YNP, Wyoming, USA - YL17G06_40 | ecosystem: Environmental > Aquatic > Freshwater > Lake > Sediment | place: USA: Wyoming | collected...
CCATTGCCGTGAGAGGTACAGGCGAAGTAAAACTCTTTGATCCAAAAGGCTTCAATCGATTGGCTAAAGAAGTGCACCAGCTCATGGTCAATGCGCCTGAATACCAGCGTTTCAGAGAGGCAGGTCAGACCGCCGGTACGGTTATTACCAACCAGATCGGCCTCCTGGCAGTGAAGAACTTCAAACAGGTGGGTGGATTTGAAGGAGTCGAGAACTTCGACCCCAAAGCCATGGCCGAGAAGTACTACAAGGGCAATCTTGGCTGTTATAACTGTCCCATCCGCTGCTGGAAAAAATTTGAGGTGAAGGAAGGTCCCTATAAGGGAGAAAAGGGAAATAAGACAGAGGAAGGTGCATGGACTCCTTACGGCCCGATATGCGGAAATTCCTATGTTCCTTCTATCTTCAAGCTGAATAACATGGGTAACCAGTTAGGGCTGGATCACCTTGAGATGGGAGCTGCACTCGCTACGCTTATGGACTGGTATGAAAACGGGATCGTATCGAGGGAGGACCTTGACGGCATAGAGATGACCTGGGGAAACCACGAAGCCATGGTGGAGATGACGCGAAAGGTTGCCTTCAGGGAAGGGATTGGAAACGTTTTTGCTGAAGGGATCGTGAAGGCATCGAAAAGATTCGGAAAGGAAGCAGAAAAGTACGTGAGTCATGCAAAAGGTATGACCCTGAACGGGATAGAGTGCAGGATGCTCAAGGGGATGTCTCTCTGCTTTGCCACGTCCAGCAGGGGGGCAGACCATGTGCGGGGGATGCCAGGGGTGGAAACTGCTGCGCTCGTCCCTCAGAGGGCAGCAATAACACCTGAAGAAGCAGAGGCCAGGTTTGGTACGAAGGAGGCCATCGACCGGAATTCTTATAAAAAGGGAGCCGTAGCTATCTTCTACCAGCACGAGTCAGCCATCATTGATATGCTCGAGGTCTGCAGATTTGTACCTGCCATTGCCAAGGTTGTTCCTCTGAAGACCCTGTATACCCTTTTTTCCCTCGCTACCGGGATTGAGGTGGATGAGGAATCCATGCAGACTGCTGCAGAAAGGGTCTATAATATTGAACGGGCCTTTGGTGTGAGGATGGGGTTGAAGAGAAAAGATGATGTGCTTTCGGGCAAATGGGGAACAGGACCTATTCCAAACGGCCCCTTCAAGGGAGAGATGATTGACGCCGCGAAGTGGGAGACCATGCTTGATGATTACTACCAGCACAGGGGGTGGGATAAAAATGGCATCCCCACACCTGAGAAACTGAAGGAACTGGGGCTGGCTGATATTATTGAGAAAGTCAGGTGATCTTTAAATCATGCAGAGGTTGGCAGTACATTTAGCTGACTCAAGATTCACCCTGGAAGACTATCCTGACCCTGTAATCGGGAGGAATCCCTATGCCCCTTATGACATCATCGCAGAAGTGAAATTTGCCGGCATCTGCGGTACCGAGCTCTATCTCTGGAAACATGGCTTTCCCAAGGGGGTATTGGAAATTGATACGTTGGGGATGGGGCATGAGTTTTCAGGGGTGGTGAGAGAGGTCGGAGAAAAAGTAACGGGAGTCAAGGTCGGTGACCGTATTGTTGCTGAAGTATCGATTGACTACTGTGGGAAGTGTATTCTGTGCGTGAGCGGCTTACCAACCCTGTGCAGGAAGGTAAGCGCTTTTATGCTGCACAGCGGCGCCTTTGCACGATACCTGCCCCTGCCGGAAAAGATCGTGAGAAAGATTCCGGACAACATTTCTCTCGAGGAGGCGGCGCTGTGTCAGCCTCTGGCTCTGGCAGTCCATGCAGTCCAGATCAAAGGCAAATTGAGGGCAGGAGAAAGTGTGGTAATCCTGGGGCCGGGTCCTATCGGGCTCCTGTGCCTTCAGCTCGCGAAAAAGACCGGTGCTGCCCCTCTCATGATCGCGGGACTTTCACGTGACGAGAGGAGACTTGAGGTTGCGTTACAACTCGGTGCTGATTTCAGCATCAACAGCGAAGAAGAAGATGTGATCAAGAAGTCTCTGGAGATTACCGGAGGTGATGGGTTCGACCTGGTCATAGAGATTGCAGGGGCGGCCGAGGCGGTGAGGCAGGCATTGGAAATCGTGAGACCCGGTGGACGTATAGTTCTGACCGGAAGCGGGTATGAGCCGGTACAGATTGATACGGCACGAAAGATCATGATAAGGGGGGTTGATGTGCTTGGATGCAGGGCAGAACCTCCTCTCACGTGGACAATCGGGTTAAAGCTCCTTGAGTCCGGGTTGATCGATTGCAAATCACTGATTTCTGATATCCTGCCGCTCAAGGAATGGGAAGAGGGATTTAAACGTGCCAGTCAGTCTGATACATTAAAGGTACTCCTGGTACCGTGAGAGGTTGCCCATGAAGATTGCGCAGTGGAAAGATTATCGTGAAAAGTTTGTCATCGAGGAAATGCCCAAACCTGAGGTCAGGAGAGGAGAGGTGCTCATCCGGGTCAAATCCTGCGGGGTTTCAGGGACCGATGTCTACCGTTACGATGACAGGCATACCATTGATATAAAACTCTTCGAGAAAGGTGAAACTCCAGGCCACGAGGTCGCGGGGGTTGTAGAGAAGGTGGGGAAAGGATCGACCTTGAAGCCCGGTAATCGGGTTGTGGTCCAGCCCTTCTGGGGTTGCGGCAAGTGCAGGTTCTGCAGTGAAGGTTTTGAAAACAGGTGCCGTCACATTCAGGCACTGGGCTTTCACATACCAGGAGGCCTTGCTGAGTACATCAAGGTGCCTGGGCACGTAGCATTAAAAATTCCTCCGGAAATCTCTTTTGATGAAGCGACACTGGTCCACCACATAGCGGTTGTCTATTACGCCCTCATCAATACAGGCATCAAGATTATACCCCGCATCACCGGTGCAGTCTTCGGGATAGGAAATCTCGGACTTCTGCTCATCCAGCTCTTGCAGTACCTCGGCATGAAAAAGATCTTCATGGTGGATGTCAATGAGCCACGGCTTGCCCTCGCTAAAAGTCTTGTAAAAGGGCGATACATCAACCCCCGGATCATGGGAGACCCGGTATCTATCATTGTAAAGGAGACCGGGGGAATGGGTGTTGATTTCTCAGTCGATACGGCGGGTGGCAATGCTCCTACCCTGGAGCAGGCGATCAGGGTTTTGAAGAAGGGGGGAGTTTTTGCCGGGGTTGGGGTGAGAGATAACAAGGACACCATAAACTTCATGACCCTCATGGCAAAGGAGATACGGGTCCAGGGGAATGCCGCACATACGTTAGGGGAGATGAGGAAATCGCTGAAGGCAATGCAGGCCGGCGGCGTTAGGGTAAAAAAGTTTATCACCCATACCTTTCCTCTGGAGAAGGTAAACGAAGCCTTTGAGGTCAGGTTACGGGATGAAAAAGCAATCTCGGTGATGGTTAATCCGTAAAATAGACTCCATATCCGGGAATAGTTTCAGCCGATTAGCTGATAAGTGAGAAGGATAGGGACTGTCATCAGCCTTGACAACCTGCATAAAAAGTGCGGTGGCTGAGAAAAAAATTATTCAATCATTATACTGTATGCAAAGATCGTAGAGATTATGGAAGAAAATGAGAATTAAGGAAAAAGTTAAAGAACATATCCTCTATCTTCGAACCTCTGAAACCACTTTTCTGCTGGTATTTTCAGTTGCGGTAGGATTAGGTTCTGGTTTCGGGGCCGTAATATTCCGCTGGCTCATAGGAAATTTTAGGACTATTTTTTTTGAACAGGGGCACAATCTTCTCCAATTTATGGGGCCATACTATGTGATCCTCATCCCTGCGATTGGGGGTTTGATTGTTGGACCTGTAATCTATCTCTTTGCTAAAGAGGCTAAGGGGCATGGGGTGCCAGAGGTCATGTTAGCTGTATCGACCTTAGGGGGAATAATTAGACCAAGGGTGGCAGTTATTAAGGCCTTGGCCTCTTCCATCTGCATTGGTTCTGGAGGCTCAGTAGGCAGAGAAGGACCTATTGTTCAAATTGGTTCTGCCTTGGGCTCAACCCTCGGGCAGTTATTCAAACTTTCTGAGGAGAAGGTAAAGATTTTAATCGCCTGTGGAGCTGCAGGTGGAATTGCTGCTACATTCAATGCACCCCTGGCAGGGATATTCTTTGCCCTGGAGGTCATCTTAGGTGAATATGGCCCGAGGTTCTTCTCTTCGGTTGTACTCTCTTCAGTAACGGCTACCGTAATATCCAGACATTTCCTGGGAGATCACCCTGCCTTTTTGGTCCCACCCTATGAGTTTTTGAGTGTCTGGGAGATCCCACTTTACTTTATCTTTGGATTTTTATCAGCTTTCACAGCTCTCATTTTTATAAGAGCTCTTTATAAATGTGAGGATATCTTTGACTCCTGGAAGATTTCTGAGTATATAAAGCCTGCTATCGGGGGATTGGTCATTGGTTTAATTGGACTCTATTTCCCTCAGATCTTCGGGGTAGGTTATGAGTCTATAGAGCTGGCTTTATATGGGAAAATCGCAGTAAAGGTAGTGATCATTCTCGTCCTGGCCAAGATTGCAGCAACCTCTGTAACTCTGGGCTCAGGCGGATCCGGCGGAGTCTTTGCCCCTTCCCTGTTTATCGGAGCTATGTTGGGAGAGGCCTATGGTAAACTCACTCAACTTTTGGTCCCCAGTATTGCTATCCCTGCAGGGGCTTGTGCTTTAGTGGGCATGGGAGCGGTTTTTGCCGGGGCATCCCAGGCCCCGATTTCAGCCATCCTCATCATGTTTGAGATGACAGGGAATTATAAGATCCTCTTACCCCTGATGATTACCTGTATCATCTCAACGATGGTGGTCAGAAGAATTACAAGAGAATCAATTTATACGTTGAAGCTGAAAAGAAGAGGGATAGATATCAACAAGCTTAGAGGGCTGGATTTGATGGACAGTATCATGGTTTCTGAAGCGATGGTTACAACGGTAGTCACTGCTTTTGAAGACTCAACAGTGAGACATACGGGGCTGATGATCAAATCTACCAATCATAGAGGATTTCCCGTCAATGATCATAAGGGCAATTTAGTGGGAATGGTTACCCGCAAAGATATCAATAAGGCCTTGACTGATGGAAAGGCAGAACATCCAATCAGGGAGATTATGACCAGAGATATGATCATCTGCTATCCTGATGAAAACCTGAGAACTGCCCTGGAGAAACTGGCAGAAAAAAATATCGGGCGCATCCCGGTGGTTGAGCGGGGCAACCACAGTCGCCTGATAGGACTGATTACCCGGGAGGCCATTATTGCTGCCTACAGTCGGGCTCTGAAGCGGAGGGAGGAGGCTCAGCGCAGGTAGGGAAAATGCGGATAGAGAAATCTTACTCCGGCAAGGATTCAGAGTGTTTTAAAATCTGTTCTTTTTCCCTGGGGGAATTATGAAGAAGAAATACGATGTTATCATTGTTGGCGCCGGCCCTGCCGGGCTCATGGCTGCCAGGACCGCGGCCGAAAGGAATCTCACTGTTACCCTCATCGAAAAAAGAACTGATATCACGAGGTGGACGAGGGCAGACTGTATGATGTTCTATGGACTGGAAGGTGATTTCCTCAATGAGAATATCAAGGTCGAGGTAGGAAAGATCACCTTCCTCCGGAACGGATTTGAGGTCAGGTATACCGGTGGACTTTATCCCCTTTACCACTGGAGGTGCCTCTCACCGCATGGCCGTCGCATTAATTTCAGCAGCAATGATCCTATTGCCGCCGTATTCGATAAGAGCATACTCTTGCGGAATCTCTTGAACGAGGTTGAAAAATCAAGAGTAACGGTATTTCCCGGCACTCTTGCCCTCAAGGCAGAAAATACCAAGGAAGGAGCAAGGGTTCTTGTACTGAGCCAGGGTCAGGAGATCTGGCTTGAAGGCAGGAAGGTCATTGCCGCTGATGGGATCAACTCACGGATCACGGAGAGTATCGGGTTGAATAAGGGAAGGACGTTCATGGGGAGGTTTAACGTGGTCCAGTATGTCATGGAGGGCATTGAAAACCCTTATCCTAACAGCTGGATTCAGATCTACGGCAAGTCAATCTCCCCCTTCGCGCCCCTTCATTTTCTCCCAACAGTCCACGGGGAACAGTTGCAAAAACTGGGTGCAATCAGGCCCGCACCTGGAAACCCTGAAGAGGATTTGAGAAATTTCATGGAGAAGAGCCACTACGCTTCGTGGTTTAAAGGTGCAAAGATTGTTTCCAAGATGGGTATCTCGGTAAAGGCATATATGCCCTTAGAAAGACCTGTCATGGGCAATGTCCTTTCGATCGGCGATGCAGCTGCCTTTGCCGAGGTTGAGAACCAGGGTGCCCTGATGTGCGGCTACCACGCTGGTCGTGCTATGATCAGGGAACTCAAAGGCGAAAACGGCATTGAGGAATATATCAACTGGTGGCAGCACTCCTTTGAATTCTTGAATCCTGACATTCAACGCATCGCCCAGGGGTATGCGATCAACCCCTATTATGAAGATGAAGAGATTGACTACCTCTTCAGCCTCATAGAAGGGGAGCCGTTTAAGGGGACGGTTAACCAGTATAAGATTCCCAAGAGACTGTGGGATGCCATCTTCCGGCACAAAGAACGTATTCAAAAGGAGAGGCCCGACCTCTTCAAAAAGATTGAAAGCGTTCAGCAGATGACCTTACAGGAGGCTTTTACCGTAGAGGGGGGGTAATCTATCACCCTTCGTATCCTGACGTTTACTGTTCCGATCCTGCCAGTGGACCTTGGAAGATTTTATCCCGGTCATATGATATTGACGTGCAGGGAAAGTGAGCCGGAATACATCTTACTCTTCCTGCGCACCGACGAGTTCCCACAGCCTGGTCTGGATATCGTCAAGCGCCTCGCATAATTTTTTGAATTCAGAAAGCTCCCCTCTCTCTTCGAGAACCTGGTTCAGGTCAGCGCAGTTCACCTTTACGCAGGGAAGAGGCCGCATGTTCTCGGGGAGTGAGCAGCCGGACTGGGTAAGAAAGGAGCAATTCCGCCATTCGTCGGGTGATGCCTTGAGAGCTTCGGGGAAATCGTACAGCATCCGGTATGCAAAATAATCTTCCTGGGAGAACCACCCGTCACAGGGCATCCCGATGCAGCATGAAGCGCTGCACTCAGCGCACACGGGAATATTGCTGAGGATCTTTCTCATGCTTTGCTGGTGGCCTGATATCTCTCGTGCAAGCAATGCCAGCTCAGGAAGGTACTGAGGATATTTCCTTTTATACTGTTGAAACCGCTCTTCGAGCAGCTCTATTCCCATGCCGGAATGCTTTCTCTTGATAGGAATCGCTTTTTGACGAGGGAGTATATCCTAAGGGTGGTTGTGTGGCAATATGTTTGGATCCGGCAGTTTTTGTTCTCTTCTCTCACCGATGATCTGTACTGCAGATCAGTTCATGTAACTCTTCAGTTCAGGCAGGCAAACTGGCTAAGCCGTCTTCTTCGACTACTACCTCAAAATAACTCTTCGCATAATTTACAATATCGCCCCACTCACTCTTCAGACAATCAATGCTTACCAGTTTGATCCTTTCACTGTATGCTCTCAGCTTTTTAAAAAACATGAGAAGCGCCTCCCGGTCAATGCTGGTCAGTCCTCTGAAGTTGATCGCGAGATCGCCTTGCTTTTTTGCTAAGTAGTTCTTAATTCTTTTCATTAATTTGGCAGCTGTTATCCGGTCAAAAACACCATGGAGATCCACAACGAGGGAATGATGGTCAGCAGCCCGCGGCCTCAACTCTATTTTTAAGATGCCCTCTCCCCGCAGATCTACAGGTATCAGGGCATGCTGCGACATCCGGTACTCAGTGCGGCCAAGTGTGGGCTGCGGATAGCTACCATACCTGAGCCTGAGTTTTGACGCAAAAGCCAGAGCAGGCAGAATCATAGCCTTTACGGTATTCTGAACGCCGCCCCTGCCTGCCTGGCTGATTATGGAGTTCTCAATGGTTTTGATCTTTTCAGCCACCTCTTGTGTCGGGGCATAATGTGCAGCAACAGGAAACAGCGGCAGTGCTTCACGGCAGTTTTCCCGGTATTGTTCTGCCCGCTTCCTGAGCAGAGAATCGATTGAATCTTTGAACTTGAGATACCCTGACAACTGTCTTTCCACAAACCGTACGGCTGATGGGCCGAGCCGCTTAAATTCCTCTTCGTACACATCAAGGATTAACTGCTCCATCTCCTCCTTACTGATGTGGGGGTGACGGAAAAGGAGGTGGAATCCGTCATAGTGGGGATAGGGGACGTCGAGGAGCCGCCCCTCTTTCTGCAGCCTTTCGAAAAGCGGGGTATTGCAGGTCGGACCAAGAATAAGAAACTGGCTCAGGGTAGGCTCCATTGACATGAGATATTCAAAATCATCCCATACTTTTTCGACCGTATGAAAGTCGTGGCCAATGATCAGGGAGGCGAGGGTATTGATACCGTGCGAATGGAGGGTATCAAAAATCTTTTTCACATCCAGCCCTTTTAATTTAGCATAGGGTGCCTCCCTTGATTCCACCCCAATCCAGAGCGCTTCGATTCCCATCCTGACCAGGTCCTCGGGATCCCACTGGGATATGGAGCGTGCGCTTGCAAAACAGGAAATGGGGACAGGGTCTTCCCGGTCAATCATGACACAATCAAGATATTCCTGGGCCCGCTTCTTCTGCTGGAGGAAGTCTTCCTCGATAATGCCGATGGGGAGCTTTGCATTACCAAGGGTCTTATGCACCCGTTTTATTTCCCGGTAGATGTCCTCACCGGTCCTGAGCAATGGAATGTGCTTTCTCCCGTGGAAATGTGAGGTGGCACAGAATTCACACCCGTGCGGACAGCCAAGGCCGGCCAGGATAACCGCCCCTTTCAGTGCCGGGAACCCGAGAATTTTTCCCGAGGTAGCATAGACTACATGCCGCGGTGGTGAATCATCGTGAACTTCTTCCAGAAGCCGCCGCATAAAAGCAACACCTTCTTCACGGCAGACATAGTCACCATATGCCTCGCATTCAGGGAGCACGGTTCCATATCCTCCCAGGATTATTTTTGCCCGGGGGGAAAATTCTCTGATTGCCTGGACCATCTTTTTAGCCTTTTCAAACGTAGCGATAACAAAACTGATCCCGACGTAGTCATATCCTTTTTTTAACTCACGGATAAATTGTCTCATGGTTGGATACTGGAGCACCGTCGATGGGGTTTTTATGTTCTTGGCAATATATTCCAGTCCGTATGATATATACGTTGACCGGATGCTGAAAATTCCTTGAGACCGTGTAACCTGAGCGTGGAAAAGCTCAGGCATAATATGCTCAGTACAGTCGTCTGAATTTATCCCGAAGGGGCCACACACCGTGGTTAAAAGTACTTTTTTCAATCAATTCTCCTTCCTTTTTTACCAGAGGCAATATAGCAGATAGTGCAATGGGAAGCGAGTTCTTATTTTTCTTCCCCGGCGAATGCACCATTACCCACAAGAGCCCTGTAAGCGGGGAGCTGCACAGATGCGTATCTTTTCTTTGGTTGTTGTACTGCCTTTAATGTTTCACCAGGGTCGGAATACCCACGGTCATTCACCGTTTTCATTTCGATCATGCCGCGGTAAGCAGCAAGGATCGGCTTGAAAAATCGTTTACCCTCGCCATGGTCGACCAGCGAGATTGCCTTGCCACGATTACCGGCGCGGGCAGTGCGTCCCACCCTGTGCGTGTATGAATCAATATCCCGCGGAATATCATAGTTGTATACATGGGTGATGTCGTCAATGTGCAGACCCCGTGCAGCGACATCGGTCGCGACAAGAACGTTGAATGCCTTATGGCGGAAATCGGCGGTCACGCGATCCCGCTGTGTCTGTGTCATTCCGCCGTTCAGGCATCGGGCCTGGATGCCTTTATGGCTTAACTGTCTGGCAATTGTTTCAGTTTTGTTTTTGCGGTTACAGAACACCAGCGCGAAACTCTTTTCCCTTCTCAGGAGGAGGATCAAGAGCTGCAGCTTTTGCTCAGGGCTGGTTTGGTAGTAGGCCTGGCGCAGAAATTCAGGTTTTACGTTTGGTGCTAACTGCAGGCGCTTCGGGGTGCGGAGGTATTTCTGGCTCAGGCGGACAATCTCTTCTGCAATCGTTGCGCTGAACAGGAGCGTTTGCCGCTGGCGGGGTGTATGCCGGATGATCTTTTCGATATCATCGATAAAACCCATGTCAAGCATTCTGTCCG
>Ga0315280_10012547_pt1 | contig 10226 bp, 6 predicted proteins | sample YL17G06_40_MG_FD_203697 | JGI IMG/M metagenome (GOLD analysis project Ga0315280, IMG submission 203697) | Sediment microbial communities from Yellowstone Lake, YNP, Wyoming, USA - YL17G06_40 | ecosystem: Environmental > Aquatic > Freshwater > Lake > Sediment | place: USA: Wyoming | collected...
GAAGCGCAATTGCGCCAATAATAGCAAATCCCCTCGAAAAAAGCAAGGGGAAAAGGAGGGATTCAGGGATTAGGAATTGGCTTGTTTCGGGGAGGGCGGACCACCGAGGGGCCTTATGGCCGTTCCCGCCTGCCGGAGTGTAAGAGTCGGCCTTGCGCCGACCACAAAGAAGGCGCGATAGATCGCGCTCTGCCGAGACCCTCAACTGTCCCGCTTCATTTGGGTCTCCGTTTCCAATTTGAAGATTCGTCGAAGGCTATGCAAGAGCCGGTACACGAAGAAGACGAGCAGCGTAAAGCAGCCTTTGAAGAGCACTGTCAACGTCAATCCCAGTCGGCTGGGGTCGGAGAAAGCGAGGCGCAGCAACTGAAACGGATACGACGGACGAAAGTAGAAGGCGCGGTAGGCTCTGCTGACGAGTTTCATCAAGACGTCATACGGGATCAGTTCGTATTGCGGGCCGGTCTTCTTCTCCAGAACGATCTCCTGATGGAAGCGGCTGCCCGGGAAAAGATAGAAGGGGGCGAAGGAGACCAGATCCGGGGAAAGTTCTCTGGCAAACTCGATGGTTTTTTCGCAATCCTCCACGGTTTCAGAAGGGATGCCCATCATGAAGTTGCCTTTCACCATGATGCCGGCCTTCTTGGTCAGCGCTACAGCGGTCCGCGCCTCATCCAGAGTGGTGCGCCGGTTGGAGCGTTCGATGGAGCTTTCGGTGCCGAATTCGATCCCGTATTTGATGTGAAAACAGCCAGCCCGTTTCATCAGCCGCAGCATATCTTCGGACACGTAGTTGACTCGGCTGTAGCAGGTGAAGGAGATCTTCAAGCCATGATCCAGAATCATCTGGCAGAGATCCTTGCACGGCCCCTTCGGCATGGTCAAGATATCATCGAAAAAGCGGAAATCGCGCATCCCATACTTTTCCACGCATTGGCGCATTTCCTCGAAGATATTTTCCGGGCTGCGAAACCGGATGGTCTTGCCCCAGACGCCTTTGCTGCAGTGATAACAATCATAGGGACAGCCTCGACCGGCGATGATGCCGGTGGTGGGAAGATGGAGGTAATTGAAGGTCACCGCATTGGGCCGGTATTTTTTATTTAGGACAGCGGAACGATCGGGAAAGGGGAATTCGTCGAGGTTCTTGACAAACGCGCGGGGAGGGGTCTGGTGCACTTCCTGGGCGTTGCGAAAGGCCAACCCGTTGATGCTTTGAAAGTCCTTTCCGGTTTGCAGAGCGCTCAGCAATTCCACCAAAGTCAATTCGCCTTCCCCGTGAACCACCAGATCAAAGCAAGGATACTTCTCCAGAATTTGGCGAGGGATGGCAGAGACGTGCAAGCCTCCGATGACCGTGACAATCGAGTCATCGAAAGCCTTAACTGACCTGGCGACCTCATTGGCGCCCAGCATCTCCGGTTCGAAGGCTGTCACTCCGACTACCTGCGGACGGAATTCCTCCAGTTCTTGCTGCAGCCGGTCAAGAGGATGGTCAGAGAGGCGCAGATCCAGAACTCGGCTATCATAAGCTCGCTGGTCGAGGTATGCTTTGAGGTACAAGATGGCCAGGGGGATTTCGATCCCCATATGGAAGGCCCCCCTTTTGGGTCCCCCCGGTCCAAATACCACGGTGGGTTGAACGAGCAGCACGCGCAGGGGAGATGCTGTATCTTGTTTGGTTGCGTTGATTTGCATAAATTGCGATTCCTTCATCCCGCCATTCTTGAATTATGCACTAAATGCCCCGAGCCATACTCCAGAACGATTTCTGCCTAAATATACGCATTTTCCTGCACAAAGTCAAGCGATTATTTTCGGTGATCCGCCAGACAATGAAGGGCGCACGCCGTGCGCCCCTACGGCTGTGTTTGATTTGCCGTCAGGCCCGTAAGGGGGCTTACGCTCCGTCCTCGCCTGACGGAAGCTTACCGGGTGTCAGCTACGCCCGGGGGCGGCTGAGGCCACAACAACGCGGCAGGCCATAGGGCGCTTACGAGAGGTAACTCCTGCCGCGACGGGAAAAGCCAATATCTCAAACGAAAAAAATTAGAAAATCTTCGGAGGAACTCATGATCCACCAAACCCTTTCCGGCCCGCTGCTGCGCGAGGCCGGTCTGATCACGGACGAAGACGTCCGCAGCATTAATTCGTTGCACAATCCGCCGCCGGTGCCGGTGTCCGAGCGCGATGTGTTCGTGCGCCGCTGCCGCCTGGCCGGAGACGCGGTGGACGCCTATCATGGCTGCTTTCGCACCAATGACCTGCCCAAACTGCTCACTATGGTTCAGGGCGTGCCCATGTTAGTCGGCCACGATAAGCGCACCTTAGGTGTGGCGCGTTTTTTCGGCGGGTCGGTCGAATCCGCCGATGGGCGGACCGGGCACAACTACATTGTGCCCAAGTTCTACTGGCTGCGCGGGCATTCGTCGGCGGAAGACCTGCGCGTGGCCATTGACGGCGGCCTCTACAACGAGGCATCGCTATCCTTCGCCTACATGAAGCCTACCTGCTCGGTCTGCGGCAAGGATATTCGCACGTGCGAGCACCTGCCCGGAGCGCCCGCGCCCGACGGTAAAGGGACGGTCTTCTACTATTATGACGACGTGGTGGCCGTTCTCGAGGGATCGCTGGTCTATCGCGGGGCGGAGCCGGGGACCGGATTCAGTCTATCGAGAGCTCACCTTAACGTGGCGTCGGATTCGGAGAATCCGACCTACAGCCTGCGCGTAAAGCGGCACGGCAAATGGTATCGCGCGCCGCTGGTGGAGGAAAACGCGTAAGGGCAGGTTTCGCGTCTGCCCTCCAAAGCATGTAGGGGCACGGCATGCCGTGCCCCTACAATTTATCTGAACCACCGATTACGCGGATTACACGGATTTCGCTGATTATTTCAGCAGTACAAGTTTCTGTACCGCGGAATAATTCCCCGCCGTCAATTTCGCAAGATAGATCCCCGAGGGCAAATCCGATCCGTTGAAGGGGACCCGGTGCGTTCCGGCGGGGTACCAGGCTTGTAGGGGCGCACCGCGCGCGCCCTTCTCGGGCAAGGGCGAGGCACGCCTCGCCCCGACATTGCGCCCGTTGATATCGAACACCTCCAATTTCACATAGCCGGCCATCGGCAACTGGAAACTGAGAACGGTGCTCGGATTGAACGGATTGGGAAAAGGCGGCAGAAGAGCAAAGCTCGTCGGGAAGTCCGATCTCTGCGGCGGTTCCACCGGCACGGCGGCGGAGCAGTCGTAGATGCTGAAAAAACTGCCCTCAGCCACATAGGCGTAATTGCCCGCAACGGCCAGCCCTTGAGCATCGCCTGGCGTGTCATGCCAACCGACCAGATCGGGCGCCGTAGGATCGGCGACGTTGACCACCGCCAGGCCCGAATCGCCGATGGCCACGAAAGCATGCTGCCCGGCCACCGTGATTGCTCCGGCCATCGCGTCCAAATCGCAGTGTCCAACCAGAGTGGGCGCTGTGGGATCGGAAACGTCAATTACGCACAGGCCGTCCAGGTATTCAGCCACATAGGCATACTCCCCAGCCACGGCGACGTCCCTGGCTACATCAGGCGTATAACAGTAGCCCACTTCGATTAGGCTATCGGGATTGGAGACGTCCAGTATTCTCAGGCCGTAAGCCGAAGTGGCCACATAGGCATAGTTCCCAGCCACTGCCAGCCCTGAAGCCTCGCCTGGCATGGAGGTGGATCCAATGTATTCAGGCTGCGTCGGATTGCCTACGTCAACGACCGTCACTACGTCTCCCGACCAATCGCCCCCGGCGATATAGCAGTAATCGCCGGACACAGCCATATCAAGAGCATAGCCGTCACTCAGCCCGCAATTGCCAACACTATCAGGATCAGTCGGATTGCTGACGTCGAAGATGAACAGCCCTCCATATCCGAAGAGGTAAGCATAGCTGCCAGTTACCGCCACCACCGGTGAGTAAATGTATTCAACCTCGCAAAACGCAACCTGTTGCGGCGCGGCGGGATTGGAAACATCCAGAACTTGCATACCGGTCGAATTGGCGACGAAAGCCCAATCCGCCCAGACGGCCACGCTGCGAGTTAACCCCGGCGAAGCGTATCCTCCCAGTATTTCCGGAGTGGTCGGAACTGCCAGGCTCCAGATGCTGAATCCAGGATCGTTGGAATGGAGCAAAAAGGCATAACCACCCGATACGGCTACGCCTGACGTGGCGTTGTCAGTACTCAGGTATTCCACCAGAGTGGGCGCTTGCGGATCGGAGACGTCGAGGATTGCCAAACCGTCCCATCCGAGCGCCACGTAAGCATAATCTCCCCAAAGAGCGATCCCCTGAGCGGAGGATACCAGGACGTGATGACCAACTTCCATCGGATTGGCCGGGTCACTGACGTCCACGATGCGCAAACCCCAATCGCCCACCGTGTAGGCGTAGTCCCCTGAAATCGCCAGGTCATTCACTCCGCCGAGGACAGAGCAGTAGCCCATTGCTGCAATATTGGCCGGATCGCTCACCTCCAGGACTTGAAGCTCATAATAGTCGCCCGTATAGGCGTAATTGCCCGAGACTGCCACGGTTTGCACCGACCAAGAAGTCTGGCAGCTATCGGTTGCCACCGGCGCGGCCGGATTAGAGACGTCCACAACATGGAGCCAATCGTAACTGCCCACGTAGGCATAGTTACCCCAAACAGCCACGCTGCGCGAATAGAACCCAACCGTGCAGGCGCCCACTTCTATTGGCTCAACTGGGTTGCTGACGTCCACCACGACCAGGCCTATGTCATGTGCGGCGACATAAGCATAATTGCCGGCCGCGGCGACGTCCAGGACGTAATCCTCCAGCGCGCAGTGCCCCGTCTCGATGGGCGCCTGGGGATCAGAGACATCCAGCACATGCAAGTGCCCGTAATATCCGCCGCCGACATAAGCGTAGTTGCCCGATACCGCCACACACTCGGCATCCTCCCAATAGGCGATCTGGCCTACGCGAGTAATGTTCCAGCCTTCCTGGGCTGAAGCATTGCTTAGGATTGAGCCAATGGCCAGGCAGACTATAGAGAATCGCCGTGGCAATGAAAAGAATGGTCCGAAAAGCATTTCGACCTCCTGCGAAATTTTAAACAATACTAATCTAGGGCGCATTTCAGCGATTATCAATAGAATTCAATGGAGAAATCTTATGGAAGTACGCGACCTCATCACCATCGCGGGGGTCGTCTCATCGGCCATCGGCAGCTATGTGGCCGCCATGACGCGCACCCGCTTGAAATTGCAGCACTTAGAAGACACCAAAGCCGACCGCGACGAGCTTGCGATGCTGATTTCCGGCTTAAAGGAGGATTTTCATTCCCTGGAGCGCAAGATCACCGAGATGGATACCAAAATCTCGCTCTTGCTAATTACCCGCCCACCCCATGAGCCGGTTCAGGACAATCGTACGTAACAGATGGGAATCCGCCTGAGCCGGACGAGCGTCTGTCCTCCCCAAAGCCAACTTTCTCACCTTGTAACCTTCCAACTTTAAAACTCCGGGGTGGCCATATTTCGCCTCCTGACGGCTTAGAACGGTATCGGAAGGTGGCTACCTTCTTCCACCACTTTAAGTCTCACCCTGCGGCCCTCCCACGATCCTTAAGCTATTTCTGCGACTATTTCGCAAGAATTGCGCGAAGTTCGGCGAAGGGCACGGCTTTTGCTAAAACTGAATCAGCAATGCCGCGGAGTCCAAACCCTGAGGTCAGCGTGAATTCCAAACCCACCATCCAGGTCTTCCTGAAGAATTTAACGGACGAGAAGGCGGCGGAGATGGCTCGCCGCATGCCCTTCATCAAGCGCGATTTCAAGGTCAAAGTCGTCTATCTGGCGAACCGAAGCGACGGCGATTCCCAGGCGCCCGGAGGCGAAGAAGGGATCTTCAAGGACAGCGGCGTCGAGCTGATCGGCGCGCAGGTTGCGCCGCTGCCCCCGGATGACCGGCTGAACCACATGGAGGCCTTCCTGAAGCTGATGAAAGGCGATCCTCCGGACGCGGCTCTGGCGACTCTACCCTGCCCCGAAGCGGCCGCCTTCCTGATCTCGGCACGCGCGGCCGGTGTGCCCCTGGTGCTGGCCGAATTTGACGATCACCCCTGCCTGCTTTCCAGCTTGGAAGAGCTTAGCGCCCTCTATTTCAGCGACCTGATCTTGCCGGCATCGCGCCACCTGCAGCGAGTCATCAATCACACCCTGCCCACGCTGGCCGACCGCACGCAGAATCTGCTGCCGCATTCCGCGGACACAACCTACATTCAGTTGACCAAAGAAGATCGCATCCGCCTGCGGAAGAACCTGCATGTGGACACCGAGAAGAAAATGATCACCATGATCGCGCCGTTTGACCAGCGCCGCGACCATCACACTCTGCTGGAAGCCTGCGCACAGCTAAAAGCCGGTGGGCACGATTTCATCCTGCTCCTGGTGGGCGATGGCCCCGAACGCCAGCACATCGCTGACCAGATCTACTCGCTGCAATTGCAGGAGCAGGTCTTCATCATGGAAGATACGGGCGATCATCAGGACATCCTCTGCGCGACGGACATCTTCGCTCTGTGCACGCATTTCGAAGGCAACAACGTGCCGCTGTTGGAAGCCATGGCGCAGGGGCTGGCCATCGCGGCCACGGACGCGGCGGGCATCAACGACCTGATCCGCGACGGGCGCAGCGGCCGGCTGGCGAAGCCCAAGGACGCCGCAGCGTTCGCGCAGGCGTTGATTGATCTGCTGGCACAGGAGAAGATCCGCAAGAAGGTGGGTTCCGTGGCGCGCAAGTGCGTGGAAAACCGCGGCAACCTCAATTACTTCATGCCCATCTTCCTGAAGATGCTGAAGACGCGCGTCAAAGCCTTGCCGGAAAAGGGCAAGAAGAAGAGCCGCGCCAGGGATGGCCACCTCGGTCGTCAATATATAAAATTGCAACAGCAGATCCGCAGCCTGTGGAGCGAGGTTGCGCCCGGCTTCGGCATCGGTCAGGCGGCGCAGATGCTGGACGGCTTCCCCATCCACACGCAGGTGGATCTGCTGGAGAAGCTCTGCGAAATCCGTTCCGATACCGGCCCGCTGGCGCTGCTGGTCAGGCCGCTGGAAAAGGTGCTCTCGGATCGTTTCTACGAACGCCTGCCGCTGCTGGAGATGCGGATTCTGGAAAAGCTGGCGGGGTTCTATATGGAGCTCAGTTACGCCGAGGGGACGGAGAAACTCATCGAGCGGATCGAGCAGAACATGGGCAAAGAGCTTTTCCGCTATCATTTCTCGCGCGATCGCTTCGCGGGCCTGCGCGCCAACGAAAGGCTTTCGCGCCTTTACGAATTTGTGGGCAAGCCGGATCAAAGAGAATTCTACCGGCTGGAAATATGGGATTACATGCGTCCTCGAGACGGCGAAGAAGACGCCTACTTCCATCAACAGAACGCGGCCTTCCTGGAGAGTCTGGGCGAGCTGAAACTGGCGGCGCGAGAATTGCGGAAGGATACCTTGAGCGAGGTGAGATTGCTGGCATCGCTGCCCATCGCGCATCTGGCGCCGGAAGCTCAAGCGGTTGCGGGCAAGGCCAGGAGCAAAGCCACCACGCTCAAGTCCGGACCGCAGCGTGAAAGCAAACGTCCGGCTGAGTCTCATCATCGCAAAAAGGTCTTGCAGGAAACCTGAGGTTTATCCGGGGGAAGATCTGATGGGGGCATCCCGAGAGAGATCAGCCTGCATCCTCTGCGGCTGCGACATCAACCATCCTCGCCTGCTGGACCGCACCATCCGAATTGTGAGCTGCGCGCGCTGCGGCCTGGCGTGGCGGCAGGATAACGGGTTCCAGGATATTGTGTCTGACATAGGGCAGAGCAGAGCAATCCTGGCTCCTCTGCCCTATTCCGTTGGAATGGACTTGCCGGATCTGCCGCCGGCCGACCGGAAGACCCCTGAACCGGGCGTGGCGGAAATGGACGAGATCAATTCTCTCAAACACCCGCCGGGCGCCTTTTTGAACGTCGGGTCAGATGATGTTGACATTCTGGAAACCGCCCGCGTCTGCGGCTGGAGAGCCCTGTGTCGCGCCGATCTGCCGGATTTCTGGACGATGGCGCCGCAATACGGTGTGCCGTCCGCCTCGGCTACGCCGTCTTCGCAGGTCGCGGATGGATACGACGTGATCCGCCTCGAGGGAACGCTGGAGCGATCGCCTGACCCCCAGGCTTACTTGAGAAATGCTGCTTGCTACCTGAACTCACAAGGACTGCTGGTCATCAGCGGCGCCGATTTCAGCGCCTGGGACTTCCCCATCAGGGGACAGGGCGGCTCCCTGATGCCGATGGACGTACCGCACTGGTTTTTCACGCCGAAGACCTTCGGCGCGCTGCTGCGCCGGTGCGGCTTCACCGTGTTGCGCGTCTCGACCCTCCCGGACCCGCCGCGCTTTCGCATCTTCGCCCGGCGCGCTGAGCGGCGCGCCGCCCGGGATCTGCGCGGCTGGGAAAGACGCGTCCCGCCCCAGAGCACCCCCAAACGCCGCGAGCCGGTCCGGGCGTATTGATAGACTATCAAGACCGAAGTCGCCAGACTCTCTGGAGCTATGGATGGAGAGATCGAACACGGCGTGCAGTTCGATTTCGATCAGTTTAAGGACGACGTGCAGGAAGTCTGCAAGCACGTGCGCTCAGAGGCAGCGGTCGTAGCTTAGTTGTCAGTTTAAAATTGTGAGTACTAAGGGCGGCTCTACAAGGCCGCCCTTAGTATATTCGCCGCCATGCTTTGATTTGCGGAGGCCTTCTAAAGCCTGTCTCAGAAGTGAAGGTTACTTAAGGTACAGAACTTTTTGGCAGGATACCGCCCTGCCATTGGCTTTCAAGACGGCCAGGTAAACGCCGGTAGCCACCGGTAGTCCCCGGTCGTCCTTCCCCTCCCAGACGAATTGATGATTTCCTGGCGCTAAATTGCCATGATGCAGTCTTTTCACCTCCTTTCCCTGAATGTTGTGGATGGTGATGCTAATGTCTGTCGGTTTATCAATAGTAATTTGAAGGGATAATGCGGAATTGAAAGGATTGGGGCTAATGCTTAACCAAGAGTTTTCTGGTGGTGAAGATTTCGCCACGGATTGAATCTGTTGGGAAATGGCGGCTCGGCGGTAATAGATCTGATTACCATAAGGGCGATCATCGCTCCAAACCGCGTGCAGCGTATCCCCCAATTGAACCAGGTCTGGACCTTGGGACATGTCATGGGCCTGGCAGACCCAGCTCTCGGCCGACCAGCTCTGGCCCAGGTTATCGCTGTAACGGTAGGCGATGTCCATTTCATCATAGGGGAAACCGCTCGGGTAATCCTTCTCATAGATCACGTGTACCTGAGAATCACGCGCGGCTATGGCATTGGCTCCAGCCAGATGATCGTTTGTCGCTATGATTTCTTCCTCCCAGTGCTCCCCAAAGTCCGGACTGCGGCGCAGAAGAATATCGCCGGTCGAGCCATAAGGAGAGTATTTGTAATCCATCCATGCTAAATAAACATCGCCATTTTCCGTGGAGGCCAAAGATGGCCATTGAGAATGGCTCATCCCTGGAGTGGAAATCATCACAAATGGCTCGAAGCTATGTCCGTAGTCGGTGCTGCGCTGGAAGAAGATCTCCTGGGTGTTGGTGCTGTCCCAATAGTACGAATAAGCCGTGTAGACGTAATTTTGATAGGCGCATAGACGCATAGGCTGGATGGACCCGCCTGCCATTGGAATCAAAGCCAGAGTATCAACGGGAGAAAAATTATGACCGCCGTCGGTACTGAGACGATGACAAACAATACCCCCCGGGATAGTAGATACTTGCGCCACGACATTCACGTAGTGGTCCCAAACCGCAATGGCCGGATTCCAGCCATCGTTGATTAGCATGATTGGCGGTGAGCCCCAACTTTGACCACTATTGATACTTGTGGTGAATTGTACATCAACGCCTGCTCCCCGGAGAACTGCATACACACTATTCCCCCAAGCCGCGATTGCCGGGTGGCACGACTGGACATTTCCTTTTGTGGCAACAAAGACCCAATTCCTCCAAGTACTCCCCCGATCATAGCTGGAACGTGAAAAAATCCGTTCCGCGCTTGCTACATCCTCGGTCTTCCAAACCACATATACTGCGTCATCCCAAACAGCAATGCGGGGGCTCCAAGAATATCTGTGAAAATTGGTGAGTTGCACTTCTGGCCCCC
>Ga0315280_10012548_pt1 | contig 10226 bp, 7 predicted proteins | sample YL17G06_40_MG_FD_203697 | JGI IMG/M metagenome (GOLD analysis project Ga0315280, IMG submission 203697) | Sediment microbial communities from Yellowstone Lake, YNP, Wyoming, USA - YL17G06_40 | ecosystem: Environmental > Aquatic > Freshwater > Lake > Sediment | place: USA: Wyoming | collected...
CGCTCAGAAACCGATTCTCGCCCGGCAATTCGCTGCGTGCCCCGAGTAATCCCCCGATTTCCTTCCTTGCCTCTCTGATTTCCCCTTGTGCTCCCAAATAGAAACGCTTATAAGGCGCCGATTTTGCCTAAATTTTGGGCAAGCAGCCTGTCTCAAGATCAAGGAGCAACCGGTAATAAAAGGAATGGAGAAATTTGCCAAGGAGTCCAAGCGCGCGGTCTTGTTTGCCTACAAGACACTCGCCTGCCGATGCTTTCTCAGCGGGCAAGATAGGCGCTGACGGTTCACCTTCGCGCTACGCCACCCTTTCTTGTCATTCCCAGGCCCGCCAGGAAGAGATCGGGGACGTCAATGCGGCCATTCGATCGAGGCCGGAAGACTCCGATCTCGACAAGGTAGTCAACCAGGTCGGCCGGCCTTTCCACGGGTGGCCGGATGTCATCATTGCCCTGACTCCAGCTGCGGTCGAGATTGCGAGCCAATGCCTTCTCTGCCTCCCTGCGCTGCATTGGAACGCCTTCGCCTTTGAGTCGCTCTGCGACTCCTGGAAGCCACGGAAGCTCATGAGTATTCACCTGCCCCACATGTTCTTTGGAAACTTTGTCCAGGGCTCGGCGCAAACTCGTGGGCGCCAGGAGGCGATTGTGGGTTGCCCGCGAAACTTCACGCTCGAGCTGGGCCGCCTCCTCAATGAGCCGCACGAGAGCACGAGGCATTGCCCGGTCATTCCCATCCCGCACATGGCTTAATAACCAGCGGAATGTGCTGCCTTTCTTGATATTTGCTCCCATGAATTGCCCGACCATGCGGTCGATGAGGGCACGGGCATCTTCTGCCTTCTCCAATCGGGGGATTAGTCCTAATTCCACGTCAGTTTCGAACCTTAGCCGGCTCTGCTCGCAGTACTCTTTCAGGGCATTGCTGCTGTTGGCTATTCGTTTCACCAACATGCCGTAAAGGTTGCGGTCACTCCATGAAACTTCGGCGCGATTGGCGGCCAGTTTACTCAGATCCGCTCCGAGTTGCTGCCAATGCCGGCGAAAGAGGTCCGTGCGCAGGAATAGCTTGGCCCGGATTCGAGACCAACGCCGGGTGTATGCGGCCCAAAAAGATATGAGGCCCTGGATCGTGCGCACCATGGTATCCCACTCATACCCGCCAAGAACATCGAGTTCGTCGTAGCTGATGAATATCCATTTGTTCCTTTTTTCAAGATCAGCATCCAATTCATCGAGCAGTACAAGAGGCAGGTTTTTCGCTTTACGGAAGTCATCCACAATCTCGTCCACTTCGCCGCCCGGCCGGGTCAAGAGGGTAGATGCATCCTGGCGCCGGTTTGCCGACAATTGCGCGCAAAGAACCCTGACCAGGTAGGCGAACCACAGGTTCGGTATTGCCTCAGGATCCTCTTTGTGGGCCTGCACATAACTCTGCAGGCCGCGTGCGTCTGGAAACTCCCTCCCTAACGGATATCCTTCAAGCCATTGCGTGTTTTTCGATCCCACTCTCGACAAGTGGCTTCCCGGAGTCGTGCGTAGAATCGAATCCAGAAGCTTCTCTTTCACCACCGCTCGGAAGAGCTCGCTTTTCCCGGAACCGCGTTCCCCGACTATCAATACGACGTCCGGATCGAATGCACGGACGTGCTCCGCGACCGGGAAGAATGTATGCCGGAAAGTATCGGGTCGCTCAAACTCAGCTCTGCCGCTGCTGCCCATTTGAGACAGGTCGGAAAGCAATGTGTCACGTTTATCCTGCGGAAGCTTGCTCATGGTTCGGACCCTTCCTCTCCATTGAGAGCCGCAAAACGGCTCATGATCCGATCACCAAGCCCGCGGTAATCCGAATCAACAGCCAGATCGTCCGCAACATCATCGATGCGCTTGATGAACGCGAGCTTGGATTTGTAAGGCAGGACTACCGGAATGTGGGGAGCGAATTCGGCTTCAATGTCCTGTACATACCAATAGTCATCATCTTCCTCCAGCGGGGAAGGGTTCTTTTTATAGTAGTGGTCCGTGAACTCGTCGAGGGATCGGGAGACGAAGTCAGATTCGGCTCTTGCGCGAGTCGTCGGCTCATCAGGCACCATGGCATGAACTACAAGGCACTCCAGCTGCGGCCGATCCCGCCGGACGCGCTCCGCCCCTAACCGTTCCAAAATCATGCGCAGACCCAACCAACTTTGCTCCGACGTCGTGCCGAACAGGACAGCCAGATGAGGCAGGCCGCCAAGCACAAAGCCAGCTGCCTCGGAAATCCCCGCCCGGCAATCTAACAGGATCCACTCAGGCCGGAGGTGATCGCGGACCTGCTCCAATAACAGTAGCAAAGGGTGCTTCTCCGAAAGGACACCGGGTTGAAAATCGACACGCGACAGTTTTGCCAGGAAATCGCTGTTTAGACTACCAGCAGGGATGACCAGGATCTCACCGCTTCCGGTTACCCCTGGCCGCGCGCAGGCGTGATAATAATCTCGGAAGTCTGGAATGGCGGATAGCAAAGGACGTTCCAAAAGGTAGTCAAGAACACCCCATGAAGCCCCGGAAATTCCTTCTCCTGCGTCGAGGAGTGTACCAATCCCAGGGGCCTCAATATCGAGATCGAGCACGACCACGCGCTCACCCGCTCGTGCTCTTTGTATGGCAAAGGATGCCAGGGCTGTCGTTCGGCCCACGCCACCCTTAAAAGAGTAGAAGGCTATTACCGGCGGCACCGGAAATTGCCAGGCAGGCTCTGTCGGCGGATTTAGCCAAAACCCTTTCGATCGATACCGCTCCGCGCGACGCAATTTCGACGTAACCTCATTCCCTTGCTCCCATGCAGCCTCATAAACAGTATTGTCCGAAGCGGTTTCGCCGTCAGGCACCCACAGATCGCCAGCCCAGAATTCCTTGCCGGATTCCGATAACTCCGCAGCGATGCGATTTCGAAGCTCTTCGGAGGCATCCCGGCTTAACCAGACAATGGCACGGATTTTCCCAAACACATCTTCGATCAAGACTGCCCGCTCAATTGCAGCCTCGCTGTCGCATAAGTTTTGAAGCGATTCGATGCATGAATGCCTTGCTTCATCGAAGTGGATCATGAAATTAGCCCGTCCAGTTTCATCGCAACGATTATCTCTTTGTGGAGGCGCTGTGCTTCATCCACCCATGCCTTCGCATTCTTTTCGGAAACAGCACCGGTCGCCTCATATCTGAGCGTTTCGCGCCAGCCATTCGAGCCTTTGTAGGTAAGCACCGTCACGCCCGGCCGCGTAACGTATCTTGCGGTTTTCTGCGAGGGCTGGCTCGCAAGCCTCGTTGCTTCATTACTCAAATCCTGGAGATTGTGCGCCGTGATTCTGGGGCCGCGCTCTACCTGGATGAGTGCTTTGAGTACACACTCTACAGCATAACCGGCAAGGTAGCCCGCGCCGTCAAATCGGCCGTTGGCATAGAGTATGCGACAGTCGATCGCATGTTTGCCTGCTGCCTCCGGGTAGTTATCCGCCATGATTCATCGTCTCATTACATTCACTGCGCGACATGCAAGCAACTCACATAGGCAGCGGAGGTTACGCTCCGTCGATCCCCGCCGCCCTACTTATAGGACATTCTGTCTCATGGCACAAGGGGAGATGCACAAACCTCTCCCAGAGCGATATGCCTGGCTTGCGGCGTGTACTGCTCCACGCTCGGCTCGTCAGGGACCAGAATGTGGCGTCGATTCAGGGGTGAGGGCATCGGCAGGCGGTATACTATGCGTGAGTTGCGCACCGCTCCTCCAGCGCGCCGAGGAGTCCGCTGGTGCGTATGACCGTGCTGTGTTCCAGGATGGCGTTCTTTGCCGCTTGTTCGCAGGCTCGCGTGATGTCGGCATGGCTGAGGCCTTGAGCTGCAACCACCGCTTTATCCCAATCGATGGCCGAAGCGTCAAGCAGGCTCAATCGCGCTTTCATAACCTGCACTGCAATAGCCGACGACAGGAGGGGGTACTCGACTACGCTGTCGAAAAGACGGAATAGAGCGGGGTAAGGAGAGCGACATGATTTGTCGCGCCGATGACAAGGCTGTCAGACTCGTCCTGCTCAAGAATATCAGAATCTTCAGAATGCAGATCGCAGCCAGGAAGCTGCAATCATGCGCAACCTGCCGGGTCTGCGGGTATACGAGAGTCCCCCTCTGTTCGGAATCGGGATCGGCTTTTCTGCGGGGAACTCGACTGCGAGCCCCAAAAACCGACGCCGATCTCGATTCCGAGCACCTTCGCTAGGCTGCAGTACTCACGAGGCGATGCGCATGCGGGCGTCTACCGCAACCACACCCCGTCCGGGTTCAAGTATCTTGATGGGATTGAGGTCCAAATCCTGCAATTCGGGAATGATCTCGACCAGGGCCGAGACCTTCTGCAGAACCTGAATCAGCGCCTTTCGATCGCCCGCAGGAGCCCCGCGATAGCCGTCTAGAAGCGTGCCTGCGCGCAGCTTGCCGATCATTTCGGCGGCGTCGATGTCGCTTACCGGCGGCAGGCAGAAGGCGATGTCCCGGATCGCTTCCGCCAGCACGCCGCCGAGGCCGCACACCAGCATCGGGCCGAAGGCACGATCAACCGTAACTCCGACGAGCACCTCGATTCCACTGCCGATCTCGCGTTGCAGCAAAACCCGTTTCAGGTCCACGCCGATGGATTTCATCCGCTCTGACAGCCTGGCGACTGCGCCTGCCACCTCGGCGCGCGACTTCAGGCCGAGCAAGACACCGCCGACGTCGCTCTTATGGATCACGCCCTCGGCCTGCGCCTTTGCAACGAGCGGATATCCAAGGCGGTCCGCCACCGCGGGCGCTTCCTCCAGATCGTACGCCATCGGGAAAGCGAGCGCTGCAAGGCGAAGGATCCTTTCGAGCCCCGTGCTCCGCTGGGCGCCCACACCCGCTCCCGGCAATAATGCCCAGCGTCGCAAGTAAGCCATCCGGATGCCGGCCAGGCGCCCGTCCGGTCGAGGTGTGGCCGAGCCCCTGCGCAATCTCGAGGGGCAAACGCAGGACTCGGGGCAGGCAGCGAATTGCCGGGCTTTCTGCCGCTCAGAAACCGATTCCCGCCCGGCAATTCGCTGCCTGCCCCGAGTAATCCCTCGATTTCCTTCCTTGCCTCTCTGATTTCGCCTTGTGCTCCCAAATAGAAACGCTTATATTGTCCTTAATGAATGGCTAAAAGAGGGAACCCATGAATGGAGGGATAAAAAAACAACTTATTAAGGACTCCATAGTAACCACACTAACGTGGTTTCAGTCCGTCTGCGCCCTCCTGAAGGATTGTCCCCAGAACCGCACTTGGAGTCGACACATACCGTTGCTATTCTGTATGACCCTTGGCCTGGTTGCGCAATCATTTAGCATGCCTGGGGTAGAGGCCCCCAGTGGTTCACGGACTAATAGCTTTTTGGGGAACCACAAATATCTTTCCCAACCGAGCCAATCTGATGGTTTGACCAATACTTATTTTTACTACCTGCCTCTGCTTGCGTCCGGAAACGTCGCCGCGATCAACGATGATGTCACTACGGGAATCGCACTGGCGAATCCCACGGATCGCAGCATTAGCGTCAAGGCAACGGCTTATGAATCGGCGGGATCGCCCGTTGCCGGAACGAATAATCCCGCAACTATCACCTTGGCCCCTAGGGAACAGGTTGCTATCCTCGACTTCCAATTGTTTGGATGGTCTCAATCAAGCGATTCTAAACTTGGATGGGTATTGCTGGAGGCGACGCAGGAAATTGGAGTCCTAGCGATATTGTTTGATGCTAATTTCAGCCACTCGATGGATGGCGTCCCTGCCGCAACCGTTGTCAAAAAACAGCTTTATTTCATGCTGTCCTATGCTGGACCGCAATCATCCGATCGGACTTACTTCTCGGTATGCAATCCAAATCCTACACCAGCACAAGTAGCGCTTTCGTTGCGATCAGCAACGGGTGATGAGATCGAGGCCAAGCAGATTACCATCCCTGCCAATGGAAGTTATCTCTACCCGGGGCCATCATCCCTACGGACTGGCTATCTGATCGTTAATTCGGATCAGCCACTAGCGGGTTCAGAGATTTATAAAAAGGCGCAAGATTCCGCCTCATTGGGTGCCGTTGCCGAGGGAAAGAAGAACGATTACGTTTTCCCGCATTTCGCCGCCGGCGGTGGGTACACGACCAACATTGGCCTTGTCAATCCAAATCAGCGAACTGTGCAGCTAACACTTTCAGCCTTCCGGGAAGACGGCACCGTTATCGTAGATGGTGTGACAAGGGTACTGCTTGGCGCTCAAAGTATCTACGAGCCAGTTGCACCTATGTTCGGTCTCAGCACGTCGGCGCTTACGACTGGTTACATCGTTGCAACCAGCGATGAGACAGGATTAATGGGCTTTACTGATTTTGTTTACGGCAACAATCTCGCTTCCTCGGCAACCCCGATACAAACCTCGCCCGCTTTGACTCTTACATTTTCACACCTGGCTCATCAGACCCCGGCCGCGGCTGGCAAGTCGTGGATAACAGGGATTGCACTTTTAAACTCCAGCTCATCTGATTCAGCCTCGGTCAGGATGAAGGTGAGGAAGGCTGATGGCAGTGAGATTGCCAACACAGCCTTCACCTTACGCCCCCGCGAGAAAGCGTCGAAATTGTTGAGCTATCCTACTGCAGGCCCTGGCTTCTTTACACAGGACATCTCGATTGCAGGAGGACAAGTTGAAGTTCAAAGCTCGATCCCCCTTTACGGTTTTGAGATGTTTTTCACAGACGATGTCTCCCAGATAGTGAGCGTTCCAGCCCAAATCCTGCTTGAGAGTACCGGCTCGACAACCGGGACCCTTTCTCCGCCTGCAAATCATCGGGCAGATGACTATGAAGTAGTTTCAGATAAAGCCTTTGTGAACGTCAGCGCCACCGGAAGCTTTCAGATTGCTACCGCCAGCAATGAAGTGGGCTCCTTGATCTCCCAGCTCAAGCAGGGTGTCCCGGTTGATCAAGATGGGATCCCAGTGCCGAGCGGTTACATGGCTGTGACCATTGGAGCTCAGGAAAGCATCACGCTAAACGCACAGAGCACTGCCGAGTATCTTGTATTCTCCTCGCCGCTATTGGGAACTAGGGATCCTGAACGTGCTCTGTTAGTTCTTAATACGATTAAGAGTAATGGCCAGATCAAAGCACTCGCCTCGGCGATTGACGCTGCAATCAGGAGGACGAACACTCCATACGATGATCCCTCTGTCACTGCAGCGTTGACCGACGCTGTGCTGTCCGTGCTCGATGCGTTGCCGGAAACTCAGCAATCGAGACAATCCGCACAAAGGGCCGACGGGCGGGCCACATCAGTTGCCACCGCAGACAGCGGTAACTGCATATCGGTGTCCCCGATTGAATCCGTATGTCCGGACATCGTGAGAATGATCGTCGAACCGCATCCATACATTAACGCTCAGCAGCACGGTCTTAAAGTCGACACCCAAGGTCCACGCTTGTGGCCGATTGATTTCGGCACAGGGGTCAACTATGTGATTGGAATCTCTGAACTCAACGCGGCCGATTTTCCGCAGGGGCTTGCGGATTTGAGAGCCAAAGACAGACGCTCAACGTTCACTCTGCTGCCTCAAGGAAGCGGCTTGCAAGAGGTTGAGATTATTTCCAGTAGTAGCGCTTTCGAATATCTTGATATCATAGGTAAAATCATTGACCTTGCATCTGACGCTTTGATAGGAACATTACAACCTGACGTTGGCACACCTGTTAGCACCACCCCAAAAATCTATTTGATCCGAGGTTTTAGCGGCAGCCTGGGTGTTCTAGCGTCCGACAAAGACGAAGTTGTTTTTATCCAGGATTCGCTAAGCTCGAAAGAACCTTTCAACTATCACCTATACAATGCTTCAATTGTCGACAACGTGGCGATGGCAGTGATCGATGGTATCAGTATAGTCATTGATATAAACGACTTGATCCCCGAGGGCTGTTGGAACGAAATTCTTAAGGACGTAACAGAGGCTTTTGCCAAAGGAACCTCCGACCACAGTGTCGAACCAACAAACCAGTATCTACAAGATGTATTTTTGCCTGCCCTTGGCGATGCAACTTCGGAGTTTATCAAGGGGATCGCGAATTGTGCCCTTGGGGACCCAACATTCGTCAAAAATCGCCTATCTGAACTTGGAGTAGCGAAGAGGGGACTCGAAGCAGCTAACAGCATACTGAACGGTCTCGATACCATAGCCAAGATCGGAAAGGGTGGAGCGTTTGGCCACCGAATCTATCACATGCTTCGTCTTGACCCGATGGAAACATCGATCGTTGTCGTGGGGAACCCGTTCCTGACTTGTACCAAGCCCTCGATCACAACCCATCCGCAGAGCCAAACCATCTCCACCAGTCAGTCAGCCACCCTTAACGTAATAGCCACCGGAACCAGTCCGCTGAGCTATCAGTGGTATCGAGGCTCCAAGGGTGACACTTCGTCACCGATTTCAGGTGCCACATCCAACAGCTACACGACCCCTCCGTTGACGAGCACAACCAGCTACTGGGTGAGGGTCGGCAACAGTTGCGGCAGTACCGATAGCAACACAGCCACTGTAACCATATCGTGCACGGCCCCAACTATCACGACCCATCCGCAAAGCCAAACCATCTCCAGCGGCCAATCCGCCACGCTGAGTGTAGTTGCAAGCGGGACCGCTCCATTGAGCTATCAATGGTATCGTGGTTCCAAGGGTGACACTTCCTCACCGATTTCAGGTGCCACGTCCAGCAGCTATACGACTCCTGTATTGACGAGCAGCACCAGCTACTGGGTGAGAGTCAGCAATTCTTGCGGCAGCGTTGATGGTAATACTGCCACTGTAACCCTATCGTGTGTACCCCCAACGATCACGACCCACCCGCAGAGCACGACGATCAATAGTGGGCAGTCAGCCACGCTGAGTATCGTGGCCAGCGGGACCGCTCCATTGAGCTATCAGTGGTATCGAGGCTCCAGGGGCGACACCTCGTCACCTATCTCGGGCGCCACATCCAGCAGTTACACAACTCCGGCATTGACGAGCACCACCAGCTACTGGGTGAGGGTCAGCAACGTTTGCGGCAGCGCGGATAGTAGTGCTGCGACCGTGACAGTGACAAGTGGAACCACACAATGGCTCACCTTCGTCGAAGGTAACCCTGGAGTTCCAGGAGACGGCATATTGATCGACGCCCGAGGGGGAAATATCACGGACGATTTTGAAATGATCACGCCGTTTGCCCTTGGCTCCCTAACAGACGGCTTCACCATTACGCTCTTCCCCTCTGGCGGTCACAATATCAACCAGAGCGGCTTTCGGGTTAGCGTCAAAACCCCTGGTCACCCTTGCATCGATTTTAATACAACGGTAGGGATTCCTGTCACCGGAACAATGACCTGCAATGGTCAAGGATTCCTCTCCTCTTACAATCAGGATGCTTTACAGTTTTTGCCGACAATACTCAATACAATCCCTTTCCGCGGCTGCAATGTCACCCTAAAAGATTTATCTATAACTTCGCTCTCTATGAGAGAGGGTGCAAACTCTAATGCAGTTTATGTGCTTGATGCCGCCGCTCTCTTGCCTGGCCAAGGTACTTTCCCCACTTGTACTTGTACCAAGCCCTCGATCACGATCCATCCGCAGAGCACAATGATCAATAGCGGTCAGTCAGCTATGCTGAATGTCGCTGCAACCGGAGTGAGCCCCTTGAGCTATCAGTGGTATCGTGGTTCCAAGGGGGACACCTCATCACCCATCTCGGGCGCCACATCCAGCAGTTATACAACTCCGCCATTGACGAGCACCACCAGTTACTGGGTGAGGGTCAGCGATGTTTGCGGCAGCGCGGATAGTAGTGCTGCGACCGTGATAGTGACAAGTGGAACCACACAATGGCTCACCTTCGTCGAAGGCAACCCTGGAGTTCCGGGAGACGGCATCACCATTAGTGCTTCTGGCGGAATCAACCCAAACAGATTTGAAATCAGTCCGCAATTTGCATTGAGCGGAGTATCAAACGGTCTTACTGTTGCTGTCTTCCCTACGCCTCAAAACTTTAACTCGGTCTGGCTTCTCATTTATCGGTCTTCTCCAAGGTGAGTGGGTAATTTTGTGACTTCTCAGCTTCATTTTGACCTGCTTCTCTGCCACTCCCCGGAACAATTGGATGTTTCAGGCATGGCTCCGGG
>Ga0315280_10012549_pt1 | contig 10226 bp, 9 predicted proteins | sample YL17G06_40_MG_FD_203697 | JGI IMG/M metagenome (GOLD analysis project Ga0315280, IMG submission 203697) | Sediment microbial communities from Yellowstone Lake, YNP, Wyoming, USA - YL17G06_40 | ecosystem: Environmental > Aquatic > Freshwater > Lake > Sediment | place: USA: Wyoming | collected...
TCCTGACTTATTGAATTACATTCAATCACGCAGGAGCGTCATATGCGGGGTCTTCGGTCCGATGTCGCATCGGACCTCGACAATTACATTTAAAGCTTATAGGAGGCGAAGTGAAATTAAACGCAGTAGTTATTGGTGTTGGCAACATGGGTCGCCACCACGCGCGCAATTACCATGAAATCCCGGCCACCAAATTAGTGGCCATCGCCGATTCGGACTTAAAAAAGGCCGAAGAAATCGCTAAAAAGTATGACTGCAAAGCTTATTCTGACTACCAGGCAATGCTTGAGCGCGAGAAAATTAACCTTGTCAGTATTGCCGTTCCGACCAAGTTGCATAAAAAAGTTGCCCTTGACTGCATCAATAAAGGCATCAATATTTTAATCGAAAAGCCGATTGCTCTAACCGTCGCCGAGGCCAAAGACATTGTTCACCGGGCCAAACAAAAAGGGATTAAATTCACGGTTGGTCACATTGAAAGATTCAACCCTTCGGTTTTAAAACTTAAAGAACTCATCGAAGAGGGGAAATTAGGCGAAATCATTATGATTTCAACTTTCCGCATGGGCCCCATGGCTAGTCAGATAAAAGATGCCAATGTGGTTATCGATATCGGGGTTCATGATATTGATATTATGAATTGGTTTTTTGGGAAATTGCCTGATAAAATCTCCGCTCGCGGCGGCAATGCCCTCCACCGGACCTTCGAAGATCACGTCGAAGCCTTTCTAGGTTATGGTAATGGTACTGGTCTTATTGTCGCCAACTGGATTACGCCTCTTAAGGTGAGAAAACTGACCGTCTCCGGCAAAAAGGCCTACGTCGAGCTCAATTACATCACCCAGGAATTAAATTATTACGAAACCATTGCCATGCCAGTTTATGACGATTTTGGCGACTTTATTATGAAATTCAGCGATGGTCAGGGAAAAAAAATTATCCCGGTCAAAAATATCGAACCCCTTAAAGCCGAGATTTTATCTTTTGTTGATTGTATCAGGAAAAATTGTCGGCCAATGGTCACGGCCCGCGAAGCGATTGAAGCCCTCGACATTGCCCATAAGATTAATAGACTGATAAGATAAAATCCGAAATCCTAAATCCTAATTTCTAAACAAATCCCCACTGCCGCAGGCAAGGCATTCAATCTTAAATAGAATGCCTAAAGGCAAATGTTTAAAACATTAGAAAATTAGAATTTAAATATTGTTTAGGATTTAGAGCTTCGAATTTAGAATTTAATAAGAAGTATGTCAAAAAAAATCAAGAGATTAACCAAACATATCAAAGTGTCCATGAAAAAGGCGCCAATCTATTTTATTCACAAAACCGCCGTCATCGAAGACAAAGTCATTATCGGCCAAGGAACCAAGATCTGGCATTTCGCCCAAGTCCGGCAAGGCACGAAAATCGGCCAAAATTGTGTCATCGGCAAGTCGGTTTTTATTGATTTTGAAACTCATATTGGCAACAATGTTAAAATTCAAAACCATGCGATTATTTATCATCGAGCGATTATTGATAACGGTGTTTTTATTGGTCCGAATGTCTGTTTTACCAATGATAAAAATCCGCGAGCAATTAACCCCGACGGCAGTCCTAAAAAAGCGGGCGATTGGCAGGTTTCCACGATCCATATCGGTCAGGGCGCCTCGATTGGGGCCCACTCGGTGATTTTACCGGGGATTGACATCGGCGAATTTGCTCTTGCCGGCTCTGGCTCGGTGATTACCAAAAATGTGTCTGCTTTCGCGCTTATCTTTGGCAATCCGGCGAGGATTCGGGGATTTGTCTGTCGTTGCGGCAAAAAAATTCAGGAATTTCACCAAAGTGATGAGGTGATCGTCGGCAAATGTAGTTGCGGTCTTAATATCCCGGTTGACCGGACCGCCTACAAAGAGCTTAAATCGCAAGAGCCAAAGACAAGAATCTGGCTCAGATGAATATAGAAAGGAAATAATGAAGGTTAACATTGCTTCTCCTCAAATTAGCGAAGAAGAGATTAAAGCAGTGACCGCAGTCCTCAAATCAGGGATGTTGGCTCAAGGTCCGAAAGTGGCCGAATTTGAGGAAAAATTCGCCCGATTTATTGGTACCAAATATGCCGTTGCCACCTCATCAGGCACAACTGCTTTGCACGTGGCCCTTCTCGCTCACGGCATCGGGTCAGGCGATGAAGTCATCACTTCACCTTTTACTTTCATCGCCTCGGCCAACTCGATTCTTTACACTGGCGCCAAACCAATCTTCGTCGATATCGATGAAAAATCTTTTAATCTCGATCCGGCCAAAATCGAAAAAGCCATCACCCGATCCGCCAGCCGGCGGACAAAAGCGATTATGCCGGTTCATCTTTACGGCCAGCCGGCAGATATGACCCGGATTATGGCCCTCGCCCGCAAGCGCAAACTAGCGGTGATTGAGGATGCCTGCCAGGCTCACGGAGCTGCTTGGAAAAATAAGAAAGTTGGGTCATTTGGAACGGGCACCTTTTCGCTTTACCCCACCAAAAACATGACTACCGGCGAAGGCGGGATGATTACCACTGATTCCCGAGAAATTTATGAAAAAGCGAATTTAATCCGTTCTCATGGTTCAAAAATTCGCTATTATCATGATATCTTGGGTTTTAATTTCCGCCTGACCGACATTGGCGGGGCCATTGGTATTGAACAGCTTAAAAAATTGCCCCGATTAAACCGGGCTCGCCAAAAAAATGCCGCTTATTTAAACAACAACCTTGGTAAAATCCCAGGAATTATTGTCCCGGTCCCGGCCAAGAACGCCCTTCATGTTTATCATCAATACACGATTAGAATCACTGAAGAATTTGGCCTGTCTCGCGATGAAGTCTTAAAAAAATTAACCGAAAGTTCCATTGGCACGGCCATTTTTTATCCCTTACCGATTAACGAACAAAAGCTCTATCAAGAAATGGGCTATAAAGCTAACACTCCGGTGGCTGAAGCCATTGCCAAAGAAGTTATTTCTCTGCCAGTTCATCCGGGATTGAGGAAAAAAGATTTAGATTATATTATAAAAATTCTCACCAAAATTGCGAAAAATGATTAATAATCAAATTGGCTTATCTTTTGATCTTGATTGGCAAGATAATGAAGTTTTACAACAAACTCTTAGGCTTTTAAAATCCCAACAGATTCAAGCAACCTTTTTTGCCACCCACAAAACCAGGGTCAAAATTAAAGGGCATGAATTAGCCATTCATCCATATTTTAATCAACGGCAATCTTTTCAGGCGTCCATTAATAAATTGTTGAAAATTTTCCCCCAGGCCGAGGGTTTGCGCTCTCATAATCTTCACATTGACTACGAAATTTTTTCCTATCTTGAGCGGAAAAAATTTCGCTACGATTCCAACTACTTAATGTATCTTCAAGAAAAAATCCGCGCCTTTAAAATTAATAATTTTTATGAATTGCCGATTTATTACCTAGATTTTTATCAGATTTTGACAGAAAAAAAACCCAAATTTCAACTGGCCAGTCTTAATCTTGGCCGTCCTGGTTTAAAAATATTCGTCTTTCACCCAATTCATATTTATTTAAATACCAGTAATTTAAACCAATATCTCCAGTATAAAAAGGACCCCAAAAATGCCAGTAAATATATTAATCAAACAAAACCAGGCGTCCAAACCCTTTTTTTAGAATTGTTGGCTTATTTTAAAAAAAATCATCAACAGGACTTGCGTCTAAAAAAAATCGCTTATGCCGAGTCTTCAAGGTAAAAAAATTTTAGTCACCGGCGGGGCCGGTTTTATCGGTAGCCACTTAGTTGACGCCCTAATTTTGGAAAAACCGGCCAAGATTATTGTCGTCGATAATTTTTTCTTAGGAAAAAAAGAAAATTTAAAAGAAGCCCGAGAAAATTTCCCCAACCTGAAAATTCTTAAACAAGATGCAACCAAGTTTGAGGCTATGAAAAGAATTATTAAACGAGAAAATATTGAGGTAGTTTTCAATCTGGCCACCAAAGCCCTGGAACACTCCTTTATTGACCCAGACGATGCCTATATGGTCAATGTCAATCTGGTGAGTGTCTTACTACGTCTTTTACATCAGAAGAAATATAAAACTCTAATTCATACCTCATCATCAGAGTCTTATGGTTCAGCCAAAAAAATTCCGATCAGCGAAGACCACCCTCTCGATCCACACACTCTTTATGCTGCCGGCAAAGCGGCCGCTGATTTGATGGTCCGATCTTACTGGAGAACCTATAAACTAGATGTCGCCACGGCTCGACCTTTTAACACCTATGGACCTAGACAAAATGAAGGCGTTTATGCGGCCGTAATCCCCATCACGATCAAAAGAATCCTCTCTGGCAACCCGCCAATTTTATACGGTGATGGCAATCAGACGCGCGATTTTATCTATGTTCAAGATACTGCCAGAGGGATAATTGAAGTTTATAAATATCGAAACACGCGGGGAAAAGCGGTTAATATTGCCTATGGCAAAGAAATAAAAATTAAAGATTTAATCAGAATTATTATGCAAGAGATGGCCTTCCACGGAAGAATCCTTCGTAAATCTTCACGGCCAGCTGATGTCAGACGGCACCAAGCCGGAGTGAAATTGGCGAAGCGCTTATTAAATTTTCGCTGCCAGTTTAATTTTCCAGAAGGTATTCAAAAAACCATCGAATGGTATAAAAATAATTTTAATATGAGAAAAAATGCTTAAAATCATCGAATATCAGAAAAAAAATTATCACCATTGGAATAATTTTATCGAAAAATCCAATAATGGGACAATTTTTCATCGTTTGGATTTTTTGTCTTATCATGGAAAAAAGTTTCAAAAAAATGCCAATCATTTGCTTTGGCTTAAGGGAACAGAAATTTATGCCGTGATGCCCCTGGGAATATTGCCTAAAAGCGGTAAAAAAATTGCTCTTTCGCCTTTTGGCGCCAGTTGGGGAGGTCTCGTAACCGGAGAAAAATTTAAACTTAAATATGTCTTTGAGGTGGTTGAGTCATTAGTTGAGTATCTCAAAAGACGAAAGATAAGCGAAATTTTGATTACGCCAACGCCAATGTGCTATTTTCGTTCTTATTCAAGCTATTTTGATTTTGTTTTATCCTCATTGGGTTTTAAATTAATTAATCGGGAAGTTTTAAACGTGACTAAACTGCCAAAAAATTCTGAAAAAGTCTGGGAGAGGTTAGATAAAAAATGTCGCAATCAAACCCGAAGTGCCTTGAAAAATTTTACCCTCAAAGAGAATGTCAAAGCCAAAGAATTTTATCCAATTTTGATTGAAGATAAACACCGTCATGGCGCCGAGCCCACTCACTCATTAGAAGATTTAGAATATTTAGAAAGAAATTTATCTCGGATGATTAGGTTTGATGTGGCTCAAAATTCCGAGGGCCAAAGGGCAGGCATTGGTTATTTTATTAGCAATGCCTCCACTCTCATGACCTTTTATATGGCTCAAGAAGATGCGGCCATGGGTAAAAATGGTCTTAATGCCCTCGTTCTTAGGGGTATCGAGCGAGCGGTCAAAGAGGGTTTTGAATACCTCGATTTTGGGATTTCGTCTAGGAATAATCAACCTTATCTAGGCCTGGCAGAATTTAAAGAAAATTTTTCTGGGTTTTCCGGTTTCACTCGAGACACCTACCAAATGAAATTAAAATGAAAAATATTCGTCAAAAAAAAGATTTTGAAAAAAATTTATATGATTGGTTTATCGCCAACGAGCGCTTTTTTTCAAAGAGAATTAAAAGATTTTTAGCGATGTATTTCCCTGATGCCAGAATAAGAAGAAAATTTTGGCTGGCGACCAACGTCAAATTGGGCGAAAATACTTATCTTAACCCCAATGTCGTGGTGGCTGATGATTATCAAAGAAATAAGATTCTACTGGAAATTGGCAGTAATTGTTCAATCGCCCCGGGGATCGTATTTGCCCCCATCAGTACCCATAATAATTCCAAAATTCTTCGCCGAATGAAAATACTCAATCGATATGAAGTGAAAAAACCGATTATCATTGGGAGTGATGTTTGGATTGGTGCCAACTGCACGATTATTGGCGGAGTCAAAATTGGCAAATGCTCGATTATTGGGGCGAATAGTTTTGTCAACAAAGATATTCCAGATTATAGTTTAGCTTATGGCAGCCCGGTGCAAATTATTAAAGATCTAAGAGAGAAAAATGTATAAGAAAAAAACGATTGCTGTGGTGGTGCCTTGTTATAATGAGGCCAAACAGATTGACAAGGTGATTACAACTATGCCGAAATTTGTCGACAAAATTATTGTTGTTGACGATAAAAGCAAAGATAAAACGCTTTTCATTGTCAGGGAACTTTTGAAAAAAGAGCGGCGGATTGTCCTTCTCGAGCATCAAGAAAATCGAGGAGTAGGCGTTGCGATTGCCAGCGGCTATAAGTGGACTCGGGACAACAACCTTGATATCGCCGCTGTTATGGCCGGCGACGGTCAAATGTCCCCTCAAGATTTGTCGGCCATCTTGGACCCCGTGATCGAAAACAAAGCCGATTATTCCAAGGCAAACCGGCTAATTTCCGGTGAGGCCTATCAAAAAATTCCTAAAACTAGATACTTTGGCAATTCTGCCTTAACCTTTTTGACCAAAATTGCTTCTGGATATTGGCATATTATGGATTCACAGACCGGTTTTACGGTGATAAACAGGAAAATGCTAGGATTAATTGATTGGGACAAAATCTATCCAACATACGGCATGCCCAATGATATTTTGGTCCGCTTAAATGTTTATAACGCCCGCGTGGCTGATGTGGCGATTGAACCAACCTACAATGTTGGCGAACAATCCGGCCTTAAAATTGGCAAAGTTCTTTTTACGATTCCTTGGATGCTTTGTCGGATGTTTTTTTGGCGGCTCAAAGAAAAATACATTATCCGCGATTTCCATCCTTTAGTTCTGTTTTATTTTTTTGGAATTCTCTCGGGTTTGATTTCAATTGGTTTATTGATTCGGATATTATACCTCTGGCCAAAAGAGGGAATGATCCCCCAGACCAGTTTGATTTTGTGGGTTTTAACCGTCATTACCTCTTTACAATTTATTCTTTTCGCAATGTGGTTTGATATGGATATTAATAAAGATCTGAAAGGAAAATAAGGGAGAGGAAAAATGTCCAAGAGGAATCTCGGTCAATTCTGGTCCAAATATCAAGTCTGGTTTTACCGGGCAGTTTTAATTGTCATCATTTTGTTTTTGCTGGCAGTTGGCACAAGGCTAACCAATTTTCAAAATCAAGATGCTACATCTTTCAACAATTTTTACAATCTTGCCGAGAGAAAACCTCAAGATAGTGATTTTTATATTGGCCCTGACGAAGATCAACAATTATTAGACGAAACGTTAAAAAAAATCTTTCCTCAAGGCACCTATCTCCTATCTGATGAGCAAAAAGCGATTGAAATTGAAAGATTTATGGTGACTTATTTTAAAAATGAAAGAACAAAAAGTTCTGGCAATGCTACAGATTTTATCAAAGAAGGAAAATCAATTTGTGGTGGCAAGTCTTATGTTTTCCGAATCTTATTGAGGAAACTAAATATTCCCGCCCGTTATATTGGTCTTTTCTACGCCCCCAGTCAAGGCGGACATGTCTTGGCCGAGGTTTATTATCAAGATTCATGGCACTTGTTTGATCCAACATTTGGCATTTTTGTTTATTCAGAGTCAACCTATAATCATAAGGGTTATATTTTATCAATGGATGAATTAAGAAAGGATCCCAAATCCCAAGTAGGATATATTCAACAAGTTACCGACAAACCTTGGTCCGGAGAGTATTCAGAAGAATTAAAACAATTCGGGGTTAAACCATTGGATAAAGATTATTTCATTAAACAATATGGCCAAAACTTTAATGATTATTGGCGAAACGAAGTAGAAAAGAGTTTTCCCGTTGCCTACGGCGAAAATAGTTGGATTTCTGTCCCTGTTGATGTAGATTTGACCAATAAAAATTCTCAATCTATTGGGGCAAGGGATGGAGATTCGACTGATGTGGCCATTCACGAGGCCCGTTTTGAAGGGACTAATTATCTTGGTAAAACTGTCAATATACCTTTAGTTTATAACACTTGGACCGTTAACATTGATGCGCCAAAAGATATTACCATTAAATATTGGACGATAGGTAAAAATTATGCTCCGAAAATAATCCCCCTTCGTTCTATTGTAATTAAGGGCGTTGATAGGAATCGAGAATCTATTTCGATTAATTTATCAATCATTGATGATCCGGGCGTTTTTCTGGTTATGGTCCCTGAAAAAGAGATTGTTGTTGATGCCATTGAGGTTTTTAAAGAATAAAATGCCAAAAAGACCTTAAATCAAAATAAATGAAAAAAATACTAATCATTGGCGCAGGAGTAGGAGGGGAAAGACTGCTTGGCGAAATTCTTCGTGGCCATAAAGAAATAAAAGTGGTCGGTTTTTTAGATGACAATAATTCCTTGCAAGGAAAAACAATCCTGGGCGTAAAAGTTCTTGGGAAAATTAAAAATATTGGGACCATTGTTCAACAGAACAAAATTCAGGAAGTAATTATTGCCATCCCTTCGCTTAGAGGTAATCGTTTGGCGGAGATTGTAACTTTAATTAAAAAAGCTGGCTTGCCATTTAAAGTTTTGCCCGGTGTTTTTGAATCGATTGAATATTTGACTAAAAAACAAGTAAGAATGGGCAAATTGCGCGATCTTGAGCTTGAAGATTTACTCAACCGAGAGCCAATTACTCTTGATTTAGAAAAAGTTAGTGGCTATTTGAAAGATAAAATCGTGCTAATTACTGGTGCTGGTGGTTCGATTGGCTCTGAACTAGCAAGGCAGGTTGTTCAATTTAATCCCCAAAAACTAATTTTGATAGATATATATGAAAATAATTTGTATGAGCTGGGCAATGAATTAAAGAATATTTCTTGTGAAACAATCGTTGCTGATGTCAAAGATATAAAAACCTTAAAAAAGATATTTCAAAGATATAAACCAGCAATAGTTTTTCATGCGGCGGCGCACAAGCACGTTCCTTTGATGGAGCAAGAACCTCAAGAAGCAGTTAAAAACAATATTTTAGGCACCGCTAATTTAATCGAATTAGCGATTGATTTTAAAATAGGAAAATTTATTTTTATTTCTACTGATAAAGCAATTAATCCGACTTCGATTATGGGGGCAACCAAAAGATTTTCCGAAGAGCATATCCGATCTCTAAATGCAAAAGAGCCAATTTTTATTATTGTAAGGTTCGGCAATGTTCTTGGAAGCTATGGTTCGGTAATTCCGCTTTGGAAAAAACAACTGCTAGCAGGACAACCTCTCACTGTGACGCATGCCGCAATGAAACGATATTTTATGACGATACCAGAAGCGGTCCAACTGGTTATCCAAGCGGGTTCAATGGCAAAAGAGAATGCCACCTATGTCTTAAAAATGGGAAAACAATATAAAATAATTGATCTCGCCTATGACTTGATAAAATTATACGGGTTAATTCCGGAAAAGGATGCCAAAATTGTTATTACCCGACCAAGACCCGGAGAAAAGTTGTCAGAAACACTTTATGATATAGGTGAATCAATCCAAAGCTCATCTCATAAAATGATTGCCAAGATTAGATCTAATAAAAAAATTCAATCGCAAAAAATACAGTCAGTTTTAAGAAAATTCCATCAATCGATAGATAATCTTAGTCGCAAAGAAATTGTTAAAATGCTCAAAAAAATCATTCCGACTTATATCCCATATCAGGAAATTGAAACGCCTAAGAAAATATCAGAATTAATAAATTTTTCTCCGCCATCAATTGGTGCCGAAGAAAAAGAAGCTATTCTGGAAGTTTTAGATAGTGGCTGGCTGACGATGGGCCAAAAAGTTTTGGAGTTTGAAAAGAAATTTGCCCAGTTCCATAACATTGATGAAGCGATAGCGGTGAATTCAGCTACGGCCGGCCTTCATTTAGCCCTTCTGAGCCTCGGAGTCGGCATAGGAGACGAAGTGATTCTACCTTCATACACATTTGCATCTTGCGCCAATACCGTTTGTTGGACGGACGCCAAGCCGGTTTTCGCCGATATCACTAAGGAAGGATTTCTAATCGATCCGGTGGATATTGCAAGAAAGATTACCAAAAAAACCAAGGCAATCATGGCAGTCCATTTTGGCGGTCAAATGGCCGAAATGGATGAGATT
>Ga0315280_10012551_pt1 | contig 10223 bp, 10 predicted proteins | sample YL17G06_40_MG_FD_203697 | JGI IMG/M metagenome (GOLD analysis project Ga0315280, IMG submission 203697) | Sediment microbial communities from Yellowstone Lake, YNP, Wyoming, USA - YL17G06_40 | ecosystem: Environmental > Aquatic > Freshwater > Lake > Sediment | place: USA: Wyoming | collected...
CAGAAGGAGTTCAGCAAGGCCAGATCCTCCGCTGCGCTGGAGCGGCCCGCGTGAGCGGCGGAGAAGATGCGGTAGATCGCCTCCCTCAAGGCGATCGCCTGACCCAGAACCTCGGCCGCCCGTTCCAGTGAGCCCTGCGCCACCGCCAACAGGTCTTCCGCCTCCCCCTCGCTCAAGAGGCCCTGTTCCCTGCCCCAGCGCGCCAGGTCGCTGTAGCCGTTCAAGCGTTCGTCGGGTTTCTCGCTGCCGCGCCACTCCACCGTGTTGGTGAAATGCAGGCAGAGCTCCCGGTCGAGAACCCAGCTCGACCCCTCTCCGGGGTGATCCACTTCCAAGCGCATCTCCTCTCCTGTATAACCATCCAAATGTACTTGACAGGTTATAATTGAGGCGATAAAATCTATCTGATCATAGATTAATAGCAGGTTATAAAAGGGTCAAGCTCGAAACAGAGGAGGCATTGAATGCTGGAAGACCTTCGGATCCTCTGGAGCCATGTTCACCCATCGATCTTCACCGCCCGGTTGGGCTTCATCCTGAACTACTAACCTGGTAGCCCTGGCCCTCGATGGCTCTGGCGACGCTGTCTAAAGACAGGGCGTTTTCGTCGTAGCTGACCGTCACGGTGTTCCTCTCTAGACTTACCTCCACCCTGGAGACCCCTTTCAGGGCGCTTACCGCCCTGGTCACCGCCATCTTGCAGTGGTTGCAAGTCATGCCCTGGACGTTGATAACTCGCTCGCTCATCGCGCTCCTCCTTGCTCTTTCGTTAAAGACTTCTTCAGATCCAGGCGCTTCAGGCTCAAGCTGTTGGTCACCACGGACACGGAGCTGAAGGCCATGGCCGCCGCGGCGATGACCGGGCTCAACATCCCCATGGCGGCGAAGGGGATGCCGATCACATTGTAGATGAAGGCCCAGAAAAGGTTCTGCTTCACCTTGGCGATGGTCTTCTGGGAAAGCCGGATGGCCTCCGCCACGGCGCAGAGGTCGTCCTTCATCAGGGTGATGTCCGCCGACTCGATGGCGATGTCCGAGCCCGAACCCATGGCCATGCCGACGTCCGCCGTGGCCAGGGCCGGGGCGTCGTTGATCCCGTCCCCCACCATGGCCACCACCCGGCTCTGGCCCTTCAAATCCTCCACCGCCCGGGCCTTGAGGCCGGGCGGGACCTCGGCCATCACCCGGTCCAGACCCACCTGGGCGGCGATGGCCGCGGCGGTCCTGCGGTTATCGCCGGTGATCATGAGCACTTCCAGGCCCATCGCCTTCAGCCTGGCTACGGCGGAGGCGGAGCCTTCCTTGACCCTGTCCGCCACCGCCAGCAAGGCCTCCAGGCGGCCGTCCACCACCAGGAGCATGACGGTTTTGCCCTCTTCCTCCAGGCGGGCGATCCGACCCTCGAAACCCCGAGTCGAAACGCCCAGGTCCGCCAGCAGGGCCCGGGTGCCCACGGCCACCCTGCGGCCGGCTGCGGCGGCCACGACCCCTTTGCCGGGCAGGGCTTCGAAGCTCTCCGGATCCGGGACCGGCCCTCCTTCCTCCTGGGCCCGCCTGTAAATCGCCGCGCCCAGGGGGTGCTCGGACTTTTTTTCCGCGCTCCCCGCCAGGGCCAACAATTCCTCTTTGCCCAGGCTGCCTGCAGGGACTATGTCCTCTGCAAGGACTATGTCAGTCACGGAAGGCTCGCCCCGGGTGATCGTCCCCGTCTTGTCCAGGATTACGGTGTTGACCCGGCCGGCCTTCTCCAGGCTTTCGCCGCTGCGGATCAGGATCCCGTTCTCCGCTCCCTTGCCCGTGCCCACCATGAGGGCGGTGGGCGTGGCCAGGCCCATGGCGCAGGGACAGGCGATCACCAGCACGGCCACGGCGCTGATCAGCCCCAGGCTCAGGTTTCCCGTCAGCAGGAGCCAGAGGGTGAAGGTGAGCAGGGCCACGGCGAGCACCGCCGGGGCGAACACCGCCGCTACCCGGTCCGCCAGTCTCTGGATGGGGGCTTTGGAAGCCTGGGCCTCCTCCACGATGCGGATGATCTGGGACAGGACCGTGTCCCTGCCCACCTTGCTGGCCCGGAAGATGAAGGTTCCGAACCGGTTCACCGTGGCCCCGATCACCGCGTCCCCGGGCCCCTTGTCCACAGGCAGGCTCTCGCCGCTGATCATGCTTTCGTCCACGGCCGAAACTCCCTCCAGGACCTGACCGTCCACCGGGATCCTCTCCCCGGGCCGGACCACCACCCGCTCTCCCACCTGGACCTCTGCGGCAGGGATGTCGACCTCCTCCTGCCCCCGCAGGACCCGGGCGGTCTTAGGTTTCAAGCCGATCAGGCGCTTGATCGCCTCGGAGGTCCTGCCCTTGGAAGAGGCCTCGAGGAACTTGCCCAGCAGCACCAGGGTGATGATGACGGCAGAAGCCTCGAAGTACAGCTCCGGCGCCTGTCCGGCGACCCGGGGCCTGAAGAAACCGTTGTAGAGGCTGTAGAGGTAAGCCGCGCTGGTGCCCATGGCCACCAACAGGTCCATGCCCGGGCTGCCAGCCCGCAGGCTGTAATAGGCGTTCTTGTAGAACCTGAAACCCACCAGGAATTGCACCGGTGTGGCCAGCGCCAGCTGGAGCAAAGGGCTGCCGAGGGCCATGAGAGCATGGATCTTGAGCAGATGCCCGAGCATCGCCGCCACCAGGGGCAGGCTGAGGAGGGCGGAAAGGGCAAAGAGCCGGCCCAGCCCCCGGATCTCCCTGCACCTGAGCTCCTTCTCCCGGTCCGGCCGCGCCTCCTCCAGCTCCGCCGCGCCGTAGCCGACCGCCTCCACCGCCCTGATCAGATCCTTGATTCTCACCTGCTCGGGGCGGTACTCGATCGTGGCCCTCTCGTTGGCCAGGTTCACCTGGGCCTGCTCCACCCCTTCCAGGGCCTTGAGGGACTTCTCCACTCGCAGCGCGCAAGTCGCGCAGCTCATTCCTGTGATCGCCACCTGGATCTTCTGGCTCATCACCTTCCTCACTTGCCCCTAACGGGTCATCCTGCCGATGGTCCGCATCAGCTCGTCGATCACCTCGGTGCGGCCCTCCACGATCCGTGCCACCACGCACTCCCGGATGTGGGCCTCCAGGAGCTGCCTCCGCGCTCCGTTGAGCGCCGCTTCGATCGAGGTGATCTGGTTCAGCACCTCGTCGCAGTAGGTGTCCTCGGCCACCATCCGCGCCACCCCCCGGATCTGGCCCTCGATCTTGCGCAGCCGCGAGATGATCGCTTCCTTGGCCTGGGCGTCATGATGAGCCCTGCGCGCGCCGGGCTCGCTCCTTGCCTGTTTAAGCTCCGCCATACCCTAGCCCCCTATCCTATTTCCTGTAACTTAATAAATATTATTAATTTTGTCAACATAACCTCCTCTCATCTTGATTTCCCTCCGCCACTAGACTATCGTTTTATCTATGGCAGTCGTAACCATATCGCGTCATATCGGAAGCCTGGGCAGCGAGGTGGCCCAAACACTGGCCAAGACCATGAGCTACCGGCTCCTGGACAGGGAGTCCCTGGAGAAGTCCCTGGCCGCGTATGGGATCTCCGCCTTGCATCTGGAACGCTACGATGAGAAGAAGCCCTCCTTCTGGGAGGTCTTCTCCAGCGAGCGGGACCGCTACCTCCACTATTTAAAGACGGTCTTCCTGGAAGCGGCCCGCCAGGGGAACTGCGTCATTCTGGGCCGGGGAGGCCAAGTCCTGATGGGCGACGTCCCCGGCGTCCTGCATGTACGCTGCGTGGCCCCGTTGGAGCTCCGGGTGGCCAGGGTGCAAGAGCGCTACAGCTGCGGCAACCGCCAGGCGGAGCAGATCATTCGCCAGAGCGATCACGACCGCTACGGGTTTCACAAGTTCTTTTTCAACGTCAACTGGGAATCCCCCAGCCTCTACGACGTGATCCTCAACACCAAGTCCTTCAGCCTGGCGGGAGCGGTGGCGGTTTTGCAGGAGGCCCTGGACGCCCTGCAGCAGGGGACCGATCCCCAGCGAACGGCCGCCAAGCTGGCGGACCTCTGGCTGGCTCAGCAGGTGGAAACGGGCATCCTCTACCAGGCGCTGATCCCGGTCAACTTCCTGGAGACAAGCGCGCAGGACGGTGTGGTGACCCTGAAGGGGGTCGTCAGCGCCAGCGCCAACATCGACCGCTGCCAGGCCGCCGCCGGTAAGGTGCCTGGAGTCAAGAAGGTCGTCAACCTGATCTCCGTGATCGACAACTACCTGGCCATGTAGGCGCCCGTCCCGGCAACCCGCCCCGCGCTCCCCGGCCCTCCGGGTGCGCAGCTGCAGCGATCCCGCCGATCTTGACACTCCCGGCCGAAGGGATTAAAGCCTAGGCCATGCGGGACTACCACGTGCACACCCGTTTCTGCCGCCACGCCGTGGGCGAGGCTGAGGAGTACGCCCGTGCCGCCCTCGAGCAGGGTCTGAAGGAGATCTGTTTCACTCCCCACATTCCCCTGCCCGCTTTCCGCCCCGGCTTCTTCGGCGACAAGCTCAGGATGGACCTGGAGGAGTTCGAACCCTACCTGAAGGAGGTCGAAAAGCTCAAGTCTCGCTTCCCCGAGCTCTCCATCCTGACCGGCGTCGAAGCGGATTACTACGAGGGACTGGAAGGCTTCCTGGAAGATTTCCTCTCTCGCTACCCCTTCGACCTGGTGCTGATGTCCGTGCATTTCGTCCGGGAATGGCCCGAAAACGAGTGGGTCTTCGACTTCGAGCGCAGCGGCAAGCCCCTGTCCCGGATCTACCGCGAGTACTTCCAGGCCCTGCGCCGGGGCATCCTCACCGGCCTGTTCGACGGTGTCGCCCACCTCGACCTGATCAAGCAGCCGGGCCAGCCGGTGCTTCGCTCCAACCGGGAGGAGGTGGAGGAGATCCTGGAGCTCTGCCTCAAGCAGGGAATGAGCGTGGAGATCAACACCTCGGGCTTCAGGAAGGAGATCGCCGAGCCCTACCCTTGCCTGGATGTCATCCGCCTGATGCTCGAGCGGAAGGTGCCCGTCACCCTGGGCTCGGACGCCCACGCCCCCTCTCAAGTGGGGCTGTACTTCGACGAGATCAAGGGACGGCTCAACGGCTGCCTGGAACCCCTCCTGGTCCGCTATCGGGAGCGGAGGATGGCGCCCCCGCGGGCTTGATTATTCCCCTTGCCTTGGCTACATTCTTTCCCGTCATGTGCGCGAGCCTGAAAGCGGTCATCTTCGATTTCGGTAACGTCCTGACCCTTGCTCCGGACCCCCAGGGCTGGGAGAAGATGCGGGAGCTCTGCGGCCTCTCCCCCGAGGCCTTCAAGGCGGCCTACCGGGAGCACCGCCGGGACTACGACCGGGGCTCCATGGGCGGCCGCGAGTACTGGCGCAGAGTGACCGCCCGAAGCGAGCTTGGCGAGCCCTTTAGCGAGGACCTGATTCGGCAGCTCATCTCCCTCGACGCCCGCAGCTGGACCCGCATGAACGGACCCCTGATCGCCTGGGCGCAGCTGCTGAGGCGCCAGGGGCTCCAGACCGCCATTCTCTCGAACATGCCCTCCGACATCCTTCGGTACATCAATACCCGTCTGGACGGGTTGGCCCTGTTTGCGGTGAAGATCTTCTCCTGCGAGGTGGGAAGGATCAAGCCCGAGCCCGAGATCTACGCCCTCTGCCTGGAGAGGCTCCGGGCGGCCGCCGAGGAGTGCCTGTTCCTCGACGACTCGGCCGAGAACGTCGCTGCCGCCGCCCGCCTGGGTATCCGCAGCCTCCAGTACAGAGGGCTCTACGACATCGCCTCGCTCTGCGAGCGCTACGGCCTACCGCCCCTGCTGCAAGAGTCCCGCTAGCCTTTCTGGGTCCACGGCCACGATCTTGACCTCCAGGGCGAGCTTCGCCGCCACCAAGGCTTTCAGCTTTCGTGGCTCCCGCACCAGAAGCTCCTTGGCCCGCCTCTCCCGGCTCTTGATCAGGGCCTCGATCTTCAGGGCGGCGCCGATGCCCCCGTAGACTCGCCAGCAGCGCACGAGGCGCAGGGGGCGGAAGCTCCGCGTGTAGCGGGCGCTGCCCCTGCCCGTCCGGTGCTGGCGGTAGCGGCGCTCCAGATTTTTGGTGTAGCCGGTGTAGTAATTGCCGTTGGCAAGCTCCAGGATGTAGATCCAGAGAAAAGCTGCGATGGCCGTCCCCTCCCCAGCGGATGCCCGATGATACTCCGTTCTCGCGGCTTTGGGCAAGAAGGCTGGCTGGGAAGCAAAGGAAGCGCCGGCGGCTTTTATGACAGCGCTGGATTGGCTTCCTCGTCCCGCTTGATCGCCGGCTCGGGCTCGGGTACAGTAACCCAAACAGGATACTGCAGGGAGGAGCCACCATGCCGGCACAAACGCAAACGGGCGCCGAAAACATCCACTGGGACCTCTCCCACCTCTACCGCGGCGAGGAGGACCCCGGCTTGAGCCGGGACCTGGAGGAGGTGGACAAGAGGGCGGAAGCTTTCGCACAGGATTATAAAGGAAGGATAGCCAGCCTCTCCGCCCGGCTGATGCACGAGCTGCTCCAGGAGCTGGAGGCCATCTACGACCTGGAAGGCAGGGCGTCCACCTTCGCCTACCTGGCCTGGTCCACCCACACCCAGCTGCCCTCCCGGGGCGCCCTGCTGCAGAGGGCCAGCGAGCACTCCTCCCGGCTGCACCAAAAGCTCCTGTTCGCGGAGCTGGAATGGGCGGCCGCCGCCGAGGAGCAGGCGGGCGCCCTCCTGTCCAGCCCCGAGCTGGCCCATTACCGTCACTGGCTGGAGCTGGTGCGCCGCTACCGGCCCCACCTCCTCTCCGAGCCCGAGGAGAAAGTCCTGGCCGAGAAATCGGTCACCGGACGCAGCGCCTGGGTGCGCTACTTCGAGGAGCTTCACTCCGGCGCCCTCTACGAGCTGGACGGCCAGAGGTTGCCCCAGCAGTCCGTGCTGACCCGGCTCTACGACCCGGACCGGGAGGTGCGCCGGCGGGCGGCCCGGGCCATGAGCGAAGGGTTGAAAGGCCTGGAGCGCAGCTCCACCTTCATCTTCAACACCCTGCTGGCGGACAAGTCCTCCGACGACCGCCTGCGCCATTATCCCAGTTGGATAGCCGCCCGCAATCTGGACAACCAGATAGATGACGCCACCGTGGAGGCCCTGATCGGGGCGGTGACTTCCCGCTACGACCTCGTCTCCCGCTACTACGGCCTGAAGAAGAAGCTCCTGGACCTGCCCGAGCTCCGCGATTACGACCGCTACGCCCCCCTGCCCCGGGCCGGGCGGCAGCTCGGCTGGCAAGAGGCGCGGGAGATCGTGCTATCCTCCTACGACCAGTTCCACCCCCGCATGGCTGAGATCGCCGGGGTCTTCTTCGACAGCCGCTGGATCGATGCCGCCGTGTCCGAGGGCAAGCGGGGCGGGGCCTTCAGCCACGGGGCCGTGCCCTCGGCGCACCCTTACGTGTTCCTGAACTACGAGGGCTCGCCCAGGCACGTGATGACCCTGGCCCACGAGCTGGGTCATGGGGTGCACCAGTTCCTGGCCCGCAGGCAGGGAATCCTGGCCGCGGACACCCCCCTCACCACCGCCGAGACCGCCTCCGTGTTCGGGGAGATGCTGGTGTTCCACAACCTGCTGGAGCGGGAGCAGGATCCCCGGGCGCGCCTCGCCCTGCTGGTGCAGAAGATCGAGGAGTCCTTCGCCACTGTGTTCCGCCAGGTAGCCATGAACCGTTTCGAGCAGGCCGTGCATACGGAGCGGCGGGAGAAGGGCGAGCTTGCTCCCGAGCGCTTCGGCCAACTCTGGCTGGAAACCCAGAGGGCCATGTTCCGGGACAGCGTGACCCTCACGGAAGACTACGGCCTGTGGTGGAGCTACGTCTCCCATTTCATGCACACCCCGGGCTACGTGTACGCCTACGCCTTCGGCGAACTCCTGGTGCTCGCCCTGTACGCGCGCTACCGCAAGGCGGGACCTTCGTTCGCCGACCTCTACCTGGCCATGCTGGAGGCTGGAGGCTCGGACTGGCCGGAGGCCCTGGTGGCTCCCCTGGGAGTCGACCTGAAGGACCCCCGCTTTTGGCACGAGGGCCTGGAGATCCTGGAAGGCATGGTGGCCCAGGCTGAACAGATGGCCCACGCCTGATGTTCCAGAGCTGAAGGAGAATCTTAAAGACATTTACTTGGATATTCGAAATAGACTCGTGCCGGATGCTCAAAAAGCTCAAGTAGCGGAAATGGTGTCTGCCAACCCATCCCGCGCCACGGCGAAATCAGTAACGCTTTAGCTCAACACATCCCGAAAAAATTGGGGGCCGGTGAAAAAACGCCTTAAGCCAGGGCCCGGGCGATCCTCTCCATGGCCTTCTCCACCCGCTCGCGGTGGTTGAAGGCGCTCAGGCGGACATAGCCCTCCCCGCAGACGCCGAAGCCGCTTCCCGGGGTGCAGACCACCCCCGCTTTGGCCAGCAGCAGGTCGAAGAAGGCCCAGGAATCCATCCCCGCCTTGACCCAGAGGTAGGGAGAGTCCTCCCCCCCGGCGCAGGGGAAACCGAGCTTCTGCAGGCTGCCGCGGATCAGTCGGGCGTTGCCCAGATAGTAATCGGTCATCTCCCGCACCTCTCGCTTGCCCTGGGGGGAGTAGACCGCTTCGGCGGCCCGTTGCACGGGATAGGAGACTCCGTTGAACTTGGTGGTATGCCGGCGGTTCCAGAGCTCGTGCAGGGGATGGGCCCCGCCTTCCCCGTCGTAGACCCGGCAGTCCTTGGGGATCACCGTGAAGGCGCAGCGGGTGCCGGTGAACCCCGCCGTCTTGGAGAAGCTGCGGAACTCGACGGCCACCTCGCGCGCCCCTTCAATTTCGAAGATGCTGTGGGGCAGCTCCCCGTCACGGATGTAGGCCTCGTAGGCGGCATCGTAGAGGATGAGGGCCCTATGACTGCGGGCATACTCCACCCACTTGGCCAGGGGCTCCCGGGTAATCACCGCGCCGGTGGGGTTGTTGGGGAAGCAGAGGTAGATCAGGTCCACCTCCTTTTGCGGAGGCTCGGGTACGTAGCCGTTTTCTTCCGTGCAGTCCAGGTACTCGAGGCCGGCATACCTGCCCTCCCGCCAGGCCCCCGTCCTGCCCGCCATCACATTGGTGTCCACGTACACGGGGTAGACCGGGTCGGGCACCGCGACCCGGATGTCCCGGGCGAAGAGCTCCTGGATGTTGCCGGTGTCGCATTTAGCCCCGTCGCTGATGAAGATCTCCTCGGCGCTGATATCGGCCCCCCGGGAGCGGAAATCCTCCCGGGCTATGGCTTCGCGCAGGAAATCGTAGCCCTGCTCCGGGCCGTAGCCGCGGAAGCTCTCGGCCCTGGCCATCTCGTCCACCGCCCCGTGCAGGGCGGCGATGCAGGCGGGCGGCAGGGGTTGGGTCACATCGCCGATCCCCAGCTTGATCAGCTCTTGTTCCGAGTGTTCCTTTTGAAAGGCTTCCACCCGCCTGGCGATCTGGACAAAAAGGTAGGAGGCTTGAAGCTTCTGGTAGTTCTCGTTTAATCGGATCATATCTGGATTCGGCCTACTTGACCCTCAGCAGCAGCTGGTTGATGTCGACCTTTTCGCCCGCCTGCGCCAGGATCTCCGCCACGGTCCCGGCCGCGGGCGCGGTGTCTCCAGCCCGGGCTGCCGCCTGTCCGGCCGGAGCTTTCTTCGCGGCGGGCACCGGCCGCCTGGGGCTGGCGGAGCCCTCCTCGGGCAGGAGAGTCACCGTGTAGGTCCGGCCCTCCCGCTCCAGGGTGAGCAGGTCGCCGCTGCGCTCCACATCCACAGTGTGGATATTGCCTTCAAATTGAAATCGGATGCGCTTCTTCATGCTCTACACTCCGATCCTTCGATTCGGTAACTTTCCCCCTATCACCCAGGGATCGACCTGGCCCTTCCCTCCCGCTTGCCATAGCTTGGCGGTCAGATAGATAAGAAGCGCTGCCCCGAGCGCGGCCTCAAGAAGGACGGTGATGATATTGTTCGTGCTCATCGGCCCAAACCCCTTACAATGGAATGTTGCCGTGTTTGCGCGACGGGCGATCCTCCCGCTTGTGGATGTTCATCTCCAGGGAACGGATCAGCTCGATGCGCGCATAGCGGGGATCGATGACCTCGTCCACATAGCCGAAGCCGGCGGCGATGAAGGGGTTCATCACCGTCTCCTTGAAGGCCTCGATCTTCTCGCGGCGCATG
>Ga0315280_10012552_pt1 | contig 10222 bp, 8 predicted proteins | sample YL17G06_40_MG_FD_203697 | JGI IMG/M metagenome (GOLD analysis project Ga0315280, IMG submission 203697) | Sediment microbial communities from Yellowstone Lake, YNP, Wyoming, USA - YL17G06_40 | ecosystem: Environmental > Aquatic > Freshwater > Lake > Sediment | place: USA: Wyoming | collected...
GGGAGCGATTCCTATCGTTTTCGGAGGACCCTGGAAAAACGCAAAAAAAGGAGTGAGGCGCTCCGCCCGCGCGGCGTTTCGGTTGGACTCCCTCTTGCGCTTCGCCCTGAACGCTCCGCCCTACGGGCTCCGCAGGGCTTCGCTCCAGCCGGAGCGGAGAGAAAGAGCAGAACACCAAAAACAACCATCAACCCCGGGAAAACAAAGAAGCAAGAGAGAGAGGCAGCACGGAGAATCAATAACTTAGGTGGGGCCAAATCAGATGATCAAAAGGGGCCAAACCAAGTTGACAAAACCAGAAGTTCGATCCGACTAAGCACGGGGCTGCATCGCTTCTCTACTCGACCTACTTAGGCGGAAGCTTAGACGAGGGAGCACTGGACATTGCGTTGAGCGCTACGGGCAGCATCTATGTGACGGGGAGGACCTACTCGAATGACTTCCCGCTGCCCAATCCTACGCAGGCGACGTTGGGCGGCGGCACTTGCACGTTATCCGGGCAAGCCTACCCCTGCTTCGATGCATTTGTGACGAAGCTCAATGCTTCTGGCTCAGCGCTCATTTTCTCCACCTTTCTCGGGGGAGACAACGACGAGGAATGGCTGTGGGGCAGCATCGCCGTTGACCCCTCCGGCAACGCCTACGTAGCCGGGCAAGCCGCTGGGGCAGGCTTCCCCACCACGCCGGAGGCGTTCCATCAAAGCTCCAGTGGCGGTGGAGACGCCTTCGTTGCCAAGCTGTCGGGGACCGTACTTCCTGTCGCAACCCTCTCCACGACGAGCGTGACCTTCGGCAACCAGGGGGTGAACTCGACCAGTCCGCCCAAGGCGTTGACACTGCGCAACGATGGCGACGCTTACCTGTCCATCACAAGTGTTAGTATCATTGGGGACTTCACCGAGACCAATACGTGCGGTGCGTACTTGCCAGCGGGAGCCGCTTGCACCTTCGAGATCACGTTTGCCCCGACCGCGGTCGGCCAAAGAACCGGCACACTCACCCTTAATGACAACGCCTGGGTCGCGCCGCAGACCGTGTTCCTGAGCGGCACGGGCGTGCCCCCCGTCGTGACGCTGTCGCCTACTAGTTTGTCCTTTGGGAGTCAAGCCCTGCACAACGCTAGCGACGCGCAAACCGTGACCTTGAGCAACTACCGTACATCGCCGCTAACCATCCTTGGGATTTCGGTGCGCGGCCCCTTCGCCCAGTCGAGCACCTGCGGATACGGTCTCGCGGCAGGGGCTAGCTGCACCATTTCTGTGATATTCACTCCACGGGACGTGGGGCCAGCGGGCGGGCAACTCACCGTTTCACATGATGCCGCTCCCAACCCGACCTTCATCCACGTCGACGGAATCGGGTCGGACTTTTCCATGTCGGTTGAGCCCCCGCGGGCCCAAACGTCCCCCTATACGAGCGCGTACTACACCTTGACGATCACGCCTCTTTACGGCTTCAACCAGCCCCTCGGGGTTTGGTGCTGGTGTGAAAGCCAATGGGCAGACTGCAAGGCGTGGCCTTCGGCGGTCAAGCCCGATGGCGTCAACCCAGTGACGGTACGTATCGACGCGGGGTCGCCCTGGTCCAGCAACTACAAGCTCTGGGCTGGCGCCCAAATCGGCCCGCTGCGGCACATGATCTCCGCGCGGCTGGTCGTCAAGCCTAGGCGGTGAGGAGTTCGAGCGCGGACCCGGCTCTTTGGGTTCTGCGCCGAGTAGGCGGTAAGCAGAAGGCAGTAGGCAGCAAGACGAAAGGGCGGGGAGCAGTTCCCCGCCCTTTTTGTTTCTTCAGCGCTCTTGGCTGCCTCTCCATCCTCACGCCCGTGCCCTCATCGGTTCTTCTTGGGGGAGCATCGGGCTGGCGACGCGGCCAGGTTCGAGCCTATACTTCCCCCATGACGACACAATCGCCAAGAGACTGTGTGGGCTTCCGAGAACTTCTCGACTTCGCGCAGGAGGAATCGCGCCGCTGGCACGATTGGTTCAATAAGAACCCACGAGCGCTGGACGTGAAGGTTGATATTGCCACAGCGCCTGACGTCCGCACGCTGTTGCTTCACGTTGTTGCGTGTGAGCTCTATTACGCCGAGTGGCTGAGTGGAGACCGGATCACGCCCTGGCAGAACATCTCAGCCGACTCGGCGGACGGGTTGTTTGCTGCCGCCGAGAACGCTTCGGTAAAGTTCCGGACGTTGACTGAAACTGCGACCGAAGAACAATGGAGCGAGCTGCTCGCATTTCCAAAACGCATCGAGGGATTGAAGGCCAGCCGCCGTAAGTGTTTCGTTCACACCATCTTGCACAGCGTTCGCCACTGGGCACAGCTCGCAACCGCCCTCCGCTCGGCGGGTTTCAAACAAGACTGGCAGCACGACTTCCTGTTTACCTCTGCCATGGAATGAGCTGCCGCTGAATTCGATTGGCGCGCGGCCGCGGCTCGATCACAACCGCCGTCCTATGGCACAGGACCTCGGTGGCCGACACGCGCCCGCAATTCGGCTCAGGGGCGCCGCGAATGCGCGTCACCCATGAGGTGTTCGGTGATGGCCCGTTTCCTCGCATCGTCCAGCAAGAGTTCCAGGTGAAAAATGGCGGCGCCCGGTTTGGCCTCGAGCGCCTGAGGCGGCTGACATGAACTTCTTGTCAGTGCGGCATTGTCGAGCGGAGCCGGATGCTGCCGACCCACCGCGCGAATCCTCGTTAATCACCTGTAGTTCCAATGCGATACGCGGTAGGGCGAAGCCTTTGTGGAACTCCCCAAATGTTAAGCCACGGTTAGGGCAGGGTTACGCTAAATGCTTGCCTTACTGGCGGCGATTAGGCAGAATAGCTGTTCCACACCCCACCGAGGAGAAATCGTGCAACTTATACCTCGCGACGTGAAGTTCTATGACCTGTTTCGCGAGCAGGCGGAGAACATCCATCAGGCCGCCCAGATGCTGGTGAACCTCTTCGAGGACTTCAAGGACGTGGAAAAGCACGTGGCAGAAATCAAGTTCTTGGAGCACAAGGGCGATCAGCTCACTCACGCGTTGATGATGAAGCTGAACAAAACGTTTATTACCCCCTTTGACCGGGAGGACATCCACGCGTTGGGCTCGGCGCTGGATGACGTGCTGGACCTGGTTGATGCGGCAGCGAGCCGCCTGGTAACGTACAAAGTCACCGCCGTAACACCCGGCGCGCGGCAACTCTCGAAGGTCATTCTCCACGGCACGGACATCATCGTCCAGGCCATCGGCCAGCTAAACAAGCCGCAGAACATCCTGGAATACTGCGACCAGCTCGCGATGCTCGAGGAAGAAGCCGACCGCATCAAAGGCGAATGCGTGGCCCGCCTGTTCGAGAACTCGACCAATCCGGTCGAGATCATCAAGTGGAAGGAAATCTACGAAGTGCTGGAAGCCACCACGGACAAGTGTGAAGATGTGGCCGACGTGTTGGAAGCCGTGGTGTTAAAAGCCGCCTGATGCGGATGCTTTGGCCGACGCCCTAATGAAGGTGGAGTGGCCGAGTCGTTGAACCAGGCGGCATCCTGTCTTGTCAGAACCATCTGGAGCCATCCCCCAGTCGGTCAACCCTAGCGCCAAAAAAGACAGACCTTGACCTTCGGTTACCTCCTGGGATGGAGCTGAGCGATTCTCATGTTCTGGTTTGCGGTCAGCATCGTCATTGTTGCTCTGGTCTTTGACTTCCTGAACGGCTTCCACGACGCGGCCAATTCCATCGCCACCGTGGTCTCGACGCGCGTGCTTTCACCGCGCGTGGCGGTCATCTGGGCCGCATTCTTCAACTTTGTCGCTGCCTTTACGTTCGGCACCGCCGTGGCCAGGACCATGGGCCAGGGGATGATCGAGCTGCAGTACGTCAACCTCTATGTGATTCTTGCCGGATTGCTTGGCGCGATTTTCTGGAATCTCATTACGTGGTATTTCGGGCTGCCGGTCAGCTCTTCGCATGCCCTGATGGGCGGCTACGCCGGCGCCGCCGTGGCAAAGGCCGGTTGGGGTGTGATTATTCTGGCAGGCTGGACAAAGACTCTGCTGTTCATCATCCTCTCACCCGCCATCGGATTGATCCTCGGCGCGGGCTTGATGATTGCGGTCTATTGGACCTTCCGGAACTGGGCCCCCCTGCGCCTAGACCGCTATTTCCGCAAGCTGCAATTGCTCTCCGCCGCCGCTTACAGTTTCGGTCACGGCACCAACGACGCCCAGAAGACCATGGGAATCATCTCCGGCGTCCTCTTCACCGCCGGCATTCTGGACCACTTCTATATCCCCTTCTGGGTCGTCCTGATGGCCCATGCCGCCATCGGCCTCGGCACATTGGCTGGAGGCTGGCGAATCGTGAGGACGATGGGCATGAAAATCACCAAGCTGAAGCCGGTGGGAGGCTTCTGCGCGGAGGCGGCGGCGGCGACGAGTCTGCTGGGAACCGCCATGGCCGGCATTCCGGTATCCACAACGCACACGATCGCCGGCGGGATCATGGGCGTGGGGAGCGTTCAACGTCTGAGCGCCGTGCGCTGGGGCTTGGCGGGCCGCATCGTCTGGGCCTGGATTCTGACTATTCCCATTTCCGGCCTCGTCGCCGCACTCTGCTTCTGGGGCATCCACTGGCTGTTCCCGGTAGCGTGAGGGCAGGTGTCGGGTGTCGGGAGCCAGAAGTCAGTAATCAGCCGTCAGCCATTAGCAGCCAGACCTCAGAATCCCGCATTCAGAATTCAGAATTCTGACTCCTGACTTCCAGCTTCTGATTTCTGCGTTTCACTTCTTGCTCTCGTCGCTCCCGACTCGCAAATAGGGTCGGATCCTCCGCCACTTCTTGTGCCCAATCCCCCTGATCACCAACAGGTCTTCGACCCGCCGGAACGGCCCATGCTTTTCGCGATAGGCAACGATCCGCCTCGCCAGCTTGGGACCGATGCCGGGAAATCCTGCAAAATCCTGCTCCGTCGCTTGGTTGACATCGATCACAGTGACGGGCGCGGTCTTTCCCTTGCGCTCCTGCTCGATCGATGTCGCGCTCCTCGGCAGGCCAGGCTGCGCGACGAGCAGGATCGCGAGCAGCATTGCGCCCGTCATCGTGCCCTCTCGCTGTGAGGTAGTTGCCTGCGACGCGCCAGGCGCATCATGGCGCGCACCAACTCCTGATAGACTGGTACGAAATCGGGCGCAAAGCGCTGGAGCGCGCGCCGATGGTGAGCGATTGTCTGCCAGTCGCCGCGCACGGCCGGTCCCGTGAGCGCCCTCCGCGGGCCGAGCCGTTCGAAGTTTCCGACCGTCTCCCGAACAAAGCGACCGAGCATGGGCCGCGCAATCCTTCCCGGAACACCCGCAAGGCGAAGAAGCCGTGCCGAACGGTCCATCAGCGTCACGATCGTCGGACAGGTCAGGAACGCCGCGGCGTGGTAGAGGGCTTTTCTCGAACCGACTACGCGAAAGGGGATTCCTCCCAGCGCCCTCACCAGGCGCGTAGCAACCCGGCGCGCACGGGCGTCTCCTTCGATTCCCCAGTAGCAACCCGGCAGGTTGCGAACTCCCGTCCGCGGATCGGGAATAGTCTGGAACGGATGCATCGAGCCGATGGCCGCGCCGCGGCGCTCGAGCGGGCGGAGCACGGCGGACGGCAGAGCGCCGCAAGTGTGCAGAACCACTTTCCCAGACCAGTCGCGGCGCAGCACGGCCAGATGCCGCGCCAGCGGTGCCAGGGCGGCGTCGGATGCGGTGAGGAGAACCACCTGTGCGTCGGTCAATTCCCTGGCGGCCAGCCCGAGGGCGGTAGCGCCGGCACCGATAAAGCGCGCCGCCCGCCGCGCCTTTTCGAGGCGTCGTGCCACGACATAGCGCACAGGACATCCCGCGTCGGTCAGTAGTCTCCCGAGCGCCTGGCCCAGCCGACCCGGGCCGATGAGGGTCAAATCCTGCCGTGAGCCCCGGCGGCCGGATGGTCGGAGCGCGAGGCAGTTGCTCCGACGTTTTGAGAGACTCTTGCCGGCGCGAACCGGGAGCCTCCTAATCGATGACTTCATACTTCCCCGCCTTGTGCCAATCCGGCTAGCTCAGACCTTCGGCGTCTCAAACGATGTTGCCCGCGCAGACAGCGTTGAGGTGGTTGGCGGGATCGATGACTTGGCCACCCTTGAGCGACAAATCATAGTTTTGTCCCGATGCGTGCGTGCCAGCCGAGAGTGCCAGGGCCACCGTGAGCAAAGCGAAAGGCGCGCGATGCTTCATGCTCGTGAATTCTCTACCTCCCATGGGTTCGCGTGATTATATGACGAGAATATCGACTATTGTGTATGCGTTGTGCGTCGCCCGTTGTTCTGGTGGCCACATAATTCCGAACGCTAGCGGGCACACACACCGAAGTGGGGCCATCGCGGAACATCACGCTTTGCTTTGGCTTGGCTCTCCTCTTGAGTCGCGCTAGACTCCCTGGCGCCGGGAGGGAATGTATGCTGCACAGACAGCTGAGGAGGAAAAATGAACCTCAGAGCCCGTGTTCTATACCCTGCCGTACGTTTCTCACTAAAGACGCTCCTGCGTTTGCGGAGATGGACGGACGGGAAGGAGTGCTAACGCCGACATTGCCGCATTCACGATCCTCGGGAACGTTTGCACGCCGAAGAGCCGTGCACAGCGCCACCCGACTGGGGCTGGTTGTGATCGCGGTGGTCTGCCTCTCGGCGTGTGAGGAGATCTGCCCTCACTCCTCGTCGTCCCGCCCGACGAACTCTTTCACCCATCCCTCCCAAGCACTACTTCGAGAAGGAGCATCCACCATGCCCCCTGCCACGGATCCTGAAACCGGACAAAGGACTTACGGCCCTGAATTCCTCAAGCTCGCAGCGAACCCTGCGTCGTCTGTCGGCCCTGAGCTGAAACCTGGGTGGCGAAAGGTCACCGCGACCGCGGAGGGATCTTCGGGGAAGTACGAGGTCACTCTCGACGTCTCGCATCAGGTGCTCCACTTGAACGTCCCAGAGGACCGCGAGTATGGCGACAGTGAAGGACCGCAGGAGTCTCCTTTGTTCCCATCGTTTTTAGCGGCCCGCGTTGATGCATCGAGATTCGCGCCCGCAGCGGCATTGGCTCTCAAAGCGAAGCAGTTCGACGATGGGGTTTACGCTTGCGTGGAGATGGCCGCCGACGCGGGGTTGGGTCGCTTCCCTGCAAAGAGGCACTTCCTGCTCAGGCTGCTCCAAGCGGTCGGCGGGGACAGTGAACGAACGGCGGCGGCCATCCTGACTGCTGCGGCACGACTCGGCGGTCGGCAGCCGCAAGTCTCCGCCGAGGTCGCCCACGAAGCCGAGAATCTCCGGCTGGAGTTCTTGGCAAGTGAGCTTCGCTCGAAACCCCTCGGGTTCTACACATGGAGTGAGGAACTGTCACGCGTCTTTCGGCGCGAGCGTATGCTCCAGGCGGAGATCAAGGAGCAAGCTGCTCGCGTTCTGGCTGTCGCACTTTCAAGGGATGACGAGCTCCTGAAGGAATATGTGGCTGTTCTGCAACTCACAGAGAGGCTGACCAACCCGCTGGCATGGAGCGACCTGCGCGAATTAGTCCAGGCACTCAAACAAGGAGGCACGCTGAGTTTCCCCGAACGCATATCGTTGTTTCCGCCTTCAAGAGCTCACGAGACGGAACTGATCAAGAAGGTATATGGAGACCGGCCCATTCCAGAGGCATTCAATCTCGCCGACGATATGATCAAGCGGATTCGCGCCGGGAGTCTCGACCTCAGGCCCACACGTGCTTCTGGCTGGCACGACTATCAGACCTATGCGCTGGAGGCCTTAGCAGTGCCGGATCGCATGCCGGAGAGCAAGCACCTGGCTCTCGATGAATCCTACCGCCAGGAGCTCGCGGGATTGTTCAAGTCGCTTCTTGCCCTGACGAGAGAAACACATATCAAGCAACTCGAGGTGCCAAAGGAGGGCGCCGCGCCGCCGGGTCCACAAATCGTGCTGCATATATCTCCGCAACTGACTCTGGAGCCCCTGGCCACTTACTACCTTCGCCGGGCTCGCTCCTATCGCTTTGTCCGCGAGGTTCTTGAGCAGGCATTCGGCACCGAGGGACTCGGGGAGATGCGGCGACTGACCACGGCAGGGCCAGTTGACCTTCCGCTCGGCACGGAACTTCGCCTGATGGAAGCCATCTTCCACGGCGCTTACTTGCGGTCGTGCGAGGAGATCGGGATGACGCCCGAGGCGACCCCGAACCTCGGAAACCCCAAAGGCGCAGGTGCCAATCGTGCCCTGCTCGGAGCTTGGCTCGCCTCAATCCGCAAAGATCCCGATTTAGGAAGCGATATCCGGATGATGGTCCCCGTCTTCTACGACATCGGCCGCAGGAAGACTAAGGTGTGGACGGTTCTGGGGGTCGCCATGAAGCCTCTCAGTGTCTCATACGACTCTCACCCCACTGTCGTGGAAACAAAGGATCCCGACGGAAAGATCGTGAAGCGTCAAGATGTGGAGGTGGAGTTCCACAGTGATTATTACAGAACAGCCTACTTTGCGACAGCCGAGGTCTATGTAACGCAGCTCCTCAACCGAGCCGAGTTTCAGCGACACTGCGACAAGTACAAGACGTACAGTGCAATCGTCAGCAATCTCCAGTAGGCCTGTGCGTGCTTAGCCGAGGGGGGTGTCGGGAGGAAGAGGGACTCATTGGTGATTCAAATTGTGAATCAACGAGGGCTGCCAAATCCTCATTCCCCCCTGACTGAGGCTTCCTTCTCTTTCAAAGCCTTGATGCGGTCGCGGAGCTGCGCGGCTTTTTCAAATTCGAACTGCTTCGCCGCCTCGCGCATCTGTTTTTCGAGGCTGGCGATCAACTGATCGAGCTGGTCGGGCGAGGTCAGATCTGCCTCATCGATCTCGGCGGGTACCATGACGTAATCCTCCGCGACCACCGCCGCCAGGGCCATATCCACCGGCTTGACGATGCTCTCCGGCGTGATGCCGTTCTCTTCGTTGAAGCGCCGCTGCTTCTCGCGCCGACGGTCGGTCTCGGCGACGGCCTGGCGGATGGAGTCGGTCAGCACATCGGCGTAGAGAATCGCTTTCCCGCGGACGTTGCGCGCAGCACGGCCGATGGTCTGGATGAGCGAGCCGGAGGAACGCAGGAAGCCCTCTTTATCGGCGTCCAGAATGGCCACCAGCGATACTTCTGGCAGATCCAGCCCCTCGCGCAGCAGGTTGATGCCGATGAGGACGTCGAACTCGCCCTTGCGCAAGTCGCGCAGGATTTTGACGCGCTCGAGCGTATCGATTTCGGAGTGCAGGTACCGGCAGCGCACACCGACTTCGGTGTAGTACTCCGTCAGATCCTCCGCCATGCGCTTGGTGAGTGTGGTGACGAGCACCCGCTCGCCGGCTTGGGCACGGGCGCGGATCTCGCCTAGCAGGTCGTCAATCTGGTTGCGGGTGGGGCGGACATCCACTTCCGGGTCGATCAGTCCGGTGGGCCGGATGATCTGCTCGATGACGCGCCCGCCGGATTTCGTCAGCTCGTACGGGCCCGGCGTGGCGGAGACGTAGACCACCTGGCCCACGCGGTGCTCGAATTCTTCAAAGGTCAGCGGGCGGTTATCGAGGGCCGAAGGCAGCCGGAAGCCGTAGTCCACCAGCGTCTGCTTGCGCGAGCGGTCGCCCTTAAACATGCCGTGGAGTTGCGGGACGGTCTGATGGCTCTCGTCGATAAAGAGCAGCGCGTCCTGCGGCAGGTAGTCGAGCAAGGTGGGCGGCGGCTCACCCGGCAGGCGGCCGGAGAGGTGCCGCGAGTAGTTCTCGATACCGTGGCAGTAACCCATCTCCTTCATCATCTCGAGATCGAACATGGTGCGCTGATGGAGCCGCTGGGCCTCGACGAGCTTTCCTTGCTTCTCGAGTTCGGCGCGCCACCACTCCAGCTCGGCAAGGATGCGCGTGATAGCCTCTTCGCGCTGGTCGGCGGGCATCACGTAGTGGGTGCGCGGATAGATCGGCAGGCGCGCGTAGGTCTGCTTGACCTGGCCGAAGAGAGGATCGATCTGGGAGAGGGATTCGACCTGGTCGCCCCACATTTCGATGCGGTAGGCGTTGTCTTCGTAGGTGGGAAAGACTTCGATCACGTCGCCACGCACGCGAAACGTGCCGCGCCGGAAATCCATGTCGTTGCGCTCGTACTGGATTTCCACCAGGCGCCGCAGGATGTCCTGTCGCGAAATCT
>Ga0315280_10012553_pt1 | contig 10222 bp, 4 predicted proteins | sample YL17G06_40_MG_FD_203697 | JGI IMG/M metagenome (GOLD analysis project Ga0315280, IMG submission 203697) | Sediment microbial communities from Yellowstone Lake, YNP, Wyoming, USA - YL17G06_40 | ecosystem: Environmental > Aquatic > Freshwater > Lake > Sediment | place: USA: Wyoming | collected...
GAGGCCTTTCGCTCCATCCGCGAAGATCTGGACAACATGTACCTGCTCAGCTACTATCCCGCGCCCAACGCCAACCTGGGCTGGCGCAGAATCAGCGTGGAGCTGGGCGGGGAGAACATGAGCCGCTACCGCATCCGCACCCGCAGCGGCTACCGCCCCCGGGTCCGCCTCGAGTAGCGGCGCCCCCATCTGGGAAGAAGGCAGTAGGCAGAAGGCAGAAGGCGGCAAACGCCCGCCGCGGCGGGCTTGCTGCCTTCCGCCTTCGCCATTGCCGACTGCGTCGCCCCGACCCAACGCTGTGTCTGACTGGCACATGCCGGCTGGTTTTTGGAGCTGAACGGCTTCATTCTAAAGGCTTTGTTTAATCGCGCTGGGGGAACCGAAGTTGCTCTAGATTCCGGGGTACCGCTACGCGGGTCTTTATGGGGTTTATGCTTGCCGCTCTGATCCTCGCTCTGTCACTGGCGACTTCCGCCTATGCACAGACTCAGCGCGCGGCGCCACCGGCCACGATTCCAGAGGATGTGGCTGGGGCGGCGCTGGAACAGAAGCGCGCCCTGGTTTTCCAATCTCCGACACCGGGCGGTCCCGCCGCCCAGGGCGCCAATGTTTGGACCCTGCTGGGCCCCGCCGGCGCCAACGGAACGGAAGGTATAGAGAGCGGCCACGTGTCCGCCATCCTTACCGATTCACGTAATCCCGACTGGATTCTCATCGCTGCCGGCGGGGGCGGAATCTGGCGCTCCAAGGATGGCGGCGCCGGTTGGCAGCCGCTCGCCGACAATCTTCCCAGCCTGGCCAGCAGCGCACTGGCTCTGGATGAGCGCACGGGCGCTCTTTATTACGGAACTGGTGATCAATGCTGCGATTCGTACGGTGCGGGAATGTTCCGTTCTCCCGACGGAGGCGTCACCTGGATCAATTCTAACGGCTGGGACCAGGACCGCAACAAGCCCCAGTTCGTGGGCGGCATCACGCCGCGCATTCTTGTGCACCCGCTGGATTCGCGAACCCTGTTCGTAGCTCGAAACTCCGGGCTGTGGTTCTCCGGCGATGGCGGTGAAAGGTGGGCCCGCCTGGTCCCCGGCTTCATCTCCGACGCGGCCATTGATTCGAGCGACCCCAGCCGCATTTACGCGGCTGTGGGGGCAAGTCTGGGTGACGCCTCGAACGGCCTGTACCGCTCGGGCAATGGCGGAATGAACTGGGAGCGCGTTCCCGGACTCCCCTTCGGCTCGGGAATCGGCCGCATGAGCATCGCGCTGGCCCCCTCGAATCCGCTGGTCATTTACGCCGCCCTGGTCCGCTCCTCCGATCAGCAATTGTCCGGCGTCTACCGCAGCTCCGATGGCGGCAGTTCCTGGATCCGGTTGCCGGCTCCCGCTGCGCTGTTCGATTCCGCGGGCCAGGGACAAGGCTATTTTGACAACAGCGTGGCCGTGGATCCGCGCGATCCTAACGTGGTCTACCTGGGCGGCGTCGAGTTGTGGAAAAGCAGCGACGGCGGCGCCACCTGGAGAGTGCTGAGCCTGACTGCCGACGGCCGCACGCGCATCATCCATGAAGACCAGTTTTCAATCGCTTTCAAACCCGGCAACCCCGATACCGTATACGTCGGCAATGAGGGCGGCATTTACAAAAGCCCCGACGGGGGCAACTCCTGGCAGAGTCTGAACACCGGCCTGCCCATCACCCAATTCAATTTCGTCGCGGTTCATCCCCAGAACTCGCTCATTGTGCTGGGGGGCACCCAGGGGCAGGGTCTGGTGCGCTTCAACGGCAGCAGCATTTGGGCGGAGTTGATTCGCGGCGACGCCGGCCAGATCGTATTCGATCCTTCCAACCCCGACGTTGTTTTCGTTGCCAAGCAGCGCTTCCGCCTCATGCGCTCGGGACCGGGCGACGTCTTTACGCAGGTGAGCGCCGGCATCAACAGCGCCGACCGCGTCAGTTTCTACCCGCCCATAACCGTTCAGCCGGGCAATACCCCGGTGCTTTACTTCGGGACCTACCGTCTATGGGCCTCCTCGAACCGGGGAGACACCTGGACGGCGATCAGCGGAGACCTGACCAACGGGGGCACGCTGACCGCCATCGCCGTCTCCTCGGACGGCAGCATCTATAGCGGCAGCAGCGACGGGAGGATCTCGGTTTCCAACTGGTTCGGATCATCGCGCAGCGGCGGCGGCCTGCCCAACCGCACGGTGACATCCATTGCCGTCAACCCGCGGCTTTCCGGCACCGCCTATCTCACGGTCTGGGGCTTTGGCACGGGGCACGTTTTCCGGACTGCCGACGCCGGATACACCTGGACGGATATCAGCGGAAACCTGCCGGACGCTCCGGCGAACGCGGTGGTAGTGGATCCCAGCGGCCCCATCTACGTGGCCACCGACATGGGTGTGTTCCGCAGCGACGATGGCGTTTCATGGTCTTCGTTCAACGTGGGGCTGCCCAGCTCGATTGTCACTTCCCTGGCTCTGGATGCGCGATCGCAGACGCTGACCGCCTGCACCTATGGGCGCGGCGTGTACCAGATCAGCCTGCAGGCCGCGCAGGCCGGGCCGGACCTGCTGGCCCAGGGCGTGGTCAACGCCGCGAACTTCCAGGCGGCAGTGGCCCCCGGCGCCATTGTGTCGCTGTTCGGAACCCGATTGGCCGCCGCCCAGGCCTCGGCCCCCGGTCTGCCGCTGCCCACCACCCTGGCCGGCACCTCCATTACGGTCAACGGGCAGCCAGCGCCTTTGTTCTTCGTCTCGCCCACGCAAATCAATTTCCAGTTCCCCTTTGAGGTTACCGGCGCTCAGGCCCTGGTCGAGGTGACCACCTTGGATGGCGCCACAGCCCTGGTGGTGCCTGTTATGCCGGTGGCGCCCGCAATTATCAACGGCAGCATTATCCACGCCGCGACGGGCGCGCTGGTGAACGCGGACAATCCGGCCGTGGCCGGCGAGGTTTTGACCCTGTTTGTCGCCGGCTTGGGGGCCACCAACCCGGCGGTACCCTCCGGCGTTCCCGCACCTTCTGCTCCGCTCGCTGTTACGGTAGCTCAAGTGACGGTGGTGATGCGCGATTGGAGCGCCAACGTCGTCTTCAGTGGCCTGGCGCCTGGTTCGGTCGGCCTTTACCAGGTGAGTTTTGTGGTGCCCGACGGAGCGTCGGGGAATGTGCTGCTCACGGTTTCCGCGGCCGGAAGGGTCAGCAGTCCCGTTTTGGTTCCGACCAGGTAGCATCTTTTCTTTCGTGGCCGGCGTTCGCCGGGCCACAAACCTCATAATCTTGAGACACGGATAAGCGCGGATGATGGTTCGCGTTCATCCGTGGTGAACAAAGGAGCACACTATGTAATGCTACCGCTCATGGACCGGCGCTTTGCTGCTCGGGCTCTTGCTCGCGCCGGCGGGCGTTCTGGCGCAACAGCAGAAGGCGCAGCCGAGGCCGGCGCGGCCGGCGGACTTGGAGAACACCGCCTACGGTCCGCACGAGCGAAACGTCCTGGAGTAACAACACATGGAACGTGTACGAACATCAATCCTTTTCTTGGTGTGGATGCTCGCAAGCACGCAGGTAGTGGGCGTTCTGGACGCTGCACAGAGGATCACCGCGCCGCCTGGAGAAGTGACAATCCTGCGTGACCGCTCAGGCGTGCCGCACATCTACGGGAACTCGGCGCGAGCAGTCGCGTTTGGAGCGGGCTACGCCCAGTCCGAGGACCACCTCGAACGCATGCTGCGGCTATTTCTTAAGGCGCGCGGCGAACTCAGCAAGGTCGAAGGCCAGCCGGCCTTGCAGCAGGACTTCATCCAGCGGATGCTGCTGATCGGCGAGATTGTCGATGCCACCTGGAAAGACGTGCCCCAATCGAGCAAGGATTTCTATCAGGCCTTTGCCGACGGAATCAACCGCTACATCGAGACCCATCCGAAAGAACGGCTGCCCTGGTATTGGAAGGTGCAGGCGCGGGACATCGCCATCTATGGAAGGTTCACGATTCTGCGAAATGGCTGGGGCGTGGCGCTTAGAAAGGCCGGCGCGGGCGGCGCGTCCAGAATGCCGGAGGGATCGAATGCCTGGGCGGTTGCCGGCTCGCGCAGCGCCAGCGGCCATGCCATGCTGCTCGCCGATCCGCACCTGCCGTGGCAAAGCGACGTGCAGTGGTACGAGTCGCACGTGAAATGCCGGGAATTCGATATGGCCGGTGCTTCTTTCCTCGGCATTCCGATCCCCAGCCTTGGCCACAACGGAGAGATCGCCTGGACAGCCACCAACAACGGCGCCGATACCGCCGATCTCTACCTGGAGAAAACCGATCCCAACGACCCGGACCGCTACCTGGACAGCGATGGCCAATGGAAGATGATGGAGCGGCGCTCGTTTCGTTTTGAGGTGCGCCAACCCGACGGGACGACACAAACGGTGGAGCGGGCGATGCGCTACACGCGGCGCGGCCCGTACGTGCCGATGCCCCGTGGGGGGAATTACTCCGTCGCCATCGCCGGCTGGAAGGATCTCCCCGACCCGCTTACTGGTTCCATCAAGCGAGCGGCGGCGCGCGATCTGAAGAGCTTCCGGGCGGCGCTCGCCGAATACCCGCTCGACAAATGGCACCTGGTTTACGCCGACCGCCGCGGCAACATCTATACCGTTGGCAACGGTCTCTTCCCACGGCGCGATACGAAGTACGACTGGCGGAATGCGGTGCCGGGATCGGAGGCAGGAGCGCAGTGGAAAGGGATTATTCCGTTTGATGAGCTGCCGCAATTCACAAATCCGGCCAGCGGCTTAATTGTGCAGTGCAACAACTCGGTGTACTCGTCGGCCCAGCCGCCTCCGCTCGATCCCAATCAGTATCCGCCCTATGTGGCCGGCCGCCGCCTGGACACTCCGCCGGATACGCGCGCCGGACGCGTATACGAACTGCTTGGCGGCAAATCAAAGATCACGTGGGACGAGCACCGCAACGCGGCTTTGGATGTCCGTGCCCTCACGGCCGGACCGCTGATGAAGCTGCTTCTGTCGTCTCTTGAATCGCAAACTGAACTCGACGGAAACCTGGCGCAGATTCAATCGATTCTCAAGAACTGGGACTACATGGCGACATTGGAGAACCGCGCCGTGCCGATCCTTTGTCACTGGCTGAGGCTCGCCGAACAGAAGAAGCTGGACGAACAAACGGCGGACCGCGCCCAGGCGCTCACAATTCTGAAAGAGACCGCGGCCGAGATGCAAAAGCTGCACGGCAGTGTTGCCGTGCCCATGCGCGATGTTCAGGTGGTGAAGCGAGGCGCGAAAGAGTACCCGGTCCCCGGCGTGGGATCAGGCCGGGCGCTCAATCCCTTCACCTCGCTTTTCATGAGTTCAGCCGGGGCATTCCAGAACGGTAAATGGTACGCGGACGGAGGCTCCAGTTGGCTCATGCTCCTGGCCTTCGATTCACCGATCAAGGTGTTTTCCATCATGCCTGTGGGCGAGAGTGAAGATCGAGCCTTTCCACATTACGCGGATTTGACGGAGCTATTCTCCAAACGGGAACTCAAGCCCTTCCCCTTCACGGACCAGGAGGTCCGGAAATACTTGGAAAAAAGCTATACGCTGAAGCTTTAGGTGCAGGCAGCTTTCCACGAATACACAATCCGGGGGAGTTTATGCGCAGGCGTGAATTCTTGAAAAGTGTGACTGCCGGGACTGCTTGTTTGTGCACCGGCTGTCCGCTCTGGGCACAGCACGCGGGCATGGGCGCGTTCCGGATCGTGGCGCTCACCGACCGCCTGCCCAAGGATTTCCGGCAGATGGCCGCTTGGGCGAAGGAGAACGGGCTGTCCGGCTTGGAGATCGGCAGGATCGGCGGGAAACCCGTTCACGAGTCAGCTAATCCGCGCGACACGACCGAGTTGAAAGCAGCTCTCGCGGCGGCTAATTTGACTGTGGCCTCGCTGGCCACCTCCGTATTCCTGTGTCCCTTGGAGGACAAAGAAGCGTACCGCGAGCAGTTGCAGCAGTTGGACCGATGCCTGGAGCTTGCCAGGGCGCTGGGCGCGCCACTCGTAGTGGTGCGCGCCTTCCTGCGGAAGGGTGGCTGGGAGGAGAGCTGGAACGAGTTGGCCGGTTACTTCCGGGAACCTGTCCGGCGTGCCCGGGACATGGGCATCACGTTGGGGGTAGTCAACGACCCCGAAACGTTTATCGGCACGGGCCGCGAACTGGCCCGCTTTATCGACGCCGTCGGCTCTCCGCAGTTGAAAGCGGTGTGGGACCCGTGTGCAGCCATTTATGATATCGATCGTCCCGAGATTCCGTACCCGGACGGATATGAACGGGTGAAAGGCCACATCGCTCTCGTACGGGTGCGCGATGTGGACCGGCAGCAGCACTCCGGCAAGCTTCAGGAGTGTGTTCTGGGTGATGGCCTGGTGGGATGGGCGAAACAGATTCGGGCCCTGATGGCGGATCAGTTTCAAGGCCCGCTGAGTGTTTCGACCGGCTGGCACCCCGGCGTGAGGCCCTCCGGCGCGGTCTATACAGGCGACAGCAGCCCGGAAGGCGCGCAAAAGGCCTCGCAGATTTACGTGGCCGGCCTTCGCAAGCTCGAAGCCCCGGAACCGCCGCCCCCAAGGCCGATCGCCACGGCTGATTTCGCCTACCGTGAACTGTCGCGATACCTGACGCGCATCGTCCGGGAGAAAGTGCCGGTCAGCACAGGCAGCCTGCCGGGCGGAGGCCGCTACCTGTTCCTCCACCCGAAAGAGCTGGCGCTTGCGGCGCGGGAGCAGGCGGGGCTTGCCTCCGCAATGCGGGAACTGGGCCGCGATGGCTACCTTATCGGCAGCATGGACGGCGGCGTCGTCATCGCTGCCCGGCAGGAGCCCGGGTTGCTGTTCGGCGCCTACGGTTTCCTGAAACTTCTGGGGGCGCGGTGGTACTTCCCCGGCGCCGAAGGAGAATTCCTGCCGAAGCTGGACATGCTGCCGTACGACGGCCATCAAGTGAAGTCCATACCGGCGTTCGACGAGCGCGCCATCATCATGCGCAGGATCATGGACACCTATGGCGATTGGATCGATGCGGCGCCGAAGATGGGGCTGAACAAGATCTGGCTGCACGACCAGGAGGGAATTCTGGAGGCGCCGCAGGCGGTGGCCGGCCGTGGATTGCTGCTGGGAATCCAGCGTCACTTTGCGGGTGAAGAGTACTGCACCGATGACGACCGCATTCTGACGTGGGAGGCCACGCGGGTGAAAGGCTATCTGCCACTGCTGCCCAGCGGATACCAGTCCGTGCGCTTGCGCCCCTCCGATACCTTCAGCAAGGATTGCACGGCCGGCACCACCATCGCCAACCAGCTTGCGAAGTTCGCGAACCGCATGTCGCGCGCCATCCGGGAAGTTCGGCCGGATATGAGCTGGGACTACACGGTCTATCAGATGAACTGGGCGCCCCCGCCAGGAGTCGAACTGGACCCATCGCTCACCATCTACCTGCACCCCATCCACCGCTGCTTCAACCATACGGTTGATGACCCAACCTGCGCGATCAACGCAACTCTCCGCTACGAGAAGCCGAACCTCCGGATCCCATACGGCATCAGGCCCATCGTTGAGGCGTACGCAAAGAAGTACGGGGGCAGAAGGCTGGGCATCACTGATTACTGGCTGGATGCCTCGTTTTATGGCCGTCCTCCCTTTGCTCTTTGGAAGACCCGGCTGCCGCACTACGGCGCCACGATGCAGCAGGACATGCGCTTCTATCACGGTCTTGGCATTCGGAGCATTGCCACCTACGTGCTTGCCGTGGAACACCAGTATTTGGAGCGATACACATCACCGTTGCTGTTCCAATATGGGGCCCTGTTGTGGAATCCGAACGCGGATCTTGCCGCGGAATTGCGCCTGTTCTGCGTCAACTGGTTCGGCAACGAGTCGCTTGCTTCGGTGTTCGAATGGCGCGAGCACGCGGACCCCAAGGATCTGACGCCGGACGAGTGCCGGCAATTGGCGCAGCGCTACAGCGAAAAGATAGAGGTTGTGAAGAGCGCGCTGGCTTCGGCGAGTAACGAGGCTCATCGCAGCCGTCTGAATCGCCTGATTGGCGAATACGAGCACTGCGTCAGCGTGATGAAGATCTTCGAGAAAGTGGCGCCGGTGCCCCTGCGGACGAATGCCGGCACCCAGGTCCGTTGAGGTCTTTGTCGAGGCTTTGCCGGCGAAAGGTTACGAGCATAGTGTAAAGCCGGGCTCGCGGTTCCTGAGTGGAGATTGCGGTTAAGGAGGTTCTGCCGATGGCTATCATCCGAAGAGCCGTGCTATGTGGCGCTGCGGCGCTGCTGCTGGCGCCGGCCGGCGTTCTGGCGCAACAGCAGAAGGCGCAGCCCAAGCCGGCGCGGCCGCCCGACATCGAGAACGCGGCCTACGGCCCGCACGAGCGCAACGTTTTGGACTTGTATAAGGCGAAAAGCGAGCGGCCCACGCCGCTGGTGGTCTTCATCCACGGCGGCGGCTTTGTGGGAGGCGACAAGCGCGGCGTGGCGGCGGCGCTGCTGGAGGCCTGCCTGGAGAACGGTATCTCGGTGGCTTCCATCAACTACCGCTACTCGACGCAGGCGCCCTATCCCGGCCCCATGCACGACGGCGCCCGCGCCGTCCAGTTCCTCCGCTCGAAGGCGCGGGAGTGGAACCTGAACCCCAAGGCGTTTGCCGCCTCGGGCGGGTCGGCGGGCGCGGGCATGTCGCTGTGGATCGGCTTCCACGACGACCTGGCGGATGCCGCCGCTGCCGACCCGGTGAAGCGCCAATCGACGCGGCTGTCGGCCATGGGCGTCATCGGCGCGCAGAGCAGTTACGATCCGCGGACCATCGAGAAGCTCATCGGCCTTCCCGCCGCGCAGCACCCCGCGCTGGAACCCTTCTATGGCCTCAAGGGTGAGGAGTTGATGACCGAGCGCGCTTACCGCCTGTTCGAAGACGCCTCGCCCATCACCCACCTGAGTGCCGGCGACCCCCCGGTCTTCATGTTCTATTCCGAGCCCAATGAGCCGCTGCCGCCCGACGCCAAGCCCGGCGCCGGCATCCATCATCCGCGCTTCGGCTTCTTCCTGAAAGAGCGCATGGACAAGCTGGGGATCGAGTGCCAGGTGCACCTGCGCGAGGAATACGGCGGCGACCGCACGCCGCAAATGTTCCGCGACATGGTCGCCTTCTTCCAGAAATACTTCCCCAAGTAGGGCCGCGCCCCTATCCACCGCCTGGCGGAAGAGAATCCGACCTGGGGTGCACCGAAGATCCACTCGGTGTACGTCTGAAAGTTGCCGAGCAGGGCGCCGGCGAGCGCGTATCCGGCAGTGTTGGGATTGCCGCTGGTACTGAAGGTGATGCTGCCGTTGTAGTTCGAGCGGCCGTTCTGGACTTTGCGGTAGCGGATTACGGATGCGCCCGCCTTAATGCCAGAATTTCGTTCAGGCGCTGGTGCATGCTGGCCTTGAGGCCGCTCACCTGCGGGTCCGTGGCGAGATTGCGTAACTCGCGTGGGTCCTTCTGGTAGTCGTACAATTCCTCGCCGAGGCTGCCGCCATTCCATTGGCTGTAGCGGTAGCGTTCGGTGCGCATCGAGTAGCCGTCAACCGGCGAGCCCACGTTGGCCCGGCGCACCTGGCTGATCGCCGGCTTGTCGCACGCTGCGTTCGGGTTGTCCAGCAGCGGCCTCAGGCTGCGGCCCTGGAGATTCGGCGGCGTGCCTTCCAGGCCGCACACCTCCGCCAGTGTGGGATAAATGTCGAGCAATTCCACGGTCCGGGCGCAGCCGCCCCCTCGCGTTCGGATGCCCGCGCCGCCCATCAGCAAAGGAATGCGCGACGCCGGCTCGAACACCATCTGCTTCATCCACTGGCCGTGCTCGCCGAGGTGGTAGCCGTTATCGCCCCAGAAAACGATGGTGGTGTTCTGAGTGAGCCGCAGACGGTCGAGTGCGTCGAGCAACTTGCCGACCTGGACGTCCATGAACGCGACCGACGCATAGTAGGCGCGGATGGCCTCCCGGCGCTGCAGCACGGTCATGCCCCAGTTCGCCGGCTTGGTGAAATAGGCCCACTCGGGCGCGATGCTCATCTCGCTTTCATCGAATGGGGGCGCCTGAATGCGTTCGAGCGGATAAAGGTCGAAATACTTGCTCGGAGCGATCCAGGGCACGTGCGGGCGATAGAAGCCGGCGCCCAGGAAGAAGGGCTCATTGC
>Ga0315280_10012555_pt1 | contig 10219 bp, 7 predicted proteins | sample YL17G06_40_MG_FD_203697 | JGI IMG/M metagenome (GOLD analysis project Ga0315280, IMG submission 203697) | Sediment microbial communities from Yellowstone Lake, YNP, Wyoming, USA - YL17G06_40 | ecosystem: Environmental > Aquatic > Freshwater > Lake > Sediment | place: USA: Wyoming | collected...
GGAGTCCGGGGAGCGGCACCGAGTGGGTGAGTTCGAACCGCACTTTGGGCGACGCAAGTCTTTGCGTGACAAAAAGAAAGCCCTTCGACGCTGTTGCCGAAGGGGCCTTCTTGAAGATTGGTCGGGGTAACTGGCACTCGTTCGAACCGGGTCAAGCGCCGCTGGAACCCTTCATGGCCGCGTTCGCGGGTCCGCCAGAGCCGCACATCCTGGCCGTGGCGGAACTCGTAGCGGAACCGGCCTGAGCGGCCCACTTCGGGTCGAATTCGTAGTGACGGGCCTTCGCCGGCCCAGTCCGGCGAATCACACCAGCCTCCTCGAGCACCTTCAGGTCGCGCGTGACCTGCGAGCGTCCGACGCGGCTGAATGCCTCCAAGTCGGCCTTGGTAATCTTCTTCCGTTTCTGCAGCTCGCCGACAACGGCCAGCAAGCGCTGTTTCTGCCTGTGCCCGACGTCCGGAAAATCGGAACCGGCATCAGGCCCACGATCAGGCCCATCGGGCCCATTATCAGGCCCATTCGGCCCACGATTGGGACCATCAGGCCCAAGCATGGCGGATTCGATGGTCTCAGCAAGCCGCAACTCGACGGTGACCTTCTCGGTGAGGTGGTCGCCGTTCTTCGTCCGGATTACATCATCATCGTTCGCGGCCATCGCACACTCGTCGGCCAACACCTCAGCCACCTTCTTTCGGAAGCGGTAGATGACTCCGCCTAAAGCCTCGACGGTGGTATCCAGCCTCTTCGTGAGCACCCGCCTTGGGAAATGCTTGTAGGTTGCCCCCTCCCGCTCGCTGAGTATGATCAGCAGTTCCCGCATCGGCGACAGGCTGGAGTCGTCCAGAATCCGGCGACCACAGAGGGTCGCGCCGTCGGCAAGGATGACGAGGTGGCCCTTGCTGAACGGCCGTAGGCTACAAGTATCGGTCCCGGCAGCCCGCCGGCGGCGCTCAGCGGCATCAAGGGCCTTACGAACAACGTCCTCGACTGTCATACCAGGTTGATCCCACCGGTCTTTGTACAGACTGAAAGTCAGCCCGTCGTTCTGGAAGTCGCTCATCAGAATGAAGGCCTCTTCGGCGTGACTGGTCATGATGATAATCGGAATCTTCCCGGCGCCCACCAGCCGCACAATCTGCTGAAACAGGCTGACCCCGTTTCGGATCCTTGGCCTCTCGCCACGTGAGGAGGCGGGGATTGCCAGGTCGAGGAGGACGTAGGCGTACTGGTTCGCCTTGAGGAGTCGGCACGCATCCTCGTTGCTTCCCGCCACGTCGAACCGGTGCTGCAACGAATGTTCCAGGATTTCGCCCACGAACTCGGCAACTCTGGGCTTATCCTCAACAAGCAGCGCTCTGCACATTAGTCTGCCCTCGGCGTATTCCTGACACGGGGCATGATGATCGTCACGGTTGTTCCCTTGCCGGGTTCGCTGTCGAAGATCATCTGCCCGTCGTGGATCTCAATGTGGTTCTTGGCAATTACGAGGCCTAGTCCGGAGCCATCGGGCTTGGTGGTCCTGCCAGGAACGAAAACCCTCTGCTCCTCAAGGTCCTTGCCCCCCACGCCAATGCCATTGTCGTTGATCGTCAGAACCACGTCCTGGGCATCGAGGGCTTTCCCCGTGACAACGACCCGCGGACTACGCGAAGGGGCGTTGACGTCCCCAAACGCTTCGTAGGCGTTCATTAGGATGTCGTAGACTGCCTGCTCAAACTGGTGGCCCGTTACCCTGATCGTCAGGTCGGCCTGCACGTCGACGAGAAGCGGGACGGCGGCCCATTCTTGCCGAATGGTGAACTCCTCTTTCAACCGGTCGATGGCGAGGTACACGAGTGCGTTCAGCTGATGGAATTGTGCGTCCGTCGGAATGGCCCGCGACCTGGAGTAGGCAAGCATGTCTTCGACGATCTTCGCGTGGCAAGCCAGAAGGTCCTGAACCTTCCCAAGGGAGCCATGAAACGAGTCAGAATCGTATCTGCCGTCCGCGATGCGCTTAAGCAGGATCGCAACTCGGCCCCGCAAGACCCCCAAGTCGTCTTTCATCCCATGGGCCATGTGGCCTGCCAAGGTGCGGTGGTATGTTTCCCCGATGGCCAGGGCCTCCCGTGCGACGTCCTCGCCGTACTGCTCCCTCAGCCGCTGGTACTGCTCCAGCACGCCGTCGATTCCCTGGAGCCTGCGCTTGAGGATCTCCTTGTTCCTCGCTTTGCGCTTCTTGCTGAGCTCCACGGCCTTGCGGACGAACGCGTTCGTGTCGGCATGGAGCCTCTGCGACACCCTCTCGGACTCCGCCGGGCGAAGATATGGCAAGCCGTCCGCTATGACCTTGCGGACCTCCCACTTGGGGTCCTCGGTCAACAAGTCCAGAAGCGGAACGAGGACCGTTCCGCGGTCCACTATCCCGCCTTCTTTGAACACCTCAATGAGGGTGCTGGCAATCTGGCAGCGCTCGGGCCACGGGATGGCCTCCCTGTCTGTTCGGAGTCGCGCAAGGGCGTCCGCGAGCACGGCTTGTCGGGCTTCATCAGCCATCAGTAGTTATACCGTTCCTTGCGTTTCTTGAACGCCTCTTCCCCGCCCTCGAGCAGCTTCACGATCTCCTCCTTGCAGTCGTCCACGGTCCCTTCCTTCTGCTTGGCCGCCCGCCTGCCGTTTGACTTCAGCACCACCACCTTCTCGGCGTCGCCCAGGACAGGGATGTTCGGGTTATGCGTTACGAAGATCATCTGACGGCTGCCCTTGACCTTCCGGATGCTGTCGACGATGGTGTCATAGATGAAGCCGTTATCCAGGTTGTCCTCGGGCTGGTCAATGAGAAGCGGCCTGTCGCTCTCAAGCAGGAGGATAGGCAGGATGGTGGTGCATTTCTGGCCGGTCGAAAGCGCCGAGGAGTCCTTGTATGTTTCGCCATCGAGCAATTCGATCTTCGGCATGTCCAGGAGCTCCACCGTTTCCAGCCTCAACGTCATGGCCGGGGCGGAGAGTGCCGTGAGCACATTTGACGCCTGATTGGGGTTCAGTCCGGCCCTGTCGATCAGCATCTTGCCGTCGCCGCTCGCAAGAATCGCTGACAGTTCGGCGGGGGAAAGGCTGTCCACGAGCCTCTGCGCGACAACGTTCCGATTGATGCCCGTGCCGGCAAGGGCTTCCTGTAAGAATTCCCTGTAGCGGGCGGTGTTGCCGAACTGCTCAACTTGGACCGTGATGCGGGGGGCCAAACTGGCCGTGATCCGGTCGGCGACGCTCTTCCGAAGCGCAAACCGCCTGTCCCGCAGAACGGAAAGATCCCCAAGCAGTGCCGCGCGGCTGTCCTGCAAGGCCTTCAGCCGGGCCTGATGCTCGTTCCGGATGCGCTTCTTTTCGAGGAGTTCATTCCGGAGCGTCTCCAGTCGCGTGCGCTCCGCCTCCTCTCCTTTGGCCTCCGTGTGTTTGGCAATGAGTTCTCGGAACACGAGTTCCTGTTCCTTGTGTTTCGAGTCCAGACTCGCCTTCTGCTCGGTCAGCCCCTTCCGGGCCAGGGCAATCCGGTCTTTCCCTCCCTGAACCATCCGGTCCAGTTCCGTCCCGCACTTCATCAACACATCCCGAATCGCTTGGAGTATCTCGGCGTTCGGACCCGCGAGCACGTCGGCGGCGAAGGCCCCAGAAGTCCGGCGGTCGATCACGCCCAGAAGCGAGTCCAGCGACTCTGCGTAATCCGCCAGGGTTTCCTCGCCGAGCGCCACGAGCCGGGCTTCCCGGTCACGCAGCGAGTGCAATGCATGGGCCTGGTTGATTGATTTCGACTCGGCCCCAGGCTTTCCGGCCAATGCCCCGAGCCTGTCCTCGATGCCCGGAAGCGTGGTCAGTTCATCGCCAATGCCTTCCAGGGCCTTCCTGACCTCAAGGACTTGGTGGCCATTCGACGCCAGCTTCGCCTCCAACTGGCGGATCTGTCTCTCGATCATCTCGACATCTTCGGTCACAAAATTGTCGATCAGGCCCAACTGGGAGAGCGGGTTATCCGCGATGCTCTCGACCTGGTCCTGGCTGTAAATGTCAGCCTTGAACAGACCGCCGGACCGCAGCGAGACTTCGCGGGGCGTCCCGGCACTGTCCGTGACGATGGGATCCCCGGTCGCGGTACGGTTGACCACGTACTGCACGCCATCCTTGGTCTCGATGTTGACACGGATTGCCCCGTCGCTCAAGTTGTCGGCCACCAGCGACTGAAACTTCTTCAGGGCCCCAAGGGAATATTCGTCGTCGGGGAACGCATCCAGTGCGTGCCGGATAAACTCCAGTCCCGTCGTCTTGCCCGTGCCGCGAGCGCCAATCAAACAGGTGAGCCGGTCGGAGAAATCAATCTGCGTTCCGTCCAGGAACCCGCCGGTAACAGAGATGGACCGCAGGCGGTGGAACCGCGGTTTGCCGCCGGCGGATTCTGTGACACGATTCATGGGTAACGCCCTCCGATCTATCCACGCAAAAAGGCCATTGCATCTGGGGATGTACATAGGAGAGGACAGAAGGCGATCACCGCAGGACGGGAGTCGCTTTTCTGACCGCTACCGCTCCCGACACATCTGGCGACTTCTTCCGGTCCGCTCGCTACTCACGCGGGCGGGATTGGCCGGATAATCGACATCAGGGTAGCGTTCCATTGGCATCACGTCAAGAGCGCGGGAAGCCGCGTGATCTCGGACTTGAGCGTTTCCTCTATCTTGCCCACTGGATGTCTCCCCAAGACCTCTGATGCCTTCAGAGGCAATACTAGCCAACGCTCTGAACTTCGTCGTCCAAGCCGAGCTCGCGCAGAGCGGCCTTGGTCTCCTCGACTCGTTGCGGCAACACGCCACCCTCCGGTGATGCCTCGAACGTCACAGTGAGCTTCAAACCACTGGCCGTCGCGTACTTCGCCAGAACCTTCGTATAGAAGTTCATCCACTTCTGCGGAGGTACTTCACCAGACCATCGGACGCCCTTGACCTCTGGAGGGGGCGGGGGCGGCGGAGGGGGTGGTACTTCTTCCTTCGTAATCAGGACGGTTGTCCGGGCCTGGACCGCCCCAACTGCCGCCTCAACAAGATACTCGCCTTCCTCACGCCCCGCCTCGAACCCGCCCTTGGAGTCAATCTGCCCACCCTTGGCGGACCAGGTCGGTTCGGCGACCGACATCGGCCGGCCGTGCTGGTCAAACCCTTTCACTTGGAACGTGATGTGCCCGCCTGGCTTGACCCTGGGGGCTTCAGGTGTTATCGCCAGCGTCGTGAGCCGCGGCGGCTCGATATGCTTCTTTGCTTCCTCGGCTGTGATGATGAATACATCATCCCCGACCTCCACTTCCTGTGGGGTCATCTCCTCCTTAAACCTGAACGGCTCGTAGTGCCCGTCAGGGCATTTCCCGACATAGGCCAGAATGCCCTCCCCGACGCCCCTGGCAATCGTCTCCTTCACGGTCTCGGAACTCAGGAGGCGCGGGAACTCAGGAGAGGCGAAGAACGCATCCCGCACAGCCTTCGTGCTCCATTCCGTGAAGCCCGGCCATCTCCGCACGAGGAAGTTTGGGCTGACGGTCTTCTGGACGTCATCATCTTCGCGCAGCCGCTTCAGGACCACATCCGTCATGGAGGGCGCCTGGCTCGAGTTTACCAGGCCCAGGTCCACCCGCCGCAGTTCATTGTCTTTCCCAAGTAGCAGCAGGTTCTTGTATGTTCGCCAAACGACCTCCTTGGCGTCGCGCCTTGCCTTGCGGACGTGTTCATCGAGCTGCCGCCTCTGGCTATCCTCGATGTGGAGGTCGTCCTTCTCCGCGTCTATCGCCTCCCACGCCAAGGCTTTGCGCGCCTCCTCCCTTAACGCCTGTGCCGACTCCGCCACACACCAGATGATCGCGCTCTTGAAGGTCCTTCCGGACTTCCCGCACTCCCACGTTATGGTCCTTGCCAAAGCTCTCGTGGCGGCTTCGTCGTCCATGCTGTGTTCCGGCGCCAGAACAGCCAGCGTCAGGACCGGCCTGTCCGGCACTGAGTTGCTTCTCTCCGGGAAGGGGATTCTCTCCACCCCTTCGGCGCCGGGAAAGACCTTCTCAATCTCCAGCCGAACCCGCTCCTCTATGGCCTTCTCGCTGATGCTCGCCCGCCGGTCCGAGAACCGCTTGATCAGGTTCTCCGTTGTGCTGAACCGGTATCTCTTCCGCTCGATGGACAGGTAGTAGCAGCTCTGGATGAGCGTCTCCAGCACGGTCTCCACATGGCCGATATCAAGGTCGGGTTCCCCCACGGCGAGCCGGATCTCGGGCTCCGTTGCTTCGGCCCGCATTTGACCTCCGTTGGACTCAAAGAAGATCGTCGTGGCCACCTTGCGGTGCAGGCGGACCTTCTTGATATCCGGCGCGGCTTCGCGGTCCAGTTGTTCCGCTTGCGAGCCCTTTTTGCCGCAGATGTCGGTGGTGACAGCGCCCTCGAGTTTGCTCTCGCCAAGTTGCTCGAACACAGCCGTGCGGAAGAATGGGTCCTCGAGGGGCGCCGTGCCGAGGCCGATCAAGGGGTCGCGGTGCGCGCCTTTGAAGCCCTCATGGTATGCCTTCGAAACCCAGAGCGCGAGAAGCCTCAGAATCCCGCGCGTCTGCTGGAATCGCGGCAGCTGCTGCCACTTTCGCTCGAACACCGAAAGCACAACCGGATGGAACGGATACGTCACCCGGAAGGCTTCTCGGGCGTTGTCCACGGGGAACCATCCCGGAATCTGCGTGCGATGCTCAACAGCCCAGTCGGCGTAGGCCGCGACCGTCTTCTCGGCATCCTTGGTGATGCCGTCCCACTCAAACAGACGCCGACGGATGATCTCCGACGTCTCGGCCTCGGCCGCCATGATGACGGCCTTGCCCAGGCGGTCGAGCATCTTCTTGAACCGGTCGTAATCCGCCTGATCCTCGGCGGTCATCTCAAGTTCCGACGCCGGGATCGACGCCACCAGCACCACGCGGTCTTGGCCGCGCGCCTCCTCCGAAAGGTTATGAAGGAAGTTGTAGAGCTGCGCCGCAAGGCCACTCTTGCGGTTGCGGCTGACGTAGTTCATCAGTTCGTCCATGAGGATGAGGCATGGCGTGTCCGTCGGCAGGAACGACCGGATGACCTCCCCCGACGGAGCGGTCATCGTCTTGTCGTGCTCTGCGACAACCTTGAACCCCTCTTCGCCACCGATCTGGTAGGCGAGTTCTCCCCATGGGGTCTTCCGCAGCGGCGTCCCGTCCTTCCCGCCGCGGCCGGTGATCGAGTCGAACTCGGTGCCCACGAAGACCCCCAGCTTGGCTTCGGGCACCTCGGCCACGCCGGCCCGCTCCAGGATGGAGTTCACGCCCGTCCACGCCTTCGCCTTCTCTCCGGCGACCGCCAAGTGGTAGAGGAGCGTCAGCGCGTGCGTCTTGCCGCCGCCGAACTGGGTGGTCATGTTGAAGACGGCCGAGGCCTCAGTCTTGATGCCCGAAAGCCGCCGGACCGCCTCGGCTGCCATCGCCAGCAGACTCTTCGTGAGGTAGGTCTTGCTGAAGAACCGGGCCGGGTCCTGGTAGTCCGCATTGGCCCGACGGTCGCGTACCTGGTCCAGGTGCACGGCGAATTCGGCAGCGTCCAGCGGCTTGCCCTCACGCAGGTCCTCACGCGGGTAGATCACCTTGTACCACGGTTGAAGTGTCATTGCCGCCTCCTATGACATCAGACTGAACGTTCCGCTGGACGAATCCAAGTGCCACCACTTGAAGAAGCCATACGGGAAGAACGCCGACTCGTCTCTGCACCCGACGACCACAATGGTTTCGCCTTCGAGGCTTACTCGGCCCGCCAGCGTCATTGCATGAACAACCTCGTCCCTCAGGAACCGGACCAGCGCGGGCCCTTTCTCGGCGTCCCTCCTGTAACAGAAAACTGCCCGGAGGTCGGCTCGTACGCAGAGAGCCTTCCACAATGAGTACGCGACCCGATCATCCTTCTGGCTGTTCTCCAGTTCCACTACGGCGACCGGAAACCGCCACCGCTTCTCGCCGGCGGCGAAGGCCATCACGTCCAGAGCCAGGTACTCGCTCCGGGCCTCGGGCAACAGCTCCAGTTGATGCCCCTTGGCCGACGCCTGCCAGCCGAGCGCCTCACATGTGCCGACCACAACCTGCGTTAGTTCCTCAGTCCAGGCCACAAGGCGCTCATTCACCGCGGCGGCACGAAGCGGCTCAGCATGCTCGGGCCGCAGCACCGTCTTCGTGAACGCCTCGTACCAGAGCCTGACCAAGTCGTCGGGCAAGGTTCGCTGGCTCCCTTCCCTCACACTACAGGGGAATCTCACACGAGAACACGTTCCTGCCTGTCTTCCCGTTCTTGTCTACGCTGACACACTCGTAACGGATCTGGGAACGATGCGCCTTGGCAACGATATTCGCCAGGTACAGGCCAAGTCCGGAGCCCTTCGACACCATCTTATGGGCATCTGGCCCCCTTGTGCCCCGCTCGAATATTGCTTCTCTCATGGGTTCAGGCACGACCGGACCGTGCGATTCCACCTTGAGCAAGACGTGCCCCGTCACGTCCTGCACTGTAACGACAACGTCACGGCCTTGTTCGGAGTACTTCACTGCATTGTCTATGAGCACAAGGGGAATCGTCTCGAAGGAGTCGTAGCACCGTGGCGTCGCGTAAGAGGTGCCCGCCATTCTTACTCGCACGTTGCTCCTTGCAGCAACTTCCTGGAACAGGCGCACCATTTTGAAGCACACTTTGTGGACGGGGGTCGGATGACGTTGCCCATACGATGCGGCTTCGGGATTGGCAAGAATCGATGAGGCCGACAGCCGCGTGTGGAGGAGCTGAACCGACTTGAGCAACGCCTTCAGTTCTTCGGGGGCTCCCTCAATCCGCTCTTCGTCAGAAACCCCCGGCAGCGTGGCAATGATCGCCTCCGCATTCCGGGTTACCAGGCTGACGGCTGTCTTGACGTCATGAAGGCCATGAATAGCCTCCTGCGCCTCTCGCTCCGCCGCGTCCTCAACCAGCGGCAAAACCTTCAAAAGGTTGTCATGCCAAGCAACGAGGTCCTCCCATGCCACCTTGTGGTCTTGAAGTTGCTTCCGCAAAGCGGTAGGGCACTGAGCGTTATGCTGTTTCACGATTAGGCCGTTGCAGAGCACAAGCGACTCGCCAAACCTGCATAAGACCAGCGAGAGACCCTTTCGGCACATGCAATGAACAAGGTCCGCAGTGCCACTCGGCTTGGCCTGGGACCAGCAGTCTCGTCCGCCGCACTTGTGACAGATGCGAGGCTGGGCCAAGGTCAGGCCGTTCTGCAGGCTCCCATCCTCGCCAACAGTCGGATAGGGGCACAGTAGCCTGAGGACCTGTATCATTGGCGTTACTCGCTCTCACCAACCGAAAATGGCCGCAATCTTGAGCGCTATTGACGCAAGCCGCACCGCCAACTCCGCGCTCTTGACCGCTGGCTCCAGCGCATCCGTGAGGGCCTTCTTGTCCCTCTTGGCCAGCGCACGAGCAACCTTGTCCTCAACGCGCGCGATTTCCTTGGCGTCCAAGCCTTGGCGGGCAAGCAAGTCGGCAATTGCCGCCCAGTAATGCGCCGGTGTTCGCTTGCTCTCGATAAGGTTGTCAATTAGCCTCTTGCACTTGGCTGCCTCGACGGGCTTACTGAGAGAATCGTCGGCCAATCGCCAGAACCTGTTCTTGCTCAGGTCATAGGAATGAGCAGAAAAGGCAACGACGATTTGGCTCGGATTGACTTGCTTCAGGTACTCAAGGATGCCAAGCCCGTCCTCGCCGGAGTATTCCTGGGCAACTCCCTGAATATCAAGAAATATTATGTCATACTGGCCCTCTTCCAACGTGCGGAGGGTTTCCACCTTGAACCAGTGATCTATCGCGTAGCCTTCACGGCGGAGCACATCAAAAGGAAAACTGTGGGGGTCGTCATCGATTACCAGAATTCGTGTTCTTCTGCGCAGGTCTGCCAGCGGCGGCACCGGCAGTTCAGAGATCCTCTTCTTGCGAAAGATGCCCACGGTGGCCCTCCTTCAGAAACCGAGACCCTTCTTCCGTGCTAGGACGCCATCAACCCAGTGCTTCTCGTCGCTCTTTGAAGGATAAAGGGCCGAGAGCGCTTGGGCGAGGGTCCAGAAACGGCTCTCGCGGCCGACGCCTTCCTCGACCAAGAACCGCCGCAGGGCTTCGCTGCGGGCGGC
>Ga0315280_10012556_pt1 | contig 10219 bp, 10 predicted proteins | sample YL17G06_40_MG_FD_203697 | JGI IMG/M metagenome (GOLD analysis project Ga0315280, IMG submission 203697) | Sediment microbial communities from Yellowstone Lake, YNP, Wyoming, USA - YL17G06_40 | ecosystem: Environmental > Aquatic > Freshwater > Lake > Sediment | place: USA: Wyoming | collected...
CTTCCCTCACCCCGCCGATAAGGCCGAGGATAAGGATGATGATGGCGATAACATCAACCCAGTTCATAGCGCTATTATGAAGCTTTTAGCCTTATTTGGCAAGGGGGCCTTTAGAGGGCAAGGCCTCCTGCCATCTCCCGGAGGGCTTCAGCATAGGCGTCAAAAGTTCGCTCATCAAAGAGCACGAAGTCCACCTCTTTAATAGGTGTGGTTTCCCGCAGGAAGGAGGCTACCGTCTTTAGCGCTACCCTGGCGGCCTCATCCACCGGGTAGCCGTAGGCGCCGGTGCTGATGGAGGGGAAGGAGATGCTGCTAAGGCCGTTTGCGGCGGCCAGCTTCAGGCTTTCCCGGTAGGCGCTGGCCAGGGTTTCGGCTTCCCCCTGGCTGCCGCCGCGCCATATCGGACCGACGGTGTGGATAACGTATTTGGCCGGCATATTGCCGGCGGTGGTTATCACCGCCTGGCCTGGAGGTAGCCGCCCCCGCCGGGCCACAATCTGTTTACATTCTTCCAAGATGGCCGGGCCCCCGGCCCGGTGGATAGCGCCGTCCACCCCGCCGCCGCCCATCAGGGAGGAGTTGGCGGCATTAACGATGGCTTCGGTTTTCTGCCGGGTGATGTCCCCCTTGATGAGGGAGAGCTTGGCCTGGTTAATCTGTAAATGGTTCGGTTCCATGTTTCCCTCTCCATTATTGATTGCCAGTCAGATAGTCTACTGCCCACTTGATGGCATCATCGCCGGTGAGGTCAAGCCTTTTGTCCGGCTCAATGCCCTCGCCTTCAATAAGGCGGCCATTGGGGGTGAGCCAGCGGTCAGTGGTGATATATATTGCTGAGCCGTCAATGAGCGGGAAGAGGACATCAACACTGCCTTTGCCGAAGGTCCTGGTGCCGGCAATAAGTGCCCGGTGGTGGTCCTGCATGGCACCGGACAGCACCTCGCTGCCGCTGGCGCTTGAGCCATCCACCAGGACAACCATAGGCAGGTCGGTAACCGGAGCAGAGGGTTTGACCCGGAGTATGGTCTTATTGCCTTTGTTGTCTTTTACTTGGACGACGGCGCCATCGTGCAGGAAATGGCTGGCCACATCAACGACGGTATCAAGTAGCCCCCCGGGGTTGCCGCGCAGGTCCAGGATAATGCCCCTGGCTTTGGCCATGGCTGGGTCTTCCAGGACAGAGCTTATCTCCTCCCCGGTGCGCCCGGAGAACTGGGTAATATTGATGTAGGCGATTTCCCCCTTCATCTCAAAACGGACGCTGGGCACATCAATCCTGGCCCTGATTATCTCAATGATCTCAGGCTCGGTCTGGCCTTCGTGGCGGACAAGGAGCTTGACTGTTGTCCCCTGGGGGCCGCGGATTTTGGCTATGGCCTCAGCCAGGCTCATCTTGGCCACGCTCTCGCCATCTATCTCCAGGATGACGTCCCCCGCCTTGATACCCGCCCTTTCCGCGGGTAAACCGGCAATAGGCGCGATAACCGTTAGCTGTTTATCTTTGGCCGTTATTTGGGCGCCAATGCCGTTGAATTCTCCCTCCAGTGTGCCCCTGCTTATTTCGTAGTATTCCCTGTCCAGGTAGGAGCTGTAGGGGTCGTTCAGGGCCTGCAGCATGCCTTCAATGGCCGCCCGGCTCATATTGGCGGTGTTAATCTGCTCTCTTTCTACATAGTTGGTGAGGATGATGTTCCATGCCTGCTCAACGGTGTCCAGCCCTCTAACCAGGCCAGTGGTATTGTGGTGGCCAAAGGCAAAACCGGCGCCGAAGGACAGGGCAATAACCATGACCAGGAGCAGGCTGACAATGAGCTTGGTTATCTTTGACATTGGTTTTTCTCCCTCTTGCACATTCGGGACAGGTTCGGAGCACGTCGCGTCGCCAAAAAGGGTGAGCCAAGTAAACCTGTAAGCCGAGTTCTGTATTCGCTAGAAGCGGACGGTGACCATCTCTCTAGCCCCGATGTTACCATCGGGGTCAAGCGACCAACCCGGGGATGGGCCGGGCGTCCTTTTGTCCCTCTATTTGGTCTTGCTCCGGACGGGGTTTACCCAGCCGGCCGGTCACCCGGCCGCTGGTGGGCTCTTACCCCACCATTTCACCCTTACCCGCCTGAGGCGGGCGGTATGTTTCTGTGGCACTTTCCGTAGGGTCACCCCTCCTGGGTGTTACCCAGCGTCCTGCCCGGTGGAGCTCGGACTTTCCTCCCCGATATTTATCGGGGCGGTCACCCGGTTTACTTGACCCATTTACAGTGTAGTATGGCGATGGCACTTAGTCAACAGTTTGTGGCGGATGGGCTACTGGTTGTCTAAAGCTTTGTTGGCTAGCTTATCCGCCTCGGCGTTTTGCTCGCGGGGGATGCAGGTAATGGCGCAGCCTAGAAATGAGTCCATCAACTGCTTTGCCCTCTGGTGCAGGGGCTTCAGTTCGGGCTTTTTGACGCGGTAGCTCCCGTTTAATTGCCTTACCACCAGCTCCGAGTCTGTCCTCAGCTTAATATATCTGGCGCCGAGTCTGGCGGCCTCCTCCAGGGCGGCGATGATGGCCCGGTATTCCGCCTGGTTGTTGGTGGTGGTGCCGATGCGGCGGGAGATGCTGGCAATGAGCTTGCCCCTCTCGTTTTTGATGGTGACGCCGATGGCCGCCGGCCCCGGGTTGCCCCGGGCGGCGCCGTCCGTGCATATTATGGCTTTATTGATACTCAAGACATCCTTCAGGATAAGAATAGAATGCGTCCGCAGCTGCCGCACTGTATCGGGTAGCCGCCCCGGGCACGCTGGAGCTCGCTGGCGGGCAGGGTTATCCGGCAGACGCGGCAGATACCCTGCTCCACCTTGGCTACCGGCGGCTTCTTCTGCTGGCGGACCTTTTCGTAGAGACTTACCGCCTGGGGCTCAATTTCTGCGGAGAATTGCTGGCGCTTTTGCCTGAGGTCGGCCAGCCTGCTTTTAAGCCGGGCTATCTCATCGGATAGCTGCTGTTGCTGGCTTCGCCATTCGTCTTCCAGATGCCTGAACTCGCTTTTGGCGGCCAAGAAGCCCTTTTCCGCCGCTTCCACCTGGTCAATTATCTCCAGGGCCTTGGTCTCCATCTGGTCGCTCCCGGCCTTCATCGTGTTTATCTCATGCTGGAGGCTGGAGAGCTCCTTGGGGTTGGTTATCTTGCCGCCATAGAGTTGCTCTTCTACCTCCTTTATCTTGCTTTCTAGGTCGTCCATTCCCCATTCGGCGTTATGCTGCTGGTGTTGGAGCGCCTCCAGGTGCTCCTTGGCGGCAGCGAGCCTGTCCTGCGCCTGGTCCAGGGATTGTCTCTTCCCCAGCTGACCCATCTTTTGTTTGAGGACCTGCTCCCCGGACTCAATCTCCAGGTCAATTTCCTGGAGCTGGTAGAGCTGTTTGGTGATATTCATTTTCTTACCGCTTATTCTATAACGTGAGCTTTATAATAGCAATCTCTAGCTTTATTGACCTCACCCCCTGTGTCCCCCTCTCCTTTTAAGGAGAGGGGGAAGAATTAAAAAGAGGGGGTAAACCCCCTCTAGAACTCCTCCTTGGGATTACTGTGAGCTGGTCTCCCTCTACGCAGGCTACCCCCCTTTGGTGAAGGGGCTAGCGCTTCTCAAGCTCCCTTTGAATAAGTGCTGGCGGGTTTGTGTACCTCTGAAACTCCCTTGAATACATTCTTGGCGTTGCCTCTTTTTGAACGACTCGGAATGAGAGATTATCTCCCTTGAATAAGGGGTAAAAATCGTGGGAGGGGCGAAGCCCCTCCCACATAATTCTCCCCCTTCCCTTGCTAAGGGAAGGGGGCAGGGGGATAGGTTGCTCAAAAACCTCTTTAGATAGGTTGCTCAAAAACCTCTTAAAAATGGCGACAAAATTGGGTGGATAAAATAGAACATATGTGCTATCATGGTCTCCAGACTTTATCGGAGAGGGGGGAATGATGAGGCTGATGAGGCTGGCGGTGGAGAAGCAGAGATGGGACCTGGCCGCCCATGCTATTGTCTTAGTGGCGGCTACGATTTTGAGTAAAGGAGATGGGCCTAATGCCGGAAGAAACGGGCAGAAAAAGGGGCGCCCCCAGGGGCAATCAGAATGCCAGAAAGCACGGGTTCTACTCTAAGGTCCTGGACGAATCAGGGCGGCTTGACTTCGCGCAGGCTACCGGTGTTGAGGGCATTGATGATGAGATTGCCCTGCTCCGGGTGAAGATAAAGTCCCTTATCGCTCATGACCCGGATAATATTACCCTGATCATGCGGGCTATCAATACCCTGGCGCGGGTGGTCAGCACCCGGTATAACCTCAGCCGGAAGGACAAGAAGGGTCTGAAGGAGGCCATCGGCAATGTCCTCAAGGATGTGGCCCTGCCGCTCGGCATTGGCATCGGAGCCGCCATTGAAAAACGGGGACACTAATGGTCTTGGGCAGCACCGGCTGCGCCCGTACCAGCGGGAGGTGGCGCTGGCCATCCTTAACAGCGTCTTCGGCGGGAAAGGGTTGACCTTCTCCGTGGAGATGGCCCGGCAGGGGGGCAAGAACGAGCTTTCCGCCCAGCTGGAACTATTGCTCTTGACCCTCTTTATGGCCGAGCCAAAAAACCTGGTAAAATGCTCGCCCACCTTTAAGCCCCAGACAGTCATCTCCATGATGCGCTTGAAGGACAGGCTGAATGATGCCGGCTTTGAGGGCATTTGGACGGCTGAGCTTGGGTACATCGTCCGGCTGGGGAATGCCCGGGCCATTTTTCTTTCGGCAGACCAGTCGGCTAATGTCGTCGGTAACACGGCCCATATCCTCCTGGAGATTGACGAGTCCCAGGACGTAAGCCGGGAGAAATACACCAAGGAGTTCAAACCCATGGGCGCCGCGACCAATGTCACCACCGTCCACTACGGCACGACCTGGGATGATGCTACCCTGCTGGAGGAGGTAAAACAGACCAACCTGGAGCTGGAGAGGCAGGACGGCATCAGACGGCACTTCCGCTATGACTGGGAGGAGGTGGCCCGCTATAACCCTGACTATAAGGCCTATGTTGAGATGGAGAGGGGGCGCCTCGGGGAGAACCACCCGCTTTTCCTGACGCAGTACCGCCTCCTGCCCATCCGGGGCGGCGGGGGTTATCTCAGTGCCCAGCAGCGGGCACAAATGGCGGGGGAGCATGAGCGGCGGCACCAGCCATCGCCGGGGAGGGTCTATGTGGCTGGTATTGACCTGGCCGGGGAGGCCGAGGAGGGGGAGGGGGCCTATCTGCGGGCCCTGAAGCCGCGGCAGGATGCCACCGTAGTCACCATCGGGGAGCTTGACTTTTCGCTCGGCAATAGTGTTGTTAAACAGCCCTGCATCAGGGTGGTGGAGCACTACTGGTGGACGGGCACCAGGCATACCGAGCTCTATGCCCAGTTGGTGGATATACTCAAGAATGTCTGGCGCTGCCGCAAAATTGTGGTGGATGCCACCGGCGTCGGCGAGCCGGTCAGCTCATTTCTCAGGGAGGCGCTGGGCTCCAGGGTCGTGCCCTTCACCTTTACCCAGGCCTCAAAGTCAGAGCTTGGCTTTAACCTCCTGGCGGCGGTCAACTCGGGGGGCTTAAAGGTCTACAAAGGTGACGGCTCGGCGGAAGGCCAGGAGTTCTGGCAGGAGATGGAGAAGGCGAAGAGCCAGTACCGCCCCAGCCAGACGATGAACTTCTACGTTGACCCCGCCCAGGGGCATGATGATTTCCTGATGAGCCTGGCGCTAGTGGTGGAGGCGGGCAAACAATACGCCCCGCGCGAGGCTAAAGGGATGGTGCGGGGCGACTAGCTTTTCTTGGCTGCTATCACGCCTTCTTTACCGGCAACTGTATCTCGGTGACATTTTCCGATGGGTTTTTGACCATGCCGGGGTTGGTGAGGAAGAGCTGCCGGGTTGGGCCAATAACCTGATAGCCGTTACTTCCAATCCAGGCCATCAGGGTGCTATAGGCCTTACTGACGCCTTCGTGCGGCCCTTTATGAGTGATGCTGGCGGCCTCTATACCAAGTAGCTCGTAGACCTTGACCCTATCCGAGCCGGTGATGTTCTTGTTGATGGGCACGGCGGCTTCCACATCTGCATCCCTTTCCTTGAAGCTGCTATCATGAGAGATGAAAATCATCGGGCCGGCGGGCATGAAGACGGATTTTTCACCTAGGTATCTAAAGATTTCCCCGTAGAGTTGACCTATGTTGTTGTAGGTGGGCAGGACGGCGCGGATTGAGGCGACAAGCTGTGGTGCCACCTTTTTAATGGTTACCTGATATTCTGGCATGGTTGCCTCCTTTTTGATTTGCTCCGGTATTTCTCCACCCTTTCCAGCCGATTCCTTATTGATTGGGGGGCTTTTAGTAGTAGAAGGCGGTCTTCCGGCCTAACAGTAAGCCGATGAGAAAGAGGAGCAGTGCCCCCACGCCGAGCGTCGCATAGAAGTAGGGCGACTCCATGAACTTAAAGGGCGGGGTAACAAAAAACTCCCCGGCGGCCGTCCAACTGCTTTCGTTCTGGGCGGCGTCTATGGCTTTGATGCGCCAGTAGTAGGGTGTTTCCTTGCCGGCCAGCTTGAGGCCCTCATCTGAGGTGAGTGTGTATGACGTTGTGGTAATAGCCTTCTTATCTATCAGTATCGCGGTATTGTCGGTAAAGTTCTTGTCCGTACCAATCTGGAGGGCATAACTCACCGGCTGGCTCTCATCCGTGATGGCCTGCCAGCTAAAGGATGCCGGTGACTTGACCTTGGCTCCTGCTGCTGGTTGCTGCATGGCAGGAGCAGCCGGGGCTACCGATTCCACGGTAAAGGTAATACTGCTGGTATGGATGCCGTCGCTGGCGGTGATGGTGTGGGCCCCGTACTTACCGGGTGGCACCTGGAAGATGGTGGTGCCCACGAAAGCCCCGCCGGCTTGGACGGTAGCTGTAGCTATGGCACTATCGTCATATTTGATAATTACGGTGGCATTGGGCTGGAAGCCTGTGCCAGCTATGATAAGAGAGGTGCCGACACTGCCACTTGTCTGGCTGAGGCTGAGGGTGGTGCCTGATGGCGTTGTGGTCGGTGTTGTGGTTGGCGGTGTCGTGGTTGGCGGTGTCGTGGTTGGCGGTGTCGTGGTTGGCGGTGTCGTCGTGGTTGGGACGTCAAAACTCTGCTGGGGGGAGGTATTGGTGCCATCGCTGGCCTTGATAAAATGGGTGCCGATGCCAACTGTGTCGGGCACATTAAACTTCGCTGCTTTAAAGCTACCCAGGCCATCGGTCTTGACAGGGTTGGAGGTCGCCGGGTTGTTGTCAAACATGATGTCAATGTCCTGTCCTGGGGCAAAACCCTTGCCGCTGACGGTTACCTCGGTGCCGGCGGCCCCCGATGTTGGCGAGATGGTGATGCTCGGTGTAACGGTGAACTGCCCGGTGCGGTTATCGCTGCCTATGGTGACACTGATGTTATGGACGCCGGCGGTACTTTCGGGGATGGTGATAATGCTGGCGAAGCTGCCGCTGGCACTGGTAGGGGTATCCGGCGTTTTTGGAATTTCCGCTCCATCGTATTTAATGGTAATGGCTGTACTGGCGGCGAAGTAGGCGCCGCTAATCGTTACCTGGGAGCCCACCGGCCCTGTAGCTGGCGAGAGGGGGTCAAGGGCGGCACTGGGCTTGACGGTGAAGGTGACTTTGGCTTTGATGGAGACACCTTGTGAGGTGGCAGTCTCCGCAGTTTTGGTGACATATATGTAGTAGATGCCTGGAGTTACAGTGGCTAGGACCACAGCACCATTTTTGAGTGATGCCGGCACTTTAAAAGTGGCCGAAAAACCGCCCTCATCACCATCGTTTTCGACATCTACTGAATCGGCTACAACTTGGTAAGTTTTAACATCCAGGTCAATAAGTTTACCTTCGGCAACGTCTTCTTTGGCGAAGTAGATGGTAACCCACCCCGGATGAATGTAATCAAAGCTGGTGCCGGAGACGGTGACTGTGGTGCCGATAGTACCTTCTGTAGGGGTAGCTGTAATATCGTAGGTATAGGCGGCCAGGACTGGTGTCGCCGACAGGGCGGCTGTCAGCAGGGACAGGATGATAGCTATACCTAATATCCCGAAAAATTTTATGTGTTTCATGTTATTGCCTCCTAGATTGCGTGAAAATCCTCTTAAAATATGTTGCCCGTTGTCCTTGATAGCCTCCTTTTACCTGAATAACTTTTTCCTGGCACCGCGGCTGGGGTTGTAGGTGCCGGCGAAGTTGTCTAGAGTATCCCGGTTAATCAGCCAGGTATTATGAATCTTGTGCGCCGGCAGGTCCCCCTGGCGGCAGAGCCGCTTTATCGTTTCCGGGTGGACCCTGAGGCGGCGGCTGGCCTCTACCACATTCAAATAATCATCCCAGAACGGCATATATTTTCTTAACTATTCCTTAATAATATTGCTTTACCAAAGCAATTATAATTTTTTCCGCCCCCCTTTGTCAAGAAAACGACAATATCCTATTGACGTATTAGAACATATGTGCTAATCTTTTCAATGCTTTGATGGTAGAGGTGAGCTATGGATATGGAGATGAGCAGGATTGGCGATGGTGAGACTGGACTTGAAGGGGCTAATTGCAATGGGCCGGACCTACTTCCGGAATACTGCCGCTACCGGGACGAAGGGTGCGAGTTTGCCGAGTCCTGCCTTAAATGCCCCTATCCGCAATGCCTTTATGATGAGCCGAGGGGCAAACAGCGCTGGCTCAAGGAGCGGCGCAACCGGGAGATTTGCCAGCTCTTCCGTGGCGGGGACTGGGGGGTAAAGGAGCTGTCATCGTTATTCGGTCTCAGCCAGAGGACGGTACAAAGGGCACTCAAGAGTACCCTGTCAATATCACTAAGGCAGGGCCGGGAGGGGGACAGGGAGGAAGAAGTTATCTAAAAGGAGAAGGAAACAGAAATGAGTGAAGCCATCGCTTTGCAGTTAAACCGTCTGGATATGGACCGGCTCAAGGGTTATCAAGAACTGCTTGATTTCTACCAGGGCCGGCAGTGGGAGGGGAGGGAGAGGCGGGGCGAAAGGCACCTGATTTTCAACTATGCCCGGGTCTTTGTGGAGAAGATGACCTCCTACCTCATGTCCGGCATCAGCTTTAATGTGGCGCCGGTTGAGGACTCGGACGAGGCCCGGGCCAGGGCCAGGAAGGCCGAGGCGGCCCTCTACCAAGCCTATGAGGACAACCACCTGGAGCAGCTTGACCTGGAAACCGAGGTTGACTGCGCTGTCCTGGGGGATGGCTGCTATAAGGTTATCTGGGATGCCGCCGAAAAGAAGGTCAGGGTAACTTCGCCCGATGTCCAGGGTATCTATGCCTGGTGTCTTGGGGACGATACCTCGCGGGTGTGGCGGGTAGCTTCAAGGTACACCTTGACCGCCGAGGAGGTGGCGCTGCTCTACGGGGTGAAGCCGCCGAAAAAGACCGCCACTGTTGTTGAGCTGTGGACGGATAAGGACTTTGAGCTGTATCTGGATAATGCCTTGTTTGAAGCCAAGCCCAACCCCTACGGCTTCATCCCCTTTGTCATTTATCCCAATCTGCGCGACCCCAAGAAGTTCTGGGGTATCTCCGACCTGCCTCAGATTATGGAGTCGCAGCGGGAGCTGAACCGCGCCATGAGCCAGCTGTCGCGCATACTGGAACTTTCTGGCAACCCTATTGCCGTGCTGGAGAACGTGGAGGAGGCCGAGGATATCGCCATCAGGCCGGGGGCGGTCTGGAATATCCCTGAGGACGCCAAGGCCTACCTGCTTGACCTGCTGCAGGGCGGCGGCGTCAACCTTCATATCAATTATATTGACCTGATTTACCGCGCCCTGCACGATTTGTCCGAATCGCCCCGCTCCGCCTTCGGCGGTGTGGAGAGGGACTTTTCCGGCGTCGCCCTGGAGATTGAGCTCCAGCCCTTACTCCAGAAGGTGAGGAGAAAGCGCATCATCAGGGCGGCGGCCTACAACCGCCGCCACGAGATGATTTTGAAACTCCTGGAGAAGTACCGGGGCGAGGATTTCGGGAAGAATCACCTTCAGGTGGTCTGGGGGCCGGTGCTGCCCCAGGACAGGGCGAGAAGGGTGAGCGATGAGCAGGTCATGGTGCAGACCGGTATTCACTCGCGCCGGACGGCTATGAATGAAATAGGCGTCCGCGACCCCGACCGCGAGTTCAGGGA
>Ga0315280_10012557_pt1 | contig 10218 bp, 7 predicted proteins | sample YL17G06_40_MG_FD_203697 | JGI IMG/M metagenome (GOLD analysis project Ga0315280, IMG submission 203697) | Sediment microbial communities from Yellowstone Lake, YNP, Wyoming, USA - YL17G06_40 | ecosystem: Environmental > Aquatic > Freshwater > Lake > Sediment | place: USA: Wyoming | collected...
CTACCCTGTTCACACAGGAGGCACAGGTCATCCCTTGAATAGGAAGAATCACCTTCTCCACTTTTGCTCCGTAACCCAGATCTTTCACTTTCTCAATTAAATGGGAGAGGTTGGTTTGGTCAGGATGAAAAACGACTGTGGCCTTCTCTGCGGCAAAGTTGACAGTCGCTTTGGAGACCCCTTCAACGCTCGACAGCCCTTTCTCTATCTTCGCCGCACAGCTCGCACAAGACATTCCCGTGATGGGAAGGTCAACCCGCACCACATCCTTTTTTTGATCCTTGGTCTCCATTTTTGATTTCCCAACTATATCTCAGGGCTTTAGCCCTGATGATTTTCAGCCCTGAAGGGCTGAGTTACAGGATCTTATCGATTTTATTTCATTTCATAATATATTCCAGCCGTTCTTTTTTGATCCCCTGTCTTGAAAAGAATCATTACCTGATACTTGCCTTTCTCGGGAAGGTTAAAATAAGCATCATAACTCTTCATCTCTCCCTCATACTTCAGGAAATTAATCTGATCTTTTCCTTTTGGATCGACCACCTTCATATTGATTTTAGCCTCCGTGATCTCTTTTTGAGTTTTTTCGTCTTTCAATGTCACTGTGATATTGTGGGTGGTTCCGGGTTCCACATCCTCTTTCATCTTCATGTCTTTGAGCATCTTTTTATGCTCCTCATTTTTCATAATCTGAAAAACGACCTTCACCCCCTCAACAAGAACTTCTTTTGTTTCCATCTTCATCCCTTCCCCTTTCATTGCTCCATGTCCATGTTGAGCTATGGAGAATGATGAAAGGGCAAACAAACCTAAAATCAAGATCCCAAAAACTGAAACTAACTGCTTCATAACCGTTACCTCCTTTTAAAGAAATTTTAATAAACCCCAGTCCAGATATGCAAATTAAGAGTTCACCAAAAAGGCAAATAGCTGTTCTTATATTTCACCGGGCATAGCCTCTGATCGAGTCCGAATCCGGAAAATCTTCTCCACCGGTTCAATACAGACAATTCCATCTCCAGCCCCACCAGTGTGAGCGACTTCCATAATTGCAACCGCTATCTCCTCGGCTTTGGTCTTCTCGGTAAAGATTTCAATTCTGACATGGGTTGTCAACCAGTCCTGTGGTAAAATATATTTGTACTCACCGTACCCTTTTACAAGAGTGACGCTCATTCCCTTGACGCCCATTTTCTTAAGCCGTTCCTCAACATTTTCCAAAAGCCTACTCCGTAGAATGGCTGTAACTTTTTTGAGTTCCATTGCTACCTCCTGTTTGAAAAGGGTTAAGCAGCCTATTATATAGGGCCTCCACCTGCTCGACTTAACTGCTTCTTCAGCCCAAAGTTCCATTTCCAGATGGCATAGATCGCAGGATAGACACCCAACTCCATGATGAATGACGTGAAGATGCCGCCAATCATTGGTGCAGCAATGCGTTTCATCACATCAGCACCTGCGCCAGTTGACCACATGATCGGAAAAAGGGCCAAGAACATCACACCAACTGTCATCACTTTGGGCCGAAGTCGCTTCACCGCGCCTTCAACGATCGCCTCTCGCAAGTCATCCCAGTTTCTCAACCTGCCCTTCGCCTGGGCCTCCTGGTAAGCCAGATCGAGGTAGAGAAGCATGAACATCCCGGTCTCTGCATCCACACCCATCAATGCAATCAAACCCACCCAGACGGCAATGCTTGTGTTGTAGCCAAGAAGGTAAAGAAACCAAATTGCACCCACCGCTGAAAATGGAACTGCCAGGAAAATAATCATCGTCTTTGTTACCGAGAGAGTGTTGAAGTAGAGGAGCAAAAAAATAAGAAAGATAGTGATCGGCACGACCACGACGAGACGTTCCTTAACACGCTCCATGTACTCGAACTGACCGCTCCAGATCAATTGATAGCCCATGGGCAGTTGCACATTTGCACGAATGGCTTTCTTGGCATCTGCAACATAGCTACCGATATCGCGTTTCGAGGTGTCGAAATCAACATATACATAGCCGGAGAGCCTTCCGTTCTCATCACGGATCATGGAAGAACCTGTCTTAAGAGAAATTTCAGCCAGCTGCTCCAGTGGAATGTGTGTAACCCTTGATCCTCCCGCTCCTGTTGACCCTGCCGTTCCTCCCATTCCACTCATTCCGCCTCCAGCGACTGCACCCCCTGTCTGGACCGGCACAAGAACCCTTCTCAGTTTTTCTACATCATCTCGGAATTCCCTGAAATAACGGACATTGACCGGATACCGTTCCCGCCCTTCGATCGTTGTCGTGACGTTTTCGCCACCAATCGCAGACATTATAATGTTATTGGCCTGATCGATGGTTAATCCATAGCGAGCCAGTTCCTCGCGTTTGAGCGTAAAGTCAATAAAGTAACCGCCTGCCGTCCTTTCAGCAAAAACGCTCTTTGTGCCTGGTACATCTTTCAGCACCATCTCGATGTGCTCGCCGAGTTGTTGAACCTTTTCTAAATCCGCACCCATGATCTTGATCCCGATAGGTGTTCTCACGCCTGTCGAAAGCATATCCACCCGGGCTTTGATCGGCATGGTCCATGCGTTGGAGACACCCGGAAATTGCATAGCTTCATTCAGCCCTCCAGGGCCGTAAATCAACTCCTCCGGTTTCTTATGATCCGGCCAGAACCTGCGCAGAATTTTTTGCAACCATTCGGGGGCCCACGAAGAGTACCATTGGGGGATTTTCGGCCACTCCGATTCAGGTTTGAGAAGGACGACCGTTTCCATCATGGAGAATGGTGCTGGATCGGTTGCTGTTTCTGCGCGGCCTGCCTTGCCGAAGACAAGATGGACTTCGGGGAAGGTCTTCAATACCTTGTCCTGGATCTGAAGTAATTTCTGAGCCTCCGTAACCGAGAGGCCTGGTAGTGTCGTGGGCATGTAAAGGAGATCCCCTTCAAAGAGCGGCGGCATAAATTCCGAACCAAGTTTCTCGAAAATTGGAATGGTTGCGATTACCAAGAGCACCGCTGCAATCACAGTCGCCCACTTGAACCTTAACACCAACTCGCAAATAGGATGATAGATTTTCATCAAGGGCCGGCTGATCGGGTGTTTTTCTTCGTTGTGGATTTTACCGACCAGCACTGCATTAACAATACCGCATAGAAACCTGGGTCTGAACTTATAGGGATCCATACGAATGAGAAACGACAGAATGGCTGGACCAAGGGTAATGGCCAGAATCGCTGCAATGGCCATGGAAAAGTTCTTGGTGAAAGCCAGGGGCTTAAAGAGACGACCTTCCATCCCTGCCAGTGTAAAGACAGGCATAAATGAGACGGCAATGACCAGAAGGGCAAAGAAGCTTGGGCCGCCAACCTCTTTGACGGCGCCAATCACTACGTCTTTGTAATTGCCAGGTCTGCCTCCGGCGTTCCAGCGTTCCAGCTTTTTATGCGTTTGCTCAACGACAACAATGGAAGCATCTACCATTGCGCCGATGGCGATGGCAATCCCGCCGAGGCTCATGATGTTCGAGGTCAATCCCATTAAATACATCGGAATAAAGGAGAGGATGACCGCAATCGGAATGCTGATAATGGGAACCAGGGCTGATGGAATGTGCCAGAGGAAGATCATAATTACGATACTGACAATAATAAGCTCCTCAATGAGAGTCCCTTTAAGCGTTTCAATTGAACGCTCGATCAGCTCGGCGCGATCATAGGTGGTAACAATCTCGACGCCAGGAGGAAGCGATGGCTTCAATTCCTCCAGCTTTGTTCGGACTCGCTCGATTACTTTAAGCGCATTCTCACCATAGCGCATGATGACAATGCCACCAACAATTTCTCCTTCGCCATTGAGCTCGGCAATGCCGCGTCGGATGTCAGGGCCCAATGTCACCGCCCCAAGATCTTTAACCAGAATTGGAGTACCGCCGCTTCGGCTTGTGCCTACCACTATGTTTTCAACATCTGAGACCTTCTTAATGTAACCGCGGCCACGAACCATGTATTCGAGCCCTGAAAATTCAATCAATCTTCCGCCGACATCGTTATTTCCTGCCCGTACAGCAGCGATCACGCGGTCGATGGGGATGTTATAGGCCACCAGCTTATTTGGATCCACATTCACCTGATACTGCTTGACAAAACCCCCGATCGGTGCAACCTCAGCAACTCCCGGCACCGCCTGCAATGCATATCGGAGATGCCAATCCTGGAAGGACCGTAACTGGGAAAGGTCATTTCTCCCCGTTTTATCAACGAGGGCATACTGGAAGACCCATCCGATCGCTGTTTCATCACGGGCCAATTCAACGGTGACTTCCTTGGGGAGACGGGGCAGGATGTTGCTCAAATATTCCAGCGTTCGTGAGCGGGCCCAGTAGATGTCTGTGCCGTCCTCAAAGATGATATAAACATAGGAAAAACCAAAATCAGAAAAACCCCGGATGTCTCTCACCTTTGGCACGCCCAGAAGTGCTGAGATGATGGGGTAAGTAACCTGGTCTTCCATAATGTCAGGGCTGCGATCCCATCGTGAGAAAATGATGACCTGTGTATCTGAAAGATCGGGAATGGCATCAAGCGTAATATTTTTGATGGAATATAACCCCCACAGCGTTGCCATAGCAACCAAAAGAAAGACCATGAATTTATTACGGGCACAAAGTTCAATCAACTTATTGATCATTGCAAAACTCCTCCAAGATTGACGATTGAAGAATTCCCCTCACCCTTTCCCTCTCCCCATAGGGGAGAGGGTGGGGTGAGGGGGTTCCGCAATCTGCATTCCAAATTCCGAAATCCACAATTTTTATTTGCCATGGCTTCCATGCTCCATGCCGGGCATACTTGCCATTCCCCCCACGGCTTCTTTCAACTTCGATTCAGAGTCAATCAAGAAATTAGCACTCGTGACAACCTTTTCCCCAACCTTCAACCCTTTGATCACTTCATAGTAGTTATCCACCTTTGCTCCCACCTTCACCTCTCTCGGTTCAAAATATCCGGAACCTTTATCAACAATTGCTAATTGTCGAATGCCAGTGTCAATAATCGCCCCTTCAGGAACGGCCAATTTTCGTCCTAAGTGAACTTTGATCTCTACATTGGCATACATCTCCGGTTTGAGCTTGCCGTGAGGATTTGGAATTTCGAACCTTACCTTTGCTGTGCGAGTCTCCGGATTCAGAGAAGGATAGATATAGATTGCCTTTCCCGTAAAGTTCTCCCCTGGAAGATAAGACAGTTGAATCGATGCCTGCTGCCCCAATCGGATGAAAGGCAGTTCATATTCATAAATATCCGCATAGAGCCAAACGACCGAGAGGTCAGCCAGTTTAAACAGTACCATCCCCGGCATCACATTCATCCCTTTATAAGCTGCCTTTTCCAGAACGAATCCGCTGAAAGAAGAGTAGAGAGTAAGCGTCTTTTTAGGTTGGCCGCTCTCTTCTAAAGCCTTAATCTGTTCGTCACTGATGTCCCAGAGTTTGAGCCTCCGTTTTGCCGATTCTGCCAGAGAGTTTCCGCTCCCTGCCACTTCTGGAAATGGGCTCTTGATTAAATCTTTCTTCGCCCGGAGGGCAAGGAGGTATTCCTCTTGTGTGGAGACCAATTCCGGGCTGTAGATGGTAAGAAGAGGTTCCCCTTGCTGAACAAACCTACCTGTGAAATCGACATAGAGGTCCTCGATCCACCCCCCAATTTTGGGTGAGATCGTCACCAGTCTCTTCTCATCATAATCTACCCTGCCTACCGTCCTTATCACCTTCTCAAGAGGCGTCATCTCCACCGTTCCGATTTTGACGCCGATGAGCTGCTGCCGCTCTGGAGAGATTTGGACTGTCCCAGGAGTCACCTCTTGCATCTTCCCTTCCTTCTGGATCGACTCCATCGTCAGGCTCTTCATGTCCATGTCATCCGCTTTTTTCGCTTCCTGTTTTACCTCCTCTTGATGTCCTTGATGTGTGGGGGTCTCCTTTCCCTTCCCACATCCAGAGATCAACCAAGAGAGGGCGATCAATAGGATGAGCCGAGTCAATCGTTTCATTTTCCTTCCTCCTTCTGAGAGAAACGCTTTCCAACAGCCGCTCCTAAACTGGCCACATTCTTTTCATACTCTGTCAATGCTTGATGATACTCCAATTCATATTTATACAGCGTCATTTGACTATCCAGCAGGGTCATAAAATCAGCCTTATTCACCCGATAGGCACTCATGGCGGAACTGATTTGCAGGCTCGCCTGGGGGACGATCCCTGTTTTATAGAGCTCCAGTTGCCTCTCTCCTCGCTGGATCATTGAGCCCATATCTATAATCATGAAAAGGATCTCATTCTTCATTGCCTGGTATTGAGCCTCAATTGCCTGGATATCCGCTTTTGCCTCTGCCAATTTCCGATCCTGTTTGGACTTGTAGAAGATGGGGATATTCATCTCCACCATTCCCGTGAGCATATCCCGACGTTTCATCTCTGGCCCATTATTTCTCTGGCCATAGGCGAAACGGACATCGAAATCAGGGTAATACTCCTTCTTGGCAAGGGCGTAGGCCTTTTCTTTTGCTTCGATCATTTTCTTCATCCCCTTCAGAGTAGGGTTCGTATCTAAGGCCATTTTCTGAAGTTCTTCAATGGTGAAAGGAAATTTTTTAAAAACCACTTCTTCTGGCTCACCCATTGGGGTCTCCAAGGGCCGATTAAGGAGGGCATTCAGTTTAGCCTCCAGGGCTTTTCTCTTCTGCTCCAGCATAATCAATTCATCCACCATTTTGAAAACCTCCACATGGGCCTTTAACACATCCTGCTGTATCCCCATTCCAACGGCATACTGCGTCTCAGCGATCTTGGCAAAATCCTCCAGAATCTTTTTATTCCTTTGTGTGACTTCAAGGGTTCGGTAGACATGGGAGAGTTCGTAATAGGCTGTCTTCACCTCTTTTATTATTCGGTTAGCCTTCTCTTGAATCTCAGTGAAAACGGCCTCTGCCTCTTTCTCCGCCATCTCCCTCATTAACGGTCTCTTTCCGAAAAAAGGAAACCTTTGAGAGATGGAGATCTCCTTCATCGTCATATCCTCATCCTTAAAACTGAAATTGGTAGGGAGGCTGACGATCCCAAAACCGAACATCGGATCTTCCAAAGCATATGCCTGTGGCACTTTCTCCTTATAGACCTCCCATTTCTTCTTTGCCGCTAAAATTTCAGGATTGTTCTGGATTGCCTCCTCAACCAACTGATCTAAGTTCAGCACCCGTTTCTCTGATTGAACGGGTGAAGAGAAAGGAATCAAAAAAAGAAGAGAGAAAAAAAACATTTTAGCCTTAAGAAATAATCTCAGCCCCATTTCATCACCTCATATTGAAATTTGGAATTGGATTAATTCAACGATATAAAAATTGTTTTCTATAATATTAGACCCAATATGTAAAAAAATAAACAAAAAGCTCTTGGCCATAAGGCTAAACCTTTAGGGGTGAAGGTCTTAGCAAATTGGGCCTAATTCTCATTAGACCCCCAGCCAAGAGCTTATCTTATGTCAATCTGCCTTTTAAATGTACTTAAATTTTTTGCGGCTGGAAGCCATTACCATTTAGAGCTTAATAAAAGTCAATGTAGAAATAAATAAGGTAAATACTGTATTTTACAGTGATAAATGATGTATTTTAGAACTGATATTTAGAGGGATGGAAGGAGAAAGGCTCTCGGTTGAACCGCTAATCCTTTCGGGGGGTGAAGGTCTTAGCTATCAATGCTCAACCGAGAGCCTTCCCTTTATTTATATGACTGATAGACCGTACTAAAATAACGGTCCCCTCCATCTGGAAAAATCGTCACAATCAGTCCAAAATCAATCGACTCAGCCAATTTTAGTGATGCCCAAAAGGCTGCTCCAGAAGAAGGGCCCACTAAATACCCCTCCTCCTTTGCCAGTCGTGTTGCCATCTCATAGGCATCCTCTGTTTTGACAAAGAATGTACCATCTAATAGGGATTCATCATAGATTCCAGGTCGAATGGAAGTTTCAATATGTTTTAGACCTTCTATCCCGTGGAAGCCATTGTCAGGTTGAACCCCAAAGATCTTTATATGAGGGTTATATTCTTTCAATCTTCTTCCTATCCCCATCAATGTACCACCGGTCCCAACTCCTGCAACAAAATGGGTGGCCTTTCCCCTACTCTGGTAGATGATCTCAGCCCCTGTCGTATCGTAATGGACTCTCCAGTTTGAAGGGTTGTTATATTGATCGCCTTTGAAATATCGATCAGGATTTACTTCATAAATCCTCTTTGCCCCAAGAAGGGCCCCGTCCGAACCCAGCAGAGGGTCAGTAAAAATTAAATTCACGCCATAGGCATTGAGCGTTCTTTTTCTCTCCTCACTCACATTGGCAGGAACGACCAATTTAACTTTATATCCCTTGATCGCACCAACCATCGCATAGGCGATCCCCGTATTGCCCGATGTGGAGTCGAGGATGACCTTTCCCGGTGTCAATTGACCCGATCTCTCCCCATCCTCAATAATTCTAAGACCTGCTCGATCCTTTACAGACCCGCCTGGATTGAGCCATTCTGCTTTTGCAAAGATCTGAACCCTTTTAAGATGTCTTGTCATCTGACGAATCTCTATTAAAGGTGTATTTCCAACAAAGGTGAGCAGAGAGTTAGGGCTCGCTCTCCTCAAACTTTTTCGATCCTCTAAGACATCTCTAATTCGAAGAACTTCCATAGATACTTTTGATTATTACTTGTCACCATGAATTTATTTCAGGGTCATATTCTATATCTAATTTATTAGATGCTGAAACAAGCCTGCCCCGAAGAGATTCTGAACCAGGCATGTCCTGGAGAGATGCTGAACCAAGTTCATGACTCATACAGATTACGGAATAACCTCAATCTCCTCGAGACAGATCGCCTCTTTCCCAATCCGAAAGGCCTTCGCCACTGGGTTCTGTTCTTCCTTTAAGGAGATGATGATCGATGCCACTTCAGGATAAAAGGCCAATTTCACATCGGTCTCAGATGGAAAGGGAATGGTATGGGGATGGGAGTGGTAGATGGCAATCATCTCCATGGATTCTTTTTCAATTTTTTCAAAGACCCTCATCTGCTCTTGAGGAGGCATTGAGTATCGAATTGGACTTTTTTCTGCATTTTGAAGTTCGAATGCCTTCTCAACGGTGTCGCCCCTTCCGCCTAAAATCCCACAGCACTCTATGGGCGACTCCTTCTTTGCATGTTTAACCATCTCCTGATAGATGGATTTTGGAATTCTGATCATTTCTTACACATTTAGTTGATGAGATATCTTACTTCTTACCGGGCTCACCTGCCGGTTGGCCTGTTTCAATAGCTTCCTGGCTTCTGCTCCATTCAATCCAGGAGCCGTCATAGTTGTGAAGTTTCTCCAATGGATAGCCAACTAGATAAAGGCTCACTAAACTGTGAGCCGAACGCACCCCGGAGTGTCAGTACATAAAGATATCTTTTGAAGGGGTGACTCCTTTAGCTGTATAGATTCTCTTAATCTCCTCAGCCAATTTCCAGAAGTTCTTAAAAGGACCTTTGTCCACAAGGGTCTCTGTCCATTCAATCCATACGACTCCAGGGATGCGGCCGGGTTTATCAGCACCCTCTTTTAACTCTTCGCCTAAGAATTCTTTCCGGGACCGAACATCCAGGACAACCTTATTGCGATCCAGCAAAGCTGACCTGACTTCCGGTAGGGCACAGAGAAGGAATTTTCTAAACCCCCCCTCCTTTGAAAATCGGAATATGGTTTTTTCTGTTTTAGGTGAGAGCATTTCTGTAGGATAACCCCTGGCCTTCCATCCATCCAAGCCACCGTCCAAAATCCTCAACTGGTGAAGAGGAAATCCATAGTAAGTCAGAATCCACCACAGGCGTCCGTTATCCGGTCCATCCGAGTTGATGATGATGGTATCCTTTTCGCTGATGCCCAGGTTTCCCAGGAGAGTTTCTATCTGTTCCTTAGGCGCTATCATCCCAGGGATAGGGTGATTCTTATCAACAATATCTGGCCGCCAAACATGCACGGCCCCAGGGATGTGACCGGCAAGATATTTCAATTTCTCCCGGATATCGATGATCCGGATACTGAAATCCTTCTTATCTATGAGGATTTTCAATTCTTCCGGTTGAATGAGAACTTCGGGACGGGCGTATCCACCATTGGGTATCGCATGGGCTGTCGGGCCAAGGAACATAA
>Ga0315280_10012558_pt1 | contig 10216 bp, 6 predicted proteins | sample YL17G06_40_MG_FD_203697 | JGI IMG/M metagenome (GOLD analysis project Ga0315280, IMG submission 203697) | Sediment microbial communities from Yellowstone Lake, YNP, Wyoming, USA - YL17G06_40 | ecosystem: Environmental > Aquatic > Freshwater > Lake > Sediment | place: USA: Wyoming | collected...
CCCAGACGGAGCTTCTTCATCCACTCCGCGGCCTGCGCCAGGGGGCCCGCGATGTTCCATTTCACGACGAGCAGGGTCACGAGGGAGATCAGGATCACCTGAATCAAGACGCGGAAAAAGGTGTGACGCCATATCCGGGAGAGGTGGCTTTGAATGTAAGCCGCGTCATGAACAATGACCAAGGCGCCGGCGACTTTATCTTCGGGGCGCAGCGGCAGGGCATGCAGATGCAGTTTCCTTCCGTTGAGAACCTCGAATCCGCCGATGTCGATGCCCTTACCCATGGCTTCGTTCACAACCTTGGGAGCGGCCGGCAATGCGGACGCGAGGCTTGCGGTGACGGCCAGCGGCGTTCCCTTCAGGTCGTACACCGCTACCCCGGCCAGCCTTTCGCGGTTGCCGAACTTTTCCACCAGACGCTGAAGCTTCTTGGAAGGGCCCTTTTCGAGGAGAGGCTCAACGGATTCCTGGAGGCTTTGCGCCAAAAGAAGCGAGCGGCGCGCCAGTTCTTCCTGTTGCCGGAGTTTTTCTTGGCGCACTTGGAAGAATGCCGAAAAAGCGGCCACTGAAGCCACGACAACGAGCAAGGAAATGATCAGTCTAAGCGTTATGCGCATAGGTCAAACCTCTTTTTTCCTTAAGCGTGTGGCTCATCGGTCTCGCAAGACCCTCTTAAGAAGCGGCGGCGCGAGGAATGTGGTGGCGACCACCATGCCCACGACTGCGGTATACAGCGGTGCGGCGATGACCCCTGCTGCCAATCCAATTTGTGCAAAAATAAGACCCACTTCGCCGCGCGGGATCATGCCTACGCCGATGCCCAATCGGTTCAAGCCGCGTCCCCATACGGCCCAGCCGCTGACCACTTTTCCGAGGATGGCTAGGAGGATAAGCGCGGCCGCCAGGCTCAGCATTGCCCGGTTTTCCGGAATGAGAGGATTATAAACTCCCAGTTGGACCTTGGCCCCCACCATGACGAAGAAAATGGGCACGAAGATATCCGAGATGGGTTTGAGAGTCGTGTCGATGTCTTCCCGCTTGTCCGTTCGCGCCAAGATGATGCCGGCCGTAAAGGCCCCTACGATCATCGCGGTTCCCAGTGCATGGGCTAGGAGGGCCATGGCAAAGGCGAAGCAGACTGCTGTAACTATGAGTATCCCCCGGACCCGCATACGATGCACGATTTTGACCATGTAACTCGATATGTGGGGCCCTATCCAAAGGGTGGCGGCAAGAAAAAGTACCGCCATAAAGGTGGTACGTATGACGCTGACCCAAGACAGAGTGCCGGAGGATGCTATCCCTTGGACCGCCGACAGGATGATTATGCCCAGTATGTCGTCAATGACGGCGGCCCCCAGTACGATTTGGGCCTCGGGCGCGTTGAGCTTGCCCATGTCCGAAAGGACCCGCGCCGTGATGCCGACGCTTGTGGCGGTCAGCGCGGCTCCGATGAATACTGCCTGCATCCGGCTGTATCCTAGGACTGCCATCAGGCCGTAACCCAGCAGGAACGGCACCGCGACTCCTACGCAGGCTACTGCCAATGAAACGGGACCGACCTTCAACAGCTGAGAGAGGTCGCTGTTGAGCCCGGTCTCAAAGAGCAAAAGGATGACGCCGATCTGGGCCATGATTGCCAAGGCGGGGTCCTCCGGGCGGAAGAAGGAGAACAAACCAAAACCCAGAACCACCCCGCCCAGCAGCTCTCCAAGGACGGCAGGTTGGCCCCATCTCTCGGCCAACTCCCCGAATATTTTGGCGCTTAGAAGGATGACTAGCAGATTCGCCAGGAAACTAACGACGCTCGCTTCGTGCATGTGAAGATTGGGCTATGCTAAAACTTGATTCCCAAGACATGTCGGAGAATCAACAATCTGGTCAATAAAAAAGCCGCCCTGGGAGTTCCAGAGAGGCAAATTCAAAGGCCGCCTTTGGTTCCCCAGATGGCGGCCCGACCATCCGAATCCTCCAGAGACACCATCCGTCTCCGGACCCTTGATCTTATCAGCACAAGTGCGGCAGACTCAACCGCAGTTGTTAGCTTGCGATTCAATTGTACTAAAAATCAACAGGGTTGGGCGCTTGATTTCCTTGACGGACCTCGGGCAACTGTGGCAACCTATAAAGACTTTGGAGGTGATATGAAAAAGTGCATCCTCGCGTTCTCTGCCATGACGTTCGCGGCCGGCTGCGCCCAAAAGCCGGTCGAGCCGAACGTCGCGCCTGCGGCGCAGCCGGCCGTGTCCGCGCCGGCGCCCGTGCCCCAACCCGCCGCGGCCAATCCCGCGCTCTTGGCCCCGGAGCAGGCCGCGGCGCAGGCTCCGCCCGTTTTCAAGGCGCGGTTTAAGACCGCCAAAGGCGATTTCGTCGTGGAGGTCCACCGCGACTGGTCGCCCCGCGGGGCGGACCGGTTCTACAACCTGGTCAAGATCGGCTATTTCGACGACGCGGCCTTTTTCCGCGCGGTCGAGGGCTTCATGGTCCAGTTCGGTCTGCACGCCTCGCCCGAGGCCAACGCCCGGTGGCGTGAGGCCCGGATACCGGACGACCCCCCGGCGGGCCAGTCGAACAGGCGCGGCTTCATCACCTTCGCCACGGCCGGGCCCAACACCCGCACCACCCAGGTCTTCATCAACTACGGGGATAACGCGGCTTTAGACGGCATGGGCTTCACGCCCTTCGGCAAAGTGGTCGAAGGCCTGGAGACCCTGGACCAGTTCTACAAGGGCTACGGCGATGCGCCTCCGCATGGGATGGGGCCCGACCAGGGCCGCATCCACATGGAGGGCAACGCCTATCTCAAGCGGGACTTTCCCCGGCTCGACTATGTGAAGACCGCCCGCCTCGTCCCGTAGCCGGCGCTGCGGTCAGGGCTGCGAACTCGATTCCCGGCGCTGTACCTCTCCGGTCATGGGCACGAAGCGCACGTCCATGCGCCGCTCCTCGCGCAGGCCCTCCCGCGTCTTGCGCACTAGGATGAGCGCCTGGCCGCCGATGAGGCCCGGCTCAGGACCTACGGGAATGACCATGCGCCCGCCCTCCCGGAGCTGTTCCACGAGGGGCTGGGGGATGCGCTCGGGCGCGCAGGTGACGATGACGGCGTCGAAGGGCGCGGCTTCGGGCCAGCCGCGGTAGCCGTCGCCGACCCGGACCCGGACGTTGCGGTAGCCGAGTCGGCGCAGGGCGGCCTCGGCCCGGCGCGCCAGGGGCTCCACGATCTCGATGGTGTAGACCTCCCGGACGAGCTCGGCCAATATCGCGGCCTGGTAGCCCGAGCCGGTTCCGATCTCGAGGACCTTGTCCGAGGGCTTGAGCTCGAGAGCCTCGGTCATGAAGCCCACTATGAAGGGCTGGGAGATGGTCTGTCCCCAGCCTATGTCTACGGGCATGTCCGCGTAGGCCAGGCGGCGCGCAGCCGCGGGGACGAATTCGTGGCGCGGGACCTTGCGCATGGCCGCCAGGACCCTGGGATCGCGCACCCCTTGCTCCGGCGAGTAATCAGCCGCCAGCGCCACCATGCGTTCGCGCTCCCGGCCGGAATCGTCGCCCGGAGGGTCCAGGGCGCGGCGCGCGCAGGCCGCCAGGACCAAGCCGGCGGCCGCCACGACCGCGGCGGGCCAGACATAGCTCATGAGAGGGTTATTCTACCATGCAGGGGAGGGCCCGGTTACTTGGTCCAGACCGCGTAGTTCTTGCCGGATGCGGCCGGGGTCCAGCCCGGTCCCGGGCTCCAGTCCAGCCAGCCGATCTTGACCGCCACCTTGCCGTCTATCACGGCCGCGTAGCGGCCCTGGTCCGCGGCGAGTATGGCGACCTGGCTCTCCGAGTTGATGCCGGCCGACTTGCGCAGGCGGACGAGGGCCTGGATCTCGTCGCGGAGTCCCCAGTCGAAGAAGTGCGGCCAGTACACGCAGGGCACGCCCGGATGGGTGAGGATGTAGGCGTAGCCCTCCATGACCTTGTCGCCCGGGAAGGGCCAATTGTTCTGCCCCGTCCCCCGCGTGTGCGCGCTCCCGCTTTGAGGTCGAGATTCAGTTTGCAGGATGAGCCAAGTGTTCTGCCCCGTCCCCTTCGTGTGAGCGCTCCCGCCTTGACTTCGAACTTCGATTTGCGGGAAGGGCCAATTGTTCTGCCCCATCCCGTTCGTGTAAGCGCCCCCGCCTTGACTTCGAACTTCGATTTGCGGGAAGGGCCAATTGTTCTGCCCCGGCCTCCCCATGGAGGGTCCGGTGTCGTGGTTGTCCAGGAAGGTGACGGCCTTGGCCGGCCGCCGGCCGATGAGGCCCGGGGGCTTGCCTTGGGAGTCGCGCAGGCGCCAGTATTCGCCCGAGCCGACCGCCTGCTGGAGCACGCCCTTGGTGGTGAAGTCGAAGGCCGAGACCCGGCCGTTCACGGAGTCCAGATAGTCGCAGAGCTGCTTGCGGTGCGCGTCGTAGTTGTTCACGTCCAAGTTGTCCCAAACCTCGACCACGGCGAAGGCCGGGGAGGTGGCGTCGTTGTACATCGCCAGGTACTGGGGGCCGTAGCCGCGCGCGAAGTCGTAGCGCCAGCCGTCGTAGCCTATCTCGCGCTTGAGCCAGTTCATCCAGTCCTTGATGTCCTTTTGGACGAAGGGCTGGGTGTGGTCGATGTCCCGGCCCGCGCCGTAACCCAGGCCTGTGTCGGGGTGTCCCCGGGCGCCGGGCCATTCATCGCCGCTGCAGACCGCTTCCGGGCCCCATGCCGGGTCCGTGAAATCAGCCCAGTCGGCCGTTCCCACGCGGTGGTTGAGGACGAGGTCGGCCAGAGCCCCGACGCCCCCGGAGTGCAGGGCCGCGATGGCTTGCTTAAGCTGGGCCTTGGCGCCGTACTTGGAGTCCTGCGCATACCAGCGGTTGGGCAGGTAGCCCTCGTCGCTGGCCGAGGCCGAGGAAGGGGGAAGCCAGACGAAATCGAAGCCCGCGGCCGCGATGTCCGGGGCCTTGGCCGCGATGACGTCCCACCAGGGGGAGGCCTGATGCGACAACCAGTGGAAGCCCTGCAGCAGGACCGCGCTTTTGGCTCCGGGCGCCTGGGATGGGGCGGCTGCAGGATCTTTAGCCGAAGAGGTCCGGATTTCCGGGGCCTCGGGAGCCGCGACCCCGAGACTGGCGGCCTGCTCCCGCAGCTGCGGCCAGGCCTTTGCGCCGTCGGAATCCAGGCGCGGGGCGCCGGCCCAAACCGAGAGGGCCAGCGCCAGGGAAAGTGTCGCAGCGAGCATGCTACCAGGAATATAGGTCTTTTAGGAAAAGATTGCTAGGGCCCAAAGACCTAGAATAGGGCGGGACCAATCCGGGACCCCTGCAATTGCGCGGGGTAAGGAAACGCCCCCAGCCTTATGGCTGGGGGCGTTCTCGTCGGCGGCTAGGGCCGTCTATTTGCCGAGGCCCTTGACCCACTGCGCGAACTGGGGCCAAGCGCCGTCCTTGGCCCAAGCCAGTTCATTGTAGCTGTTGTTGTAGCTGTAGTCCGGCAGGTAGATGGCCAGGCCCTTGGCGTTGGCGTATTCGTCTCCGGTGGCCGCGTTGCCCGCTATGACCTCGTTGGCCAGGAAGTTCTCCAGTTCCCCGCCCTTGCTCTTGACCGCCGCATCCTGCGCGGCCGCGTTTACGAGCTGGACGAAGTGGAGCAGGTCCTTGTTGTCGCTGTAGTAGAAATGCTGGGCTTGGTCGCGGGCGGCTTTTACCACGGCGGCTTCGTTCGCCGCCATGACCGCCTTGGTCCAGTCGCCCAGCAGGGAGAGCAGCTTGGGCAGGGCCGCGGCCCGGACGGCGGACTGCGTTGCGCCCTGGCCTATGCCGGCGTAGTGGTCGGTGTAGGCCTGGGCCGTGAGCTTGGCCAGGTCCAGCGCGGTCATGGCGGGCTTGGCCGCGAGCGGGCCGAGCAGCGTGTTGTAGGTGTAGCCGTCGGCCGGCTCGGTTTCCTCGGACTGGACGATGTAATCCGCGTAGTCCTTGATCTGATAGCCGATCTCGGCCATCTGCATCAGGCAGGCGTCGGAGGCGTAGATGTCGATCTTGCCGACGGCGGCCAGGGCTTGGCCCAGGTCCGGGGTGCTCATGTGGTGGCCGGTCTCGTCGTCATAAGAGATGCCGCTGATCCAGATGTCGTTGATGCGCCGCTGGTTCCAGCCGCTGCCGTGGTTCCAGACGATAAGCATGTAGTGCTGGGCCGGGGCCTGCTTCTGGGCCCACTTGACGAAGTCCACCAGGTGGTTCCAGTCGCCCATGTCCGCCTTGGGGATATCCTGGAGCACGGGGCTGGAGACGTGGTTGGGGTTGTTGTCCTTCTGGATGATGTAGCGGCGCTGTCCCTTCCAGTCCCCGTCCGAGCTGTCGTAGCCGTTGATGCGCCCCAGCTCGACTGCGATCTTGACCTTGTCCGAGGAGCCGACCATCTCCATCTCGTTGAGGTCGAGCAGGCCGAACCTCTCCAGGTTGTTCTTGGCGTTGACATAGACCATGACGGTCCAGTTCGCGACGCCGGCCTTCTCGCTCGCGGTTTCCCGGGCGATCTGGGCCGTGATCGACTCGATGACGCCCTTGACGTCAACCCCCTGGTCGAAGTCGATTTTCGCGGCGGCGACGGTCTGGGCGCCCAGCAGGGACGCGCAGGCGACGAATCCGACCAGCCATTTCTTGAGCATTCTTGCCTCCGATTTCGCTGCCATTCGCACTCGGCGTTCTGCGCTGCTGCGGCACGGAAAGAGCGCGGCTGGCTTGTTTGTTTGTCCTACGCCCATTATACCACAAAATAGTTCTCAGCGAGCCTTGCCCTCAGGCAGGGCCTTTGGTCCATAGGGAAAAACCCAAAAATTCCGTCGGAGAATGGCCCGAAGTTTGGGCTATTTTTTCCCCGCGGCCCAGGAAAAAAAGCTTGACAGATTGCGGACATGTTGTCATCGCATTCGGGTGTCGCCGGAGGGCCCGCCTTCTCGGGCTTATCTGCGGCCGAACCACTTCTTCAGCCAGCCCCACAGGCCGCCCCGGTGCAGCGGGCATTCTGCGCCGGGCTGCGTGCCGTAGACGAAGACCTCGAGGCGGCGCTGCGGGCAGCCGGACTTGGCCAGGAGTCCGGAGACGGGGTCTATGATCGCGGTCACCAGGCCTTGCGGCCGGGGGAACGGCACCGCCGGCCCCTCGCAGACTGCCTTCATGAACGCGGCCCATACCGGCAAGGCGTCCTTGGCGCCGGTGAGCTTGAGGGCCCGGTTGCGGTCGTCTCCCACCCACACCCCGGCCAAAAGCCGGGGCGTGAAGCCCACGAACCAGGCGTCGCGGCCCTCGTCGGTAGTGCCGGTCTTGCCCGCGCAGGGCCGGTCGAAGCCGCGGCGGGGGAGGTCCTTGGCCGTCCCCTCCTTCACCACGCTTTCCAAGAGCGACGTGACCAGGTACGCCCGGGCCGGTTCGAGCACGCTGCGGCGCTCGCCGCGGGAAAACTCCACCACGTTGCCCTCCGCGTCGTAGACCGAAGCTATCATCTGCGGCTCCACCCGGAAGCCCCCGTTGGCGAAGGCCGCGTAGGCCGCGGTGAGCTCGAGCAGGCTCACCTCCGAGGTCCCCAGGGCCAGGGCCAGGCTTTCATCCAAAGGGCTCGCGATTCCCAAGCGCCGGGCGAACTGCGCCACCGCGGCCGGCCCGACCTGATTGGCCAGGTCCAGGGCGGCGGCGTTGAGGGAATGGGCGAAGGCCGCGCGCAGGGTCGTGGTGCCCTGGAAGACGCCGTCGTAGTTGCGCGGCCGCCAGGAGCCCGCGGCGCCGGCATAGGTCTTGGGCCGGTCTTCCAGTATGCTGGCCGGCGTGTAGCCTTTCTCGAGCGCGGCGCCGTAGAGGAAGGGCTTGAAAGCCGAGCCGGGTTGGCGGCGGGCCTGGGTAGCGCGGTTGAACTGGCTCGCGGCGAAGTCCCGGCCGCCCGCCAGGGCCAGTATCCGGCCGTCCGCGGGCGAGAGCGCCACGAGCGCGGCCTGGGAGCGCAGGCGGCGCACCGTTCCCTGCGCCGCGGCCTGGGCGAGAGAATCCATGGTGGTGTGCACGCTCAGGCCGTTGCGGAAGAGCGCCTCCTCCCCGTAGCGCGGCAGGACCTGCCGCACCGCCTCGGCCACGAAATAATCGCTGCCCCGGCGGTCGCGCGCCGGCCGGGCGACCGCGACCACGGGTTCGGCCAGCGCGCCGCGCAGCTCTGCGGCCGTGATGAAGCCTTCCTCGCGCATGCGGCGCAGCACGAAGTCGCGCCGCTCCCTGGCCGCAGCCGGGTCGCGGCGCGGGTTGTAGCGGTAGGGGGAGCGAATGAGGCCCGCGAGCAGGGCGCATTCGCCGAGCGTGAGCCGGCCGAGGCCCTTCCCGAAGTAGAAGCCGGCCGCGGCCTTGACCCCGGCCACGGCCACGGGTCCGTCCTGGCCCATGTAGATATGGTTGAGGTATATGGCGAGGATGCGCCCCTTGTTGAGACGCGCCTCGATATATAGGGAGAAAGCGGCCTCGAGGAGCTTGCGGCGCAGGGTCTTTCGGGGGCTCAGGAAGAGGTTCTTGGCCAACTGCTGGGTGATGGTGCTGCCGCCCTGGAGCTCCGCGCCAGCCGTGAGATCGTGCCAGGCCGAGCGCAGCACGGCCCGGGGGTCGATGCCCCAATGGGCGTAGAACCTCTTGTCCTCGGCCGCGACCACGGCCTGGACGAGGGTCCGGGGGATATCCCCGGCCAAGGCCGGCTCGCGGCGGACCTTCTTGGCGCCGGATAGCTCGGCCACGAGTTCGGGCTCGAGCCATATCAGCGGCACTCCGGCGCCGGAGGCGTCGCTGACCTTTGCCCCGCCGTCCGCGCCGAAGGTCACCGCGAAAAGCCCCGGGTCCTGCGCCGGCAGGGGGGCCGAGAAGCCCCGGAGGTGGACCCGCAGGACCGGCGCCTGCCAGGAATACTCTCCCGGCGCCGCGGGGACGGAGACCCGGCGGTAGCCAAGGCGGCGGAGGCGCTCGCAGAGGCGGCGCGGGTCGCGCGGGGCGTCCGCCCCCACCGCTACCGGGGCGGCGAATATCCGGGTCGAGAAGCTCTCCCCGAGGCCGCCCAACACCAGCTGGGAGAGCTTGCGCTCCGCGCGATAGACCAGGAGCCCCGCACCCGCGGCCAGGGCGAGAAGGGCTAGGAACGAGAGCCGCAACCGCCGCATGGCTTTGCCGCGTGGGCGACCCATGGCGCCGGGCGGCCTACAATTTAACGCCCAGGGTGAGGTGTTGGGTGTTGGCTATGTCGTTTCTCATGACGCCGAGGCCGTAGTCCAGCTGCCAGCGGCCCTGCCTTAAGCCCACGCCGAAGGTGAGATAGTTGAGTTCGCGCGAGAACATGTAGCCGAAACGCAGCGCGCCGTAGCCCTGCTCGCCCAGGCCCATGCCCATCTCCAGGCCCGCGGCGGGCAGGAAATCCTTCTCGTCGCGCACCTTGACCGCGTCGGCCGTCACCAGGAAGCGGGAGAAGCCGTAGCCGCCCTCCTGGAACCAGCCGAGATTGGCAAGGCTGAAGTCATAGGCCGCGCCGAAGCGCGCCGTGAGCGGCAGGGGATCTCCCTCGCTTTCGAACTTCACGTCCGGGCCCAGGTTCTGCAGGGCGGCGCCCAGGTTGAGGCCTTTGATGGGGCTGTGCCAGAGGGCCCCCAAGTCGGCCGCGTAGCCCGAGGCCCGGGCCTCCTCGGCGAGCTCCAGGCGGAAGAATTTGGCCGTGCCGCCTACGCAGAATCCCCAGCCCAGCGGCAGGCCCAGGCCCACCAGGCCGACCATGTCCTGCTGGGCAGTGCGCGTCCGCTGCGTGCCGTCGGAGAGGTTGATGGCGATGTCGCCCGCGTTGTAGTAGGCGAAGCCCCCGGTGACGGTCGCGAGGTGGAAGGGGTGCGCGTAGCCGAGGACCCCGAAGTTGTCGTTGGCGATGCCGTGGACGTAGCTCGACTCCAACTCCGGCCGGGTTATGCGGGTAGCTCCTGCAGGGTTGTAGCCCATGGAGTCCACGCCTCCGTCCACAGCCACGAAGGCCTCGCCCAGGCCCACGGGCCGGGCCCAGAAAGGACGCTGGAGGGTCGTGGCCCCGGTGCGTCCCGCCTCCGCCTGGAGGCGGGGGGCGGCGGTCAGGACCACTGCCAAGGCGAATAGGGCCGGCCGCAGGTCACGGCTTCGTCCCCCAACGGTCACTTGATCACCACGATTTTTTCCTTGGA
>Ga0315280_10012559_pt1 | contig 10216 bp, 8 predicted proteins | sample YL17G06_40_MG_FD_203697 | JGI IMG/M metagenome (GOLD analysis project Ga0315280, IMG submission 203697) | Sediment microbial communities from Yellowstone Lake, YNP, Wyoming, USA - YL17G06_40 | ecosystem: Environmental > Aquatic > Freshwater > Lake > Sediment | place: USA: Wyoming | collected...
TGGCCACACCGCGGCGCAGGGCTATGCCTTTCGCAGCCCGTTTTCCTGCGGCTGCGCGGCTCCCCAACGGGTTGCCGCGGGAACTTCTCGATCGGTCGGCAACGAGTGTCCAGCCCATTGCCTGAATGTTTAGACGGCGGAAGGCCCAAAGCGGTTCGCTGCCGCCGGGCGGGATTTTCGGCAGTCGTGTGGCCAGAACAGGTGCTGGGTGCTACGTGCTGGGTGCTGCGTGCTGTGCTGGGTGCTGGGTGTTGTGCCGGGTGCTATGTGCTGTGCCGGGTGCCAGGTGCCTCGTCTCGTGTTGCCTCCGGCCACGAAGCGCAGAGCACAACACCAAGCACTTAGCACCAGGCACCAGGCACCCGTGGGAGTCGTGGATCGGTAAGCGCTCTCCGACGCCAGTCGTAGGAACGGACAAGGAGGCCGCAATGCGCCGTCCCGGAATCGCGTGCCTGTTTGCCCTCGCTGCCCTGCTTGCCACCCTCGGCGCGGCCTCACTGCCCCGCCAGCAGTCCTCCCTCGATGCCCGCGTGCGCAAATTCCTGGACGACCACCGCTACGGGTGGCGCGACATGAATGTCCCCGAACCGGACGGTCGCGCGCTGTACGACCTGGTGATGAAGAACGGTTACAAGCGCGCGCTGGAGATCGGCACGTCGACGGGTCACTCGGGCATCTGGATCGCCTGGGCGTTGAGCAAGACCGGCGGCCGCCTGATCACGATCGACATCGACGAGGACCGGTACCGCGAAGCGAAGCGCAACTTCGAGGCGGCCGGCGTTGCGCCCTACATCGACGCCCGGCTGGCCGACGCGCACGACCTGGTGCCGCGCCTCGACGGTCCGTTCGATTTCGTCTTCGTGGACGCCGACAAGGAGTGGTACACGAACTACGCGAAAGCGGTGATCCCGAAGCTGATCGTGGGCGGTTCGCTGACCGCGCACAACGTCTCGCCGCGTGGCAGCCGCCGCCAGATGACCGGCGACTACTACGCCTACGTCACCGGCCTGCCCTTCCTGGAAACGAACTTTTCGGCCGGCGTTTGCGTCAGCCGGAAAATACGCGCACAGTAGACAAGTGCTGGGTGCTGCGTGCTATGTGCGGTGCTCGGTGCCAGGTGCTAAATACCGCACGCGGTGCTACTCAGCACAGCACGAATCACCAAGCACCCCACCAAGCACTCAGCACCGCACCAAGCACTCAGCACGAAGCACCAAGCACCCGTGCGCCCGTTCACATCGGCTCGTCCGCGCTCGGCCCGTAGATCTGCGGCACGGTCGAACCCATCGGCCGCAGGTAGGTGGTGATCTGCCCGCGGTGATGGATCATGTCGAGCAGGAATCCCCACGCGCTTTCGTAGCCGGGCGCGCTCATCACTTCCTGGCCTTGGTACACGAACGGCACGTTCTGTTCCCAGCGCGCGCCGTCGAGCGCCTGCAGCCGGCGCGTGACATCGTCGTGGTGCCGATCGTAGGTGTCGAGCACCTCTTTCATCGTCGGCGGCGCCGCGACGTCGGCCCACTCGAAGACGCCCTTGTCGAGCCCCTCGCCGAGCGCGATTTCCTCGCGCACGATCAGCCACGCGATCTCGCGCGCCGTGCGCGACTTCGGGTCGGGGCGATAGCCGGACCCCTCGGGGATTCGCGACAGCACCTTCCTGGTAACCGGAGCTTCCTTCTCCCAGAACTTCATGAAAAGTGCCTTCTGGTCCATATCGACCTCCGAATGGGGTCAGTATGAAGCAGGTGGCGACGAGAGTCGACAGGTGGTCGACTCTCGATCCATTTCGTCCTGAAAATCAGTGTGCAAGACGTTCCACATCCCGCTTGACCGCGTGCCGGCCGATCGGCAATATCGGTTCTGCGAGTTCATACCCAGCCGACACTCACGCACACCTCGGTTCGGACCCCAGTCGTGCCTCCGTCTCGTCGACGAACGGTCCCCGGCGCAGCAGCGGGCGCAGACGCGAAAAGGGAGCTTTGCCGTGCGGTCTGAGGATTTCGACGCGCTGAGCCCGGTTCACGCCGAAGACGACGCCCCGTCGCCTGCCGAAGGGCCTGAGGAGGGCATCGGCCTGTGCCTGTCGGGTGGCGGTTACAGGGCGATGCTGTTTCACCTCGGCGCTCTGTGGCGGTTGAACGAGCTCGGGTACCTTCCCAGGCTCGCGCGCATTTCGAGCGTGTCCGGAGGCTCGATCATCGCCGGACTGCTGGGCCTCAAGTGGGCGCGCCTGGGTTTCGGCGGCGCCGGCGCAGGGGGGTGCTTTCAGCGGGAAATCGTTGAACCGATTCGCGGGCTCGCGAACCACACGCTGGACGCCAAAGAGATCCTCGAGGGGTTGGTGCTTCCGGGCTCCATCGCCGATCACATCGCGGGCGCGTACCGCGATCATCTGTTCGGAAACGCCACGCTGCAGGACCTGCCTCCCGAACCGCGCTTCGTCATCAACGCCACCAACGTCCAGTCGGGCGCGCTGTGGAGATTCATGCGGCCCTACATGCGCGACTACCGGGTCGGCGAGGTGAAACAGCCCGCCGTGTCGCTGGCCGTCGCCGTCGCCGCATCGTCTGCATTTCCGCCGTTCCTGTCGCCGCTGACGTTGCACCTCGATCCGGCCAACTTCAGTCCGCGCGCGGGCGGTGAGGATTTGCATCGAGAGCCCTTCACCCGCGACGTCGTCCTCACCGACGGCGGGGTTTACGACAACCTCGGCCTCGAGACCGTCTGGAAGCGGTACCGTACGGTCCTGGTGAGCGACGGGGGCGGCGCCCTGCAGCCCGAAGAAAGGCCGGCGCACGACTGGCCGCGTCACGTGTACCGGGTACTGAACCTGATCGACAACCAGGTGCGGGCGCTGCGCAAGCAGCAGGTCGTGGGCAGCTTCGTCGCCGGGACCCGCACCGGGGCCTACTGGGGCATCAGGACGGACATCGCCCATTACGACCTGCGCGACGCGCTCGATTGTCCGTTCAACGCGACGCTTGCGCTCGCGAGCGTGCCCACGCGCCTGGCGAAGATCGAGCCGGCGCTGCAGGAGAGGCTGATCAACTGGGGCTACGCGGTGTGCGACGCGGCGATGCGATGCCACGTCGAGCGGAACGCCGCGATGCCGGGCGGGTTCCCGTATCCGAACAGCGGAGTCTAGAAGGCGACGAAGCGGAGCGGGGCGTGGGGGCCCCCAGGCACCCCAGCGCGGCTGCCGCGCCGGGGACCCCGCCCGCGAGCGAGGAGCTTGGCGGGGTGCAGGGGACCCCGCCATTCAAACAATGAGGCTTGATCACATGAGCCCAACGCAACGCCGGCCGGTTCGAGCGTCCGGCGCATCCGACGCCGTGCACCTGCTTGCGCCGGTGCGCTACATGACCGTCGTGGCCCAGGATCCGTGCGTCCGTCGCGGCGAGAAGATCCTCACCGCAAAGGTGGCCGTCCCCGCCGAAGACCTGGTGGCGGGACCGCTTGGCTATCGCGTCCACGTCGTCGACTACGATGCCAGCGCGCGGCGGTTCTACGGCACGCACTCGCTGCCGGCCGGTTACGACGATGAACCGGCGCAGTGGCGCGACGGCGATCCCGCGATCGTGGACGACTTCCGGTTCCACGCACAGAACGTGTACGCGCTGGTGATGAGGACGCTGGCCAGGTTCGAGTTCGCCCTCGGCCGCCGGCTCGGCTGGTCGTTCGGCACTCACCAGATCAAGGTGGCGCCGCACGGCATGGTGGACGCCAACGCGTTCTACAGCCCGATGGAAGAGGGGCTCGTGTTCGGCTGCTTCCACGGCCGCTCGGGAAAGCCCGTCTACACCTGCCTGTCGAACGACATCGTCGTCCACGAGACGACGCACGCGCTTCTCGACGCGCTGCGCGAACGCTACCTCGACCCGTCGAACCCCGACCAGGCGGCGTTTCACGAAGGCTTCGCGGACGTCATCGCGTTGCTGTCGGTGTTCTCGCAGCCCGAGGTCGTCAAGCACCTGCTGCAGCCGCAGGGCGGCAACGGCAAATCGCCCGCGCTGATCGGCCGCGACAAGGTGAGTCCGGACGCGCTTCGGCAGAGCGCCCTCTTCGGCCTGGCCGAGGAGATGGGGAAGGAATCGGGCAGCATCATCAGGGCTGGCGCGCTGCGGCAGAGCACGACGATGGAGCCGGATCCGAAGATCCTCGAGTCCGCGGAGTTTGGCGAACCGCACCGGCGGGGCGAAGTGTTCGTCGCGGCGGTGTTGCGCGGGTTCATCGAGGCCTGGTCGCAGCGCATCATCGACTCCGGGTTGCAGGAGCAGCGTCAGTACCCGATCGCGCACGTCGCCGAGGACGGGGCCGACATCGCCGACGCGCTGATCACGATGTGGATCAGGGCCATCGACTACATGCCGCCCGTCCACCTCGAGTTCGGCGACGCGTTGAGCGGCGCGCTGACCGCGGACGGCGAGGTGCGCCCGGACGACTCGCGGTACCGGCTGCGGGAGCACATGCTCCAGCAGTTCCGCCTGTACGGCATCGAGCCGGCGTCGAAGCGCGCACGCCCCCTCGGCACCTGGGAACGGGCGCCGCAGGACCTGAGCTACGACAGGGTCCGCTTCGAATCGATGCGCAGCGACAAGGACGAAGTGTTCCGGTTCCTGTGGGAGAACCGGAAGAAGCTGGAGCTCCGAACCGGCGCGCACACCCAGGTGCTTTCGGTGCGTCCGTGCGTACGGACTGAGATCGACGGGTTCCTGCTGCGCGAAACGATGGTCCAGTACTACCAGGTGGCGCGCCTGACGCCGTCCGAGCTGAAAGAGGTGGGCATCACGGCTCCGGCCGACTACCTGGAGGGTTTGCGCAAGGCGGAACGCCGGCGCCGGGCGCCGGGCGCACCGGCCGAAGACGCGGGCGCGCAGGCCGACGCCGCCGCGGACGGGGAACGCGACGCGACGACGCCGCTCTATGGCGGCGGCCTGCTCATCTTCGACGAGTACGGCCGCCTGAAGTACTGGGTGCACAACGACGTGTTCGGGTCGAAGCAGAGCGAGCGCCTGAAATACCTGTGGACGACCGGCCAGCTGGAACCGCGTGCCGACCGTGCGCGATACCGGGCCGAGCGATTGTCGACGCTGCACCGCCTGCGCGCGATCGACGCGCGCCGATCGCCCGGCGAAGGATGGTGAGGGATGGCGCACACACCGACCGCTATCGAGATCCGCCAGTACCAGGTTGGCTTCGGCGACTGCTTCCTGCTGTCGTTCGAGTACGGACCGCGCACCGGGAAGCGCCACGTGCTGATCGACTTCGGCACCAGCCAGCTGCCGAAAGGCGGGCGGCGCGCCAAGCCCGCCGACTACATGGCGCAGGTCGCCGCTGACATCGCGAAGGCGTGCGACGGCCACCTTGCCGCGGTCGTGCTGACACACCGGCATCTCGATCACATCAGCGGCTTCGCCACCGATGGGAGCGTCGGCGACGCGGGCAGGATCATCAAGGACCTTCGCCCGAGCGTCGTGCTGCAGCCGTGGACCGAGGATCCCGACGCCGCCCGCGACACGAAATCGGCGACGCGCGATTCGAGCCGCTCGCCGAAGAGCTTCGTCGCCGGGCTGTCGGCGATTCGCAACGTCGCGCGGATGGCGACCGAGATCGCCCGGCGGCCGCCGGCCGGCATGGCCCCGGGGCTGCGGCGCGAACTCGACTTCATCGGACAGACCAACATCAGCAACGAGTCGGCGGTGCTCAACCTGATCGACATGGGAAAAGCCAGGGGCGCAACCGCGGTGTGGGCGCACCATGGCTCGACGTCGGGGCTCGAGCCGCAGCTGCCGGGCGTGAAGATCGCCGTGCTCGGCCCGCCCGACCTGCGCCAGTCGGAGGCCATCCGCTCGATGCGCAAGACCGATCCCGATCAGTTCTGGTTCTCGCTCGCCGGGCCGCCATCGACGCGCGACCGCAACCCGCTCGGCAAGGGCATCGGCGGCACCGGCGGACCCTCGCCGCGCGTGCCGATCCAGGGGCGCTGGTTCCGCGATCGGCTGGACCGCATGCGCGGCCAGCAACTGCTCGAGATCGTGCGCACGCTCGACGACCAGATGAACAACACCAGCCTGGTGCTGCTGTTCGAGATCCCGGGCCTGGGCAGGAAGCTGCTGTTCCCCGGCGACGCGCAGATCGAAAACTGGAGCTACGCGCTGCAGGATGCGGCCGACGCGGCGAAGACGCGCGAGCGGCTCGCCGACGTGGACGTCTACAAGGTGGGCCACCACGGGAGCCTGAACGCCACGCCGCGGCAGTTGCTGTGGGAGGGTTTCCGCAAGCGGTCAACCCGGCGGCTGAACACGCTGCTATCGACGCTGCCGGGCAAGCACGGGCACAAGCAGAACCACACGGAGGTGCCGCGCGGGCCGCTGGTGGAGGCGCTGGAGGCCCAGACGAAGCTGCTGAACACCAACGACCGCAACTTCACCGCGACCGGGAAGTTGTACCAGCTGTTGCGGCTCGAAGCGTAGCCCCCTGATCCCTGGTCCCGGATCCCTGGTCCCGTCTACTTGAGCAGCGCGGCAAACTCGTCCGCCTTCAGCGGCCGGCTGAAGTGGAACCCCTGCCCTTCCTCGCAGTGCTGCTGCCGGAGGAATGCGAGCTGCTCCGCCGTCTCGACCCCCTCCGCGATCACGCGATGGTGCAGGCTCTTCCCCATGCTGATGACGGCGGTGATGATCGGCGACCCTTCCCCCTCGCTGCCGATGTCGCGCACGAACGACTGGTCGACCTTCAGCGCATCGATGGGCAGCTGCGTCAGGTAACTGAGACTCGAATAGCCCGTGCCGAAGTCGTCGACCGTCAGGCGAAGTCCCATCGACTTCAGTTCCTCCAGCACCGCCGCCGTGGCGCCGACGCTCTCCATCAGCACGCTCTCGGTGAGCTCCAGTTCCAGGAAGCGCGGGTCGAGCCCCGTCTCGTCGAGGATGCGCCGCACGCCGTCGAGGAATCCCGGGCTGCGGAACTCGATCGCGGAGATGTTGACCGCGATCGGCATCGGCTCGAGCCCGGCCGCCTGCCACGCTTTCACCTGGCGGCACGTCTCGCGCAGCACCCACCGCCCGATCGGTACGATCAACCCGCTGTCTTCGGCAATCGGGATGAACCGCTCGGGTGGGATCAGCCCCCGGCCGGGATATCGCCACCGCAGCAGCGCCTCGGCGCCGATCGTCGCTCCGGTTTCGAGGTCGACCTTCGGCTGATAATGCAGCACGAATTCGCCGCGGTCGACGGCACCGCGCAGGCTCCCCTCGAGCGCCTGCCGCTCGACGATGCGCGCGTTCATGTCCGGCGCGAAGAACTGGAACGTGCCGCGCCCGTGGTCCTTCGCGTAGTACATCGCGATGTCCGCGTTCTTGATCAGCGTCTCCGGATCGTCGCCGTCGCTCGGGAACACGGCGATGCCGGCGCTCGCGGTGACGTCGAGTTCGTGCCGGCCGGCACGGTGCGGGCCGGTGGCCGCGGCGATGATCTTCGCGGCCGCCTCGGCCACGTCGTCCCTGTCGCGCGCCTCCGACAACAGGATCACGAACTCGTCGCCGCCCTGGCGGCTGACGGTGTCGGTTTCGCGCACGCTCGCCGTCAGCCGGCCCGCCACCGACTCCAGCAGCCGGTCCCCGACGCCGTGGCCCAGCGAGTCGTTGACCTGCTTGAAGCGATCGAGATCGAGGGACAGAACGGCCAGCCGGTGCCCATGACGGCGGGCGATCGCGATGGCGCTGCCGAGGCGATCGTAGAGGAGCGCGCGGTTGGGGAGACCGGTGAGGGCGTCGTGCTGGGCCAGGCGCGAGATCTCGGCGTAGAGCTCGCGCTCGCGCATCAGGTGCCTGCGCTCCGCCTCGGCCCGCTTGCGCGCCGAGATGTCGCGGATGGCGGCGATGACCAGCGTGCCGGCGGCGGCGGCGAGCGGCGACAGGCTGATCTCGACCGGGAACTCGGTGCCGTCCTTGCGCAGCCCGTAAAGTTCGGGGCCGGCTCCCATGGGACGACGACGCAGCTCGTGGTGATAGGCGGCGCGGCGATCCGCGTGGGCGGCGCGGTAGCGTTCGGGGACCAGCGTCTCGATGGATCGGCCTATGAGTTCGGTCCGCCCGTACCCGAACATCTCTTCCGCAGGCGCGTTCAGCTGAACGATGTCGCCCGCGTCGTTGACAATGACGAGCGCGTCGGGAGCCGCCTCGAGCACGTCGCGCGCGGAAATACGGTCGTCTTCGTCAACCAGGCCGGTTGTGCGGCCCGGCTTCTCGCCCATGCAGGGAGGGGCCTGCAAAGCCGTAGCCCGGTGCTGAGTACCTGGTTGCGCGAGGCTTCGCGTGATTCACCGTTCCTGCAACGCCCGCCACAGGGGCGTAAACCCCGTGAACACGCGGTCGATCGTGCGCACCAGCGCGACCGGATCGGAAAGGATGGCCGCCTCGTCTGCGTTCTCGAGCCCCAGCCACTTGCCGATGAACACCCACGCGACCCGCTCCGGGTCGAGCCCGGCGATCACGGTGGCCGCGTGCGACGGTTCCCGAACGTCCAGTCTCGGCCCGCTGTGTTCGTACTCCAGCCGCGCGTCTTCCTTCACCATCCAGCCCAGGAGCAGGCTGCGGCGCGGCGATGTCAGCAGCCGCTGGAAGCGGCGGAAGTGATCCCAGACCTGTGTGACGCCGGAGGCCCGGCCGGAATCGGCGCCCTCTTCGCTCAGGTTGTACCCGATTCCGATCCTCAGCCAGTTGCCGGCCCGGCCCCCGCCGTACATCCCGATGTTGCACTGCGGCTCCCAGCGTCCGCCCAGGTTGAACACGTACCAGTGCGCGTCGGCCGGGTGCACGTCGGCGCGACCGACGCGAAACAGCTGTCGCTTGCCCGTTTCCCGGATCCCCGCGATCTCGACGCTCGAGGCGAGCGCGTTGACGCGCCGGACGAGATCGATCACGCGCGGCCCGAACCGCGCCTGGACGACGCCGCGCCGGCAGCCGCCCAGCTCGGCGAAATCGCCGGCGCTGAAGCCGGTGAAGGTGTGCGGCACCGGCTCGGAGGACGGGGAAGGCGAAGGGGAGGATGCGGGCTGCCCGGGCGAGGATGCGGACTGGTGCGGGGCGGCTGCGCGACGCGCGCGCGGCGGGTGCGCGACGCGCGCCTGCTCTGCCATCGCGACGGCGTTGCGCTGCCGTTCGATCGTCTCCAGGCCGCCGGCCGCGATCCGGTTGCGCGGGTTCACCCGCAGCACTTCGCGGTACTCGGCCTCGGCCTCGGCCAGCCGCCCCGCCTCGAGGTAGCAGCGCCCCAGCCGCGTGCGCGACGCGGCATCGGCCGGGTTGGCGGCGACGAGGCGCCGGTTCACATCCAGCGCCTCGGCGCCGAAGTCCTGAGCCACGGCGAGCGCGCGGGCCCGCTCTTCCAGGGCAGATGACATCCCGTCAGGGTGTCACGTAGTGCCCCGCGGCTGCAAGCAGGTACGAGCTGCGCGCACCCTCGCGCTACCAGGCACTGAGCACCTGGCACGAGCACTTGGCACCTGGCACCAGCACTCAGCACTCAGCACCCGTTCCCCCGTTCAGAAGAACAGGTTCAGCCCCACGCTGCTGCGCGAACTGATCTGGTTCGAGGTCACCGTCGGATTGGTCGTGGGGCTGGAGGTGACCCTCAGATACGCGTAACCCGCGCCGACCTCGCCGTAGACGCTGATCCTGCGCGTCAGCTCGTACTGCAGGCCAACGGTCGCGCCCACGCCATACGCGGAGTTCGTGGACTCGTAGGCGCCACTGTGTTGCGTTGCCCGCGAGTATGAGATCCGCGGCCCCACATAGGCGTTGACACCGTCTTTTCTCGCGACGTAGCGGAGCACGGTGAGGTTGAGGCCGACGGAGGTCGCATTCCCGCTGGCGTTGTCGCCGCCGAACCGGCTCGAAAGGGAGAATTCAGGCCTGAACGCCGTCCGATCCGAAGTCTGCCAGACCAGGCCAATCACGCCGCCGGAGGACGGGTAACCCACTGTAAGTCCGAACCGCCGGTCCTGCCGCGGCTCCTGGGCCTCCGCGCTGACGCAGGTGAAGAGAATCCCGCAGGCAAGCACCAACCCCACCAGCCGGCATCGAGTCATGGTCCCCCTCCTTGGCTCCCAGGCGCATCGGCATCCGCACGTATACTACGTCGAGGCGGCGCGGACGTTACACGCACTTTACACACGATACTTCGCGTCCCGCACCGGCACACTGCACTCTGCACG
>Ga0315280_10012560_pt1 | contig 10215 bp, 12 predicted proteins | sample YL17G06_40_MG_FD_203697 | JGI IMG/M metagenome (GOLD analysis project Ga0315280, IMG submission 203697) | Sediment microbial communities from Yellowstone Lake, YNP, Wyoming, USA - YL17G06_40 | ecosystem: Environmental > Aquatic > Freshwater > Lake > Sediment | place: USA: Wyoming | collected...
TTTTCCTCTTGAGAGGGATATGACTCAGGAAGAAGTCGTGGATATTTTCACGAGGATAAACACAACTGGGATGGCACTGACGGGATTGGAGATTCTGTTTTCCAAGGTGAAGACTGTCCAATGTGATTTTGAAGAACGGATTTGGGAAGCCAATTTGGAGATCAAAAGACAAACAAACGGTTTCCAATTCGGTCCTGATGATACGCTTCAGGTTTTGCATTCTTTGGTCAAGGATACGGTGAGAGTAGACCCTGAGAGGGTCGACAGTTCGGAACTGGAGAAATTTGTGCAGGCGTGGCGCGAGCTCAATTCTCCCTTGAAGTCTTTCTTTTATGATTTCTTGTATAGGGATTTCAGGATGACACATGAAAAGACAATCACAAACAAGCGAGCATTGTTTCCTTTAATTGTCTATTTCTATTATATGAGGAAACTGAATAAGAAGAAATTCCAACATTTTTCCAAATCCAAAAAGTCAATGATTGATATGAAGAGATACCTCTTATACTCGCAATTGCTCTACTGGGATCTCCAAGGTTACATTGATAATTTTTGCAGAATAATCAAGAATGGCTGTGAAAAAGCCAAGGATTACGACTTCCCCTTCAAAAGGCTAAGGAATTTCGTCGAAGACAGTGGAAGGAGGCAGACCCATTTCAGAGCTGATGATTTCGATGATCCATACCAGCGTTGGTTTGTGCTGAAAATGATAACACCCAACAAACCATTCACTTTTCTATCCGACCCTGACGAGAGGTTCAATCCAGAAATAGACCATATTTTTCCTATGATCCCAAGCTTTCGTATATCAAACCCCAAGCGATACAACAAGTGGGTCGATACGATCTGGAATCTGCAACCTGTAAAGGGAGAAGTCAACGCTATCAAACTAGCCAGTTCACCCAAAGATTTCTTCACGGAACACCCAGAGTACTTGAAAGACTATGATTTTCTTCCGACGAAAGACCTTAACGATGATTTGTGGTTGCCCGAGAATGCAGACAAGTTCATTCAAGCCAGAAAGATGAAAATCATTGCATGGATCAAACACAACTATCATGTCGACATAAAACTCTAATAGTGCGCGAGAATGCGTTGTCGCAACACTGCTAATAGCGCACTATTCTCCTACGCCGGGACTAATACCCAAATGGGTTCGAGTCCATTTCTACAATGATTATCCTACTTAGTAATTCGTGGGTTCAAATAGCGCGCGCTTACGTCAAATTCATTCGTTTGAACCCTAGGACAATGTTCACACGTTTATGCGAATTTCAATGCATGAGATTACATCCTCAGAATACAATTTTAATTTCTGCACTTGAGCTTGACTCAATTCTCTCACATGAGCTATAGCATTTCTTATGGGTTCAAGTTCTCTCAACTTTGCCAAAATGATATCTTTTTCTTCGAAGATCTGTCTAAACACTTGTTCCCAATTATCCCTTCTCGTTATGATCTTGATATAGTCTGTGAAGTCGACATAGGACATAAGCGGCAAATCCTTCTCGGTATACCACGGCCATTGTTTTTCGTTTCTTTCTTTTCTAAGACTTGCTCTATGTTGAACATCTTCAGGTATTCTTTCCTTCCACCAGTTTTTAGATACCTTTTCAAGACTAGTCTGTATACATTTTCTCAGTCTTGTTTCAAGTCTTTTCAACATCTCATAAGCATCTTCACGTTTCGGCTTTTCTCTGTCTATGACTTCAGGAATGTTCTTATTGTAGATAAGTGGCAAATTTACAATAGTTCGAAGGATTGACATTGTGCGTTTTATTCTAGTTTCAGGTTTTACGTACGCATAGATCCTGTCAAATTTTCTGGTTAATAAATGGCTGTTGCTTGGATATTTTAAGTCAGCTTTCCTAATAGATACCGATGAAAGATACCTCTTGATATTTTCAAGCCATACGTTAGATTTAGCAGAGAAGTCCCTTTCTATAATTTGAAATTGCGCCTTCTGTTGAGCACTCAAAAGCTTTTTGGAATATTTTTTAGCATATCTTCTAGTTATTGGTATTTCTGTAATCTCACTGACAAAGGCACCAGCCATTTCGCTTAGTATATCTTTAGTCACCTCTCTTCCAACATCCTTGCCCGACATTTTGGAGCTTTCTAACTCCGCAAGCAGTCTCTCTCCTTCTCTGATGTAGCTTTCAAGTATTGATGCAATTTCACCGGACAATGTCCTAACCTGCCACGACCTTCTCCATGGTCATCTGTTTCTTTCGAGCCACTCAGCAATTGTGTTAATAAGGATACCCAAATTCAGACCAAGTGCTGTAGCCTTAACTAATTCTTTCAAATCCCTATCATATATTGGCACCATCATTGAAAAACCAGATTCATGCCTAGCGGTGATGTAGATCACTTCATTAAAATTGTAAACTTTTCCTGTCCAACCGTTTGCATTATAACCATTGATCTTTTTCAAGTGCTCCAAATTGAATATCATGTACTTTTCAGCAAGACCCTTCGCAATCGCCACGTCATGAGGCATCTCATATATGACCGCGGTACCAAAAGGCTTCTCCACAACTATACCTTCCCCTTTGAGCACAGAGATATATCTTACAAGTGTGGCCTGGCTTATTCCCAGTGTTTGCGTCATCATAGTCTGTGTTCTAAGGAGAGGGTTATGGTTTATTAGAAGATAATCGACTATTCTTTGCCGTGTTTGAAGCTGTTGCTGGCTTAGAACCTCAGCAACACTTTCTGAGGATAGCTTTTGCCATTCATACACTAGCCATGCACCTCTGAAATCGACTCAGTGAATTGACTCATTTATTTGTTATTGGATTCCACACTTTAAATAATTTGTGGTTCGTGGTTCTGTAAAGTTGTCGGTTGATGACTGACAAATTTTACTTTCTATCAGTGGGAGACTTAACAGTTCTAAAATTTTTTATATTAATATTAGATTTAAATAAGGAAAAATCGAAAGAAAAAAGGATGTTCCGCAATGGAGAGTAGGATCGATTACGCGCTTCTGCAAAAAATACTTAGCTGTAAGAAATGTAAAGATCAAAGTGACCTCAGCAAGTATTTTCCAAGAGATTGTTTGCCTGTATGTTCTTTTGGAGATCCTCTTGACGATGCTGGTAAGCCAAAGAAAGTTTTCATTGTCGGAATTAACCCCTCAGATGCAGAATACAATGGTAGGCGTCCACATTTGAAGAAAAGCCCAAAAGAAGAAGCTTTGAAATCGCAGCTGAAATATTTTGCAGAATTCTTTGCGGAGAGATATGGATATTTTAAAAAAATTGAGGAATTCTTTAATGATAAAGAAATAAATGCGAAACTAGGAATTGAAAGTGAAAATGTCTGGGAAAGAATTGGCTATCTAGATCTAGTCAAATGTGTAACCAAGTCAAGCAAGAGCACGCAATGGAACGGTTTGAAGAAATCCGAAAAGAAGAAGATTGTAAAGAATTGTCAATACTTCCTAAAACGACAACTAAGCCCCTACAAACCAAGACTAATAGTTGGGTATGGCAAAGATGTTGGAGTTTGGTTTAAAGAAGGAAAACCACCGTCTTACGAAGAAGAATTCAATTTCATAGTAAATCCTAGACGATTTGAGTTTCAGTATCAGGTCATCTACGTTCCTCAAAGACAAGGAAAACATTCTCGTCCAGAAGTGAACGAAGTGAAAAGTAAAATCAAACAAGGGCTTGCTGAAAAACGTTTGGAGAGACACTAGGCGTCATTATAGAAGATACACGGATTGAATTAGCTGCCTCTTTGAAGACTTCGAAGGAAGTTGCTCGAATCCTAACCGTGGGTTTTACCTGCATTGAACACCGCACGTCTCAGCTATTAGAGACAGTTGATAAATCTTTTATGAAGCGTTGATCACTGAATGGGCAACGCGCGCTAAGGTCTGTGAAATCATGACTTTCTATACAAAAGAAAAAATGAAGTTTCTAAATTTCAACATAATTATAAAGTAGAAAATAGAAACTAGCTAAACATGGGGTGGATTATTTGATATTTACCCTTTTCAAGGACATAGTTTTTGATGTGAAGTATCCAGAAGCCTTGATTGAAGCCTACTGTTTCCAAAGTGATTTCTATGCAAAATATGATCTCAAGCGTCCAGAAGGAGACGGAAGCTTCGAATTTGTTCGTTTTATTGGAACCCGAATCGAAAAGGACACTCTCGAAAAATGCAGGACTGAGATTGATCGCTGCAGGGACTTTGGCATGTTCAAAATGGATCTTGATACGTTCCTGAACCAGAATCCGCAGGAAACAAGAGACCAACTTATCTCAAAACTAGCTGTATTAGCCGGCAATCTAGATGATATTCCAGGAGTCGGATTCTCAAAAGCAACAAAAATCCTTCACACTCGATACCCCAAGATAATCCCTATAATAGACAATCCGCTCCAGAAAGAGTACAAAAGACTAGCCAAAGAACAAAAGCGTGAGTGGAAAAGGGACTACTGGTACCAATTGCTTAAAGATTACTACGACAATTTTTTGGAGAAAGAAACCTTTGATAATCTAGATAGACTTCATACAAGTCTTTCGTTCTTGAAACTCACTAAGGTACGAATATTTGATATTCTCTGGTGGAGTTTTCTGAAATCCAAGAATCAAGACTATAAAAATGTCAAGTGGAGGACCATAGAACAATTAGACTATATCCATAATAAAGTGGAAAATAAGAACCTCAAAGCACTATAGCACCTTATGAAAACAGAGGCCTAAAACCATGCCTGAATGTCTCGACTTCAATACATATTTCCTGCTTGGTGTAGCCGATGAGGCTGTTAAAAAATATCTTGACCTAAGTCACGTAATATTCACTGAAGATGCTCGCATAGTATCAGAACAACTACGCTGGATAGATGAGTTCAAACTCACTGTGAGTCTCGATCAAAAAGGACCCTACAAGCTGAACTTCAGCGCTCCACATTTTAATATGATCTACAGTCTCGAGTTCGATGAACAGAGTCAGTTAGTTCATATTGTCATCGCCAAGTCTTTATTAGGCCACATTCCTACTATCCGAGGATTCAAAGGAATAGCATTTGTGTGCAATCTGGCAGCTGAACTTTGCGCAAAACCTACTTTTCCCTCGAACGAGCAAATAAGCAAAGTCAAGAGAGCTATAGAGCGAGACAAACATGTTTCGCTGGGTACGATCCTTCAGATTTTCTATGGAGACAATTGGACAATCGCACTCAAGAGATTAGCTACATTTCTGGCATTCGAGTACTTCTCAAAGAAACACGCGAATGCTAGATGAATTATTCAACAGCATGTCTCATGAAGGCAGCTGGACTTCGTCTTTCACAATTCCTTTAACAAGATAAGATATAGGTTTCTAGAAGTTCAACACAATTATAAAGCAGAAACTTAACTGTATGAAGAGAGTCTGTTGCGAATATGAGCCTTCCGAAAGAAAAACAAGTTGACATTGTAATCTCGCACAAAAAGAACATTGTCAGATTGACCAACAAGATATTGAAAATTGTAAATGATGCAAATGAAAGAAAAGAATTCAGCAACGAACAGAAACTACAGCTAAAACAACTCATCAACGAGACGATATCTGAAATGGGTACTGTTGCTAGTTTCTGCGGTACCGATGAAAGGAACTGGGTTTCGAACATGACAAACGCAATTGCGGCTTTCACTGTCTACACGGCTTGGGAAACAAGCGTAATACTTGAACATTGGTGTACAATGGCGAATAGCATAACATTGGATTTCAATAAGACACCATTCAAGTTCTTTGGTGCGGATCTGAGACTGAAATGGCGTGAATTTGAAGCAAGACTAAGGGGGCTTGCAGATCGAAGAGATTTACAGGGTTCTGAATCACACTAAACCTCGATCTGTTCTCAAAAACCCATGCGTTTTCTCTTAAGCCTCTCTGTTCCTTTCAGTCTCTCAGCTTCCATAGGTTCTAGTTGACACCGGTTCTCGTTTTATAAACCAAGATTGCCAATAACATATCTTTGGGGCTTGATGAAGAAATGGTCAAAGACTACAACGACGATACTTGGGTTGCTTTCTTAGATGTCTCGGGTTTCAAAAGAGAAGTTGGAGCGGATATTGCTCTTGCGGCAAGTATCTTGGACAAATTCTACCAGAAAATGTACGATGTTTGTTTGAGTATCAATACAAATAACAGGCGCATGCGCTTGCCAACTATAAACATGGTAGCTGCATCTGATTGTGCGATTGTGTTTTCAAGATCGCCTGACCGTCGCGACACTTACTCTACAGATAGCAACAGCGGCAGCGAGAAAACCAGAAGCTTGAGTTCTATTCTAGATTTCGTTCAGCGGATCAACTGCTTATTGGTTGATCCTGAACCTGGACCATCGGTCTTAACGACTTGTGCTATCGCATATGGATTTTTTGTGTATCAAGATAAGAGAGAGCTAAGTGACATGAAGAAGAACTGCTTTCTTGGAGCACCATACATGGATGCTTATATGGACAATGAGAAGTTGAAGTCTCAACCTGGTTACAGTAGAATATTGATAAGAGATCTGCACTTTCGTCTAGCCGATCTTCCTAAAACTGAACCGTTCTCGCTTCTGAGAGAGCATGATGGTTATTGGTACTTCTACTGGATGCTAGACAGCCTTGATAGCTTGAGTGATTTTGAGAGAGAACATCAAGAAGCATGTCTTCTGGATGACCCTTCTAAGTATACACAAATCAAAGGAGTCCTGAAAAAGTACACCGAAGAAAGGAGAAAGAGACTTTCTGATTTTCTAACTTTCTAGACTAAAAGAAAAAACTAGAGTTTGTCAAATTTTCATCGATTTATAAAGTAGAAAATAGGAATCTTCTGGAAATCATATTAGTGTCAGCAACAAATAAGAGAATTCAAAAGAGAATCTGATGGATGAAGAAGTTGGAAGTAAGGTTTCTAACAAGTTGCATTTGTTCAATAAGCTATTAATACATTTTAAAGAGAAGAGTTTTCAATGTGGAAGAGATGGTTGAAATAACGTCTCCTGTATGTTTAAGGGATATAGAAGGTAAACTTGGCATTTTATTCAAGTTGCTCACGGCAGAAGGTTCAAAGAAAGAGCTTCTTGACACTGATAAGATTGTGACAATAAATCTGAAAAGAGAAGAATCGATAGTATTGGTGGACAGAAACGATAACTTCTGGGAACTTTTCAGAAATAAGAAAGGGCATTATAATTTAAAGAGGTTGGAGGGCAAGAAGCCATCAACTTAAAGAATAGGGGAAGAATACAATGAAAACCAAACTTAGAATGAAATGTCCTAGCTGTGGCCATTGGAATCGTGTTCCAGTAAACAAATTATTCATGGAGCAACTTCTCCAGAACCTAAGGTCAGAGTTATGATTCCCATGTATGAACCATTAGAAATTTCAAAATGTAAGAAGTGTGGTAAGATAATAGCTGAACCAAAGGAGCTAATCAGAATACTGAAAGGTCGGAATAAGCCATGAGTTGTAAGCCTGAAAGGCTGTTATTGAGGATCCCTAAGCGGTTTTGGGCTGTTAGGTGGAGTCCTGCCTTTTGTTTTCCTCGAAATACTTCTGGAAGATACAAGTTGTAACTGGCATATTTTCTGTACCGATTAGTGTTGGCGTCGCACGCGCGCTCAGGTTATTTCAGCTACATCAACTACTGTTGATCGATCGATAGTTCTTGCTCTTTTTCAATTCTTTAGTTACTTTGGCGATTTCATTATCTGAGATCAGCACGATTACTTGATTCTTTAGAAAATTGTACTCATTAATCACTAGATTCAGGTCTTTGGACATTTTCTCATTATTCTTATCCTCTAAAAGCTTCCTAGCCATTATTCTGCCGGCCTCATCCACAAAACTCCCTCCAAAGCGCGCGGCCAAGTATACTAGTAATGAAGTCAACCCTGTTACGAAAACGAGATCTATTGGAATCGAAATACCAATAGGCTTGATCTTCTCAAGTAGTAGTTTGTTGTAATCTCGCAGGATCAACTCGTTCTCTTTTGAAGCTCTATATCGAAGCAAGAGCTGTTTCTTTAATGCCATAACATAAAAGACGTTGCTTGCTGTAATTGTATAGCCATTCCTCTTAAGCAATTCAACTATTTTGGAGACTTCTCCTTCGAGACCACCTGGAATATCAATTTCCATGGACATATTTGGGTAAAATAATTCGTCTATTCCAAATTTTGTTCGAAGCTCGGATAAAATCGCTTCTATTGTAATCAGTAATCTCCTCCATCTAGAAGTTAAATGGCTCCTCAGTTATAGGTAATTGATCTCTTACCGGAATCAATCTCTGGAAAATATCGTCTGTACCAGTGATGTATGTTCCATCATACCGCAAGACCCCTGCCTCCGCAAGTTCTTTTATTATTGTTGGCATCCCAAATCTTTTCTTTACTGTGATCTGTGGTGCGCCTTTGTAGTATTCGCGCGCATTCTCACGCAGGCGATTCTCAGAAAGGTGTATCAGCTTTCCAAATTGAACAGCATCGCCATAGTAACTTGTACTCACTCTTACATACGGAACAAAATGAATGATTCTCATAGTCTCAGAAAGGTAATCGTAGTAATTTGCCAAAATGAGCCCTAGAAATGCCTCAGCTGTCTCGGTTTCGCTCTTAATCCAATTGTACAACTCATATAGCTTGTTTGTCGGGACAAGCCTCTTGACGTCGCCTGTGGAGTAGGATGCATATCCCAAATTGATAATAAGGTTGGCAAGATCCAAATATCCCATCTGTTCTAGCTCACCAAAGGTCGGATACTGCTCACCCAAGAGCGAGATGACTGTCCTGTAAATAGGTTGTAATCCAAACAAAGCAAATTTCATCTTGCCAAATCGAATCCGTAACTGGGGGTCTCCGATTATCTTGATCAGGTCTTTTTCGACCAGGCGTCTGATATCAGCTTTTCTTGCAGAGATATTCTTACGCACCGACGAAAGCGAAGATGCCCGTTCTATCGTTAAGGTTGATTTTCTTATCCAGATCTCTCCGACATCAGATAAATGGAATGTTAGGGTCCGTTCGCTACCTGTCTTTTCGTCAATTACCCTGGAAGGAGGGAAGGCCTCCAACGGAACGTACCAAAAATCGTCTCTTTCCTGTGGTTCTTTCGGATAGCAACCTGCACCATAATGGTTCAATATCCTTTCGTAGGCCACGCGCTTAGGATTGTCAGGTTTTGTTACGTACAGAGTCATTTTCATTGTGACTTTTCCATCCATTTCTCCAAAGTTTCAGACGGAGTAATTACACGTCTAATCCTATATGTCCTCGGACTCATTATAATCGTTGCGTTTTGTGTTATTTTCCAAGCTTCAATAAAATCAGTCTCTGGAATCTTGGTTACATACTTAGGCGACAATGAAGGATCAATCCCTACGATCAGTTCAGTTGTTTTATCGGTCATGACTATAGCGTGCCATGGTGTTCTTTTCACACCTTTAAGGTAAAAAGCATGATCATATATTACTATGGGTGGAGTATTCAATGAAACAAGATGTTCCAATTGATGCACATCTGTCAGAAATTCAAGTCTCGCATTTAAAGGAAACTTCAATGCCTGCAGCAGTCGTCTCACGTTGTTGAAAGGTAATCCAGAAGAACGGACATAACTCAACCCTTTCTTGTACGATTTGTCCCATTCTGGATCACCCAAATTAGTAGGAACATTCCACCCCAGAGTTGGTCTTTCTACTCGCCAATACATGCAAACCATCATTATACACGCAACTAGGCAATCATAGCCTGTCGCATCAATTTTCTTGGGTAAGTTAATCATCTGCATCGCTTTGAAGGTAGGAATCCTGTTGATCTTATGTTAGTCAAACAAATAAAAGCTTTAAAGGGAGTGAATTTGTTTGATTTAGCGCGCGCTATTTTAAGCTCCTTGTATGCACAAAAAATGTTATCTGACATTCAAAACCTGTGTAGAAGAGAGACTGAAGGGAACAGAGAGGAAGCAAGATTCGATTACTATGAAGTTGAAGGTATGATAAAATAAGGTTTGGGATTCTTAATCTGGATCAAAGCTTCATAATTGTTTAGTACTGTTGACCGCATCATTGGTATCATCTGAAGATTAAACTAGGAGATACCCGATTGGCAAAGTCTGAGTTACTTGAAAGAATAAAATCACAGATAATCTTGGACAAGAGGACAGAGAGCATTTTGATCAAAAATCTAGAGATTAAGGACCATGACTTGTTTGAAGTGGTTTCGGATCAG
>Ga0315280_10012561_pt1 | contig 10214 bp, 8 predicted proteins | sample YL17G06_40_MG_FD_203697 | JGI IMG/M metagenome (GOLD analysis project Ga0315280, IMG submission 203697) | Sediment microbial communities from Yellowstone Lake, YNP, Wyoming, USA - YL17G06_40 | ecosystem: Environmental > Aquatic > Freshwater > Lake > Sediment | place: USA: Wyoming | collected...
CCGCCAATGCATAACGCGGCCTTCAGATCGCTAGGCATGGATTACGTATACGTTGCTTTTCGGATTCGAAGGGATCAACTCGCACGCGCCATAGCGGGATTCAGAGCTCTGGGGATAGTGGGCGTCAATGTGACGCGTCCCCACAAGACCAGCATAATGCGTTTCCTAGACGGGATCGAGAAGAACGCTCGCGAGATCGGCGCCGTCAACACCGTAGTCAACACTGATGGTACTCTTCGGGGCTACAACACTGATGGGCAGGCTGCGCTGGATGTTCTCCAGGAAATAGGCGGACCTCTGTCTGACAAGAAAGTTGTGATTCTCGGAGCCGGAGGTGCCGCCCGAGCCATAACCCACTTTCTCTCCAAAACTGTTCCGCGCATCTCCATTCTCAACCGCACACGCGCCAGGGGGTCAAGACTCTCGGCAGAGACCGCAAGACGGAGCAAGGCTCAGTTTCGTGCATACGGTCTGAGCAAAGCAGACCTATGCAAAGAAGTCCCCCAAGCAAACCTGCTGATCAACACGCTACCTGTCGACATCTTTCCCCGTTTCGGAGCGAGACTGATGCATGAAGGACTTATTCGACCGGGGATGATCGTCTTCGATACCAACTATGTTCACCGCAGCGATTTCCTCGTTGACGCGGAGCGGGCAGGAGCAATAGTCACAGACGGTCTGGACATGCTAGTACGTCAAGCAGCTCTTTCCTTCAAGCTCTGGACCGGTCGAGATCCCCCCATTGATGTCATGCGCGCAGCAGCCAAAGAAGCAAGGGGAGGATAGACTGCATGAGTGCAGAAGCAGTTGCATACGGTGCTGTCACAATAGTAAACGCGATTGCGACCGGTAAAGGGGCTGCCTTTGGGATCGACCTGTGGACCAAAGCTAGAGTGGAGCTGACTGACGACGGAGCCATCGAAACACGCATTCTCAACGACGACAAAGAGAGCACATTGCTCGCCGAGAGATGCGTTCGAGCAGTGTTCGGATATTTCGGAACAAGCAAGCTAGGGGCCAAAGTGGAGACAAACTCAAACATCCCAATCGCGAGAGGCCTGAAGAGCAGCAGCGTAGCTGGCAACGCAATCGTTCTCGCCACACTGGCTGCACTACAGAAACACCTGAAGCCCAGCGATATCCTGAACCTGGTTGTGGACGCAAGCCTACAAGCAAAGGTCAGCGTGACCGGCGCATTCGATGACTCCGCTGCCTCGCTATATGGAAACGTGGTCGTGACTGACAATATGGCTCGGAGGGTGTTGCGAACATTCCCAGTCGAAGATCATCATGTCCTGCTTCTGGTTCCGCCCGGGAAGGCCTACACGGCCAATGCTGATCTGAGACGAATCAAGGCAGTCGCGAAACAGGTTGAGATTGCCCACGAACAAGCCCTGGCAGGAAAGTATTGGAACGCAATGACCCTCAACGGCTTGATCTATTCGCATGTTTTGAGACTCCCGGCAGACGTGATCGTGGAGAGCTTGGGAGCTGGCGCATTGGCCGCTGGGATCTCGGGAAAAGGCCCAGCCTACGCATTCGTCGTGGAAGAGCGGTTCAAGGATCCTGTACTGGATGTACTGAAACGACACGAGGGCGACGTGATCTTTTCGAAGACAAGAAACCAACCATCGCTTGTACAGCCTACCAAGGAACACTGAGGTTCAGCACTTTGCGAGTCACGGTTCGTCGAAGTAGTCTCAACGGCTCGCTGCAAGCCCCACCATCAAAGAGTTACACGCACAGGGCGCTATTTTGCTCGGCCTTGGCTCAAGGTGAAAGCGCACTCCGACGGCCGCTTCTATGCACTGACACTCACGCAACTTCTAGTGCTCTCAGAAAGGTCGGCGTGACAGTTGACTGGAACGATAGCAAAACTCGCGTCTCCAGGCAGGGGGAACTGGGGAAATCGCCTGACACTATCTTGTGCGGAGAATCGGGAACGACTCTTCGACTCATGACAGGCATCTGTGCGACTACCCCTCACGATGCTGAAATCTCCGGCGGACCTTCTCTGCTGAGGAGACCTGTGAAGGACCTCGTGCTTGCCCTTGAGAAGATCGGAGCTTACTGCACATCCAACCAAGGATATCCTCCGGTCCATGTGAGAGGCCCCATCAAAGGCGGATCTGTCGAAATCTCTGGGAATGCCACCTCACAGTATCTCTCGTCGATCTTGCTCGCGGCACCTCTGGCCTGCGCGCCGGTTGAGGTGCATATGGTTGGGCGCCTAGAGTCGAAACCCTATGTTCAGATGACCTTAGATATGCAAAGCAGATTTGGCGTCAATGTCGAGGCGTCCGAGGACCTAACCGAATTCCACGTGCGCGGTCAGACATATCGTCCTTCCGAAGTGGAAATAGAAGGCGACTGGTCATCGGCGGCATTCCTGCTGGCCGGAGCCGCAATCGCTGGCGACAGGGTGAGAATCCAACGCCTTGATAAGGAGAGCCTTCAGGCGGATCGATATCTATTGAATATCCTCAAGCACGTGAAGGCGAGAGTGAGCCAAGATTCAAGTTCGGTGACTGTTGAGGAATCACAAATTGGAACAGCCGAGGTTGATGTTTCAGATTGCCCGGACTTGTTCCCGGTCACATGCGCGCTGTGCGCGAGCACGGAGGGCACCAGCACGATTACAGGCATTCGTAGGCTCAGGATCAAGGAGTCGAATCGTGTTCAAGCTATGAGTGACGGGCTGAAACAGATGAGTATCAGAACCGAGGAATCAGAGAATTCTTTCGTCATCAATGGCGGCAAACCGCGCAAGACGATCATCAACCCGTATCAGGATCACAGGATAGCAATGGCGTTCGGTGTCCTCGGGTTGTGCTGCGAAGAGGTAACGATTCTTGACGCTGAATGTGTGGAGAAATCCTACCCATCATTCTGGTCTGATCTCCAGTCACTGGGTGCAAGGGTGACAACAGCTTGACTGGGAATTCTCTCGGGACACGCTTCGTGGTCACGAGCTTTGGGGAAAGCCACGGTCCGAGGGTGGGAATCGTCATCGACGGATGTCCAGCCGGACTCGAACTTGTCCCGAGCGACATCCAACGCGAGTTGCAGCGGAGACGACCTAGTGGCGACGCGTTCTCAACCGGGAGAACAGAAGGTGATCAAGTAGAGATTTCGTCAGGAGTATTCAACAATCACACCACTGGGGCTCCGATTCATCTTTCTGTACCGAATCTGGACGTGAGATCAGAAGGGTACGAGAAGAGGAAATTCACTCCCAGACCTGGACAGGCGGACTTGGTCACCAGAGCGAAGTATGGAGGACATGAGGACTACAGGGGCGGTGGCAGGTTCTCCGCAAGGATCACTGTTGGATTCGTTGCTGCCGGCGCCGTTGCGAAGAAACTCCTCAGTACGATCGGTATGACAGTGTACGCTCACACCGTGGGGATCGGAGGCGTAAGTGCCAATAGGGTTCCGCCAGATGAGGAAGCGAAGTTGGCACGTGACAATTCACTCAGTTGTTCAGATCCTATAGCGGCGGAGAAGATGTCCAGCGCGATCGCTGACGCCAAGACACGCGGAGACACCCTTGGAGGAGTCGTTGAGGCCGTTGCAAGCGGGGTTCCTATTGGTTTAGGAGAACCGGTCTTCGATAACCTCGACGGCGATCTAAGCAAGGCTTTCTTCGCTATCCCCTCAGTCAAGGCAGTTGAAGTGGGAGCCGGGTTCCAGTCGGTGAGAATGCGGGGTTCAGAGTACAATGATCCTCTGACGGTACGTGAAGGAAAAGTGAAGAGCCTGACGAACAACGCCGGAGGAATCACTGGCGGCCTCAGCAACGGCCAGCCCATAGTATGCAGAATCGCCTTCAGGCCTCCGTCATCGATAGCGATTCCACAAACCACCATCAACATTCAGACGATGAAGGAACAGCCGCTCTCGATTGAAGGCAGATTCGACGCTTGCGTCGTCCCCAGGGCAATCCCTATTGTAGAGGCGATGATGGCAATCGTCCTTGCCGATCACTCGCTACGGGCTGGCCTGATTGGACCTGTTCTGAGAAAGAGCTAGGATGTCGCGATCGGGTAAGACCCCAGTATCTTCACGAAAGTCGACCGCTGACGTAGATCTCTCAAGGCCTCACGGCAGACCTTATCGCGCATATGACCATGGAAGTCTACGTAGAAGTTGTACTGCCACGGCGTATTCTTAACAGGTCTAGATTCTATCCTCGTCAGGTTGATACCGCTCCTCGAAAGCGCTTTGAGAGCTCGGTATAATGATCCAGGTTTGTGTTCGACGCCGAAAATGATCGAGGTTTGGTCGTCTCCTGATCGCGCAGCAGCTTTCTTCCCCAGAACCAAGAAACGTGTGTAGTTTACGCCACTATCTTCGATTCCTTCTGCAATGATTTGCATAGAGTGCAGTTCTGCGGCGCGTCTGCTCGCAATCGCTGCCACTTTTCGTGACCGCATAGCCCGTATCAGTTTCACGCTGCCGGCCGTATCGTACGCTGGGACCGGTTCCATCTTGTGGGTACGCAGGTATCGTGCACACTGGGCAAGAGCTTGCGGATGGGAATAGACAGTGGTTATCTCGTCGGTCTCGGTTCCAGGCTTTCCAATTAGGCAGTGTCTCACTCGAACTTGTATTTCTCCGCAGACCTTCGAAGTGGTACTTGCCAGCAGGTCATATGTCTCGTTGATGCTTCCTTCGTATGAGTTCTCGACCGGCACTACGCCGAACACGTTGTGATCGAGTTCCACAGTGCGGAAGACATCCCTTAGCGTCCTGAGCGGCCTGACCACGATGTGAGTTCCGAAATAGCGTTCACACGCCTCGTGGCTATAGCTTCCTCTTTCGCCTTGAAAGGTGACACGCACTCTGGAATTGCGCATGCTCACAGCTCCTGAATGTACCGATTCTCACTTGGCTCTCGAGATTGCGGATTGTGCCTCTGTGACCTTCTCGAATCTTGCTCTTGCGAGTCTGAACTCCGGTTCGGCAGAAAGCGATCTTCTGATCTTCTTGTAGCGGGCAACGAGTTTGTTTCTGTCCTGCTCGTTCACAATTCTCGCGAGTGACCGAATGTCCCGTTGCAGATCTCGCAGAACTCTCGGAAACTCCTTGTTCGATATCTGAATGTCCGCTATGGTCTCAGGCTCATCGGCAATCGCCTCTGCAAGCAACATCTGCAGGTTGAATGTCCTGCCGGCGAATCTTCGGATTTCAGCGAGGTCTCCTCTCTTAGAGAGCGTCAAGGCGAAGGCCATGTTGAGAAAATGCGGTAGACCCAGTGTCAGGGCCACGCGTTTGTCATGGATGCCCTGATTAGTCAGGAGGAAATGGGCGCCTTGAAGGAGATGCTTCATGGCCTTGTAGCCACGTGTGTCCTTCCCTGTTCTGATGGCGATAATCCTTCTTTCACGGATTCCGTGTGCCAGAGGTCCGAACATAGGATGAATGCTGGCAACCTTTACTCCTCGCTTCTCAGCAGAACGAAGAGCCGGCATGACGACCGATTTTGTCGCAGAAATCTCACAGATTAGAGCATTTTTGTGCAGAACTGGAAGGATCTCTTTGATGACTTCCCAAGCGGCGTTCGCAGGGATGGCGAGGAGGACTATGTCGCTCCCTTTTGCTGCGTCAGCGTTGCTTGGGGAGCATTTTGCATGTATCTTCACGGCGAGGCTCTTGGCTCTATTTGGGTCGCGGTCGGAGACAATGACGGAGTCTCCTCGTGACTTCAAGAAGCGGGCGAACCATGCACCCATTCCTCCCGCTCCAATGATGGCTACTCGCGCTACCATTCGTTCATCGCCTTCACAATTCGTCTGATTCCAGTCCTTACGGCCGCTTCGGGCTCTGTTATCGCGAGCCTCAGGAAGTGGGGGTACTCACCGAAGACGGTTCCTGGTAGGACACCGACAGCATATTTGTCGAACAAGTACTTCGCAAACTTCTCAGCGTCGATACCTTTTCGTCGCATTCGCGGGAAGACGTAGAATCCCCCTTCGGGAGGATGGAATTCAAAACCTTCTCTTCTCAGCTCTTCACATGCCATGTTCAGACGCTTCCTGATCCTGCTTCTACCAGTCACTGCGTCTGCGCTAGTATCTTTTAGGGCCGCAAGCGCGGCTCGCTGTATGACCTCGGGAACGCTGGTCAGTGAGGTCTCCACGATCTTGCGCATCCGAGCGATTCTCTCCTCGTGCGCTACTGCGTAGGCGACTCTCCACCCTGTCATGCTGAACTCCTTCGAGAAACTGTTCACGTAAATGGATTCAGTATCAGGGTGTTCAAGCACGCTCTGAACCGGCACGCTGGAGTAGGTTGCGTAGACCTCGTCTGACAGAACTACGGTGTGATATTTCCTCGCGAGCTCCATTATCTCATCGAACATCTTCGACGATAGTACCTTTCCCGTGGGATTATTCGGGCTGTTAAGAACTATCATCTTGGGGCCGAGCCTCAGCGTTTCCTCAAGCGCGGTGAAGTCAATGTCCCAATGATCCTCAAGGCGCGTCGGGACAGCCAATGTCCTTCCACCAGCAAAGGCGACACATGACTCGTAGGCCGGCCAAGCAGGCTGACATATCGCAACTCTGTCGAGGCTTGACAGGGTGGTAAGTATTGAAGCGAAGATCGCGAAGCGACCGCCCGGAAAGACGAGTAAGTTAGATCGACCTAACTTTGTCCCATATTGGCGGTTTAGGCGTTGGGCAATTGCGTCCAGAAGAGCCGGGAGGCCGGCGCTTGACCCGTAGAGCATCATTGGCGTGCGGTCAAGGTATCTTTTCGCTTCACGGATGACAGCACTTGGAGTTCTGAAGCGAGGTTCACCTATGTCGAGCCTGATCAGTCTACGTCCCTTTCTTTCGGCCTTGAGCATCATCTCCGAGAGTTGCTTGAGCATGGAGTCCCTGCCGGTTACGCGTCGTCTTCTTCCACGTGTCTGGGTCTCCACGGAGCGCTGTATGACGAGGCTGATGAGGCGTTTTGCGTAGCTCTCGTCGATTCCTGCCTTGGCAGCAGAAGCAACGAAGCTGTCAATAGCGACCTTCTCGACCGCCGGATCGATAACAGCAAAGTTCAGTCTCTTCTTCAACATCCCGATCTTGCTGACCAATCGATCTCTCCGAGCCAGAATGGCGATCAGATCGGAGTCGACGGAGCGAAGTTCGTGTCTTAGTCTGGCTAGATCCTTATTCTTCAATTCATTTACTACTCCAGAGAGGCGAGCCTACATTTTCCACTAGGCGACGAATAGATGTCTGATAGTACAGTTAACCTAACTGGTCGAAAAGCGATTGTCGTGAGGACCTGCCTGGCCAGAAAGCTGGTTCGAAGCCATGATTATGGGATACGATCGAAATCCATCGCTCGTCTACGATCCGACTCACACACCTCCTGCGCACGCACTTTTTCGGATCCGGATGTCGTTGAATCTCGCAACCGAAGTACCCTGCGGCCTGACGAGTGCTGGGGTCTAGGGGCCTCGCAGTCTTGTCCATTCCCAAAATTGAAGCTGCTCTTGATCGCTATACTACAGGCCCAGAATTTTGGGCCTCGTCGAACTTTGCCGTTATCTGGTTCAGTCTTCGAAGTGTTTCCTCGCTCAACCTCTTGGGCTGATGCTCTCTGAGAATCTTCTGGGCCTTGTCCTTCGCCACTGTAACGACATCCTTCCTGCCTCGCTGTGACCATCGGGCATGCGTTGACCGGCACGAAATTGACGGCATCCAATGCTCAAGCTTCAGATTGCGGAGCGTGTGAGCTTCCTTCAGAAAGCTTGCAGTGGGCCCGACTCTCTTTATCAAGTCCGCAGCAATAGTTTCGGGGTTCACTTCGACCCCTTTCGCCAGACGGTAGATGTATCCCACGATTTCATCATCAATGACGAGCTGCTCGCAGCTTACTGTGAGCCCTGTCGCGAACATACCTGGGTTTATGATCATATCTGCACCAGACATCATCGCCGCTTGGGTCGTCATGATTCTCTCCCACGCATTCTGTTCATCATGACAGTGCGCATCAGTGTCAGGGGACGTTGAGTGGGATGGAAGTTTGTAGAAATCAGCGAGCTGCACGCTCGCAATGCGCATGAGCACGCTCTCAGGGGATCCGATTATTGGAGTTGCCTCTCGCATGTCGAAGGTTGTTGCTGCGCACGCGTAGATGAACGGGGAACCCCTCTTCGCCAACTGCGAGATCACCAAACCAGAGAGATTCTGAGCGTTGTGGATGACCATCGTGCCTGCTATGGTGATTGGTGATGTGACCCCTGTGATCGGTTGAGGCAATAGGAGTATTGGAACTCCATGTCTGGCGGTCTCGATGAGAGCTTCAACCGCATTCCTTTCCCACATTAGAGGGTTTGTCGGAGAGAACTCGCATCCGAGCATGGGCGCTCGTTCCAGTCGTTCGTCTCCCGTGACGACTTTGGCCATTCCGAAGACTGCCCTCGCCATCTCCGGGCTTGTTGGGCAGAACACAAGGGGTTTCTCAGTGTTGCCGAACATAACTTCTGCCGCGTGAAGTTCCGCGGACCGTTGAGGCACATCCTGTGGAATGGCTTGAGTTGCCACGCCGTGGATGTTCGGGAGCGCATCAGCTAGCTTCGAGAAGTCTGCTACATCCCTTTTCGTGGCAGGCCTACGTTCGCCTAGCTTCATATCATACACGTATGTAGCGTCGAATCCGCTGAGAGCATACGTGAACCCGCTTCCGAGCCGTATAGATGGCTTCTGATTCCTGTCGTACAGGGTGACTTCTGACGGACGTGGAGCGGCCTTCAGAGCCTCTTTGACCAGATTCTCGGGTATCCTCGCGACCTTGCTACCGAAATCTACTGTGGCTCCCTCAGCTTTCAGGAGCGTAAGCGCCTGTTGGCTGTCAATGTTCATTCCTGAATTCCAGAGCACATCCAGCGTAGCCTGATGTATCTGGCTCAATTCGTTCTCGGAGAAAACCTTCAGCTGACTCAGCTTCAAGCTATGATGACTCCTGCATGTGCGAGCTACTTCGTAGGGGTTTTCATCGCATTAAAGTCTGGCACTCGCCGTAGCGAGAGAGACCTGTCGAGCGTGCTGCATTAGTGTCCATCTAGAGGCCGGTCATTTTTCACGTAACGGCCGGTGATTGGTATCTCGGTCCCACACGTCGGGCATCTATTCCCTTCGGTCAGCCTGTAAGACACGATTATGTGACCGTCTCTGGCTATGACACGTTCATTGCACTCCGGGCAGTACGTGTTCTCATAGTCGTGGCCGCGGACGTTTCCAATGTAGGCATACTTGACTCCTGCTTTCCGCGCAATCTCGCGTGCGTACTCCAGCCTCTGTATGCTTGTCGTTGGAGTGTGGAACTTGTATGCTGGAACGTATCGAGTGAAATGCAGCGGAGCGTCTGGACCCAGACGCTTCACATGCTGCTCTACAACCGCGGCAATCGTCGAGTCGCTATCATTGACGCCTGGGATGATCAGATTCACTATCTCAACGTGGATGCCCATCTTGTTCGCGGCCTCGGCATTTCGCCAAGGCACATCTGCGCAGACGGACCCGCAGTACCGACGATACGTCTCGTCGTCTCCCTTCACGTCTATCTTGAGACCGTCCAGACCTGAACGTCGCAGCATCTCAAGTGCCTCTGTGGTCATGTAGCCATTTGAAACATAGCAACAATACAGCCCGCGAGTCTTCGCGAAAGCGAACAGGTCCGCAGCCCAGTCGGTGAGCAACGTTGGCTCCTGGAAGCTGCCACATAGGCCCTCGTCGCCAGAGTTCTCCGCCATCCTTACGATCGTTCCCGGAGGGATCGATTCGGACTGTTCAGGCGCGGGCTCTACTCGGGAGAGGTTGTGGTTCTGGCACCATGGGCAGTCGAAGTTGCATGACCAAGTCGAGAAAGTCAGGGCAGTAGATCCGGGCCAATAGTGAAAGAACGGCTTGATCTCGATCGGTCGGCTTTCGATCGCACTCACGTCTCCGTATACGAGCGTGTAGAGCCTTCCGCCTACGTTCTTCCGCGTCTTGCAGACCCCGAGCTGTTCGACTTCGATGATGCATCTGCGCTCGCATAGTGTGCACTGTACCCTTTCGTTCCTCAACTTGACGTAGAGAGAGGATTCGCGAACACAAGGCCTTGACAGAAGTTCCAAAGCCAATGTTCACTGTTTGATCGTTTTCTCTTGCGCGTACGTGTAGCATCCCATCGCGCTGAGCTTGATGCTCCGTGTGACATGGTCGGGA
>Ga0315280_10012562_pt1 | contig 10213 bp, 10 predicted proteins | sample YL17G06_40_MG_FD_203697 | JGI IMG/M metagenome (GOLD analysis project Ga0315280, IMG submission 203697) | Sediment microbial communities from Yellowstone Lake, YNP, Wyoming, USA - YL17G06_40 | ecosystem: Environmental > Aquatic > Freshwater > Lake > Sediment | place: USA: Wyoming | collected...
AAAACCTTGCCGCTTGTCGATAAGATATTATCTTTCATGTGATGCCTCCCTGTGCACAATACTTTTTAGGTAGTATCGGCACAAGGAGGTTATTTTTTGCACCACTCCTCAAAAAAATGGGTCATCATGAGAATTGCCTGCCCGCCATAGACATTGTTTAATGATTTCAAAGCGTGAGACAGTAGAACGGTGAAACGGTTAGACGGTTGGAAACAGGTGTTTTTGTTTTGACGTGAATGTGTGGTTCGGGTATTTTGTTTGGCCGAGACAAACCCCAGTGAAATTGGGGCTAAATATTATATTTATATACAAATTTGATTTGGAGATTTTGTTATGGGTAAGGGCAGCAAAAAAACCTCGAGGCGTGAGTTTTTACGTGGGGCGGCAAGTACGGCAGCAGCATTTACGATTGTTCCGCGATATGTATTGGGTGCGGGCGTAACGCCGCCAAGCGAAAAGCTAAATATCGCAGGCATCGGTATTAGCGGGCAGGGTGGAGGCAACATCGATGCGGTCAGCGGAGAAAATATCGTTGCACTGTGCGATGTGGATGCGCGGCGTGCAAGAGGGACATTTGAAAAGTTTCCGAAGGCCAAACAGTATCGTGATTTTCGCAAGATGTTGGACGAGATGGATAAACAGATAGATGCGGTGGTGGTTTCCACGCCGGACCATACGCACGCGGCGGCGGTTATGGCTGCGATAAAGAGAGGAAAGCACGTGTATTGTGAAAAGCCGTTAGCTCATTCAATCTATGAGATTCGGGAGCTTATGAAAGCGGCCCGCGAACATAAGGTAGTGACACAATTAGGCAATCAGGGACATTCTTTTGACGATATCCGCAGGTTCTGTGAGTGGATATGGGATGGGGCAATCGGGAACGTTTACGAGGTGCACGCAGCGTGCGATGCAAACCACAGCAAGATAGGGCAGTTGTCGAGACTAACGGAAAAGCACGAGGTTCCGCTGGAGCTGGACTGGGACCTGTGGCTGGGTCCAGCCCGGTATCGGCCATATAATCCGATGTATCTGCCCGGTAGCTGGCGAGGATGGATGCCGTTCGGTTCCGGAACAATCGGCGACTGGGTATGTCATGTTGTTGACCCGGTGTTCTGGGCGCTGGATTTAGGAGCTCCGACGAGCGTTCAGGCGGAGGCCGAGGGATACGACCCCAAAAGGCATGCGGACACATTTCCTGCGGGTACTATCGTAAAGTTTGAATTCCCGGCGCGCGGCAAACGTGGAGCTGTTAAGCTGGTGTGGTTTGACGGCGAAAAGAAGATTCCGCGTCCGGAGGAGCTGGAAGCGGAACGGAAAGTGGTCAACACGGGTGCGATTGTAATCGGGGACAAGGGCAAGATTATGTACGGCTCACACGGGGCCGGCGGGGTAAGGATTATCCCTGAGATGAAAATGAAAGAATATAAGCTGCCTTCTCAAACTCTGCCGAGGGTGAAGGGACATCACTACGACTGGCTACAGGCGATAAAAAACGGCACGCAAGCGGGGTCGAATTTTGATTATGGCGGGCCATTGACGGAAATCGCGCAGTTGGGAATTATTGCGACAAAGATGTTGGGGCAGAAGCTGGAATGGGACAGCAAGAATATGCAATTTACCAACTGCGACGCAGCAAATCAGCTTATAAATCCGCCATATCGAGAAGGGTGGACATTGTAAGCGAAAGTGAGGATGGCTGACTGCCTGCTTGACAGGTTACGAGCCAAAAGTCCTTTTTTGACCTTTCAGCCTTATCAAAAACACGTGATTTCCACAGGATTTTGGCAAAAATGGCACTTTTGCCCATTTTTTTCTTGACAAATTTTTCCTATCGCATATACTTAAGTGAAGTTCAAGGAGGAGGGGCAAGGAAGTCATTTTGTTTCCTGCCATGCTTTCCTTCCATATAAAAATCGCTGTTTAGTGGTGCAGGGTGTGAAAGAACGGATTAACTTAAGGAGGAGTACCAATGGCAAAGCAGAAGGTAGGATTACATAAGCAGGTTCCAGAGATTTTCTATGGCGTGCCGATTCCAAAAAAAGCCGGTGCCGATAAGCTGGCTAAAATATCTCTATCAAACCGTCTGGACTTTCTCTGTCCGAAACGCCGTGAGTCCACGTTATCGGTGGACACAAAAATCTCCGCCGGCCATGTGTCTGCTACCCCGTCTCCAGCAGACACAGCTTAAACAATATAAGATTACCAGTGCGATAAAGACCTCTGAGCAAATCCGCCAGCAGTTGCTGAGGACCTGTCCCCAGTTGGGGGCTGAGTTACAAGCTGGCTTTTTTTGCTCAACCCGGGACAAAGTTATGCCGATTCAGAACTTAGAATTTGAAAAGCTATGGCAGCAAAGATAGGAGATTTGAAATGGGAATTCAACATTGGTCGGATAATATCATTATTGTGGACCTGCCGGAGGAGCCTGAAATGGCCGAGGAACTCGAAACACTTGTTGAGATGATTTCCGACCAAGACCACTGTAGCATGGTAATAGATTTTTCCAGCGTGGGTATTGTAACTTCTTCAAGCCTTTCGAAGCTGCTGCATCTGCACAAAGAGTTAGTTGGCTGCGGGCGCCAGCTTGTTTTTTGCGGTATTCCTGCCGCAACAAGGGGCGTCTTTACGGTAACCGGATTAGACCAGGTTTTTGAACTTGCCGACGACAAGTTCGCTGCCTTAGCGACTTTGGAGATGATTGGTTAGCAGGCAAAATACAGCTCGGTCGCGATAAGCAAAGCCGGCTCATATCAATTTTGTCATTCCGTATTGTCGAGATTTTGTGTCCTGCTTAGCCGGCGGTCTATTCTGCGTCTGGCAGTTCGCTCAATGTCCAGTAAAGTGCGACCGTCCTCATTGCCTCAACAAATTTCATATAATCAGCGGGCTTAATGATATAACCAGCGACACCGAGCTTAAAGGTTTCGATGACATCTTGCTCTTCGGTCGAAGCAGTTAGAACCACGACAGGAATCTTTTTTAGCACTTCATCTGCTTTGACAATTCTTAAAAGATCTACGCCGTTTGTCTTTGGCATATTCAAATCCAGCAGGATAAGACACGGCTTTTTACTCGCCTCACTTTTTAGATACTCCAGAGCTTCTTCACCGCTGGCTGTGTGAACGAGTTCGTTTGTAACCTTGAGGTCATTAAGTGCACGCCTGACTATCATTGCATCTAAACGGTCATCTTCCACAAGCAATATTGGCTTCGAGTTCCGCATTTTTTACCCCCATTTCTTGTTTTGGTAACGTGAAAAAAAATGTGCTTCCTTCGCCCGATTTGGATTCTACCTAAACCCTACCCCATATAGTTTAACCTCTTCATCTTTTGTTACCTGTGCGGCCCGCAAGTAACTGCTTTGCCCGCTAAGGGTGGGACGGAGCCGTCACCATTGCAGCTTCCTGTTGCACGCCTGCCTTTGGCAGAGTGAAGCAGAAATTATTTCCTTGTCCATCTGCGCTTTTAGCCCATACGCGCCCCCCGTGCATTTCCACCAATTCCTTTGCTATCGGCAGGCCAAAGGCGAGGTCCTCCTGTTGACGGTGGAGGTGCTCTTTAACCCAGTGATAGCGATTGAAAATCTTGTGGATTTCGCCACTGTCGATGAGCGGCCCGTCATCCTGTATCTGCACCGTAAACTCGCTGCCGGTGTCCGTTACCTGCACAATGATGTGACCGTTTGCAGAAACAGACTTTATGGACCTGGTGATAAGACTCCTGAGCGCCTGTGTTATCCTGTCGTAGTCTGCATTGAGGATAAGCTCGTGTTCAGGCATAGAGCTTTTCAGCTCAAGATTTTTTTCGGCGGCAACAGGTGACAGGTCTTTAATAACCTGGGAGACAAGCGATTGAAGGCTGAATTCCGAGTGCTTTAAGTCCATTTTGCCTGCGTCGATTTTCGAGAGCTCAAGAAAGTCACTGATGACCCTTTTTGCTTTTTCGCTGTTCTCCTTATCCAGCAATGTCCCCATCGCTTCTGCCACCATAATAGCTACTTCGCTTTGCAACTGATTTCGTTTCTTCAATTTCAGATTCGCTGTTTTAAGCTCATCCTCTATAAGGATTTGTTCCGATATGTCACGGACTACGCCGACAACCGCCACCTCGTTCCCTTTTGGGTCCTTGATGATTGACCTCGAGAGAGAAACGGGGAATATGCTGTCATCTTTTCGTTTATGGTAAAACCCAACTTCCCAGGTATCTCCGACAGTTCGTGTCTGAAAAACGCTTCTGGTGTTGGTGTTTTGTTGCTTTCCTATCCAGAGGATATTACTGCCTTTTCCGATAATCTCTTCCTCCTTGTAGCTGTAAGTTTCACAGAATGCCTTATTTACGAAGATAATCCTGTCGTCCATATCGGTAATATAGACGCTATCATTGGTGCTCATAATGGCGCCCGACAGTAATCGCAATTTCTTTTCTGCGGCCTTGTGTCTGATGGCGTTTTCAACCGTTATCGGGAGCGCCTTAAAGTAGTTTTGTTCGAGGTCTTTTACCAGATAATCATAAGCGCCGGCCTTCCATGCTTTGACTACTGTCTCCTCATCGCCGACTCCGGTGACAAGTATGGTGGGCGTATCTTTCACCAGACTTAGAATATCGAACGCCGTGCCGTCTCCGAGTGAGTAGTCGGAAATCACAATATCAAACTGTTCAAAACCCAATACACTCTGGGCTTCTGAAACGGAACCAGCTATAACGCAATCGTATGAGAGAGCGTTGCTTTCCACAAACCGCTTAAAAGCCATTTGGTCCACTTCGTTATCTTCGATAAGCAGAATTTTGTATCTTGCACCTTCCATATTCTTACCCCCTATTTGGTAACTCGCTTAATGTCCAGTAAAGGTCAATCGTTCTGACGGTCTCCACAAACTTTTTATAATCGACGGCCTTGACCATATAACCCGCAGCACCCGGCTTAAAAGTTTCAGCTATGTCTTGCTCTTCGGTTGATGTTGTTAACACTACAACAGGAATCTTTTTCAGCGTCTCGTCCGCTTTTATGGTTTTCAGCAGTTCAATGCCGTTCATCTTCGGCATATTTAAATCCAGCAAGATAAGGCACGGCTTTTCACTGCTGTTGTTTCTCAAATACTGCAGGGCTTCCTCACCGTTGGTTACCTTTACCAGCGGGTTTGTAACCTTGAGGTCTTTGAGCACCCGTTTGACCGTCATTGCATCCACATGGTCGTCTTCAACAAGTAATATTGGCTTCGAGTTTCGCACATCCAACCCCTACTTCTTGCTTTGGTAGTGTAAAGAAGAATGTGCTTCCCTGCCCCACTTTTGACTGAACCCAGATTCTACCTCCATATAACTCTACGATTTTTTTTGCCACAGTAAGTCCCACGCCGGTGCTTTCAAAATCGTCGCGCGGCGCCAATATCTGGAAAATTTGGAAAATCTTTTCAAAGTGTTTTTCTTCGATTCCAGGCCCATTGTCACTGACGCTGAATTTCCAGACCGGCCGAAGGCCAGCTTGTAAACCCGCCTCCGGTGGGTTCTCCTCGACACAGGCGACTTTTATTAGTCCTTGGGGTTTATCCATATATTTGACGGCATTGCTCAACAGGTTCTGGAACACCTGTGCAATTCGGGTCGGTTCACACTCGATGGTGGGAAGCTGGTTTTCGATTGTGATGGTGATATTTTCCGGCGGAGCAATCATATCGACCACTTCCGCAACTACTTTGTTGAGGTCCATCACAACCCGATTTTCTTTTACCCGTCCAACCCTCGAATATTGAAGGACGCCGTCAATGAGTTTTTGCATTCGGTCTGCCCTGCCCATCAGAAGCCTGATTTGTTCTTTACCCTGCTCACCGAGCTTGTCTGCGTAATCGGTTGATATCCATTCTGCCAATGTTTTGACGCCGCGCAGCGGCGCCTTGAGGTCGTGCGACACTATGTAGGCAAAATCTTTCAATTCACGATTGGTGCTTTCCACTTCTTTGAGAAGCTCCGCCTGTTTTTCCTCCGCCCGCTTACGCTCCATGATATCCCAGAAAATTCCTAATATGCCAACCACATTTTTTTGTTCGTCTTTGACGGGTGTTTTGACCGTATAGACAACTGTTTCCTGGCCGTCCTGGATATATTTTTCCTCTATATCTTCCGACTTCCCTGACTCCATAATTCTCCTATCATCTGCCCTGTATTTCTCCGCTAAATCTTTAGGGTAAAAATCATAGTCTGTTTTGCCTGCAATTTCCTCGGGTTTAATTTCTATGTCGCTGGCGTAATTCTCATTGCAGGAGATATAAACGGAGTTTTTATCCTTGTAAAATATCTTTTGAGGAAGATTCTCAAGAAGCGTTTTATACTTGTGCTCGCTCACCCGCAGTTTTTCCTCCATCTGTTTGCGCTCAGTGATGTCACGTGCAACTGCGATTATGAAGTCTTCTTTTTCTTGACTTACCAGTTTCAGGCTTGCCTCTACAAAAAACGCTGTTCCGTCTTTCCGCCTGTATCGGGTCTGCCTGATAATATCTCCCTTGAGTTTGAGTTCATCTGCTTGTTGTTGCCAGGGAGAGTCATCCGAAAACTCTTCAACGTCTTTAATGCTCATCTCGAGCAATTCTTTTCGGCTGTACCTCAGACTCTGGCAGGCCCTGTCGTTCACATCTAAAAAACGTCCCCACTGCGGCTCCAAAACAAAAATGCAGTCGTTTGATTGCTCTATCAGATTCCTGAATATCTGCAGCTTATCCGTAGCTTGTTTGAGTTCCGCGATTCTGCCAAGCTTCTCACAAACGGCATTCAGCAGAGTGCCCTCTTCTTTCAGAAATGGCCCTTCCCCGTTCTCTTGCCTTTCCTGGAGGCAATAGACCTCGATGCTTCCGGCTTTCTCTCCACGGACTCTGATGTCTGCGTGCTGACTTAGCTCGCTTTTCTGAAAGTTATCCGTTTTGTATTGTATCCCGTTAAATGTGATTCTTACGCAGGTTATATCAGGATACTGATATGAACTGCGAATCAGCCCTGTTGTTTCTTGAAAGATTTGGTCTAATGAAATTTGCGGCTGCACAGCAAGCCTTGACAATCCATAAAGGCAGTTAAGCTGTTTTATGTGCTGCTGCAGTTTAACCTGCGCCCGCTTGCGTTCGGAAGATTCTAAAGTCGTCCATTTGCCTTCCTTCCTTATGAGCGCAAATTGATGGTTATTGACTACGTCTATGACTTCTCCTGCCTGGCATCTATCCAGAGAATAGGAACAGATAGCAAGCATGCGATGTTTCCCGATAACGCTATTTACCACAGCTTCATAATCGGCAAAACTTTGCCAATCTTTCTTTTCAAGCCAAAAGGTATTGCCCGTAAGGCGAAGGCCGTCAAACCCTTTTTCTATTGCCTGCTTTTCCTTTTCCACCCACCCCTCTAACACTTTATCAGCTTCAAACCTGCCTGTTGCAGTATACCACTGTTTGTAGTCAAGTATCTCTATCTGTCCTTTTCTAATATAATCATCCAGATTCTTTACTTTTTCTTTAAGTGCGGTTTTCGCATCTTCGACTCCCAAAGGTTCAGAAGTAACCCACATGCAAAATTCATTATTCTCTAATCCTTGCTTAAAATAGGGCACCAGAATTTCAATCAAATCTTCTTTGCTCTGGTAAAACTGGCATAAATGCGTACCCCAGGGCACTTCATCGATAAATTCAATACCGTTCATTTTAGGCATATTCAACTCCAGCAAAATGAGGCACGGCTTACCATTATCTTCATTTTTTAGATACTCCAAAGCCTCCGTGCCGTTGGTTACCTGGACTAATGAGCCTGTAATCTTAAGCTCTTTGAGGTCTCGCTGGGCCCGCGGACAACTTCAATTCTTTCAATGTCCTCAACCAGGACAGGCAAACTGTAAAATTCCGGCCCCCCGAAGGATACGCTGTCTGCCAGCCACGCATAACAAAATCACATTGCTTAATATTAATGTTCTCAAATTCATGACTATGTCACCCCCAAATTTGAATTGACCGTTGGCAACGTAACTCAACAGATTTTCGATATCAAAACTTTTACCGCCATCTTCGCATCTTATGTATCCCCCGGTCATATTTGGCCGACTGCGCTGACTTCGGGTTTTGCATCTCTTGCCCAATCTGAGCCGTTGGGTAATTCGCTTAATGTCCAGTACAGGTCAATTGCCCTGATTGTTTCCATAAACTTTCTATAGTCGGTTGGCTTTACCATGTAACCCGCGACGCTTAGCTCGAAAGTCTCGACCTTATCCTCATCGTTTTTAGAAGTGGTTAAAACTACAACAGGAATCTTTTTTAATTCGTCATCGGCTTTGGCGATTTTCAGAAATTCGATTCCGTTCATTTTCGGCATATTCAAGTCCAGAAGTATTATGCAGGGGTTCTGGCCCCCCTCGCCTATGAGGTACTCCAGCGCCTCTTCTCCGTTGAGTTTGTGGATTAACGGGTTTGTAACCTTCAAATCACTAAATGCTCTTTTTACCGTCATCGCGTCAACATGGTCATCTTCAACTAACAACACTGGCTTCAAGGTTCTCATCTTTCACCCCCATTTCTTGCTTTGGTAATGTAAAAAAGAATGTGCTTCCTTCGCCCACTTTTGACTGAACCCAAATTCTACCGCCGTATAGCTCCACGATTTTCTTTGTGATTGTAAGGCCGATACCTGTGCTCTCGATACCATCTTGCGGCGCCAATGTCTGGAATATTTGGAAAATTTTCTCGAAATATTTTTCTTCAATGCCGGGGCCGTTGTCGGCGACGCTAAACTTCCAGAATCCGTTTTCTTCGACGCACCCGATTCTGATTTGGCCCTGCGGCTTGTCCATATATTTGACGGCATTACTAATTAAGTTCTGGAAGACCTGTGTAATGCGTGTCGGGTCACATTCGATTGTTGGTAGTTCATTTTGGACTGTTACCGAGATGTTTGCCGGCGGAGCAATCATATCGATAACCTCTGCAACCACTTTATTTAGGTTCAACACAGCACGGTTTTCTTTTACCCGTCCGACTCTCGAATATTGCAGGATGCCTTCGATGAGGTTATGCATCCGTTCCACTCGCCTTAAAAGCAGACCCATTTGCTCCTTACCCTGCTCCCCGAGCTTATCTGAATAATCGGTGGATAACCATTCCGCCAGGGTCTTTATCCCGCGCAGCGGCGCCTTCAAATCGTGCGAAGCTACGTACGCAAAATCTTTTAATTCACGATTGACGTTTTCCAGTTCCTTCAGAAGCTGGGCCTGCCTTTGTTCAGCTTTCTTACGTACCACAACTTCCCGCTTCAGATGCTCATTGGCCGTGCTCAGCTCTGCGGTGCGCTCCTCGACTCTCACTTCCAGTTTCCCTTTTGCCTCGACTAATTCAGAATCGCGCTGCTGGATTTGCTCCAGCATTTCATTGAATGCATCGATAAGCAGACCCACTTCATCATTACTGTGTTTTACAGCCCGGGTAGAATAATCCTTCTTTTCTGAAATAACTTTTGCCACGTCAGCTAATCTTAGAATTGGGCCGGAAATAATTTTCTGAAGCTTTGTTGACACCAGGTAAGCCACCAGAGAGGCAAATAATAAAACGGCAATTATGATGAAGATGTTACGCCTAAGCATCGAATACATAGGATTTAGGTCCGACCGCAGACAAACAGTTCCGGTTGCTTCCCCATCGAGAACGATAGGCCTGAAAATGGTTAGATAGCCGTCTCCGAAACTGAACCCGCTTTCCATAAACTTAGATGGATGAACTTTTGTCTCGGCAAAATCGCGATAGTAAGTCGCAAAGAACTTGCCATCTTTGGTATAAACGCAGCCGAAAACAATAGAAGGTTCCACGTGAAGGGCCTTCAGCGTTTCTTCTGCATCCTTGGCAACCTGGAAGGCCAGAGATGCCTTGCAGTTCTCTGCTATCATTTCTGCCTGTGTTGACAGATTTTGCACCATAGTGTGCCGAAAGGTGGTCCACTCCCACACAGTAAGCCCTACCGCTGCCGATAGCAGCGCAGCAACACAAGTCAGCATCGTAATTATTATCAGCTTGTGCTTTATCGATATGTTCTGCATAACAGGCATAATTGGTTCACTCGGTCCCGGTGTCCTTGCTTTATTTTTGTCTCATTTATTCTTGTCACCTTCGGCGTCCTTTTCTTCGATTACTCTTTTTGCCAACCTCAAAAGTTGAGACCTGATTTGGAGTTTGGCCCGCCTGGCGGTAGTGACATTGATTTC
>Ga0315280_10012569_pt1 | contig 10210 bp, 8 predicted proteins | sample YL17G06_40_MG_FD_203697 | JGI IMG/M metagenome (GOLD analysis project Ga0315280, IMG submission 203697) | Sediment microbial communities from Yellowstone Lake, YNP, Wyoming, USA - YL17G06_40 | ecosystem: Environmental > Aquatic > Freshwater > Lake > Sediment | place: USA: Wyoming | collected...
CCCCTCTCCATCGGTGGTTTCGTCCTTGAAACGGATGTCCACTACTACTATCTATCCTGGGCCCTCTGTCTCGCCTGCCTCTGGTTTCTGTACAATCTGATGGGTTCCCGTATGGGGCGTGCCATAAAATCGTTCAATGACAGCGAAGTAGCGGCAAAAAGCATGGGCATCAATGTGCCGCGGTACAAGTTGAAAGTTTTCATGCTAACAGCTGTGATGGCCAGCCTCATCGGCAGCGTCTACACCTTCCATCTCCGTTTCACGCAGCCCGGCATTTTTGGTTTCCCCCTCCTTGTTGAGCTGGTCACCATGGTCATCATCGGTGGAGGTAAGACGCTCTACGGCCCCTTGCTCGGAGCCTTCGTCGTGATGTGGCTCAGGGAGCTGATCCACATGTACCTCGGCGGACTCCTACCCAGGATGAGCGCCCAGGTCGATGCGCTTTTCTTCGGTGTCCTCATCATAGTCATCCTGATCTTTATGCCGGGCGGCCTGTCCGGCTGGATGGACAGGCTCTTGTACTTAGGGAGGAGAACCTTTGGGAAAGCTAGCGAATGATGTCCTTCTCGATGTGCGGGGACTGAGCAAACACTTCGGCGGGATAAGGGCCATGAACGGGGTCACCTTCAGCATCCCCCAAGGGAGCATTATATCGATGATCGGCCCAAACGGCGCCGGAAAGTCCACGTTCATCAACGTCGTTTCGGGGATTTATATGCCCGATGCAGGGGAGGTCCATTTCCAGGGGGAGGATATCGCCGGACTGCCTGGACACGTTGTAGCGGGCAAGGGAATCGGCAGGACGTTTCAGCTACAGGAACTCTTCGGCAGCCTCTCTGTGTTGGAGAATGTTATGGTAGGATGTCACACCAGGAGCCACTCCGGGATGCTTGCCTGCGGTTTTTCCGTGCCATCGACGCTCAAAGAGGAGAAGAGGATCAGGGAGGAGGCTATGGAGTGTCTCGCCATGGTTGGCTTGGAGGGTAGAGCCCGTGACTCCATCTCCCGCCTGCCCCTCGGAGAACGGAAACTGGTCGGAATCGCACGGGCCTTAGGAATGAAGCCCAAGCTGCTCATGCTCGATGAACCGGCAGGTGGACTGGCAGCCCACGAGGTGGAGGGACTAGTCCGGCTGATCCATCTCCTCGTCGAAAAGAGCTTGACTCTGTTCATCGTGGAACATAACATGCCATTTGTGATGTCTCTCTCCAGATGGGTCATTGTGCTGGACGAGGGGATGAAGATTGCGGAAGGCCCACCCGAAGAAGTGAGGGCAAATGAGGAGGTCATCAAGGCCTACCTGGGTGAAGAGGTCTGCTGATGGTTGACGCTACGGACGCGGGGATATGTAAGGATATCAAGGAACGGAGCGGCGAGAAGCGCCTGGAGATTGAAGAAGTCTCCACCTTCTACGGAGAGGCGCAAGCCCTGAAATCGGTTTCTCTTGACGTGCGCGATAAGGAGGTTGTAGCGATCCTGGGAAGTAATGGCGCAGGCAAGACGACGCTCCTGCGCACGGTTACCGGCTTGCTTGCTCCCCGCTCGGGCAGGATAACCTTTGAGAATGAGCAGATCAGCGGCAAAGCCGCCTACCAGATCATCAGGAAGGGCATCGCCAGCGTACCCGAAGGAAGGGAACTTTTCGGCACGATGACAGTGGGCGAAAATCTTGAGCTCGGCACCTATTCCCTGAGCCCGGGGATCCGAAAAAAGGTGCAGGCCAGCCGCCTGGAAATGGTCTTTTCTCTCTTCCCGATTCTGAAAGAAAGGCTTAAACAGAGGGCGGAAACGTTATCCGGAGGACAGCAGCAGATGCTGGCCGTGGGAAGAGCCCTTATGGCAAACCCAAAGCTCCTGGCCCTGGATGAACCCTCCCTGGGTCTCTCTCCCCTCCTTGTTTCTGAAATGATGAAGACCCTGAAGAAGATATGTGACGAATGGAAGGTTTCCCTTCTCCTCGTCGAGCAGAATGCGCGGGCGGCGCTGAAAATTGCGGATTGTGTGCATGTTCTGGAGAGGGGGCAGGTGGTGCTCTCAGGTATGTGCCGGGATGTTATCTCCAGCTCAACGATCCAGAGGGCGTACTTGGGAGGATAAGAAACGGGATCAAGTTTAGATGGCAGGTCCGAGCCGGTCAAAGGCTGGACCCGGACCCCATGAGAAAGGAGGACTAAGATGAAAAGATTATGGGTAGTGATGCTTGTGTGTGTTGTACTCGTACTTTCGTTGGTGGGCAGTGGGCATGCTCAGAGGCTGGCTTCTTATCCGATTGGCTTTGTTACTGATCTTACGGGGAGAATGTCAGAGATGGGCACCGCCAACAAGCGGGGGATGGATATCGCCATTGAGGCGATCAACGCTGCGGGCGGCATCAACGGCCGACAGTTTAAGGCGATCGTCTACGACAGTGAGAGCGACGCGTCGAAAAGCGTGTTGCACACGAAGAGACTCATTGAGGTGGACAAGGCGATCATACTGACCTCTTACAACCTGTCCGGTTCCACGATGGCTTCCATCCCCACTGCTGAGGCAGGAAAGACGGTCCTGTTCAGCGCCTCAGCTTCGGAGAGGATCTGGATACCGACAAAGAAGTGGATATTCAACGTGGTGCCTCGCCAGTGGGAGGCTTCTATCCCGATGTTGATCGAGGTACTCTACCAGAAAGGCGCCAAGAAGATCGCCTACATTTACATCGACACGGTGTACGGGCAGACGGGCAGAGAGACCTTCGACAGGGCTGTCAAAGAGATGAAGTTCACCCCGGCCATCATTGAGAAGTATGCCCCGGGAAGCACCGATGTCGGGCCGCAGATTACCCATATCAAGGCTTCCGGCGCCGACGGGATCCTGATCACCGGGAACCTGGCTGACACGGTCATGGTGATCAAGAATGCACGAGACATGGAGTTTACCGGTCCGATCGTGAGCGACTACGCAATCGTCGGCCCTGAGTTCATCGACCTTGGGGGTAAGTACGTGGAGGGGATCGTCACGACTTCCCTGAAGGCGCTTGTGGCTCCGGAACTGGCCGACAACGATCCTCAGAAAAAGGTGGCCCTGGAACTCTATAATACATACACGAAGCTCCATGGCAAATTCAGCCTCTATGCGGGACATATGTGGGACGAGATGTATCTGCTGGCCGAGGTTCTCAAGAAGGTTGACCCGAAGCTTGACCCGACCAAAGATGCGGACCTTGTAAAGATCCGGGCTGAGATTCGCGACAACCTCGAAAAGATCAAGGGGTTTGTGGGACAGAACGGAATCTTTAACTACTCACCGGATAACCACAACGGGCTTCCGCCGAAATGCTACGTGCCGGTCGTGGTAGAGGGAGGTAAGTGGAGACTCTATAAGGGGAAATAAGAGTAGCTGACAGATCGTGGCTGATAGCTGATAGGGGAGAATTTGTTGGCTGGCAAACCGACACGCTCATTTCACTGCTATGAGCCACGAGCTATAAACTATCACCTATTGCCGGGGACATCCACGACATCGGGAAGGATATCGTCACTTTTATGCTTGATGTGAGCGGTTATGATGTTCTCGATATTGGCATCGATGTACCGGTTCATGTGTTTGTCGAAAAGATAAGGGAATTCCAGCCCCAGGTAGTGGGCTTAAGCGGTTTTCTCACCTTGGCTTTTGATTCGATGAAGAAAACGGTGGAGACTTTGGAAGAAGCAGGTTTGCGGGATAAGGTGAAGATTATGATCGGTGGTGGTCAAATGGATAATGAAGTGAGGAAGTACGTCCGTGCAGATGCTTATGGGAAGGATGCGGTAGCGGCCGTCAATTTATGCAGACAATGGATTGGAGGATGACTATGAAAGAAGACACTGCAGAACTTTACAGACAGAGGGAAAAGAGGGTCAACGATGCCATAGCGCTCAGGGTTCCTGACAGAATCCCCCTCCTGGTCATGTTCGGTTTTTTCCCTGCAAAATATGCGGGTATGACCATCGAAGAGGTGATGTACGATCCAGACAAGCTGGGGGACGCCCAGTTGAAGACACTCCTCGAATTCAAACCCGACATGGATCAAAACCCGCATGGCATCCGTTTTCTCGGGCCTATCCTGGAGGCCCTCGATTTTAAACAGCTCAGGTGGCCCGGCCACGGGATGGCGGTGGACCACACCTACCAGTTCGTGGAGGGGGAATACATGGGGGCGGACGAGTACGATCATTTTCTTCTGGACCCGTCCGATTTCATGATGCGTAAGTACTGGCCCCGCATCTGCGGTACCCTGAAAGGGTTCGAGAGGCTTCCGCCCTTACACGGGATTATCACCTACTACATGGGCATTCCTTTTGGTCTTGCCCCCTTCAGTCTCCCTGAAGTGGCCGAAGCCCTGGAAGCGATTCAGAAAGCAGGCCAGGAGTCGGTGCGCATTGCTTCCTATTCCCGACGCTATACACAAAAGGCCAGGGAAGAGGGATTCCCCATGCAAACCGGTGCCTTCACCCAGGCACCCTTCGATACACTCGGGGATTTCTTCAGAGGCACGAAAGGGATCATGCTCGACATGTACCGGCGACCGGACACGTTGATCAAGGCCTGCGAAAAATTACTTCCCATCATGTTTGAAACAGCTGTCAATGCGACGAGGGCGTCAGGGAATCCCAGGGTGTTTATTCCGATTCACAAGGGATTGGATGGATTCATGTCCCCAGAGCAGTTCAAGAAGTTCTACTGGCCGACCCTGCGGGAGCTCATAGTGGCCCTCATCAACGAAGGCTGCAACCCCTGTCCACTCTGGGAGGGTGACTGCACGTCCCGGCTCCAGATCATAAAGGACATTCCCGCGGGCAAGGCGTGCTACGCCTTTGAGGCAACAGATATGTTCAAAGCCAAGGAGGTGCTCGGGGACACCGTTTGCATACGGGGTAATGTGCCCCTCTCCATCCTCATAGCGGGGACGTCTGATGATGTGAAGGCATATTGTAGGAAACTGATCGATGTGTGCGGCAAAGGGGGAGGATTTATCATGGATGCCGCCACTGGTCTTGATGATGCAAAAGCGGAAAATGTAAAGACGATGTTTGAATTTACCAGGGAATACGGCGTTTATAGATGAAGATAGAGTAAATTCAAAAGGATTAAGGATAGAAGCCTGATTGAGCTAAGCATGATAGTCAAAGCGGCGACGAGGAAGAAGTTTGACAACTATACCGTTGAGTTGGCAAGCTGGCAGGCGTGTTTCACTGTTATGGGACTATCAACAGAGAAGCTATGAATGCACATTACTTGTCAAGGGTTGGTGAGGAGGTAAGGAACAATGGATAAGACGGAAGAGACACTTGAATTATGGTGTTCTGCACCGGGAGCACATTTTGTGAATGAAGATGCTGAAGAGGCCTATAAAAAGAGGGCACGCAGAGTTGCAGATGTGATCCAACTCAATGTGCCTGACAGGGTTCCCATCGTGCCGAGCTTTGGCATGTTCCCTGCTCTTGACAATGGCTATACCTGTGAAGAGGTTATGTTTGATTACGACAAGGCCCGCAAGGCATGGATGAAGACGCTTGTTGACTTTGAGCCGGATCTTTATCGAGCCTCAAGCTATGCTTTTCCAGGGCGGGTTCTCGAAGCCCTGGATTACAAGCTGCTCAGATTGCCCGGCCGGGGGATTCCTCCTGATCACGTATTTCAATTTGTGGAAGAAGAATATGTAAAAGCAGAGGAATTCTACGATGCATTCATCGATGATCCTGCCGATTATATGCTCAGGGTCTATTTACCCCGTGTATGTGGAGCGCTTCAACCCATGAAAAACCTTCCTCCATTTTATACATGGTTTGGATACTACTTAGGGATTGTTGGTAATGTTTCTCTTTTTGGTATTCCTGAAATTGCCGGTGCCCTTGAAGCTCTATCTAAAGCAGGGGCTGAAGCGCTAAGGTGGCTTACCCATGTACGTGAGGAAACTCAGGAAATGATGTCAATGGGATTCCCGGATATCTTGGGTGGCCACTCGGCAGCACCCTTTGATGTCATTGGAGACTGGTTTAGAGGCACACGCGGCATCATGCTGGATATGTATAGACATCCCGATAAACTGATAAAAGCAATGGAGAGATTGGTACCGATACAAATTAGGATGGGGGCGACCCTTTCCAAACGAATGGGAAAACCAGTAGCGATGCTTATGCTTCACAAAGGTCTTGATAGCTTTATGTCCAACGAGCAGTATAAGACCTTCTACTGGCCGACTCTGAGAAAGGTCATGATGGGATTGATCGATGAAGGCCTTGTCCCTATGCCATTATTCGAAGGCAAATATACTTCACGCCTAGAAATAATCAAAGATATACCTAAAGGAAAAGCGATATACTGGTTCGAAGAGGTTGATATATACAAAGCCAAGGAAATCCTGGGCGATACAGTATGCTTTAGAGGTAATGTCCCAGGCTCGTTATTGTATGCAGGCAATCCCCAACAGGTGAAGGATTATGTTAAAAAGCTCATCGATGTTGTAGGTAAAGGTGGCGGTCTGATGGTCGATTGTGGAATTTGGTTTGATGAGGCAAAACACGAAAATGTGAAAGCGATGGTAGACTTTACGAAAGAATACGAAGTATACAAGTAATGGATAGCTGTTAAAGGGAAGCCGATTGACAATAGATGTTTTTCTTTACCTAATGTAATTATGTGCTAGGCCCAAATACTACTCAATCACCCATTGGGAGGATGAGATGATCATAGCCCTTGGGGTAACGGTAGAGGGGAAGGAGGTGAGAGTTGCCTAAGGGAAGGGATGGGTTTTTCCAGAATTTCAATTAAAATGGGATTGTCTGGTAATGTTTATATGAGGAGGTTTATACGATCATGTTTTACGAACCGGTAAAAAACAACCACGGACTGGCACACGATCCTTTTAAATCCTGTGTTGTGCCCCGGCCTATTGGGTGGATATCAACTGTGGGAGCCGACGGTGTGCACAACCTCGCTCCCTTCAGCCAGTTCCAGAATCTTACCTTCGACCCCCCCTATGTGATGTTCGCAGCGAACCAGACAACTGACGGCCGTCGCAAGGATAGCGTGGTCAACGCCGAACAGAGCGGGGAGTTCGTGTATAATATGGCGACCTATGACCTGCGGGAGGCAATAAATCTATCAGCTCAAGAGGTGCCGCCCGAGGTCGACGAGTTTAAGCTGGCTGGTGTCACAAAGGCCCCCTCAGAGATCGTGAAACCTCCCCGTGTGGCGGAATCACCTATCAATTTTGAATGCCGTTATCATCAGACCATTCGATTGCCGGGGAATAGCACAATGGGCACGGTGGACATCGTGATCGGCCAGGTAATAGGCATACACATCAAAGACGAGTTTATCCAACCGGACGGCAAGTTAAATATCCTCAAGATCAGGCCGATAGCGCGTCTAGGCTACTACGACTACACAAGCATAGAGTCCATCTTTGAGATGATAATTCCCGGCCCCGACGAGAAGCTCCGTTCAGGCATGGAAGGAAAAAAAGGGACATAAGATTCAAGATTTAGGAGACAGTGCGGCCGCAGCATCGAGGTCATTAATCAGCTGGCTATGCAATTATGATCCGAGGTCGATACCAGGACAACAGAGATGAAGGAGTATGACAACTTATACCATTGATTTTGAGCCGGTAGGTCGAAGAGGAGAGTGCCAAAGAAGCGAGTCTCTTCTAAGTTGTGCTCGCAGGCTCGGTGTGGGTATCAGTAGCATATGCGGGAGCAAGGGAACGTGCCACTCATGCAAGGTGCAAGTTCTAAGTGGAACTGTCTCAAAACCAACGTCTAACGAACTGGAGGCCATTACATCTCATGAATTGAAGGAGGGCTGGCGTCTGGCCTGTCAAACTTATCCTATCAGTGATTGCAAATTGACTGTACCACCCGAGTCGATGACCACCCCACAGCGGGTCCAGGTGGAGGGGTTAGAAATCACAGTTCAGCCAGAGCCGGCCGTCCAAGCCTACCGCTTACGACTTGAAGCTCCATCCTTGTCTGCGCCACACGCTGATGCTGACCGATTGCTCGAGGCGCTAAACCAGCAACACCAATTACACTGCGGGAAATTTGATATTAATATCCTGCGTAGCCTTTCTGTCCAGTTGCGGTCGTGGAACTGGGAGTGCAAGGCTATAGTCCGCAATGACGAAGTGATAGCTCTCGCACCCTGGACAAGCCACCCATTGGGGTTAGCCATAGACTTGGGCACCACCAAGATTGCTGGCTATCTGGTTGATCTGAGCGACGGCCGGACTTTAGCGGCCAAAGGGATCATGAATCCCCAGATCAGCTATGGAGAGGACATCATCAGCCGTATGACTGGTGTCATACAATCGCCGGACGAGGGAGTGCAGGTACAGAAGTTGGCTGTTGAAGCAATCAACGGACTGATCGCTGACCTGTGTATTGGGGTGAGCCCCAATACACAGGAAATTGTTGAGGCCGTAGTCGTAGGCAATACCGCCATGCACCACCTCTTCCTCGGGTTGCCAGTCAGGCAGCTTGCTCTCTCTCCTTTTGTCCCTGCGGTTAGTAGGGCTCTGGAAGTTAAGGCTGGTGACTTGGGCTTACGTACGGCTCCAGGGGCATATGTGTACGTGCTGCCAAACATTGCTGGTTTCGTCGGTGCCGACCATGTGGCCATGCTGTTAGCAACAGAAGCCTATCAGGCCGAAGGCCCAATCGTGGCTCTGGACATCGGGACCAATACCGAGGTTTCTCTAATAAATAATGGGAAGATCACTACTGTCTCGTGTGCCTCCGGCCCTGCGTTCGAAGGCGGCCATATCAAGGATGGTATGCGGGCTGCCACAGGAGCTATCGAAGGCTTCCGCATAACAGAGGATGGCATCCAGTACCAGACGATTGATCAAGCTCTGCCCATTGGTATTTGCGGGTCTGGCATACTTGATGCCCTGTCCCAGCTTTATCTGGCTGGAATCCTTGATGAAGGCGGCAGGATAATGGACAACCACCCTCGCGTTCGCACCTACAAAGGGCAACACGAGTTTGTGTTAGTGAGTGAGGAGGAACGAGGCGGGCAGCCAGCCATCACGATCACTCAGCGCGATGTGAGAGAATTGCAACTGGCCAAGGCAGCCATTCGGGCCGGTATCCAGGTGCTTCTGGAAGCGAACGGCTGCTCTGAAGACGAAATTCAACAGGTGATCATTGCCGGGGCCTTTGGCACCTACATCGATGTGGCGAGTGCGGTGGCAATTGGTATGTTGCCATCACTGCCTCTCAACCGCTTCCGGCAGGTAGGAAACGCTGCTGGTATGGGAGCCAAGCTCGCTCTGATTTCCCTTGGCAAGCGGGCTGAGGGCCAAGCTGTTGCCTCACGAATCAAGTATATTGAATTAGCCAGTGCTCCTAACTTTGAGCAGACCTTCATTCAGGCAAGTTATTTAGGACGATATAGGATGATAGACGGCAGGAGGGAGGAAATGGACTGATGGAGACCAGAGTATCAAGCCCCACGAAAGAAATCATCATTGGTGATGACCAGCCCACAGTGCTTATCGGCGAGCGTATCAATCCTGCCGGTAAGAAAAAACTGACAGAGGCATTGAAGGCAGGCAACTTGGAGATTGTCCGTAGGGAAGCACTGGCTCAGGCGCAAGCCGGGGCGGACATTCTTGATGTCAGCGTGGGTACATTCGGTGTGGACGAGGTAATCCTGCTCCCCCGGGCAGTGCAGACAGTGATTGATACAGTAGATATACCTCTATGCCTTGACAGTGCTGTGCCTGAGGCTTTAGAAGCAGCTCTTAAAGTCTACAAGGGTAAGCCGCTCATTAACTCGGTTACTGGTGAAGAGCACTCCTTAGCCAAGATTCTACCTCTGGTCAAGGAATATGGAGCAGCAGTGATTGGTTTGGTGCAAGACGAGAAAGGTATTCCAAAGGATTCAGAGCGGAGGGTAGCCGTTGCCCATAAGGTAGTGGAGCGTGCTGAGGCAGCCGGTATCGCTCGAGAGGACATTATCATTGATTGCCTGGCTTTCGCCGTGGGAGCCGATCCCAGCTCCGGGCCGGCAGTCTTAGAGGCTATTCGGAAGATTAAGGCCGAATTGGGGGTGAACCTGACACTGGGAGCCAGCAATGTCTCTTTTGGCTTGCCTGATCGTAACTTACTCAATAATGCCTTCGTAATTATGGCTATTGCCGCAGGTGTCACCTGTCTCATTGTGGATGTGGCCAAGGTACGTCCAGTCG
>Ga0315280_10012570_pt1 | contig 10209 bp, 8 predicted proteins | sample YL17G06_40_MG_FD_203697 | JGI IMG/M metagenome (GOLD analysis project Ga0315280, IMG submission 203697) | Sediment microbial communities from Yellowstone Lake, YNP, Wyoming, USA - YL17G06_40 | ecosystem: Environmental > Aquatic > Freshwater > Lake > Sediment | place: USA: Wyoming | collected...
GTGACAGCGTGGGAAGAAAAACGCAACGGCAAAGAGACGAAAGTAGACTGGCGGTTTACTACCGAGGATGCACGCATTAAGCTCAAGAAACTTTATCCATCAATTAAGTAGAGACAGAGCACTAGGTACGGACACTCCATTTGGCATAATCCCAGCCTCTCCAGGGGCTGCGTTTTCAGCCATAGTAGTCATATCTGCCGCAGACCACTTATCATATTCTGTCTGAGGCGCCACCTGCATACTCACAACTTGCTCGCTGTCTGGAGATTGGATTCTTGGTGCTGTTGGCAATACGCTCACGGGTGCGGATAATGCCTGTGTCCGGACGAAACACACACGGACAATGGAAAAAAGCTCTATTCCTTCCTATCTGTCCAATCCTTTTGCCAGGAATTATCTTTTTTTTAGCTGGTTTCTATTTTCCAGGACTTCAACCATTATTATGCCTTCTGCTTCACATTTGTCAAGACGTCAGCATCTGCCATTTGGCATAATTTTCACTTAGCCCACAAGGTTCAAACATATATATTTACTACTTTGAAGAGCCACGAATTGTTCCAGAAAGTTACTATTCGTATCTTATGGCTGGATTATTTGATTTTAATTAGATTCAGATTAAATCTGTGATAAATTGAATAATAGAAAGTAGTCCTGTAGGCATTCTCTTAAGTAAGTTTCTGGAAGGCTTTGCAACTGGTCTGTATAGAGCTAAGCTATGCTGTTTTCCTATTTTCTTTTTTACCATAATTTGTCTACTTCAGATTGTCGGTGATTTTCATTCTCTCGCTACGGAACAGCACCTTCCTGTTTGCCCGTCTCTAAGGGTATTGACATAAAGGAGGTTGTTACGTAAAGTTGGCTGGTCGTTATGCGGCCGTAGACTGAATTTCAATAACAAGGGGGGCAAGCTTTTTAAACGTGAGAATTTATCCAGGAGATGTTAGTAAAATGATTTATCTAACTGAAAAAGATATTTTGGAAGCTGCATCTTTTAATGAAGTATTGGATACTATTGAGGCATCGATGTATATATATGAAAGAAAAGAATTCCACATGCCGCAACGGTTCCATGTGGTTCACGAAGAAAACACTCTACTCATTATGCCGTGCTTCACAAGAGATTGCTTTGGAACCAAGCTGGTAACCCTATTCCCGCGAAATCCCCAAAGAAATATTCCTGTCTTGAACGGAATAATGGTTCTCAATGACGTACAAACCGGAATGCCACTGGCGTTGCTCAATGGCCCTTCATTGACGGCCTTGAGAACTGCCGCAATTGGTGCTGTAAGTATTCGCCATCTTGCTGCAGACAATGCGCAATCAGTTGGGGTGATTGGAGCAGGTGTCCAGGGCTTTTATCAGGCGTGGCTTGCTTGTGAGGTCAGGAATCTCACAGATATTTTTGTTTATGACCTGTATTCTGAAAAAGTTTCGGCCCTGATAGAAAAATTGTCGAATCTAACCTCACGTGTTAAGCTGCATCAAGCTGCCTCTGTTGAGGATCTGCTGGAAAAAACCCAGGTGGTTATTACGGCGACAACATCTCTGGAACCTGTGTTGCCAGATAAAGAAGATTTATTGATAGGGAAACATTTTGTCGGTATTGGTTCTTACAAACCGAACATGAGAGAGTTTCCTCGTGCCTTGTTCAATTTGCTCAAAACAATTTTTATTGATACCGATCATGCCTTACAGGAATCTGGTGACCTTATAGTTCCGCTTCAGAACAACTGGATTAAAAAAGACCAAGTTATGACTTTAGGACGATTCCTAATCGAAAATAGACCAAGGAATGAAGTCAGGAAAGGAACCACCTTATTCAAATCAGTAGGCATGGCCTTATTTGATGTTTGTGTTTCCAAGCTAATTTATGAAAAGGCAGTCAAGAAAGGCTTGGGACAGAAGATTATTCTGTAACAGACGCATGCCCAATGAACTGTAATATTTTAATCTAAGCTCCGGGTGGATTTGGGGCCAGATGGCAAGTTCCCCTTCAAATATCTGGTTAGCAGCTCGAGGAGGGGACGCCTGGTATTTTTACCCTCTTTTATAGAGTGAGAACGATTCGAGTACCACATCCATCCTCCTGCTAGCGAACTGGACCTGATTTGTTAATTTCGAATTATACCAATTGTATTTAATACCTGCGCTACTGTCATTTCGACCGAAGGGCTGCAAAGCAGCCCGAAGCGGAGAAATCTGTTTTTAATAGATTTCTCGACTCGCCTTTGGCTCGCTCGAAATGACAAACATGCGCATTAACTTCCTACAATTGGTATTAATTGTAGCTTAAAATTCTCTCGAGGGTCCTGTCACCGGCGGTAGTATCGTACAGCAACTTATAAGACTGGTCAGCAAGCTTGCCGGTAGTACAGTTTGTAACTGCTACGAGCAATACAATGCAAGTCCCCATCTGTATTAATTTTACCTTCACGACTATTTCCCTCATTTTGCGGAAGGCTTCGAGCTAACCAAAATCTTTCCATCAGGTTCAATAGTGAGGTGATCATCTTCTTTGATACCGAAAAAGTCTTCTTTTGACAGAACCACAATAGGTATGATCTGATGGTACAATTCGTCCGAGACGATACTCCCTAATGCCAAAATGGGGTCGACCTTTAGGTTGATTATGGCTGTCGGAGCAACTCTGGTTTTGATACTCTCCAGCAAGGTAGCACTGGAGGTACTGGAACCTCTGCCCCATGGAAATACCATTACTCGGCCTGTAACAACGGCTCCTGAGCGCTCATGACGTCGGTCAATAATTTCTCCAGTGCGTGGACATAAACCTCCCCAGAAACTCAGGGGCTCCTTGGAAACAAGAGCTAAACCTTTAGCTGAACCAGCTACGATTGGTCTTCCGATCAGGATTCTTCCCACACGATTTCCTTTCGGCATACATACCCCTTAATAGCAGACTCAACACATTCGGCCAGGCTCCCAAAAGCAACCTGTACACCCAGTTCACCCGGTGCATAATAAGCACATTTTCCTGAATTAGTCATGATTATCTTTGTACCCGCACAGACCATTGGTGTATGAAAAACACAAGTGTCGAGGGTGATCTCAATCCCAAAGGCGGTTAGCACATCGAGAATATCGCTTCTTTGCAGCAAAGCGAAAGATGTCTGGCAGGAAATAACAACAAACCTAACATTAGTGTGAAGTATTTTGCCTTTTTTGCCTTGGTTTTGTATGAGCTTGGCCAGTTCACGAAACTCGTCGAAGGAAAAATGAGGACAGCCTAACACGACCAAATCAAGATTAGCTCCTTCTTTGGCCGTGGATAAGTCTGACCGGGATTGTCGCAAATCAGAAATACGTACGTCAATAACTCGTTCTGGCTTGCTGCCCTGGAAAGCCTCCTCTAAACTGTTTGCTTCCGGTGTCACGCCAATAGCATGAAAAAGAGCAATCGCACCAGAAGAGGCTGCGGCTGCACATAGGGCCTTCAGTTGGTCACCGGACACCTTGAGGGGAAGGCCTTCAATGACTGGAATTTTGTCTTCAGCCAGAGATCCTAAAAGATGGCCTAACACCGCATAGAAATCATTGCTTTGCATGATGTTAGAGTTGATATCTACCAATCGCACAAGTATCTGACCTTTGCGATTTTCTTTTAGATGAAGGCCACATTTGGGAACCCTGCCTGTTATAGCAGCGCAGATGTCAATAAAATCTCCATATCTGTTCGTCCTGGCACCGAGGACTGAATTGGCGTAACAAATAGCATTAGATTCGCCCCAGGCGATTTGCTGGCCAAACCTCGGCGTCAGGTAACTTTGGTAAGGAGCGCAAGTCCAAGTAGGGATACATCCCATATCTGTGTAAGCCTTCGCCTGTCTTATGGCTTTAGCAGCAAAATCTTCACTTATTCCAAATTCTCTCCAATTTTGAAGGTCAAGCGGCCCCATATTCAGGGTCGTAGGGATGCATACTTTTGCACCTTTTGATGCCAAGGTCTCGGCAAATTCCAAACTGGTTTCGCTAAGCAGGCCACATCCATCTATATGAGCTTGGCTGACATCCATCAGCTCCGATGCATCAACAACTTCAGCCATTCTTACCAGGATACGTATGGCCATCTGGGCTGCTTCGCCGCATTGGCCATCTAAAAGCTGCTTGTCTAGCCTGTTTAACTCAACTGGCATCAAATCTCCTATTCACTTAAAGTTAACACAAGGTTTCTTATTATCATACATCATAAATCAGAGAGTAATTAACTTCCAGATTTTTAAGCTGACGCTGTTGCCCTTAAGGTAGGCAAAGTTCAAGGATAAGCGAGAATGCTTCTATTGAAACTGAACCTTTTATATAGGAACTACTTGGTATGTCATAGTTGTCTTCATACGGACAACAAGCTGTGTAATCGCCTATTCTTCCGCTGCCTGCCGTGTGGCGATGGGTACGTACCCTGCCTCCAAGCCCGGCGGCGGGGCTACAATCAGGGCAGGGTCAATTTCCGCCAGTGTTCCAATCGTCGGTGGCGTCAGGTAGTCGCGATCTCTCGTCCAGTGCCGGTGAAGTTTTTCCACGCGCTTCTGCAGAGCCTCCCGCTCGTCATCCGTTAAATCGGCGTTGAGCAATGCAGGCTGGTCGGCGAATCGATACCAGTAGTACGTCACCATACTGCCGTCTCCCAGATGCGCCTGGAATGGTCCCGCCACAGGGCCGGGCTTCTTCCAGCAACTATCCGGATTGTCAGGAGTGACGTAGGGCTCAGAGGACCTCTCGGTGGGCCGACTGAAGCGAACATTGGCAAGTCCTGTTTCGGCCGGGACGTCTTCGGGGGCCACCACGACCCACTGTGGCTTCTTGCCATCCTCATTGACCAGGCGATAGTACTCGGACAGCGTCACCAGTGGACCATGCTTGGTGTCTCTTTTCGTAACCAGTTGTTCGTTCCACCGGTACCCAAAGGTACTTGAGTCAAGCGCCATGGGAGTCGCAAAAGAATTCCAGGCAAGAGGCACTCTTTCTTCCCGGGGGACAGTGGGTGTATATATCCTCCAGGTGGCTCCCCCTCGTCCTGGGAAGCTGTGTACAATAGCCCCCAGGGGGTCGATAGCGCCACTGGCCGGGGGGCCGCCCTCAAACCAGGCCTTCACGGCATCCCAGAGCGCCTTCTTATTGTAGGAGGTCACGCGGTGCACGACCACAGAATCGCCCTTCGGTCCTCGGGGGAACGAGGTGGGGGCGACTCGGGCGTAAGTATCCCCTTTGGCGTCAACGGATTGGACACTGGGGATATACTGAGTTTCCATCTGTAACGCCCTGTTGGGCTGGGAGGGACGGGTATCCAGAAACATGCCAGCCAGGCGAGGATCATCCACAGATGCGCGGGACCAGAAATAGGGAGTAAAGAAAGCAACCGGGCCTTTAAAGTTGCCCGTGTTCAGAAACAAGGTCCAGCAGTTATTTCCGGTGGGAACGTTCTTGCCGGCTGTAATGGATTTGACCTCGGTCAGCGGAAGCGGTAGGTACCCGTAGCCGAACAATTCACCGCAGGTGCCCTGTTTCAGATTCAGGCCATCAGGGGGCCACAGCACCCAGGGGCTGATTTGCGCCACACCGTACTTGCCCATGGGATTATCCCAGTCCCTTCCTTTGCCGGCCCCAGGTCCGTTGGCCCATGCACAGAAGTTCAGAGCCACCCCGCCCATAATGAACTTCGGCGTTTCCGTGGCAAATCGAGTGTCACGCCACCAGCCCAGGCCACCCTCGACATCGGAATAGAGTTTGTCAGGCTCGGGACCGTCATACTTAGCATGCATCCAGGTGCCGAACAGGCCTGTCTGAAAACGATTCCCCGGATATTCCTGTAACAAAGGCCAGGCTGCTACATACATGGAGAACCCGGCATTATACGTCTCTTCAACTTTATCGTTAGGGACGAGCAGGTATCCGGCCATCTCTCCTTTCTGAATCTGATTGGCGGCGCCGATCACGGGTGTCAGAAGCAAGACGAACACGAGAGCCAGGCAGGAGCTGAACAATGTAAAAAACTTTTTCTTCAACATAAGGGAACCTCCAGCACCTATTTCTATTCCTCTGTTCGGGATTTGCCATTTAACTTCATCTGACATTTCCCATATTAAATGCTTGGCTACGCAACCAAGTCCTCCAGTTCTGCAATAATTACAAAAATTTTATCCAGATTGCAGTAATTCAAGGTCTTTTGTACGAATTTTACCGCTAATTTTGCCAAAATCCAAACTCTTATCCTTAAAAATACTGTAGAAGCGTGATTTTTTGCAGACCTCAAGCGTTCCCTTGTCAAAAAGTTAAGTTTTTCATCTATTTTCGGCATTAATCTAACGCCCTCCTGGCATCTATAATCTTCCGTTAACTCTGGTCTTTTAAGTCAATCACGATAGTGGGTCTGCAAAAAAGAGAGTGGTAATGTTCTTTTACCGGCGAGACAACAAATTCTTTGATTACCCTTGTGTCATTCATTAAACTATTTAAAAATATAGTTACCCATTAAAGCAAAAAAGGCAGTAGTGACATGATGATAGCGAATGTCTCTAGGCGTGCATTTCTCAGACAAACGATTACGTGGGGTTCTGCTCTGGCGTTAAGCAGGCTGTCCTTTGCGACGGACGAACAGGTCGCGAAATCCCGCGTCTCTTTGCGACAACGGAAGCCTAACGTTTTGGTCATCGTAGCCGACGACATGGGATATTCGGACGCTGGATGCTATGGCGGTGAAATCATGACGCCCAATCTTGACCGACTGGCAGCTAACGGAATTTGCTTCACTCAGTGCTATTCCTCGGGCCGTTGCTGGCCTTCGCGGGCATCTCTTTTGACGGGCTACTACGCACAACAGGTCCGCATGGATCCACCCCAGGGGCGATTGCCAGCCTGGACCCGCGTTGCGCCACACTATCTCAGGCCATTAGGATACCGTTGCTATCACTCCGGCAAGTGGCACCTAATGGGCGCACCCAAAGTTGTCGCGGATGGTGGGTTTGACCATTCCTACGTCCTGCATGACCACGACCGGTACTTCACACCGAAAAACCACGAACTTGACGACCAGCAGCTTGCTCCTATCGAGGAGGGGGCGAACTTTTATGTTACTACGGCCATCGCGAATTACACCATTGATTTTCTTAAAGAGCACGCTGAGAAGCATCGTGATCAGCCGTTCTATGGCTATCTGGCCTTTACCTCGCCGCATTTTCCGCTACACGCTATACAGAAGGACATCGCCCGATATCGGGATTGCTACCTCGAAGGATGGGACGTCATGCGTAAACAGCGATGGAAGCGGATGCGCGAACTGGGCTTAGTGAATTGCGACTTGGCGCCGCTCGAGCCTGATGTGATACCAAGCTGGAACCTTTCCAAAGACAAACTGTGGGAAATGATCGGGCCTGGTGAAGCGGACCGAGCTGTGGCGTGGAAGGATCTGACCGAGGAACAGAAGAGATTTCAGGCGGTAAAGATGGCGATTCACGCGGCGATGATTGACCGTATGGATAGCGAAATCGGGCGAGTGCTTGATCAGGTCAACAAGATGGGTGCTTTTGAGAATACTGTAATCTTCTTCGTCTCGGACAATGGCGCCAGTGCCGAACAGATCATCCGCGGCGACAAACATGATCCCTCCGCGGTGCCCGGATCGGCGATCTCGTACCTGTGCATTGGGCCTGGGTGGTCTAGTGCAGCTAACACGCCCTTCCGTCTGCACAAGTCCTGGGTACACGAGGGCGGTATCTCGTCGCCGCTTATCGTCCACTGGCCGGCAGGTATTGAGGTTCACGGTGAACTGCGTCACAATCCATGCCACTTTATTGATATTTTGCCGACCATTATTGACTTGGCCGGAGGCAACGATTTTTCTCCAATGTGGAACGGTGAGATTGCGCCGCCGCTTCCGGGCACGAGCCTATTACCCGCGTTTGCAAAAGACAACGCCGTAACACACGAATTCCTCTACTTTCACCATCTGGAGAACCGCGCTATTCGGGTTGGCGACTGGAAGCTAGTGGCCAAGGGGAACGATAGTCCGTGGGAACTCTACTATCTGAAGAATGACCGCTGCGAATCAAATAACTTGGCGGATAAGCATCCGGACAAGGTCAGCGAGATGTCAGAACTGTGGCAGAAGTGCGAAGACGAATTCAGACGACAGGCAGGGCTGCCTCTCACCAAAAGCGAGTGAGTTTGAAAGCCGCTGGCCAAAGAAGAAAATAGGCATTACTGAGTGTCTTGATGTCGCTCTAATTGAATAACTGCTTCCTTGAGCTTGTGGGCTTCCGTAGCTCATACTGCCCACTCATTTTCATGATGGTGACTTGTCTGAAGAACAACAACTCTCGGTCCTTTTAACGAGATGTTGTGCCTGGTAAAATTGCGGAACTTGCAAAAGAACAGGGTATTATACCGGCAACCGAGTAGACATAGGTTCTTTTATGGAAAACTGTATGGACAATAGTAAGCCTCCGGAGAAAAGAATGAAAAGAAGGGAATTCATTAGCGTAGCAGGAGGAGCTGCAATCAGACTGATGTTCGGGCAAGAAACATCTGTGGGAGATAGCTCAAAAGGAAAAAGTAAGCCTAATATCCTTTTCATTATGACCGACCAGCAGCATACCGCAATGATGGGTTGCACGGGGAACAAATGGCTCAAAACACCCGCTCTGGACAGTCTTGCTGCTTCGGGTATCAGGTTTGAACGTGCCTATGCAAGCAACCCGGTCTGTGTGCCCAGCCGGTTCAGTTTACAGACCGGTCTTATGCCCAGCGTCATCGGAATGGGACAGAACGAAGATTCTGGAAAGGCTGCGATAACTGATGTTATGCTGCAACAGTCGCTTGGCTGGCTTTTCCAGAAGGCCGGCTATGAAACAGCCTACGGTGGCAAGGTGCACCTGCCTAAAAAGATGAATGATATGGAGAACATCGGGTATCGTAATCTAACTAATGACTCGCGACAAGGATTAGCATATGCTTGTGCGGATTTCATCAAGGGGCAGCACACAGCCCCATTTCTTCTGTTTGCCTCATTCATCAATCCACACGATATCTGCTATATGGCTATCAACGATTTCAGGCGGAGTACAGGGGACAAGATAATAGAAAACATAGATTCCAAGACTTGCGAGGCCGTATTAAACCGCGTAAGGAAAACCGATGACATCAACGCTTTTGTGGAGAAAAACTGTCCTCAGTTGCCTGCAAACCATCAAGTACCACAAGATGAGCCGGAATGCATCACACAGAAGTACGTGAATGCAAGTCCTTTCCGAGCATATGTCCGCGAAAACTGGACTGCGGCTCAATGGCGTCTGCACCGCTGGACCTACTGCCGGTTGACCGAGATGGTTGACAAGGAAATCGGTATCGTGCTGGATGCCCTGCGAGAAGCGGGGATGGAAGATAACACGCTGATAATCTTCACCAGCGATCATGGTGATATGGATTCAGCCCACAAGCTGGAGCATAAGTCGGTGCTTTATGAAGAATCTGTGCGTGTTCCATTCATAATGAATTACAAAGGGATGATTTCTGAAGGTATAGTTGATGATACACATCTGATTTCTAATGGTATGGATCTGCTTCCTACCCTTTGCGACTATGCAGGCATACAAGCACCTGAAGGACTGCATGGCAGGAGCTTGCGACCTTTAGCGCAAGGTGAGGAGAGTAAGAGGTGGCGTGATTTCGTTGTCACAGAAAGTCAGAATGCCAGGATGTTACGGACAGGTCGGTTCAAGTATTGTATATACGACTCTGGCGGACACCGCGAACAACTGATAGACATTAAAAATGACCCAGGTGAAACGAAAAACCTTGCTGAAATCGGGGACTATAAAGATATCTTGGATGCGCATCGTAAGCTTTTGCGAGAATGGATCGAAAAGACAGGTGATAGTATTGCGGCCCAGTATATTGTGTAATAGTCCATATTTAACCCGACAAATAGTTCTTTTTGTCTGTCGCTGTGTCTGTAAAGTATCGTTCAGCATTTTCTTTTTCGCCAGCGGTATAGAATCCAAAAACGTTGCATCAATGTTTTACCAAGGCTATATTTTCCGATATGTAGCCTTTTTCTATTTCCTGGATTTCCCATAGTTAACTTTCGCACTTTTTAGGTGGCTGAATTCGATGAAATATAATCATAAAAATGCCAACCTTCCGATAAACGTATTGAAACCAATACGACAGGGAGGTTGGCATGAACACAACTACTATTAT
>Ga0315280_10012573_pt1 | contig 10208 bp, 8 predicted proteins | sample YL17G06_40_MG_FD_203697 | JGI IMG/M metagenome (GOLD analysis project Ga0315280, IMG submission 203697) | Sediment microbial communities from Yellowstone Lake, YNP, Wyoming, USA - YL17G06_40 | ecosystem: Environmental > Aquatic > Freshwater > Lake > Sediment | place: USA: Wyoming | collected...
CCGGACTATCTGAGATTTGACTTTACCTACCCGCTGGCGCCTACCGCCCAGCAGTTAAAAAATGTTGAGAATCTGGTCAGAGAAAAAATTGCCGAAGACCTGCCTGTAACCTGCCCTGTTATGCCCAAAGACCAGGCCCAGAAACTCGGCGCAATGGCGCTATTCGGCGAAAAATACGGCGATGAGGTCCGGATAGTTGGCATAGGTACCGAGGGACAGGACCAAATCGGCCAGGCGTTCAGCCGGGAGTTCTGCGGCGGCACCCACGTTGACCGGCTCGGCTCTATCGGCGGCTTTAAGATAATCAAAGAAGAAAGTATCTCTGCCGGCGTCCGCCGGATTACCGCCTTGACCGGTCCCGCTCTTAATGCACATCTTGAAAAGGCAAGTAACATTGTTGATGAGCTTTCGGCAATGCTGAAAGTTTCTCCCGACACTCTTATTGACAGAGTCGCCCGACTGTTAGAAGACAACAAACGGCTCGCCAAAGAACTCAAAACCGCCGCTAAAGCATCCGGCTCCGACATTATGGCCCAAGCAAAGCAGCTTCTGGAAAACTGTGAAAAGATTGGCAGTTCCTCCATAGTCATTGGCCAGGTCTCAAAAACCTCTACCGAGCAGGCCCGTGAAGCTATCGATATGCTCAAAAAAAAGGCAAAATCCGCAGCTATCGTTCTGGCTTTTGACGACGATGGCAAAGCAACCCTCCTGGCCGGTGTCACCGAAGACCTGGTTAAAAAGGGCTTGAGCGCCGGTGACATCGTTAAAGAAATCGCGCCGATAGTTGACGGCGGCGGAGGCGGCCGACCACAAATGGCCCAGGCAGGTGGAAAAAATCCAGAAAAAATCCATGACGCCTTGACTGCGTCCAAAAGAATAATAAAAGAAAAACTTGCTGCCACTTAATCAATCCGGCTATAGAGACGGAAAATTTTATGATTAAGTTCGACTGCAAAAATTGCGGCCAGAAATTTAGCGTTCCTGAAATACACGCGGGCAAAAAAGGTAAGTGCCCGAAGTGCAAAAACATAGTCCTCATCCCACAAATCCAGGGTACAAGCCCCCCAACAACTCAAAATGGCACCGCCAATCACAAAGCCATATCAAAGGATTCTTCTTATGGCCTGACCCTTTTAGATGTTTCACAAAAAGACAAAACCCAAATCCCATCGACCCCCCAGTATGATGTTTCTGCCGGAGCTCTCGAAGATAAAGAAGAGCTTGAAGGAGCAGCAAAAATAGACCAAACCGAACCCGTGGCCGAACGCAAATTGCCGTGGATTATTGACATATTTCTCTATCCCGTAAGCGTGCCGGGACTGGTAACTCTTGGGATTATTATTGGAATACCGTTGCTAATTCATATTGTGGCAGCGTTACTTGGCCCGTTTGCCTCTGCCATACTCATCCCGAGCTTGATTGTAAACATTGTTGTCGGACTGTATCTATATTGGTACATCGCCGAGTGCATTCGTGATAGCGCCACCGGCGGATTGCGGGCACCCGAAACGTTAGGTAAAAGCCCGGGCTTGGGCGATATGTTCTCGCAACTGCTAAAGATAGTTGGCTGTTTTGCCTTATGTTTCGCACCACTGCTTATCTATTACCAGCAGACAAGAAAAATCGACACAATTTTCTGGCCGCTCCTTGCCTACGCGGTCTTCTTTTTCCCGATGGGCTTATTAGCTGTGATTATGTTCGACTCTTTTTCCGGCCTTAATCCTATTATGCTTATCGGCTCAATATTCAGCACATTCCTTCCCTACTGTGCTATGGTTGTCGCGTTCATTTCAACGGGTTTCTTGACTACTATAATCGAATCCGCCGCACCACAATCGCTGGTCCTGGCTTTCGTTATCCAGTGTATTCATCTCTATCTGGCGTTAGTCGCAGCCCACCTTCTAGGCCGCTTCTACTGGCGCTATAAGGAAAAACTTCGCTGGGAGGTATAGAACAAACTGTCATTGCGAGGCCTGCGAAGCAGGCCGCGGCAATCTTAAGTTTATAGCTGCCGAGATTGCTTTGTCGTCCCGATTAATCGGGACTCCGCGCAATGACATTCTGCCGTATCTTCACGCTCTTTGCGTGAGCATCGAGACCCTCCGCCTCGGCCAACCGAATAATATCCTCCGCACTTTCTGCGAGTTTCTCTTTACTATATTCGATAATACTGGTGGCTTTGATAAAATCATTGGCACTTAAAGCGCTAAAGAATCTCGCAGTTGTTCCCGTTGGCAATGTATGGCTCGGCCCAGCCCAATAATCGCCAACCGCGACAGGTGAATAATCACCTATGAAAATAGCACCGGCGTTTTCTATTTTGTCAGCAATCTTTCTACTTTCCCCCCCGCATTGAATCTCTAAATGTTCAGGAGCGAAAAAGTTAGCTTGTGTGATTATCTCGTCAATACTCTTAAACACTATTATACTGCCAAATTTTAATAAGCATTCGGTTGTCTCATTACTCCTGCCAAGCTGTCTCAGTTGTTTCTTTAGTTCTTCAAGTGTTTGATGCCCAAAAGCTTGCGAGTCTGTGAACACAACAGCGCTTCCAGGAGCATGTTCGGCCTGGCTGAGCATATCAGCCGCCACCCAGGCAGGATTTGCTTTCTCATTTGCTATTACTAATACTTCACTCGGCCCAGCTATCAAATCAATATCTACAATCCCAAAGACCTTACACTTAGCCATTTGAACCCACGGGTTACCTGGACCTACTATCTTATCAACAGGTTTAATCGTTTGTGTTCCATAAGCTAAAGCGGCCACTGCCTGAGCACCTCCGATGCGATAAACTTCCGTGATTTTAAGTTCCTTACAAACTGCTAATATAACTGGATGAATACTGCCTTTATATCTCGGCGGTGAGACAACCGCTATTTCTTTTACACCTGCTACTATCGCTGGTACCGCAGTCATTATTACGGTCGAAGGCAGCGGCGCCGACGCCCCCGGCACACAAATACCTACCCGTTTTATTGGTGTATATTTGATTCCAGGATGCTTGAAATTGCCGATGAAGATTTCCTTTTGGTACTTTCTTACATTCTCAATCGCCTGCCTGATTGATGCCAAAAGGTCTTTGTCAATTCTCTTGTGGGCATCTTCTAAATCTTTCTTACTTACTTTGAATTGTTCGGGCGCTAACTCAACGCTGTCAAACTTTTCCGTATATTCCACTATCGCCTCATCCCCACGTTTCTTAACTTCTTTAAGAATATCCATTACCTGCGTACGCCGGTCATCACCAACCAAAAACCACGCCTCGCGCATTATCTCATGACGGAGTTTTTCTAATCGCATCTTGAAATCCGGATGGGATGAGGAAATCAGAATTTTATCGAGTTGGTTTTTCACTGGTTTATGCTTTACCTCTGCGTTCTTTGCGTGCTCTGCGGTTAATTGTCTTTATCCGCCGAAGTTGCCGTAATTGTAAACACGTGTCGCCTTCTGCAGCAAAAGATAATGCCTGCCTTTGTATTTAGTCATAATTCCGGCTATTTTGAACGGCACCGGCTCCGGCTCAACAAATTGCTGTTGTTCCGTCATCTCCAGCGCCTCACACGGCAATAACCGCAAAGACGCCACGGGCGCATTTCGCCCGAGCGCATCCAGAACAAATACAAGCCGCCCATTATCCTGCTTGACCAGAAGGGCCGTCCTGTCCGCCAGGATAGCATCCTGCCTCAACTCCGGCCTTCCTTCGGGCTTGGGTTCTACCTCAAAGCTTTCCACAACACCGGTATCCCGCTTAACATCATTCACCTCCTCTGGCCCGCCTACGGCGGGCTGAACAGCCCGCTTGGCTTTAATCTTTTCTATTACCTCCTGCGGTATGTCTAATATATCATTTGGCTCATTGATGTCCTGCTTCGACTCGCGCTCTTTTGCAGAAGGAACCTCTGCCGGCCTGCCCCCGACAGATTCATTCGGGGGCTTGCTTTCTTGCCCAGATGCCTCTTGTGTTTGGGGTACCTGAGGCTGCGGCTGCTCTATCTTGCTAAGAAGCAAAAAATAGCTCGGAAATATAAAATTCTTACCCTTGTATCTTGTCACCCTACCCCAGAGCCGATAACCAGCAGCTAAACGCTCGTTGACATCGGTCGTCATCTTTTCCAGTGTCGCCGATGGCAGTAGTTCCAGACTTGTCCCCGCTTTAACAACACCTTTATCATCATTTACATCTACATTAAATTTGAAGAGCCACCTATCGTTGCTATCCGGACCATTCATCTCGCCATCAATACCCCTCAGGACAAAGCCATCCTGCAGCCCACCCCCGTTTCTGTCCGGCAAATCCGTCCTGACGGACACGGGGGCGGATTCAGCCGCCTTTGCCCCGAACGCGCTGGCGCCGACAAAAAAACCCACAACCACAATTATAAGTTTCTTTACCATTCTCGAAAACTCTGCGCCCGCCTTTTTAATAATCCATTATCAATTATCAATAATCAATTCGACGGCCTGCTTCGGCCCATCTGCACACCTAATATATCGGCTGCTGTCCGGGTCATCCGTTACAACCAAATCGAGCAAAGGCTTCCAGAATCCGCCTACAAGTATAATCGGTTTATCTACTTCCAGAAAGCCCTTGTTTTTCAATTCCCATATCTTCGCTAATTCCAGCAGTGTTCCTGTCCCGCCCGGCAGCACGACATAACCCTGCCCCAGTTTTATCAGCGTATTCAGCCGTTCATCGAGCGACCCGACGACAATCTCGCGAGTAATATATTCATTGGCACGGCTTTCCTTAAAAGCCGAGCACGTAACGCCTATAATTTCACCGCCGGCCTCAGCAGCCCCTTTTGCTGCAGCCAGCATCGTTCCACCGTACCCTCCATTAGCAATAGTAAACCCCGCCTGCGCCAATAGCTTTCCGGTCTGGTAAGCGAGCATATAAACCGCGTCACCCGACCTGGCCCTGCCCGTCCCAAAGATGGTTACTATCTTTTTGTTCTTTTCCATAAGTTGTTAGTGACAAAGGCGCAGAGGCACAAAGGCACAGAGCTATTAGATTTGAGTGCTATTTTAGTTTCCTGACTAAACTGCTGAGCATTCGCTCGATTTCTCTGCTTGACTCGTAAAGTTTATCAAAGTCGCTTTTCTTCAAATACCGCAAGTTCAACGCAATCTCTGCTTGGGTCTGCAATTCATACAAGGACCCCGATGCCACACGGAGAAACCGAACATAATCACTGGTCGAGTTTCTGCCATAACCTTCAGCTATATTGCTGGGAATTGAAACAGCACAACGTCTCATCTGGGAAGTTAGCCCATAATCCTCCTCATCGGGAAATAACTTTGAAAGTTTATATACTTCGGTCACCAATGCCATAGATTTTTGCCAAACAAGTAAGTCTCTGTACGTTTTTATCTGCATGCTTTTTAGATTTCTTTTTTCAGATTGCTCAATCATTTGCCAGCCAACTCCTTAACCTCATACACCCAAGAAATTTCGGCGTTCGGCCCTCTTTCAATATCGTCAAAGCCAAGTTTTATTTCGATTAATTTAATACCAATCTTCCCGACAACCAAGCCGCAACTCAAGAGAATACCCAAGAGTGGATGGCCTGCAAGTGTCATAGCACTGCTTATGCTCGATGCTCCTAGAAGGTACTTGCCATCAAGGCTTTCCTCAATAGTTCCAAGAATAGTTCTTATCCCGTATTTCTTTAACGCACTCTCATAATCATCAAGTTTCATTGCGATCTCATCTTCAATAAACCTCTGTGACTTTCCAGCCATTTCCTTGTCAAGCCAATGTAGAAGGCGTTTATATTTCTTTTGGTTATCTTTATCTTTTCGAAATTCTATCACTTGCTCCCATGTTAATTGCTTTTCATCAGCAATTTCTAAACCATTTAAGACAGCAATAATTACCTCTCTGTTACCTTCTTTGTACATTTTGTTTCTTTGTTTGATGAAATCAAAAACCGGAATCAAAGGTGTCTTATGTTCAGCGGCAAAACTCATTGAGATTCTTCTGAACGCTGAGGCAAGTCCCAAGTCTGACTGGGCGCGTAGCATTTCTAATTTCTTGTCTTCCGGACCTATCATTGCAACAATAGGGGCTCTGTCAGTTTTAATGTTGTAATCTGCTGCTAATCCTGTCCCATTTAACTCGGCTTGCGTACCTCCCCAGCATCTGATAGGTCGAGGAACAATGTCGTCTGATGTTCCCCATACCCGATCATAACATAGAGCTGCTGTTTTAGGTTTAAGAGCAATTGCAGCAGTCTCATTTACTGAAGGCAATAAAAGTTTTTCTTCCATTTTTGTAAGAACTTTCTTGTTCTTCTTTTAAGTTTAGTTTTTTTTATTTTTGCTATGTGCCTCTGTGCCTTTGTTACTTTGTACCTTTGGCCCTTTATTATTTTGCCTTTTGCCGCGTGTAATTTAGAAGACCCGCTGAAAGCAAAATCTCTCTCTCCCTGCCGGAAAGTTCCAGCTTGCCGACAAAACCAAGCGAGCGGGTTACATCTAAAATCTTTACCTCGCCGCTGCTTTTTATTGCCTGCGGGAGATTGTCAATTACCAGCTCATCGTCGCATTCGATTTGGTCATAGTCAGCCGGCTCGGCAAATTCTATGGGCACAATGCAAAAGTTAATCAAATTGGCCTTATGGATTCGCTCAATACTTTTCGCTATCACCGCCCGCACGCCCAGATACATCGGGCAAAGGGCCGCGTGCTCTCTCGATGACCCCTGCCCATAGCTTTCGCCTGCGACAATGACGCCCGCCATCGCCTTCTCTTTTAACGCACCGGCCCGTTCAGCAAATGTCGGTTTGCCCTCCTCATTGAAGCGGTTAAAGACTGCCTTCGCATACTCCGGCACATTTGAACGCAGCTTCAAGAATGCTCCCGCCGGCACAATATCGTCCGTCGTTATCTTATCGCCGCACTTAATCAACACCTTACCCCTCAGTCGCCGCGGTAATCCTCCGGGCATCTCCGGCACAACAATCGTAGCCCCACGCAAAACTTGTACTCTTGCTGCATCCGCTTCACTCAAGGGCTTCTCTATCATATTTTCATTGACGATAAATTCCTCCGGCAGCCCAATCCTCGGATATTCTATCCCCAGCGATTCCGGCAAATCACGCGGGTCGGTTATCTCGCCGGTCAAAGCCGAAGCGACTGCCGTCTCCGGACTGACTAAGTACACCCTGTCGTCCTTTGTCCCGCTTCGCCCGGGAAAGTTTCTATTAAATGTTCGCAAGCTCACCACACCTTCCGCCGGAGAAAAACCCTGACCAATACACGGCCCGCAGGCCGACTCTAAAATCCGCGCGCCCGCCGCAATCATATCCGCCAACGCCCCATTTTCCGCCAGAAGATTGAGTACCTCTCTGCTGCCCGGAACAACTGCAAATTCCACCATACTGTTAATACGCCGCCCCTTCAATATGCTGGCCGCCATCATCAAATCAGCAAAACTCGAATTCGTGCAACTGCCTATCACCACCTGCCCTGCCTTGCGACCTTCAATTTCCCGCACCGGCTTGACATTATCCGGCGAAGATGGACAGGCAGCCAGTGGCTCTAAACCGGACATATTTATCTCGATGACACGGTCATATCTCGCATCATCATCTGCCGCCAATGGCCGATAATCTCCTTCCCGTCTCTGCGCTGCCAGAAATTTTCTGGTTTGCTCATCGCTGCCGAATATACTGGTCGTCACTCCCATCTCCGCACCCATATTGGCGATAGTGGCCCGCTGCGGCACTGATAATCCCGAAACACCCTCGCCAAAATACTCAACTGCCCAGCCCACATTGCCCTTTGTCGAAAGCATCTCCAGCAGTTTGAGAATTACGTCTTTGGCAGCTACCCAGTCGTTAAGTCTGCCTGTCAGTTTCACCCCCATAACCTTCGGATAGTTCAGGTAAAATGGCCCCCCCGCCATAGCCACCGCTACATCCAGCCCGCCGGCCCCTATAGCTAACATACCAATTCCGCCGGCGGTGGGCGTATGTGAATCGCTGCCCAGAAGCGTCGCGCCAGGCCTGCCGAACCGCTCTAAATGAACCTGATGACAGATGCCGTTGCCCGCCCGTGAAAAATAAACTCCGTACTTCGCAGCAGCCGTCTGCAGATACAAATGGTCGTTATGGTTCTCCGGCCCAAACCCCGCCATATTGTGGTCGATATAGCTCACTGACAGTTCCGTCTTGACCCTGCCTGCCCCCGAATGCTTTGGTCGAGGGCCGGCCCCCATCAACTCAAACAGCAGAAACGCCATCGTCCCCGTGGCATCCTGCGTCAGAGTCTGGTCAATCCGAATCCCAATCTGCTCGCCGGCAGCCATCTTACCGTCAACTAAATGCCCGCTAAGTATCTTATAAACAAGCGTTTGCCCCAACTTTCGCACTCCTGGAAAATCTGAAGATACAATCTACCATAATTCCTCAGCAAAGGCAAACCTCTCGAACCCGCTATTTTCCCCGCCCGCTTGCCCGCCTTTGGCGGGTCATGCTGAGCGTAGCGAAGCATCTGGGTTTCGAACAATTATTAGATTCTTTCCGACTTTGGCGTACCTTCGATGGGTTCAGTATGGTCGTGGTTCGTGATAAGAGATGCGAAATACAAGAAACGCCTTCTTTCGTAACTTTTCTACAGAACATTATCAATAATCAATAAAAAAAGCGGCCTGTGCTGCCTCGCACAAAGCCGCTTTTCAATAACTTAAACAACGGCTATCTCAGCGCCATCCAGCTATCCACCTATACAGAACTGTGCTATAGTATAGATAGCCGCTAATGATAAGACGCATCAATAATCACGCACAACTACTGCATCCTGGCCTACCAAATATTGGTGTGAGTCTTTAATCTTCAGGTTATAGACCTTCCCAACAAAAGGCATTGTCCTCTTTGCAACGTACTTGATGCCGATTGGGCCGTTCAATGATTTCAGTTTCAAGCCGCTCCTTAATTTCGTTGCCATCTCCCACTGCCCATCATCAAGCAAGAAGCAATGCGAATCCACTACGCTGATGCAATTTCCATTCTCAAGCACTATGTCCCGACACTCGAATACTCCCTCGTGCTCCTGGACGCCTTCAATCTGCTCTAAGCTTGCTGTCACCGCCGCACAATTAAACTTGCCGACCGCCTGGCCCGTTGCAGCCTTCGATATCTGCAAAAGTGCTCCATCTACCCACACCAGCATATCGGCAGGGAAACAGATTTTCGTCTTTGTTGTCGCGTCATTGATAAGTAACGAATCAGTTCTATCTTTGGGCGCAAATCCAGTAAAATTTGGCTGCACGCCTAATCGATTCAACGGTCGGTTCGTTGCGCTCCTCCCTGACCACAACGTATAAATATTATCATCTTCCATGCCGCAATAGGCGCGCTTTTCAAAGTACACGTGGCCATCCAAAAACAACACGTTTTGCCCCTCCTTCTGGTGAGGAACGGCGTTTCCCTCTTTCTGCTGATCTGATGTGCCGGCAGGTGGGGCGGGCTGCTCGCCTATCTTTATGAATTCGCTCCAGTTTCCACCTACCGGGGTAGTAGGAATAGGCGTCCACGGATTCCAGTCGGCTGCTATCGCCATACCAGGCTCGCTCGATGTCGTCAAAGCATAAGCATAACCCGTACCCGATGCCGGCAAAGGCTGATGATATGAGTAGCTGCAATACTTCCTCGGATGTGGATTCCCGGTCGCCGTATTTGATGGACCAAAATCCCACGCCATGATAAGCTCTGTCGGGGGGCTGAGCTGATCACTAAGCTTAAACTCCGAAACCCCTGAATCACTCTTGCAGACAAACGACTTGGGCGTCACCTCAGCAAACTTCACCAAATTATAAAAGCAGGAAGTAACACTTGCACCATTGGCGAAGGCGGCAACCTGAGTGGGGGCATTCCAGGTGACCGTACCCAAAACGCTGTCCTTGAAGCCCGCTCGCGGAAGCTCATCTTCGTAATCATTTGCGTAGATAAGCATCGCCTTGCCTATGCCGGACAGGTTCGACCCGCACACCATCCTGAAGGCAATCGCCCTCACCCTGGCCAGTGCAGGCATCAGGATGCTCATCAACAGCGCTATGATCGCAATTACGACCAATAGCTCAACTAATGTAAAACCTTTCTTCTTCATTTCTTGTCTCCTTCTTTATCTTTTGAGATTCGCAAACCCGACCGTTCTTAAGCACACTCTGGTTATGCTCACAAATAGATAAGTGCTTATCGCCT
>Ga0315280_10012575_pt1 | contig 10208 bp, 10 predicted proteins | sample YL17G06_40_MG_FD_203697 | JGI IMG/M metagenome (GOLD analysis project Ga0315280, IMG submission 203697) | Sediment microbial communities from Yellowstone Lake, YNP, Wyoming, USA - YL17G06_40 | ecosystem: Environmental > Aquatic > Freshwater > Lake > Sediment | place: USA: Wyoming | collected...
AGAATGTTTTGCTACCGGCCATGGACGAGCGGAGGATAACGATACCGCGGATAGGGATCGTCGAGTCCAAAGAGGAGTTCATCATAATCGCCACCCAGAATCCGGAGGAGTACATCGGTACGAGCAGGCTGAGCGAGGCTCTGAAGGACAGGTTCGTCTGGATAAGGCTGGACTACCAGTCGGAGGAAGAGGAGAGGGACATCGTCAGAAAGGAGACAGGATCGAAGGATGGCGCTTTGGTAGAGATAGCAGTCAAGATAGCCAGGAGGACGAGGGAGGATCCTGAAATAAGAAAGGGGTCCTCGATCCGCGGCGCCGTAGACACCGTTGCGATCGTGCAGCGGAATACTCCGAAGCAAGTAAGCGAGCTGGACGATTCTCGCAGAAGGGAGGTGATCGAAAGGGCGGCCATAATGGCCCTGTCCTCAAAGGTCGAGGTCAGAGAGGGGTCAAACGAGAAGTTGTTGGAGGTACTTAAGAAGATAATCAGTGGTGTGCTTAACGAGTACCAACGGACCCTGTCCGGAAAGACCGAGGCCAAGGAACTGCAGCCCCAGGCGGAGCACTCGGAAAATTTTCGAAGCGCCTCCCTGTGGTCAGGGAGGCTCTAGATGTCGGCAACTTCGGTTTGCTCAGAGGTCTCGTAAGACAGGACATGGAGACGCTGGCCGAGGTTCTTCAGGAGCCTGATGTCCTCAAAGAGGCCCTGAAGGCGTCCGAGAATGCGGTCGTGAAGTGGCCCGCGGCGGTCTTCCTCTTTGAGATTCTGGGCTGCCTCTCAGAGAGGCAGAAGTGGGCTGCCAAGGCGACCCTGGTGAGGTTGCTGATGCAGCTGGCCTCGCAGATATCTGCCAAGGGCATAAGATCGACGGAGAGGGCCCTCACGGAGTACAGGCCCGGTCTCGAGGAGGTCGAGGTCGAGTACACCCTCGAGAACAGAGTGGGCAAGAAGCACCTCGATTACCAAGATATTGTCATGGTGTACAAGAGGCAGAAGAAGCGCGGAGTGGCCCTCATATTGGACACCAGCAACTCAATGCAGGGGGAGAAGATCCTCATCGCGGTCCTTGCGATAGGCGTCCTCGCCTACAGGCTTCAGGGGGAGAACTACGCGATAATATCTTTCAACGAAGACGCAGAGGTCCTCAAACCGATTGAGAAGGAGATCACGATCGAGGATCTGCTCGATAAGATGCTTGAGATAAAGGCTGGAGGTTCCACCAACATACGGGATGCCCTTGAGATGGGACTCGAACAGCTCTCCAAGAATGTGGCTCATGAAAAGGTGGCCATACTGGCAACGGACGGTTGGGTTACCAGCGGAGGCGACCCCCTCGAGATAGCCGCAAAGTTTCCAAGGTTGCACGTAATTCAGGTCCCCTTTGGAATAGGAGGCGATAGCGAGGTGTGTCTGAAGCTTGCTAAAGAGGGACGGGGCAAGAGGCTCTATGTCGAAGAGTTGGAGGAGCTACCAAGGGCAGTTCTTGAGATACTAGGATAGGAGATTTTCTTTTGCAAACTTCATTGACCTTACTAGAAAGGTCAAGCAAACATTTCAGCTACCTTTTTTGAGGAAAAATCGCATGCTCAGAAACGCCAGTGGTAGCGAAACGAAGTACCATGTCGTGGCGTCCTTCCACGAGGACCGGAGGAACAGTAAGAAGTACGCGGTCCTCAAGGAGCATGATGTGCCCATCCAAGTAGTTCAGGACATGATAAGCGAGGTTCTCGAAAAGGTCGACAGAGGGACGGCCGAACTGAGGCACATCCTCGTCTACACCCTCGAGGATCCGTCGTCGTCTCTCCCTCCTTCGAGAAGGATGCGGAGAACGAGGTCAAGTTGAACTACGGCCCCGACACCTCGGTGACCCTCTTCCAGGACCACCTCGCCTGGGACGATGTGACCGTGGGGGCGAAGTACTCCGTGCTGAGGAAGGCGGTCATCTTCTCCGAGGAGAACGGCTCCAGGACGGCCTGGAAGGAGTACCAGCGGGAGCCCCGCGGGAGTTGGAGCCAGCACCAAGAGGAGGTTGCGTCACTATGCGAGGAGCTCTCCCTCGTGCATGTGGTGGACCCCTTCAGGTGCCTCCCGGCAAGGGAGACGGAGACCGCCTACTTCAGGCTCCACGGCATAGGCGGCGACGAGACCAACTACGGCTACTCCTACACGAATGAGGACCTAGAAAGGCTACTCTCCATGGTCTCGAGCCTGCGATGGGCAGAAAAAGCCTACGTCATGTTCAACAACGTGAGTATGGCAGAGGATGCCCTGAGGGGCAAGAGGCTTCTAGGCTCCTCGACGGAGGGCCGATGCTAGCAGGACAAAAACATTATATCCTTCTAGCCAGCGAGTTTGATTATTGTTTTGGAGGATTGTAAGTTGTCAGTCAAACAGGTTAGTCCAGCACCACTCGGTCTGGCAGCGTTTGCCATGACCACGACCGTACTCTCCCTCTTGATACTCGGGGTACTTCCAGCGAACAGCGCCTCGATAGTGGTACCCTTGGCGCTGGCATACGGCGGCATAATACAGGTTCTGGTGGGTTGGTGGGAGGCGAAGGCCGGAAGCACCTTTGGCTTCGTGGCGTTCTCTTCATACGGGGCGTTCTGGCTCTACCTGAGCCTGCTCGAGATCTTCACCTCAATGGGAATCGTCAGCGCCCAGCCAGTTGCCGTCGGCACGGTCCTGCTACTCTGGGGGTTCTTCACGTTCTACATGTGGATAGCCTCGCTCAAGACCAACCTCACGACATCTCTGGTCTTCCTCTTCTTGTGGATAGCATTCGTGGTTTTGGGCATCGGGGACATAACAGGGATGCACGGCGTGAAGCTTGCGGGAGGGTTCATCGCCTTCGTCACGGCGGTGGCGGCTTGGTACGACTCCTTGGCAGTTGTGATAAACGATACCTTCGGGAGACAGGTCCTCCCGCTTGGAAGGGCCGTCAAGAGGTAACCCGGACCCTTTTTCTATCCTCTTATTCTTGGGCAAGTAGTGGCCGACTACCTGTAGTCGGTCCTCCTCCCGGTAACAAGGTATATGGTCTCGTGGGATATGTAGCACGCGTGGTCTGCCATCCTCTCCACGATCCTCGCCGTGATCCCGTTGAATAGGATACAGGTGCCGCTAACCTTCTTGGTAGCGTAGCTCTTGAGGATCATCCGGTACCTCTCGTCGATAGACTCGTCGCTCTTTATCAGGTTCGCAGCCGCCCTGTGGTCCTTCTCGAAGTAGTATTTCAGGCTCTGGCGCACCATCTCCCGGGCGTCCTTCAGCAGCTCGCAGACCTCCTTGACCTTGCAACTCTTGATGTTGAACTCGTCGAGTATCTCGGTGATGTTCCGCAGGTACCGACAGACCCTCGAGAGATCGTAAGAGACCTTCATGGCGACGGTGACAGCCCTGAGATCGCTGGCAAAAGGCTGGTACCTGATGATGGACTCCACGCACATCTCCACGATCAGCTCCTCCTTCACCTGTGCCTCCCTGCAGAGCTCGCTGGCTACGGGCTTCAGGCCGTTTCTCTTATTCTTCAGGGCGTCCTGGACCTGCTCCCCGACGCTCTCTACGATCTCCTGCATCTCCATGATCTTTGCGTTTATCTTGGTCATATATTCTGGTTCCTTCAGCATTATCCAAACCTCCCCGTGATGTACCTCTCAGTCAGCGGGTTCTTAGGGTGTTCAAATATGTTCTTGGTCTCATCAAACTCAATAAGTTCTCCCAAGTAGAGGAAGGCTGTCATGTCAGATATCCTTGCCGCCTGAGACACGTTGTGCGTAATGATCACGACCATGATCTCGTTCTTAAGCTTCCTGACGAGCTCCTCCAGCTTTGCCGTGGAGGCGGGGTCCAGCGCCGAGGTCGGCTCGTCCATCAGAATTACCTCCGGGTTCATGGCGAGGGCGCGGGCTATGCATAACCGTTGCTGCTGACCGCCCGAGAGGCTCGCCCCAGACTTCTTCAGCTCGTCCTTCACCTCTTCCCAGAGGCCCACGGACTTTAGGCGATCCTCCGCGATCTCCGCCAGCTCCCTCTTGCTATGAGTGCCGAGGAGCCTCAGCCCAGCGACGACGTTGTCCGCCACGGACATATTCGGGAAGGGGTTGGGCTTCTGGAAGACCATCCCCACCTTCCGCCTGACATCCATGACGTCCATCCCGCCATAGATGTCACCCCCGTCGAGCAGGATCTTGCCAGAAACCTTTGCGCCGGGGACGAGCTCGTGCATACGGTTGATGCACCTCACAAACGTGGACTTGCCGCAACCGGAGGGACCTATAACCGCCGTCACCTTCTTCTCCGGTATCTTGACGTTTATGTTCTTGAGTACATGCTTGGTATCGAACCATGCATTTAGTTCCTCGATGATCATCTTGTCGGCCATGGCTCACACTCCCTCCTTGAACTTCTGCTTTGTAATATGCCTCACTAAAACGTTAATCGAGACTACTATAACCACCAGAAGCAGGGCTGCGCCCCAAGCCTTCAGGACCCAGTTCTGGAACCCGCTCATGGCGTAGTTGTAGATGAGAACCTGGAGGCTCGCCATGGGCTGGTCCAGGGTGTAAGGCCAGAAGAAGCTGAAGAGCGACGTGAATAGGAGGGGCGCCGTCTCGCCGCTGATCCTTGCGAAGGCGAGGAGGCACCCTGTCAGGGCACCTCCCTTTCAGATGCTGAAGACGATCTTGGTGGTCCTTATCCACTTGGGGATGCCTAGGGCGATTGCCGCCTCCCGGATGTCGTTGGAAACTACCTTCATGGACTCCTCCGTGGCCTTTGCCACCAGTGGGATCATCATGAGCCCTAGGGCGAAGGCGGCGGCAATGGCGGTGTAGTGCCTCACGGTCAGGACTATCAGGGAATAGGCGAGGATGCCGAATATGATGGACGGAACGCCGGAGAGGGTCTCCACGACAGTCCTTACGACCGAGCCGAGCCTGCTGTCTCCGTCGTACTCCGAGAGGTACATCCCGGTTAGGATGCCCACGGGTATTCCGAAGATGCTCGCCATCGCATTTATTATTAGGGTGCCCAAGATGGCGTTACCGATGCCGCCTCCGGACTCACCGTAGGGAGCCGGAAGGGCGGTGAGGAACTCCAAGTTTATGGTTGAGATTCCGTTCCATATTACCTCGATTATTATCCAGAGGAGGGGCACAACAGCCACTGCGGTGACTAAAAGGCAGAGGGCCCTTACGAACTCGTCCTTCCCTTTCCGCGAGATTATGGCCATCAGGAACTCCCCCTCTTATGGGTTCTTACTATTATGAGCCTAGAGATCGAGTTCACCAAGATGGTGATTACGAGCAGGGTCAGGCCGAGTTCGATTAGGGCGCCCACGTGGACGGCCCCAGTGGCCTCATAGAGCTCGGTGGCGATCTTGCTGGTAATGGTTGTGGCGGGGGCGAAGATGGAAGGGGAGCCGAAGGGCCAGACGTAGCTGTTCCCGATTACCATGGTTACGGCCATGGTCTCGCCCAGGGCCCTACCGAGGCCGAGGATTATGGCCGCGAAGATGCCGAGCTTGGCGAAGGGTATCCCTACGTGCCTCACGGTCTCCCACTTGGTGGCGCCCAAGGAGACCATGCCCTCCTTCAGGGAGTGGGGAGTTCTCGAGAGGAGTTCTATACTAAGGGAGGAGATGATGGGAATAACCATAATGGTGAGGATCAGGGACGCCAGGAAGATGCTCAGCCCGTAGGCGGGACCGGCGAAGATAGGAATGAAGCCTATGGAGCCGACTATGGGCTGCTGGACGTAGGTCTTGATCAGCGGGGAGATCACCCAGAGGCCCCAGGGCTCTTCTCCAACCAGTGGCTCTCGCCTTCCTGATGGAGAGGTGCGGGTGTCCCTCCTTCTCCGTACACCGTCGGATGCCGAATGTGGAGGAACCCTCCGTCCGAGGGCGACACATCCAAACATCCTTTGTCAACATCCTCTATCGATTCTCCTGCAATATTATACCTTTCGGCATTCATCCACCGATTAAATTCGGTGGTCTTCTGCCGTTTTCAGATAAAAAGGAAAAATGGCTTAGGGTTCGGGTCAGATCGACTTGACCACCGTCTCTAAACCTTTTTTCCTCGGTCTTGGTTCGGGCTTCTGTTTGGGGTAACCAAATGCGAGTACAGCGGCGAGCCTCATCTCATCCTTCCTGGTATCAAAGAACTCGTAGAACTCCTTCTCTATGAGCAGCGGGACGCCGAACCAGCACCCTCCTATCCCCAAGCCGTGAGCGGCGAGCAACATGTTCTCTATGGCGGCGGCCGCGCTCTGCTGGGCCCATAGATCTTCCATGTCACTCTTTGTGTAAGACCTCTGCCTCAGATCAACGAATACGGCGACGTAAAACGGGGCCCTGTATCGACCCTTCTCCACGCTCTTCATCCAGTTATCGATCTGTTCCTTCGACAAAGGCGTCTTGAGCATCTCTGTGTAGTAAGCCTTCTGGGCTTCTACAAGTAGAAGCAGGAGTTTCCCCCGCTTCTCGGCTGATTCAACGCAGAGAAATAGCCACTGTTCATTCCCTCCTGCGGTTGGCGCTCTGATACCAGCCTGCAAGATCTTTTGTTTCTCTTCATCACTCAGAGGAGTGTCCTTGAACTCCCTTACCATAGTCCTTGTGTTGATCGCCTCAAAAAGTTCCATTGGTCTCACCATTGGAACAATATTTGGCTTACCGCATTTTTAGACCTTATGTTTTACCGTGCCATTGTCAAACATGTTAGGTAGGATCGCAAGACGGGGTCCGGCTACTCCTTGATGATATACTTTGAGGCCTCTACGAGTCCGAAGATCGCAACTCCCGAAACAGCCGCGAGGATCCAGTCCTGGCCGCTGGGGGCGGTGATGTCGAAGGGTCCGTGCATAAACGGGACGTAGAGGACTAGGAGCTGCATCAGGAAGGAAATGGCGACGGCTATCCAAAGGAATTTGTTTGTGAAGGGACCCGCCTTTACGATTGGATGCTTCAGGGAGTGGCAGGAGAGGGCTATCAAGAGCTCGCAGATGATCATGACCGTCAGGACCTGCGTTCTAGCCTCAACCTCGGACTCGTTTGCCAGCGCCCAAGTAAAGTTCAGGAGGAGTACGACCATCAGAGCGATGGGTACCATCACGAAGTAGAGGAGCATCTCACGCCTGCTCATCAGGCTCCCCTTCAGCGGCCTCGGTCTTCTCTTCATAACGTCCGCCTCAGGGGGGTCCACGCCCAGCGCCAGCGCCGGGAGTCCGTCGGTCGTCAGGTTGACCCATAGCAGTTGTATGGCGGTCAGGGGCAACGGCAACGCCATGAGGGTCCCCGCGAGGATGACGCCTATCTCGGCGAGGTTGCACTGCAGGAGGAAGGCGAGGTACTTCTTTATGTTGTCGAAGATCCTCCTTCCCTCCGAGACGGCGTTGACGATCGTTGCGAAGTTGTCGTCCGCAAGGATCATGTCAGCGGTCTCCTTGGTCACCTCCGTGCCCGTTATGCCCATCGCCACGCCGATGTTTGACATCCTAAGGGCGGTGGCGTCATTTATGCCGTCGCCGGTCATGGCCACGACGTAGCCCTTTCCCCTCAGCGCCCTGACTATCTTGTTCTTGTGCTCCGGCGAGACCCTGGCGTAGACCTTGACGTCCTCGACGACCTTATCGAACTCCTCGTCCGGTATCTTCTCGAGTTCCGCCCCCGTGAGCACCCCGCTCTCCCTTTCGTCTATTATGCCCAGCTCCCTTGCCACTGCGACCGCCGTAAGCTTGTGATCCCCGGTTATCATTACCACCTTTATTCCAGCGTCGCCACACAGCTTGAGGGCCTCCTTGACCTCCTCCCGCGGCGGGTCTATCATCCCCACAAGACCTAGGAAGACGAAGTTCCTCTCGAAGACCTTCTCGTCGAGCTCCTCAGGGATCGCCTCTTCCTCCTTGTAGGCAAGGGCGAGGACCCTAAGAGCCTCGGTGGCCATCCTCTCGTTGACGGCTGAGATCTTCGCCCTCTCTTCGGCGGTCAGCTCCACGGCCTCTCCTCCCCTAGCGATCACACTGCACCTCTCGAGGACTACCTCGGGGGCGCCCTTCATGACGACGACGTGGTTCTCCACGTCTGGAAGAACATGAACGGTGGTCATCCTCTTCCTCTCTGAGGTAAACGGGATCTCGTTTATCCTCTCGTGCTTCAGCGTGGACTCGGTTATTCCGGCTTTGGCGGCGGCTACAAGCAGCGCGCCCTCGGTGGTGTCGCCGGTGACCGCCCACTTCCCGCCGTCCTGGGCGAGCTTCGAGTCGTTGTTCAGGACTGCCGCCTTGAGGAGCTTCTCCAAGCTGTCGAACTGCTTGGGATCGATGACCATACCGTCTATGCTGAAAGAGCCCTTGGGCTCGTAGCCGACGCCGCTGACGTCCACGAATTTGCCGTCGGCGTAGACCTTCCTGACCGTCATCTCCCCCTTGGTCATGGTGCCGGTCTTGTCTGAGCATATGATGGAGGTGCTCCCGAGGGTCTCCACGGCGGGGAGCCTCTTGACGATGGCCTTCCTCCTAACCATCTCGTACATGCCTATGGCCAGGGCGCCGGTGACCACTGCGGGCAGAGCCTCGGGCACAGCCGCGACGGCTAGGCTTATGCCCGTGAGGATCATGGTGGAGAGGGGTATCCCCCTCAGAAGGCCAAGGACGACCACGATGGCGCAGACGACGAGAGCGAAGAGCGTCAGCCATTTTCCTATGGCGTTCATCCTCCTCTCAAGGGAGGTCTCGGTCTTCTTCTCCGCCTGGACGGACTCGGCGATCTTCCCGAACTCTGTGCTCATCCCTGTCGCGACCGTGACGCCAAGACCCCTGCCGTAGGTGACGACGGTCCCGCTGAAGGCCATGTTCGTCCTGTCGTTTATTATCCTATCCGCAGGAAGGACACAAACCTCCTTGTCCACAGGTATGGACTCGCCAGTCAGGGAGGCCTCGTCCACCTTCAGGTTGAAGGCCTCTAGGAGCCTGACATCCGCCGGGACTCTGTCCCCTGCGCGCAGGGCGACCACGTCACCCGGGACGATCTCTCGGGATAAGACTATCCTCTCCTTCCCCTCCCTCACTATCGTGGCTAAGGGTGCGGCCAGCTTCTTCAGGAGCTGGACGGCCTTCTCCGAGCGGTATTCCTGAACAAAGCCGAGGCCAGCTGAGGCGATAACTATAGCCAGAATAACCACAGCGTCGAGGACCTCGCCGATTAAAATAGAGAATGCTGTAGCGCCCAGCAGCAGCATTATCAGGATGTTCTTGAACTGCCCAACAAAGATCTTCCACGGAGGGGTCCCCTTCTCCCTCTTGATCTCGTTCGACCCGTACTTTGTGAGCCGCTCCCCAGCTTCTCCCTCGGACAAGCCCTCCTTACTACTCCCAATGGTCTTCAGGGCTTCCTCGATCTCGAGGGCGCACCACCTTATCTCATCGGAACGGCTCATTTGAAATCATCAGATTTGATTGAAACTGGCAATTTAAAGATTGCTGTCCAAGGGTAAAAACGGTATCGGCGGGCTTACCTTGTTCTTATAAGTCTGCGATCAGGCCTGACGGCTTATGAACCTCTCGATCCTGTTCATGGCCTTCTCCAGGTTCTGCATGGATGTGGCGTAGCAGAGCCTTAGGTGGTGGGCACCATACCTTCCGAAGGTTGAGCCAGGCACAGCAACAACCCTCTCCTCCACCAGTAGCCTCTCGGAGAACTTGCTGTCGTCCCTCCCGTCTATCCTAGGGAAGATGTAGAGGGCGCCCTGGGGCTTCGCCACAGTGATTCCCTTTATTTTTTTCAGCCTCCCGTAGATGTAGTTCCTCCTCGACTCGTACTCTGACCTCATCCTCTCCGTGGCCTCTCTGCTCCTAGGGTCCTGCAACGCCTTAGCCGCTGCATACTGACCGAACGCCACGGGGCAGGTCGCGAGGAACATCTGGAACTTCGTCATCCTTGCGACCGCCGCCTCGTCCGCCACCGCGTAGCCGATCCTCCAGCCGGTCATGGCGTAGGTCTTGGAGAAGCTGTTGACTGTTATGGTTCTGTCGGACATTCCGTTCATCGAGGCTATGCTCACGTGCTTCACACCATCGTAGGTGAGCTTCTCGTAGACCTCGTCGGTGATCACCTTCAGGTCGTTCTCCACGGCGACCTCGGCTATCTCCCCTAACTCTTTTCTGGTGAGGACGGCCCCAGTCGGGTTGTTTGGCGAATTTATAA
>Ga0315280_10012577_pt1 | contig 10207 bp, 7 predicted proteins | sample YL17G06_40_MG_FD_203697 | JGI IMG/M metagenome (GOLD analysis project Ga0315280, IMG submission 203697) | Sediment microbial communities from Yellowstone Lake, YNP, Wyoming, USA - YL17G06_40 | ecosystem: Environmental > Aquatic > Freshwater > Lake > Sediment | place: USA: Wyoming | collected...
CGCCCCCACCAGCAGCGGCGCGATGACCAGGGCCACGAAATACAGGTCCAGGTATTGCCGGTCGGTCTTCGTCTCCCCCTGGCGGTCGTAGACCCCTGCGTCGAACCAGGAGCTTTTCCCGCTGACCCATGCCGCGAGCGTGATTACACCCACAAGCATGAGCACGACCCCGACGGCGATCAGCGCAATGGCAAGCATGGCTCAATCATAAGAGTGTCACGCCGTGCTGGTCCAGTGGGACGGACGGGGCATCAGGCCGGGATCGCCGCCGACCTGCCTCGGCGGCGGACCCCCGCGACGGCGTTTTCGCGTGCGGTCACTATCGCGGCGTGCAGATCGCCGAGGCCCAGCACGGGCTTAATCAGCAGCTCATCGCCGCCCTTCTGCCAGGCACGCCAGGCCCGGTCGAAGCGGTCCACCCTTTCAGTGAGCAGCACAGCCGGGCGCGGCTTGAGGCCCGGCAGCGACTCGATGAAGTCATCCCGGAGGGCAAGTTCAGCGGAAAGTATAACCAGGTCCGGCTGCCACTTCCTCGCCCGCTCGGCCGCAGCGCGCGGATGCGGCTCGTAGACTACAAGGTGGGCGCGGGATTCAAGAAAGGCGGTGACCTGCTGCGAGAAATGCCAATCGCCGTCCACAATCAGCACCTTCATGTTCGCTGGCTCCTCGTTGCCGCGCCGCCGCAGGCGACTCGCCTTGGCGAGCTGCGGCGTGCGCAGAGATGGCAGGCTTAATATCGGCTGCCCGCACGGAGAGCATGAGTACGACCGGGGAGCTTGGCCCATCCTTCAGGCACCCGCAGAGACGCCCTGGAAGGTCATTCGGCCACGAGGTCTTGGCGGCGGCGCGGCTGTAGGCAACATGCCCCGGCTAGAGACCAGCAATTCACAACAGGCCTTCCAGCGTCTCGACGGACACCGTCTTCAGCGTCTCCACGACCGCCTGCGCGGCGCGGAGATGATCGGCGTGGTAGGAGTTGGTGACGGCCAGGACCTTCATGCCGGCGGCCTGGGCGGCGGCGATGCCTGCGGGAGCGTCTTCCACGGCCACGCAACGCTCCGGGCGGATCTGCCGGCCGCAGCGCGAACGGAGCTTCTCCACGGCCAGGCGGTAGCCCTGCGGGTCTGGCTTGCCGGCGGCGACATCCTCGGCGGAGACGATCACGGCGAAGCAGTCCAGCACGCCCACCGCCGCCGAGGCCAGCTCGATCTCCTTTCGCAGCGCGCCGGAGCAGACTGCCACCGGCACGCCCGCCGCTGCGACGGCGCGGATCAGCTCCACCGCCCCCTCCAACGACTGGACGGACTGCGAGAAGTGGCGCTGAACCAGGGCGGTCTTGGCCGCAATCATGCGATCAACGCGGCGGCGGTCGAGCCGGACTCCATTGTCGCGGGCGGCCGCCAGAAAGCAGTCGCGGTCGTCGTAGCCGAGGTACTTGGTGTAGTAATCCTCACTCGACAGCGCGATGCCGGCCTCGGCCAGGACCTTCTGGAAACAGGCCAGGTGGATCGGCTCGCTGTCGATCACCACGCCGTCGAAATCCAGGATGAGGGCGTCCATCGGAGTACCTCAGCCGCCGGTTCGCCCTGCCTGCGGCGGCTTCCTTGTAACCATAGCAGGGCAGGTTGGCAAGCGCCCCGGCGGGCCGTCGCGGCCGGCCGAGAGGCACTTGCAAAACCCGCCGCCCGTCCCTACATTAGCTGCCCTGGCAGTGGGCCGATCGCTCGGCGGCAGCGGCGCGTCCCCCGACGGCTCGGCAGGTGCGAAGGTGCTGGAGATGAGCTCGGCCCGGGCAAAAACGCAAGACGCGGTGCGTCGGTTCGTGGAAAGCATGGCCAGCGAGGAGCGGATGCTGGTCGTGCTGAAGCGAGACCTGTACGAGGGAAGCTGGGACGAGATGGTCGCCGACCTGCGCGCCCGCCTCCAGGGCCGGCCGTACATCTTCAAACTGGCCCACCGCATTGCCGACGACCTGGACCGGATAGAGCGGCTGAGGAGCTTCGAGAAGCGCTGGGGCGTGGACCTGGGCGACTACGTCGAGTCGCCGCCCTAGCCCAGCGCCCGCCGGCCCGCCCAGCCGGTATGTCGAAAAGCGAGGCGGTGGCAGGGAGCGGTGCCTGTCGTTCCGCCGCTGCGGGCACACCATGGGAGGTTGATATGCGCGTTGGGAAGTGTTTGCTGCTTGTGTCGCTTGCCGTCGCAGCCGTCGGGTGCGGGCCCAGGGTGCGGGGAGAGTGGGACGGATTCGCCCAGCCGCAGGTGCTCCAGGCAGCCGGCCTGCAATACTACTGGCACGTGGACGTGGGGCTGGAAAAGAAGGAGAAGATCGACCGGCTTTTCCTGCTCGGCAACGACCTGTACTGCCTGACCGACAAGAACAGGATGCTGGCGATCGACGCCACCCGCGGCATCTGGCGGTGGACGCAGAGAGTCGCCAGTCCCCGCCAGAGGGTCTTCGCCCCCATCGCCGCCAAGGCGGTGGCCCTGCCGAACTGGATCGGCGACGCGGCCAGCACCCGCCCGACGAAGGAGATGATCCGCAGCGCCCAGCCGTTCGACGCGGTCATCCTCAACACGCTCACCGACATACTCGTGATGGACCGCACAACCGGCAATTTCGTCGTGAGGATCCGGCTGGACTTCCCGACGAACACCGGCGGGGCCTTCGCCGTCGACGCCCAGGGCGTGCCCGTCTACTGCGTCGTCTCGGCGAGCGGGACGTGCTACGGAATCGACCTGAGGACCGGCCTGAGCATCTGGAGGGTCCCTAGCGGCGCCGTCGACACCGCGCCGGTGCTCCACGACGGCATCCTTTACGTGGCCAGCGGCGCCGGCACGCTCACAGCCACATTCGTCGCCGATGGCCCGCGGCCGCTGTGGCGCAGCACCGACATCGACAGCCGGGAAATGCACGCGCCCGTGACCGCCGCGTTCTACGTCGATGACCGCGGTTGTTTCGTGCCCTGCCAGGACAACCGTCTTTACGCCTACGACCGTCTCAACGGAAGGCCGCTTTGGCCGGCGGTGGTGTGCCAGGGCCCCCTGCGAACTGCCGTCCAGGTGGGGTTGAACACCGTCTTCCAACGGGCCGACTGGGACAAGTTCTATGCCGTCGACCTGGTCAACGGCAGCATACGGTGGACGCTGCCTGCCGGCAGGATGGTGCTGGCGGTGATGCAGGAAAAGGGCAACCGGGTCCACCTGCTTGACGAGGCGAACAACCTTCGCATCGTCGAGGAGGCCACCGGCGAGGAGATCGCCTCGCTGCCGATGACCGGCTACCAGGTCTACCTGCCCAACGCCAGGGCGCCGGTCATATACGCCGCCAGCCGGGCCGGCAGGATCGCCTGCATCCGCCCGGAAAGCGCCGAGCCGCTGACGCCGGAGATGCTCAGCAGGTAGCGGCTGGCGTCCTCGGCCGACCGGCAGCAGTAGCCAACCAGCAGGCGCAGCCGCGCCACAGCAATAGGAAGGATCATCATGGAACAGGCCGTTGCCATTCGCCGAGCGTTGATCAGCGTGTTCGACAAGACTGGAATCGCCGACTTCGCCGCTGCCTTAGCCGAGATGGGCGCGGAGATCATCTCCTCCGGCGGGACCGCCAAGGCCATCGAGGCCGCCGGCGTCAGGGTCCGCCAGGTGCAGGAGTGGACCGGCTTCCCGGAGATGCTCGGCCACCGGGTCGTGACGTTGCACCCCAAGGTGCACGGGGCGATCCTGGCCCTTAGGGACGATCCGTCTCATCAGGCCGACATGAAAAAGTACGGCATCGAGCCGATCGACCTTGTGTGCGTCGGCCTGTACCCGTTCGAGCAGGCCATCGCCAAGCCCGGTTGCACGCCGGCCGAGGCGGTCGAAATGATCGACATCGGCGGGCCGACCATGGCCCGCGCCGCCGCCAAGAACCACAAGTTCGTCACCGTCGTCACCCAGCCATCCCAGTACAAAACGGTGCTCTCGGAGATGCGGTCAAACGGCGGCAAGGTCAGCTTTGAGCTGCGGCGCAAGCTCGCACTGGAGGCATTCTCGCTGACCGCCTCCTACGACAGCACGATCTCCAACTATCTCGCCGGCCAGGTTGGCCAGGAGTTCCCCGAAAGGCTGACGCTCAGCTACCGCCGCGGCGACCAGCCGCTGCGATACGGCGAGAACCCCCACCAGAAGGCCGCGTTCTACGTCTCCGCCCGCGGCGACGAGCCCTGCGTCGGCACCGCCCGCCTGCTGGACGGCCCGGCGATATCGTACAACAACTACTTCGACGCCAACGGCGCCCTGGAGCTGGTCAAGGAGTTCGACCGCCCCGCCGTCGCCATCATCAAGCACGCCAACCCCGCCGGCTGCGCGGTGGACGACGACCTGGTCGAGGCCTACCGCAAGGCCTACTTCGGCGACGTCAATGCGGCGATGGGCGGCATCATCGCGGTCAACCGCCCGGTGACAGAGGCCCTCGCCCAGGCAATCATCCAGACCTACAAGCGCTGGGGCAAAAAGGCCGGGGCAGGCGGCTTCTACGCCGAGGTGATCATTGCACCTTCGTTCCAGGGCCGCAGTGTCGAGATCATCCGCGGGAGGGAGAACTGGGGCCTGTGGGGCTCGCCTCGCCTGCTGGCCACCGGCGAGTTCACCGGCCGCCGCAACAGCGAGAAGTACCTCAAGTACGTCGTCGGCGGACTGCTAGTGCAGGACCGCGACCTGCTGGGGCTGAACGAGGAGAGATGGAAGGTTGTCACGAAGCGCGAGCCGAAGGACATCGAGATGGCCGACATGCGCTTCGCCTGGCTCGTCTGCAAGCACGTCAAGAGCAACGCGATCGTCCTGGCCAAGGACCGCACGCTGCTGGGGGCGGGGGCCGGACAGATGAGCCGCGTCAACTCCGCGCGCCTGGCCGGCCAGATCGCCCGCGCCTACGGCGGCGGCAACATGGTCGACACCGCCGGCTGCGTTCTCGCAAGCGACGCCTTCTTCCCCTTCCCCGACAGCTTGGACTGGGCCGCCCAGGTGGGAGCCACAGCGGTCATCGAACCGGGAGGCGGAAAGAAGGACGCCGACGTCATCGCCCGCGCCGATGAACTGAAACTCGCCATGGTCTTCACCGGCACAAGGCACTTCAATCATTGATCCGGCGCATGTGTTTTGCCTTGACCGGCGTGGCAAGGGTGATAAAGTGCCTTGTCCTGCTTGCCGCTTGCGCGCCGCTAGCTCAGCCCGGTAGAGCAGCTGACTCTTAATCAGCGGGTCCTAGGTTCAAATCCTAGGCGGCGCATCCGCCTCCCCCAAGGCTACGGGGGATCGGCTTGGGCGCAGTGCGCCAAAGCGGCAAACCCTCCGAAGGCGTGGCGAAGGAGGCTTCAAATCCTAGGCGGCGCAGTTAGAATTCCGTGTAAATCAAAGACTTACACACTCTTCTTTTCGCGTCCAAGAGCGCATGGTCTTCCTGCGCTACGCCTGCGCTACACTCACGCCGATTCCTTGGCCCCGGCCCGGGCGTTCATTCGGGGCTGGGCAGTTGGATAACCACGTTGTCCAGACCATTTCCCGGCATGGCAAAAAGACAAATCTTGCCCTCTCGATCCAATTCTTCAAGGGCATCGCGGACGGCTGTTACAGGAACGCCGGAGTTCTCGCAGAAATACTTCAGTTGCAGCACAAGCAGGCCCTTGGCAGCCCGCGTGTCGCCAACTCCACCGCTCTTGATCGAACGCCCCACAAAGTCCAGCATCTTCTTCTCCGTCGCGTTCATGTCTTTCCCTTTCCTTGCGAGTCCAAGTGTAGAGCCTGCTCCGTTGCGGGTTCATTGTTGCCGGATTGCGTCGCCATAGTAGGCGGGGGTGGGCAACTCGACAAGCGAACGCCGCTCTGGCCGCTGCAAGTCATCTTGTGACTACCGCTTCCTTGCCCGCGCCGCCGTCATGCCTCCCAGCGCCGCTCCCTGCCTCGACGCTGGGTCAAGCTCTCTTGCGGATGTCCGCGATTAGGTGGGCGAGGTCTTCTGTTTCCTGGCGGACCTGTTTGACGAAGCTGTTGTCCTCGGCTGTGCCGACGACGGCGGCCATCTCGGCGGCGTTGCGGAACGTCGCTTGGCGGAAGAAGTTGTCGTAGTCCTTCTTGCGGGTGATGAACACCTGGTCGCGGATGAAGCGCTGGGTCGCAAGGTGCTCATCGAGTGCGGCGTTCCAGAGCTGGCCCGTCAGGCGATCGGCGCCGAGCAGATCCAGCAGCGTCCGGAAGGCGTGGCGCTGCTTGGCCAGCGGGTAGGCCTGCCATAGACGGTCATAGGCGTCATGTATCGCCCGCCAGTTGGCCAGCTCACCGGCCTTGATCGCCGCCAGGAGCTTCTCGACTTCGCTCATGGGCACCAACTGCCCGCCTAGGTTCTCCCACTGACACTCGCGTGGCCCGTCGCCCAGGGCCTTGGCCATGGACGCCAAGCTCACCGAGGGATCGGCCTCCATGTAGGCCAGGAGGTTCTTGGTCGCGTAGTAGTGCAGCATCTGGCGGTAGGCGTGGTAGCCGTCGCGGGCCTTGAGGATCACCGCCGGGCGACTTGAGCACTCCATCTTCTCGCCGAGTACCTCCAGCCCGGCGGTTTCCTTCGCTGGGCCGAGCAACAGCTTGCGGCCGATCGCAGCCAGGTCATCGTCGCTGCGGCGGTCGGTGCCTTTGCGGGTGGAGCGGAGGTGGGCCTTGGCGGTCCAGATCTCCAGCAGCCGGCAGGCGGCAAACATCTCCTCGGCGGTGTCGGGGGCGAGGCAGTCGAACTCTATGTTCTGAGTCCTGGTCTTGCGCTTGTCACGGGTCTGGAACTTCCAGGTGTTCCGCGCAAGGGCGTACATGTTGTGCATCCACCAGAAGGCGGGCATGACAAGCAGGCGGTCGTTGGCGGCGTCGTTGGCCAGGAGCGAGAACGGCAGCTCGATATTCAACTCGGCAGGGTAGTCGGCCTTGGCCAGCAGTACGAACGAGGCGAACCGGCAGGAGTGCTTGAGCGTTACGCACAGCCCCGGCCAGAAGCCCCGCCCGGCGTGGATCTCCCCGTCGTTGGCGCGGCTGTTGTGGTTTGAGCCGATGGTCGCGCCGGCAGCGATGTTGCTCTGGCCGCGGACCAGCGAGGCCGTCAGGAAGGAGTTAGTGTGGTGCTGCTCGTGGGCCGGGAACACCAGGTTGTGAAGGATCTCGCAGCATGAGACGGTGGAGTTGTCGCCAAGGACCGAGTGGATCAGCCGGGCGCCGTACTTGAGGTTCGTGTTGTTGCACATGACGAAGCGGACGGCCTTGCAGCCGTAGAACACGTGGCAGCCGAGGCCGATGATGCCGTTGACCAGCTCGACTCCCTCACCGATCTGCGTGGGCTCATCCTCACTCGAGTTGATGGTGAGGTTCTTCAGCTTGTTGGCGCCCTTGACGTAGCAGCAGGGTCCGATCTTGACATCCTTGATGATGCGGGAGTTCTTGATGACGCAGTTGTCGCCGACGGTGCCGTAGAAGCCGCGGCGCGAGTCGAACTGGTCCTGCGTGATCTCGGCCAGCTTGGCCAGGAGCTGGCTGTCCTCGCGGAATCGAGCCCAGATGTAGGCGTCGGCCGGGGTCATCCCGTCGAATGGCATGACTGCCCGCCCGCCAGTCTCATTGATGAGATCCAGCCAGACCCGCATGCCCTCGGCCTCGCCGTCCTTGACGATCCCGTTGCCGAACTTGGCGTGGTTGGTGGTGTGCATCTCGTCGAGGTTAAGCAGCATGACGTGGTCGCCGACGATGTAGTGGGCCAAATATCGCACGTCGTGGATGGCCGTGTTGTTGCCGATGTCGCAGGCGATGATCCGGCTGTTGGTGATGCCGACAGGTATCTGGAGCTCGTGGTAGCTGAGGACCACGTCGTCCAGCCGGCCGATACGCACAAGCCCGGCCAACTCGCAGTTCTTGATCAGGCACGGGTTGAACCCCTCGGCCACAAGGATGTTGCCCCAGTCGTCGCAGGTGTTGCCATTCTTGATGAGGGTCTCGATTTCCTCCGCTTGCAGGCTTCGCCAGTACCCTTTGGCTCTGCCCGCCTGCTGGTTGCGCAGGTAGTACTCGTCCTTGCCGGCCGGCAGGCACTGGGGCGGGATGAAATCGCGGCCGAACCTTTGTACCGGTTGAATATCCATCTCGCTCATGGCTGACTCCTCATGGCACCGGTGCCACGCGGACGGCCAGGGGCGGGCAACGGCGCGCCACTCCCGGCTAGGACATCGGTCTGGCATCGCGCCTGTTCCTTCCGGCAGGCGTGCGAAAGGCTGTTTGTGGACCTTTTACCGCAAGGTTATACGCCAAGCAAGGCGACGAGTGCGGGCCATAAGCTGGCAACTTCGGGCGTAGAAGGTTCACCCCTGGCGGTCAGGGCACAGGTAGCAGATTGTGGCCACGGCAGTGGCGATTGAGAACAGGGACGGGTCTGGGGTCCCTACTGCGCGCTGGCGTTGTGGACGAGCTGCTCGTTGCCCTGCCCGGCGGCGTCCTGTTGCGGGCCTTGCTCGTCGGGCCCGCCTTTCTTGCCCAGCGGCAGCGCGACCTCGAACGTCACCCCGTCCGGGTCGTTGCGGGCCGTTACCGAGCCATGGTACTTGCGCAGTATGCCCCTGCATATGCCCAGTCCAAGACCCGTGCCCTTGCCGATCGGCTTGGTGGTGAAGAACGGGTCGAAGATCTTCGCCATGACCTCTTCCGGGATGGGCGGGCCGACGTTGTATATCTCGATCACCGCCTGCTGGCCCACCACGCGGGTGGTGATCTTGATCAGCCCATGCTCCTTGCGATCGTTGCCCTCGATGGCGTCGCAGGCGTTGCAGAGGATGTTGGTCCAGACCTGTGAGATGTCAGGGCCGCAGCGGACGGGCGGAATGTTCTCCTCGTAGCATCTCTCGATCTTGGCGATGTGCTTGGTGCGGTTCTGGAGGATGACAAGGGTGTTGTCGAGGCTCTCGCTGAGGTTGATGTCAAACAGCTCGCCCTCTCCGCTTCGGCTGTAGTAGCGCAGCGCTTTGACGATCTTGTTGATCTTCTGGGCGCTGGTGAGCGATATGTCCGAGCCGATCTTGAGGGCAACGATGCGCTCCAGGAAGCTCATGCCCGCCTCGTCGGACAGGCATGCAATGGCTTTCGTGTCGGCGCTGGACAGCCCGCAATCGATGAGGATGTCCGCGATGCGCCTGGCGTTGGTGACTCCCCGGCCTCGCAGGTCTCGCTCGATCTCCTGACGGGCGTGGCGGTCCGTCAGCTCCGCGAAGACGGCCTTGCGGGAGATGATCTTAGGCACCTCCTCGGTGAGCCAATCTCGCAGGTCCTGGGACAGTTGACACATCTTCACTGCCGCCACAGCCAGCCCCCGCAGGTGCATGCTGGCGTCGCTGGCCACGTTCATGATCGCGCCGGTCGGCGTGTTGATTTCGTGCGCCACGCCCGCAACGAGCTGGCCCAACATACCCATTTTCTCGGCCTGGACAAGGTCGACCTGCGCCTGGCGGATCTGCTCGTTGGCCTGGACAAGCTCGCGCGTTCGTTCCTCGACGCGCTGCTCCAGCATTTCGTGGGAGCGTTTCAGCTCGTCTTCCGCCTGCCTGCGAAAGGTAATGTCCTTCATCACGCCCAGCATCCGGCAGGGTTCGCCCTGGGGGGTCCTCATGATGACGGCGCTGTCTTCGATGTACAGGTAGCGGCCGTCCTTGCGCCTGAAGCGATACGGGGAGTCGAAGGTAGTCCCATGTTTGAGGACTTCCTCGAGGGCTTCCAGGGTCTGTTGGCGGTCCTCCGGGTGGATCGCCTGCTTCCACCCCTCGATATCGACCTGGCCGAATTCATCAGCGCCGTAGCCCGTGACCTCCTCGACGGCCCCGGCCCACTGGATGTGTCCGGTGGCGACATCGTAGTCATAGATAAGCTGGCCGGTCCTCTCGGCGACAACGCGGTACCGTTCCTCGCTCTCGCGCAGGGCCTGCTCCACACGGGTGCGCTCGGCGATCTCCTGCGTCAGGTCGCGGTTGGCCTTCGTCAGCTCCTTGGTCCGCTCGGCGACACGGTCCTCCAACTCGTCGCGGGCGCGCCGCAACGAGTCCACCATCTCGTTGAAACTACCGGCGAGAATGCCGATTTCGTCCTTGGACCTGACGGTGACCTTCTTGCTGAGATCGCCGCTGGAGCGAATGTCACGTATCGTCCCCACCAGGACCCCCAG
>Ga0315280_10012578_pt1 | contig 10206 bp, 7 predicted proteins | sample YL17G06_40_MG_FD_203697 | JGI IMG/M metagenome (GOLD analysis project Ga0315280, IMG submission 203697) | Sediment microbial communities from Yellowstone Lake, YNP, Wyoming, USA - YL17G06_40 | ecosystem: Environmental > Aquatic > Freshwater > Lake > Sediment | place: USA: Wyoming | collected...
AAGTGAGAAGTGCAAAGTGCAAAGTGCAAAGCGAGAAGGGGGGAAGAAGGCGTGGCGGGGGCGAGGGACTGGGGATTGGGAAGCGGGGCTTGGGGCGTGGGGAGGGCGTGGCGAAGCTGGAGCTTCGCAACGAGGGTCGGGGCTAGGGGAAGGGTACGAAGGTGCGAAGGGCTAAGGGGATAGCCGCCCTTGCCCGTTGTGAAACCGCGCCGTGGGAGGTAACAATGGTGCCGGAAACCATGGCACGAGACCCCGATGGCGGGCAACGGATGATGTCCCTGGCGATTCGGTGCAGCGACCTGAGGAAGACCTACCCCGGCAAGCCGCCGGTCGAGGCGGTGCGCGGGATCGACCTGGCGATCGAAGAAGGCGAGTGCTTCGCCGTCCTCGGGCCCAACGGCGCCGGCAAGACCACCACCATCGAGATTCTCGAAGGGCTCCTCGAGCCGACCAGCGGAGATGTCGAGGTCCTGGGCATGCGCTGGCGGCACAGCGCCGCCGCGATCCGCGAGCGGATCGGGATTTCGCTCCAGGAGACCAGGTTCTCCGACAAGCTGACGGTCCGGGAAATCCTTACGCTCTTCCGCAGCTTCTACCGGTCGGGCCTCGCCCCGGAGGAGGTCATCGCCCGCGTCTCCCTGGAGGACAGGGCCGACACCTGGGTGAAGAACCTTTCCGGCGGCCAGAAGCAGCGCTTGGCGGTGGCGACGGCGCTGGTTGGCGATCCGGTTTTGATGTTCCTCGACGAGCCGACCACGGGGCTCGACCCGCACTCGCGGCGGCAATTGGCCCAGATCATCCTCGACTGCCGCCGGCACGGGCGCACGACGCTCTTGACCACGCACTACATGGAGGAGGCCGAGCGGCTGTGCGACCGGGTGGCGATCGTGGATCACGGCCGGATCATCGCGCTCGGATCGCCCCGCGAGCTGATTGCCCGGCTGGGCGGGGACCACGTCGTCGAGTTTTCGGTGCAGTCGCCGGAGGCGGTGCAACTGCCTGCGGAGTGGTGGAGCGGGCTTCCGGCGGTCACCGGCTGCCGCTACGAGGACGGCCTCGTACACCTTTCGGTGACCGAGCCGCACGTCGTCCTTCCCGCGCTCTTGGAGTGGCTGGCGGCCCGCCAATGGCACCTGGCGAGCCTGACAATCCGCCAGGCGAGCCTCGACGACGTGTTCATCAGCCTGACCGGGCGGCCGTTTGAGCCGAGGGAGGCTGAAAGCCGATGAACGATCCCGCGGACAAGCCGGCACGCCGCTATCACCCGCTCTTGAACCTGACCCTCGCCCGGGTCCGCGAGTTCCTCCGCGAGCCGGAGGCCGTCTTCTGGGGCTACGTGTTTCCCTTGTTCCTGGTGGTCGCCCTGGGGGTCGCGTTCCGCAACCGGCCGGTCAGCAGCTTCCGGATCGCGGTCGAAGACGGGGACCAGGCCGAGTCGGTCGCCGCCGCGCTCCATCGCGATCCGCGGTTCCGGGCCATGGTCTGCGACGCGCAGGAGGGCCGATTGCGGCTCCGCACCGGCCGGGCGGACGCGATCATCGCGGTCTCCGGCAAGTCGCCGACGCGCTACGAGTACTACTTCGATCCCACGAGGACCGAGAGCGTCCTGGCGCGGAACGCCGCCGACGACTTCCTGCAGCGCGCGGCAGGGCGCCGAGATCCGGTCGAGGTCCGCGACCAAGAGGTGAACGAGCCGGGCGGACGCTACATCGACTTCCTCGTGCCCGGGCTGATCGGCATGGGCCTGATGGGCGGCGGGCTGTGGGGCGTGGGGTTTGCCGTCGTGGAGATGCGAATCCGAAAGCTCCTGAAGCGCTACGTCGCCACGCCCATGAAACGCAGCCACTTCCTCGCCGCGCTGGTCGTGAGCCGCCTGCTGTTCACCGTCACGGAGGTGCTGCTGCTCCTGGTCTTCGCACGCGTGATCTTCGGGGTGGCCAGCCAGGGAAGCTACCTGGCGATCGGACTGTTGATCCTTCTGGGCTCGCTGGGGTTCTCCGGCATCGGCCTGTTGCTGGCCAGCCGCGCCCGGACGATCGAGGCCATATCGGGCCTGATCAACGCGGCGATGCTGCCGATGTGGATCGGTTCGGGGATCTTCTTCTCCACGGAGCGGTTTCCCGAGGCGGTGCAGCCGGCACTGATGCTTTTGCCGCTCACGCCGCTGATTCACGCCGTGCGGAGCACTATGTTGGAGGGGGCGAGCCTCCTGTCGCTGGGGACGGACGTAGCGATCGTGGTCGCCTGGGGTTGCTTGAGCTTTGTGCTGGCGCTGCGGCGGTTCCGGTGGAATTGAGGCGATTCGGCACGTCTCTATGCACGCGGCGCATCGCGGTGTAAGCTCATGGCGCCGTCACCAAGGTCATCTCGTTCGCGCAGAATCTGGAGCCGGAAGATGAAACGCTCAACTCGCAGGGACTTACGCTCAACTCGCAGGGACTTCTTGAAGCGTTCCGTGGCTGGGGGACTGGCGTTGGGGCTGCCGAGCCTCGTTGCCGGCGGCCCGCGCGTGGCCCAAGGGGCCGGGGCCAACGCCGAGGTCCGCATGGGCGTGGTGGGGCTCGGCGGGATCGATGTTGTCGGAGGCGTGGGAGGACGCGGACGCCAGCTCATCGCCGCGCTACGCAAGATCCCGGGCGTCCGGGTCGTCGCCCTGTGCGACGTGGACCAGGCGATTCTGGACCACGGAGTCCAGCAGCTCAAGGATCGGGGCGAAGAGGCCGCCGCGTGCCGGGACATCCGCAAGCTCCTCGACGACAAGACCATCGACGCCGTGGCGATTGCCACCCCCAACCACTGGCACGCGCTGGCGACGGTCTGGGCATGCCGGGCGGGCAAGGACGTCTACGTCGAGAAGCCGTTTTCCTACAACATCTGGGAAGGCCGGCAAATGGTCGCCGCGGCCCGGAAATACGGGCGCATGGTCCAGGTCGGCACCCAGAGCCGTTCCAGCGCGGTGCTTCGCGAGGCCATCCAGTACCTGCGCAGCGGCCAGCTCGGCCCCATCCGCTCTGCCCACGCCCTCGTTTACCGGGCGCGGGAAGGCATCGGCAAGGTGAGCGGGCCGACGCCCGTGCCGCCGACGGTGGATTATGACCTCTGGTGCGGCCCAGCCCCCAAGGCTCAACTCCTGCGCAAGCAGTTGCACTACGAGTGGCACTGGTTCTGGGCCACCGGCAACGGCGAGATCGGCAACAATGGGGCGCACGTGATCGACGTGTGCCGGTGGGCGCTGGGACAGAACAAGCCGCCCGCGCGGACCGTGAGCATCGGCGGCCGGTTCGGGTTCGACGACGGCGGCGAGACCCCCAACACGCAGATCGCGTTTTGGGACTACCGGCCGGCCCCGCTGGTGTGCGAGGTCCGCAACCTGCGCACGGCCAAGGGCCCCGACTCGATGGGCACGTTTCGCAACCGGGACCGCGGCGTCGTGATCGAGTGCGAAGGGGGCTACTTCGCCGGGGACCCCGCGAGCGGAGCGGTGTACGACAACCAGGGCCGAAAGATCAAGGAAATCCTGGACGGCCGCAAGGCCCCGGACCCGGAGGCGTCCCATTTGGCCAACTTCCTTGCGGCCGTTCGCAGCAGGAAGGCCGACGGGCTGAATGCCGAGGCTTTGCAGGGGCACGTCTCCGCCGCCTGCTCCCATACGGCGAACATTTCGCACCGGCTCGGCAAGCAGTCGGCTCCCGAGGCGATCCTGGAGGCGAACCGCTCCAATCGGGAATTGTCCGACGCAGTGGAGCGGTGCCGCGAGTATCTACGGCACAACGGCGTTGACCTGGGCACCACGCAGGCCGTCATGGGGCCGTGGCTCAGCTTCGATCCCGATCAGGAGCGGTTTGTAGGCGAGTTTGCGGACCGGGCCAACGGGCTTTCCCGGCGCGAGTACCGGGAGCCGTTCGTTGTGCCGGAGGTCTAGTGCTCCGTCAATGCTCGATTGACAGGTGCGTTGGGGCGACAGTTGAACTGTCGCCCCCGGGGTGGCAGTGCAACTGCCACCCCAACATCCTGCGTTTGCCCGTCCACCGGGGTCAGTAGGCCTTGTACATGCCGGGGATGGGGATCGGATAGTTGCCGTCCTTGTCGGGGTTCACCGGGGCCTTGGCGTCCCAGGCGAGCGTTGCGGGGAACTCCGTGGTCCCCTTGGCCACGGCGTCGTCCCAGCGCACGAGCTTGCCGGAGTAGGTGGCCAGGCGTCCCAGCACGGCGGTCATGCTACTGTTGGCCCCGTGCCAGCCCTCGCAGTACTTCGTGCCGTTGCGGATGGCGTCGATCAGGTCCTTGTGCTCCTGGGTCATGGAGTTGTTGCCGCGGCCTTTGAAGTTCCAATTGGTCTCGCCCTTGATCCATCCGGCGCAGTTCGACTGGCCCTTGGTGCCGTGGACGGCCTCGCCGACGATGCCCCAGGTGTTAGGCATGTGGCGGCACTGGCTGAGCATCTTGGTGCCGTCGGCGTAGGTGTACTCGACGAAGTGCTGATCGAAGATCTGGCCGGTCCCCTTCCAGTCTCCGGTGTAGCGGAGGGTGCAGGCGCCCATGCCGTTGGCCTCGACAGGGTGCGCCTTCTTCGGATCGCCATCCTGGGCCATGGTCCAGTTGGCGACGTCCAGGTTGTGGACGTGCTGCTCGCAGATGTTATCGCCCGAGAGCCAGCAGAAGTGGTACCAGTTGCGGACCTGGTACTCCAGCTCGGTCATGCCCGGCCGCCGCCTGTTGTTCCAAATGCCCTCGCCGTTCCAGTAGACCCGCAGGAGCATGATCTTGCCGATGGCGCCGTCGTGGAGCCGCTTGATCGTCTCCTGATACTGCGACGTGTGGCGGCGCTGGAAGCCGACGCCCACCTTGAGCCCCTTGGACTCGGCCAGGGCGTTGGCCTCCATCAGCGTGCGGTAGCCGGCCGGATCCACGCAGCAAGGCTTCTCCATGAAGACGTGCTTTCCGGCCTTGATGGCGGCCGAGTAGACCAGAGGCCGGAAGCCGGGCGGGGTGGCGGTGACGATCATGTCCACGCCGGCGTCGATGGCCTTCAGATACGCGTCCAGTCCGGCGAAGACCCGGTCCGCCGGGATATCCACTCGGTCGGGGAATTCCTTTCTCAGGGAACCGGCGGCCCCCTTCGCCCGATCCTCGAATGCGTCGGCCACGGCAATGACCTTGACGCCCTTGTCCGCGCCGAGGCAGTCGCGAATCGCCCCGTTGCCGCGGCCGCCGCAGCCGATCAGGGCAACCTTGAGCTGGTCGCTGCCCGCGGCATGAGCCGTCCGGGCGATATTCACGTGGCTTGCCAGCGCCGCTCCCGCCGCGGCCGCCGTCGATGCCTTGAGGAAATCTCGACGCGACGAAACTTTGTTCTCACTCACGGAATCATCCTCCTTCAAGAAGCCGAACGGACCCGTACCGGTCCGTTTAGACCGGTGCCGGTCCTTTGCCAGAACCCGAATGCCTCCTATTGTGACTACCGTCAGCCGCGCCGCAACCCCCCCGGATGCCTCCGGCCCCCGGGGACCGTCTCTCCCCCGGAAAATGCCGACAGAAGTATTCGGGCATAACCGGGACAGTGAAAGGGATCAGACCGGAAGACTCCCGCGAGGCAGAAACACGGCCGAGGCGAACTCACCGCGGCGCACGCACGAGTCTCCCGCCGCCTGGCGACAACCGCAACTCGGCCCGCGGGCTGCCGGCCGGGGACCAGGTTCCGGCCCCGGCATCGAAGAGTTCCAAGTTGCGAGGGCCAATCAGGGTGAGGACGGCCTCGGCCTTGTAGTCGAGGTTGACCACGACGACGTGGCTTGGCTCGCTCGTCTTGCCGAAGCAACCGAGCAAGACCCCGCGGACCCGCTCCGGGGGCTTGTAGGCCAAGGGAGCCACGGGCGGATCGAAGCGGAACGGCGCGTCCTTTGGCAGCGGTTCGGTGCCCGGCGGCGCCATGCCCGCATGATAGACCGCCTGCGACCGCAACGGCTGAAGCTCCTTGGCGATCGCCGCGAACTCGCGATTGAGCGATTTCAGCGTGTGGTAGATCGGCGTGGGCGTGCCATCGGGCAGGGCGATCCCGCCGGTGTGCCCCGACGTGCAGTAGACGTAATAGGAGATGCCTTGCGCTCCGTAGGCCAGCGTCGTGTAGACGAGGTAGCGCATTTCGTCCGTGCCGGGGACCCGCATCGACGGCGTCCACGTACACGCCTGCACGATGTTGAGGAACGGGACGCCCGCCTCCTGCGCGGCCCGCCGGATCATCGCCAGGTTGAGGAAGTAGCCGCCGGTATCCCCGTCTTTGGCAAACTGGTAATGGTCGTAGCTCACCAACGACGGTCTAACGATCTCGAGATACTGCCGGAGGTGCTCCCGGTACGCCGTGACCGGGTCCCCCTTGGTCCCGAGCTGCTCGTTGTTGGCGTAGGTCGGGAAGAGATTGATGTAGGCCAGGTGCGCCGGGTCGCGCTGGCGGAGATAAGCGACCAGCTTGCCCAGCTTGGGGAACGCCGCTGCGCTGGGCTCGTCGGTGATGAAGTAGCTGCAGAGCGCGGAGTGATTGCGGACCCGGGCGATCAGCGCGTCGAGCTTGTCCCGCTGCGCGGGGTTGTCGAGCGTTGCAGGCGACAGCAGCCCGTCGTGGAGCTGCGCCCGCAGGCCGTGCCGCCGGGCCACGTCCAACTCCTTCTCCGTACACCAGACGAGGTTCCATCCGCCCTCGGCCATCTGCCGGGCGACCGCATCGGTCATCGGCGGGCCGGCCCAGTAGGTCACGATGGGCGTTTCGAGCTTCCACGCGCTCGCCCCTTTCGGCTCGGGACCGGCGGCGGGCGTCGGTTGAGCGATCTGGTGGACGACGAGCAGCAACACGACTGTCAGCTTTGTCCGCATAGCGTTTCTACCGTCTAAAATAGCGTTGCGTCATCGCGCCGACGCAATTCTCTTCCAGCGTGTGCCGGAAAGGCTGTCGCAGAGCTGGACGCGCATGTCCCGCAACTCCTCCCGGACCGCATCGGCCCGCTGGAAATCACCGGCCTGGCGGGCGTGGCCGCGCTCTCGAATCAGTCTCTCGACGTGCGCGTCGGGCTGTGCGGCTTCGAAGTCGACCACGGCAAGGACCCGATCCGCCTGGCCCACAAAATCGAGGACCTGCTGGGCCTGGTCGCCGTCCAGTTCTCCCTGGTTCAAGAGCCGGTTCACGCGGCGGACCAAGGCAAAAAGCCTCCCCAAGGCCCGCGGAACGTTCAGATCGCGATCCATGGCCTCGTGCCAGCCGGCGCGGGTTTCGTAGAGGGCCTGGTCCAGATCCGGGCTGCGCCGGCCCGGTTTGAACGACCGCAGGCGCGCGACGAACTCGTTCAGGCGGGAAACACACTGCCCCGCCCGCTTAAGCTCCTGGGGAGAGTAACCGAGCACGGTGCGGTAATGGGTGGCAAGCAACCAGAAGCGGACCGTGGGCCCGTCGTATCCCTTGGCGAGCAGGTCTTCCAGGGTGAGGTCGTTGCCGGCGGCACGGCTCACCTTTTTGCCGTCGGCCATCACCACTTCCGAGTGCATCCAGAGCCTGGCCAGAGGCTTCCCTTTGAGGCCGCAGGCGATGGCAATCTCGTTGTCGCCGTGGGGGAAGGTCAGGTCCGTGCTGGCCGTATGGATGTCGAACGGCTGGCCCAGATACCGGACCGCCATGGAAGAACACTCGACGTGCCAGCCCGGCCTCGCCTTTCCCCAGGGAGTATCCCAGAAGATCCCGGCCTTGAGCTCTGCCAGCGTGGGGCGCTTGAAGAGGGCGAAGTCCCTGGGGTTGTCTTTTTCGTAGTAGTCGTAGATGGTGGATGCCTCGCTGCGGATTTGCTCCGGCTGGACGCCGGAGAGTCTCCCGTAGTCCGGAAAACTGCTGATCCGGTAGTAGACCGAGCGGAGCTTCTCGTAGGCCAAACCTTTTTCCAGCAAGCCGCGGGTCTGCTCCACCATGTCTTGAACGTGCTCGCTGGCCCGGGGATAGTGGTGCGCCCGCATCACCTGCAGAGTGTCCAATGCGTCAAAGAAGACCTTTTCCCAATGGGCCGTGAACTCCCTCAGTTTTCCGCCGGCCTTCAGACACTCGTTGATCGTGCGGTCGTCGGTATCCCCCAGGTTCATGACGTGCTTGACCTGATGGCCGCGGGACTCCAGGTAGCGTCTGAGCACGTCCGAGAAAACGACCCTCCGGCAAAGCCCCAGGTCCGGCGGCCCGTCCAGGCTGGGACCGCAGGAATAGATGGTGACCTTTCCGGGGCTGACGGGCTCGAGCGGTTCCACCTTCCCGGTCAAGGTGTTGCACAAGCGCAGAGGCTCCGGAACGGTCTCCGACGCGAAAAGCGAGGTGGACAGATAGCGCTCGCCGCTGTCCGGGAGCAACGCCACCACGGTGCCGCGGCCCAAGGCCCGCGCCTCGTCCAGGGCCACCTTCACGGCAGCGCCGGCGCTCATCCCCGCGAAGATCCCTTCTTCCCTGGCAAGGCGACGCGACATCTCGTAAGCCGAATCGTCGTCCACGTTCACGATGGCGGCGGGCTCTTCCGGGCTGAAGATCCCCGGCGTGTAGCTCTCCTTCATGTTCTTGAGGCCCTGGATCTTATGCCCCTTGAACGGCTCGACGCCGATCACGCGGATCGCGGGACTGAGTTTCTTGAGCGCGCGGGTGGTGCCCATCAGGGTCCCGGTGGTCCCCATGGTCAGCACCACAACGTCCACCTTGCCGCCCGTGGCCTCCCAAATCTCCCTGCCCGTGCCTTCGTAGTGGGCCTGCCAATTCGACTCGTTGTTGAACTGGTCCATCAGGACGTACTTGTCGGGCTCCTCGCGAGCCAGGCGATAGGCCTCCTCAATGGCCCCGTCGGTCCCCTGGTAGCCCGGGGTCAGTAGGATCTGGGCCCCGTAGGCTTTCAGGATCCTCTTGCGTTCTTCGCTTGCGGATTCGCTCATGGTCACGAGGAGGCGGTACCCCTTGACCGCGCAGACCATGGCCAGGCCGATCGCCGTGTTGCCGCTGCTGGCCTCCAGGACGATCTTGCCCGGCACCAGCGCGCCCGACGCCTCGGCGTCCTCGATCATCCTGAGCGCGATCCGGTCCTTGACCGATCCACCGGGATTCATCGACTCCAGCTTCACCAGGACTTCGACGCCCGGGACCGGGTTCAGGCGGTTGATGCGAACCAGCGGGGTGTTCCCCACGAGCTCCAGAACGCTGTTGACTTTGCGGGGGATCATCACAAGCCCTCGGGCACACGGGATAGCCTGCCCGGGCAGTCGGGCGTTTCACGGGCCGGAACCCTAGCGTGCCAGTAGAGCAAGATTGACGGGCGAAGTCAAGGAGATGCGGCGGTGGCCGCCTACTCTGCGTCTTTCTCTGTGACCGGGGTGAACTGCCGCTCGCCCGTATTGTACACGACGACCGCGCGGAGCGGCTGGTGGCCGAGGGCCTTGGCCACGTGCGGCGCGCCGGCCGGGATGCGCAAGGCGTCGCCGGCCTTGAGGATCACGGCTTCCTTTCCCACCCGTTGCTCGCAGCTTCCCGAGAGGACATAGATGACCTCGTCGGCATTGGCGTGGACGTGCGGCGGATTCGACTGACCGGGCTTGATGGTGACGTCGCCGAGCGTGAGACTCGATGGCGGGTCGAGCTTCGCATTGATCAGCCAGCGAAGGGAGCCCCACGCCGCTTTCTCCTCGGCGACTTTGTCAAAGCTCTGCACGCGAGCCGCCAGCGGTCGGGCCTTCTCGGCGGCGCCCGGCACCTGCGCCGTGAGGCACGCGGCCAGGATCGCTACTTCCAACGTGATACGCTTGACGGAGGTCTTCATGGTGGCTCCTGTTCCTCAAAGGGCATTGACTGGACTCACTCAATGGTCCTTCCATCATTGTGCAAGGCTGTTTAGAGAGTACACCGTGCCGGCCCGCCGGGCAACGGCCTCGGCTCGCACGGGGGCAATGCGGAGTTCAGCGGCAGATATATCCATTACTCCCGCGCGCGGCGGGGCAAGCGTGGATTCTTGCCGGAAGCAGGGGGAGCGCCGGGTTGACGTTGACCTGGGCCTTGGCGAGAATGCGGGGCAATCCTGCCGGGAGTGCCTCCCCGGGAGGCCGAATCCATCTCCGGGCCGTTTGGCTGTTCCGCGGGGAAGTTCTGTTCCCTTTTCCGAAAGGAGAGTCCCATGAGACGGGCTCGATGGTTCATGCTGGTCGCGGGTG
>Ga0315280_10012579_pt1 | contig 10205 bp, 11 predicted proteins | sample YL17G06_40_MG_FD_203697 | JGI IMG/M metagenome (GOLD analysis project Ga0315280, IMG submission 203697) | Sediment microbial communities from Yellowstone Lake, YNP, Wyoming, USA - YL17G06_40 | ecosystem: Environmental > Aquatic > Freshwater > Lake > Sediment | place: USA: Wyoming | collected...
GAACATGCATGTATAGGGGATCCACATATTTGATGTTGATGATTGTCTTAGCTTTCGCCGTTGGGCGGATTGTTTCAATTGTTTTTGTTTTTTCGCCCGGGGTGGGTGGTTGTTCGCAAGCCGTGAAAGGCAAGAACTACCGCATTACCCATCATTCAATCTGGACCTTAACATTTTGCATGGCATAGGTAATTACTCAGCGAACCACAGCATTCAGGAAGTAGTCGCCAATCGCAGTTTCTAGCTGTGTGTGTGCGCACCATTAGACCGGGGATATAGGTAAGGATGCGTTTTGGGGTGGGACGTGGCAGTTGCTGCTTTCTCATCCCCTGTCTATCTGTTGCGGCAGCTAGAGATCATTTGGCGCATGACTCCTACGATGATCGCTTCGAGTTTCGCGGATGCGGGGCTACGACGGGTTTGAATACTATCAAGTCAGATGAATGTAGTTGAACCAAAGCCAGAGTAGGAAGAGTCCCATCATGAGTCTTCATTATGAGACTAGGGAGTTGTCGCCTTCAACCTGGGTTGATTTTGAGAGGTTATTCGAGAAGCATGGTGGGGTGCAAGGTGGTTGCTGGTGCATGTTCTATCACGTCGCGAAAGGTTGGAGGGATAAGAATCGAGCGCAGAACAAAGCAAAGAAACACGCACTAGTGATGCATGGGAAAGCGCACGGGGTAATCGTGTATCACGGCGGAAAACCTGTTGGTTGGTGCCAGTTCGGTCCAAGCGAGGAATTGCCACGTATCGAGAACATGAAGGACTATAAACCCACGCACCAGGGGAATCTCTGGAGGATAACCTGTTTCTTCACTGACCGCGATTACAGGAGGAAAGGCGTGGCGAGGGCGGCTTTGGAAGGTGCTCTTCACTGCATGAAAGATCACGGCGCGGAAGTGGTTGAAGCTTACCCGGTAGATCCTAGGAAGAGGCATTCATCGAATCTGCTTTGGAACGGGACCCCAGATCTCTTCGCTTCCATGGGCTTCACCAAGGAATGCACGCTGGGCAGTGAACGATGGATCTTCAAGAAGACTCTGTGAGGAAATCTCACGCGACTATTTTCTTGTCACCCGAGCCTCGACACATCGTGTGATCTGACGACAGTCGGGCATCCGTTCAGATAGACTTGCGACTTGAAATCATACGCGTTTGACAAATAGTCAGCGTACTACTTGGCTGCTGCGAATCCCACCGATGTCACACACATAGCATCCGCAAGGAGCGCAACGTCGCGCAGCTTGTGACGACCTCTGAGAACCCCGACAAGTGAGAGGGTAATGATTAGGCCTCCGAAGACCGACAGCCATTGATTGCCGTTAAGCAGGTCAGTCCAATTGAACTGTGAGGCGAAGCATGGGGGTAATTTGTATGTGGTCACGGATTCGCATGTGCCGCTCGTCTGCAACTGAATGTCGAGCATTCGAATGTAGAGCAGGTAATCTGTGTAATACTTCACTGCCGTGAAGGCGACTATTGCAGACATAATACCGATTGAGCCGAACAAGATACGCGACCAAACACCATCTCCGGGAGGCTTTGGTGGACTGTAATCGTCAAAACAATCAGAGCGGCAGCCCCTAAGGCCATAAGTTGAGAACGGTCCAGCCGGAGTTCAGGGAAGGTAAAACCTGTCGACACTAGCAGAAGGCTGGCTATGACGATCGCAGCCCCAATGAGAACGACAACCGTCAAGCCTCTACTTTCAGTTCTCGATGCTAGTACAGCCGTTAACATCATGGCCGTTCTCGAAATCATACTGGCTATGGATTCTGGCCTGCAGCCTGCTAGGCGGCGATATCGTTGACCCGGACAGTGGGCTTCCGGACGGCTTTCTGAGTTATCTTTGGTGAGGGGCTCCCATGGGAACAACAGTATTGCTCGCAGCGTTCAGCGGTCTCGAGATCTAGATAGCCGGACCAGCAAATCTCACATTCGTAAACGGTCTTTCCCTTCCACCTGGCCTCGTTTACCATCCATCACACGTGGCTAGTATTTTCTCTGTTGAAAGACATAGCTCTATTGCCAATAGGATACGTGCTCCTCATCTCATTACCTTACGTGTCCTACGGGCATGACGTAGAGAGGGGTATGTTGGGGTGGGGCGGAGATCACTGCTCGGACTTGGTCATCAACGAATGCTCCAATCGTGACGGTCCCTACGCCTAGCGATTCAGCTTGGAGGTAGATGTTCTCCGCCACATGCCCCGCCTCCATCGGCACGTACCTATCCCTCCCACGTTCTCCATACTTCCCCATCGTTCGATCGTACACGGCTGTGATTACGAAGTCCAAGGCCCCTCTCCCGACCCATTCCTGCCCAAGGGAGGCTTCGCGAAGCTGCTCCCGATAATCGCCAGCCTTCACACGCTCAAGCATGTGACCTTTGGGTAAATAGTGATAAACGCCAGCTTCGAGATCCGACTTTCCAACGACCACAAAGAGCTCCAGAGGGTACAATGCGCCCGCGGACGGAGCAGCTCTGAGTTCTCTGTTTGCGTCAGTTATTCCTTGGGCTGCCCAACAGAGTTGTGAAATATCGCCAAGGAGAACAGGTTCATCTACATATTCTCTCCTTGAACGCCTCCTCTCAATCGTTTTCTCGACAGACAAGCCACCCTTCATCCTAGGCTGAGGCAGTATGGTCCGTTCATCTTCAACCTTCAACTCTTCTACTTCGCGACCTCCAAGTTCGAATACTTTGAGGGCACCCAAACCAGCTCCGAGTGTCACCGCACCACCCAGAATCGCGAGGAATCTCCTCCTAAACAGGCGAACAGGCAACGCTTCTCCCCGGAACAAGCGATTGAAGCGTCTTCCAGAAAAAGATGTATTGGGATGATGCTGTCAGGCAAATCGATAAAACTGTCCAAGGCCCCATTGAATCGCGCGAAGAGAAATGATGTTTAGATTATACCTTGTCGCTTCCATAATCCTAGCTCTAATCTGCGCAAGTACCTATGGTTTTGCTTCTAGCCTCTATGCCCATCATAGTAATGGAGTCCTGGTTAATGGCGCAGAACCAGGCAAGGTCGTCTTCCTTCCCAAGCAGAACATCACATCAGCAACCCAGACCCATACTAACACGACTTCATCTCAGAATACAACGACTGAGCAGGAGCCTAGTTCATCGACGTTTCCTCAGATGCCTCTGCCACCAGTTACCACACCGAAAAGCTCGGACATAACCTATCTAATCATCGCCGCGGTTGCGATTATACTAGTCACGATAGTGCTGCTGAGGCTCAGAAGAAAGAAACCATCTTAAGTACGGGGAGCCGCTGGGTGAGCTTGTACCCGCCTCACGAGACGTGATACTTCATGGACAGAGAACGGATGAATAGAATGGTTGCAGGTCTCATCGCGATGGTTATCGGCGCACTGATGCTGGCTGAAGGAGTACTCGGATGGGTTACAGGTGCATCGCTCTTCTATGAAGGCGTGAACCCCTCATTCAAATTTGCAGTGGGGTTCGTTACTATCGTGTTGTCTGCACATCTGTTGGAGAGTGCCAACAGCAAGTAGAGTTGTCCTGGAACGATTTCTAACAACCTGATCACACTGCAATTCGTCCTGACACATGTTCAGGGGCTGAGTACGGGAATCCAGGTCCTCGGTGGAGATCGGCGCAAAATGAGGACCACGATACCGAGCGCGACTATTCCTCGCAATAGGATTTCTGGAATCAATGATTCCAAGGTGCTGGGGCTACCCTGTATGGTGCTCGTTCCTGCGGCCTGTCCAGGCTGGTATGAGATCTTGTAGATCGTTGCACCACCATAGTCAGCTACAAGTAGACCGTTCATGTGGTCGTCTGCGATGATGATGATGAAGAGTCGAAACTGCTTGGGCTCGTGACTCAGACATCTGTCATCAAAGCCACCCTAGCGTATAACCTCCTCAAGTAATCGGTCTGCGGTGTCAACTCCAAGGAGAATGCATGAATTGAATGCGTTTATGTCACTCTTAGGCCTTAGGTTTCTTCTCGATGATTTGGTATGTCGAAGCCAATGGAGCCTGAACCCCAGACACGGGAGCTTGTCTACCTAGATAATGCGCAGACCACTAGGCTGGATCCGGCTGTCCTAGATGTTATGAAGCAATTCATGATGGAGAACTACGGCGTTCCAGGCGGCGAGTTCGGTTACAGACTGGAGGAAGACGCACGCGAAGCTATCGAGCGAGCAAGAGAGGTAATCGCCAGAAGTATCAACGCAAGCCCTGAAGAGATAATCTTCACCTCAGGCGGGACCGAAAGCAACAACATAGCGATCTTCGGAGCTGCTAATTCCAGTTCCTACAAAGGAAAACGTCTCGTCACCAGCAAGATCGAACACATGTCCGTTCTCCGCATCGTTGACAGGCTAAGTAGACAAGGTTTCCAGAAGACCCTGCTCGATGTTGATAGGCAGGGCTTTGTGAATGCCGCCGATCTGAAAGCTGGCCTCGAAGATGTGCGAACGGTATCTGTGCAGCATGCGAATCAGGAGATGGGCACATTACAGGATCTCGCAGCGATCGGAGAGATCTGCAGAAGCAACGATGTCCTCTTTCACTGCGATGCTGTTCAATCCTTCGCCAAAGAGAAGATTGACGTTGAAACGGCGAAAGTTGATCTACTTTCGATGTCGTCGCATCTGATCCACGGACCAAAGGGTGTTGGGGCGCTCTACGTGAGGGATGGAGTCAAGCTTCAGTCTCCTCTGGAGGGGGATGATAGAGAGCGGGGACTAAGGCCAGGAACCCCTAATGTTGCGGGGATCGTTGGCTTTGCTAAGGCTGTGGAGCTGATGACCCACGAGCATGCTTTGAGAATGTGTGGACTGAGGGACGAGTTGATTGAGTCGCTCCTCACGATCTCCGACTCACGGCTGAACGGGCCAACAGGCGAGCGTAGGCTCTGCAACAATGTCAACATTTCCTTCAGATACGTGGAGGGAGAGGCGGTCCTGATGCACCTCGATCTGAGAGGGCTCGTCGTGAACACTGGCTCAGCATGCTACAGTCAGAAGCTCGAGCCAAGCCACGTCATCCGCGCTCTCGGCGGAACACTCGAAGAGTCTCACGGTTCAATCCGCTTAAGTCTCTCGAAGTGGACGACCAAGGAAGAGTTGGCTTACGCGACAGAGACGATCAAACAAGTCGTGGGAGAGCTTAGAGATCTAAGCCCCCTCGGAAGAAAGCTTCCTGCGCAGAGGTGACAGTCACGTCAGAAACTTCGGCAAGAAGGTTTGGTTACTCTGAGAAGGTCATGGATCACTTCAAGAACCCGAGGAACATCGGCGTTATCGAGGATGCGGATGTCACAGCGAAGGTCGGGAGTGTCGCCTGCGGCGACCTCATCAAGCTTTACCTGAAGTTTGACCCCGACCATGATCAGATCAAGGACATAAGGTTCGAGTCATATGGATGCGCCGCCAACATCGCAACGAGCTCAATGATGACTGAGATGGTGAAAGGCAAGACAATTGAGGATGCCAGGAAGGTTACATTCAAGGAGATAGCGGAACAGCTCGGCGGACTGCCCCGAATCAAGCTGCACTGCGCCGTCCTCTCCAGGCAAGGCCTTGAGGCCGCCCTTGTCAAGTACGAAGCGAAGAAAGGACGCGTCAAGATAGACGAGTCCTTCGTCAACAAAATACTCCGCGGCGTGCTTGACCCGATCGAAGGAGTGGACATAATCTCCGCCAAGATCGTTGAAAGCGTAGCCGTGGGAGAAGGCAGGAGAGTATTCATGGAGCTAAGCGCGAAGGCAGGGAGTGAGCTTGCAAAAAGCCTCACCGACGATATTCATGATGCCTTTGAGGGTTTAGATATCGAGCTCAACCTGAAGTTCAAGGAATAGCATCTTTAGAACATCGATAAATTCGAGAAGGTTGGCAAACAACGATTAACTGAGATACCCCTTCACGACTTCTATGTCCAACTCCAATTCTGTCAGTTTGGTGTCCGGCAGATCTTGGCTGGCTTTCTCTTTGATTCGCTCCAGGTCTTTTACGTACTAACGGGCCGCAGACCTCAGAAGATCGCTGTACAGCGGCAGCTTCAGGTTTGCAGTGTTTCTGTCCTTGGTCAATTCGTTCAAGGCTTCGGAAACTTGTGACTTCAACTGGCCAAAAGTAAGGTATCGTCTGACGGGACCGCTTATTAGCGGCTTGATTTCTTCATCATTCGTGAAGTTGTCCAGTCGATATTTGTAGTGTTCCAAGACTCGCTTTAGAAGCTCCGTATTGCCGACAAGGTCTTCAATGGGCATGGACTAAAGTGGGGGCCGAATTAGAGATAAGACATTCTAGGGGAGAACGATGATTGAGTCGTATGATTTCGGTAGAATCATAATCAACGGAAGGAAGTTCGCAAGTGACGTAGTAATCTTTCAGGACAGGATTAACGGGAACTGGTGGAGAAAGGAAGGGCATCTCCTAAGTGTAGACGATGTCAAGGAGATCGTTGACGCGAAGCCTGAGGTTCTCGTCGTCGGCACCGGATACTCCGGCTTGATGAAGATCCGTCCGCAGACTGAGAAGTATCTAAGTTCTTCTGGAATCGAGTTGATAGCTGCCAAGACTGAGAAGGCGTGCAAGATCTACAACGATCTCTCCAAGTCCAGAAGAGTTGTCGCAGCTCTCCATTTAACCTGCTAGCATTGCTGCAGCATTGGCGGTAGTATGCACCGTTATCGGACCAGTACGAGCTTGCTAGTTGGTACCGCGAGCTGCGCGAAAAGGCCGGCGAAGACGTATAGGAGACCGGCGCAAAGAGATGCCGAGGAGAGCTTCTGGCAAAAAATTCTTAGCGTAGGCGGTTCATGAAACTGGAGGTGATTTGATGGCCCCTACAGGCCGTTCTGGATTACGTATTCGCGAACCGACACTTCGAATATCCTACAGATTCGCATAGATAGAAGGGTTAGGAAGGAAGACATCAAAGTTCCATTGGCCGAGCCTGACAGAATCGAGGTAGAGGTTCAGCGAAGGCCCCCTGGCGACGAGATCCCGATCGAGTAGTCGTCACCATCAAGATTCGCAATTCGTGGATATAGCCGGCCTGCGAAGCAAACACGGTGACTAACGCTTCAATCGAAGTCCTGACTAGAGAAGAGATCGAGAAGATTGTCGAGGAGGACCTCAAGAAACTGCTTTTCTTCCGCTCTGGGTGCATCATCGCCTCAGTTGTTTCGATCGCTTGACCTGACACGTTCATGAGACTGGTTCCCAAATGAGGCCGAGCTTGTCCGCGTAGGCACGCGCCTCTCTTATTTCTTGCATGCTAGGACGACGCGCGATCTCGTGATATTTCGCCGGTTCCCGCAGAACCAGATGGTCCGGCCTGTATTGACTCATCACGTTAACTAGGGCACGTGGACAATTTTCTGCTATCCAGTCGAGAACGGGCTTGGTGCAACATTCCACGTGGCCGGGCACAACGAGGTGCCTGATTATCATGTCGCCATTTTCCTGGGCCATAGCGTGATTTCGTGAGACCACTTGGAAGTATCTGATTATTCGCGAGTATTTGACGGCGCAACGGTCGTTGCCCCATTTGAAGTCGGGCAACCAAATGTCCACAACATCTGCTAGGATCTGCATGGCTTCGGATGTCAAGTACATGTTACTGTTCCATAGGATTGGCACATTTACGGAGGTTAGATTGAGGGCCTCCATGATTATGTGAAGGTTCGGTGTTGGTTCTCCCCCGACGAAATTGATGTTCGCAGCCCCTTCACTCCTCAGCGACTTGATTATCAGGGAAAGGTTTCCAGGCGAAACAGGCGCCCCTGCGTCCGGGTCCTGTGAGATGTCAAAGTTCTGACAGTAAACGCATCTGAAAGTGCAGGACGCGAAGAATATTGTGCCTGAACCGTTCAAATCAACTAACGGTGGTTCCTCGCCAAAATGACGGAAAAATGTCGCAACCCGGGCTGTGCTATCCAAATGGCAGGCGCCTCTTCTCTTGCCCTCCACACGATCGACCTTACATCGCCACTCGCAGAACAAACATTTTCGGAGAACACGATTCAGAAGCTCGACCTTGAGATCCAAGAAACTGAACTCGGGTTTCTCAAACCTCTGAAGAGAGACGTCGCTTTCCTTAGACTCCATTAACTTGTTGAAAAATTCTGGGCGCAGGCGGTCATGTTCTTGCCATAATTGCGCTTCTGTCATTAGGCGTGGGTTTTGCTTGCAAGCGATTAGTTTGCAGATGAGAAACTTTGCTGGCCTCAGATCACGGAGTACCTCATAATACCAAGCCAGCCTCTCCCGGACGGTCTGGTCAGCCCAGAGATCTGAGACGTAGGGCCTGAGCAACATCTCCCGAGAAAACTTTGAGTGGACCCCATACTTTAGGATGGTCTACGTGGTATGCCTCTCTCACCGACCGCAAGCAAGAACTAAGACTACGGTAGCACATCTACAGTTGGCTGGAGAAAGGCATATGGTGCGAGCCATAGTAGTTTACTATACCGTCTACGGCAACACGGAGAAGGCCGCGAAGGCGGTACGCGATGGCCTGGCGTCCGCAGGTGTAGAGGCGGAATGCAGACGGATTCAGGAGACTAAACCGGATGACCTGAAGGCCTTTGACTTGATAATCTTCGGAACGCCAACACATATGGAGGACATCCCCGACGACGTGAGGAGGTTCATGGAATCCCTCAAGCCAGTAGACCTAAGAGGCAAGGAGGGCGCAGCCTTCGATACACGCTACGAGGACGAGCCAATTGGCGGGCTGAGCCAGCTCGAGAAGTACATGAAGAGTTATGGAATAAGGATAGTGTCGAGCGGGCTCCCTGTTCTCCTCCCGTCAGGTGCTGGAGAGGGCCCACTCATCACAGACGAACTCTCCAAGTGCACTCGGTTCGGCAAGTCCATCGGGGAGAAAATCATCAAAAACGCACAGTAACCTACATGCGCTGATCGATCGGACAACTCCGTCGCCTGACATAGGCTGTTCTCTTCGCCATTCCGCAGCAGGTAATGGTAACTGGGGCTGCTACTATTAGGCGATGAGAATGATTGGTTGGGTGATACCTCCTCCAAAAAGAGCTTCCAAGACAAAAGAAGAGTTCGAGATTGAAAGAGAGAAGAAGGTTGCACAGTTGAGGAGAGAAGGGATTCTCAGATCTGAGACGCTTGTTAGGGCGATGCTCAAGGTTCCTAGGGAGGAGTTTATTCGCGAGGACTATAGAGACTATGCGTACCATGGAAGCACGTATGCCGAGGAGATTCCGTTGCCTATTCCCGGGGAAAATGCAACCATCTCTTGTCCTCACGCCTATCCGTTATTCTACGAGCCATTAGAGATCAGAGAAGGTGATAGGTTTCTAGAGATAGGAATGGGTTCTGGATATGGAGTTGCTTTGGCAAGAGAAGTGACGGGTTCAAAGGGGAAGGTTGTTGGAGTAGAAATAGATGAAGTGACTTATGAATTCGGCAGAGGAAATCTACAAAGAGTCGGCTACTCGGACATAATAACAGTACTTGGTGATGGCTCTTACGGATATGAGAAAGAGTCTCCTTACGATAGGATAAGCATAACGGCCGCTTGTAGAGAGTTTCCTCATGACCTCTTCAATCAGCTGAAGGTCGAAGGCAAGATGATAGCACCTATAGGCTCCTCACAATTCCAAGAACTGGTTCTGCTCCGGAAAATTTCACCGACTCGCATAAGAACAGAACCTTTGGGAAACGTCCTTTTCATTCCCCTAAGGGGCGAGTATTCGCCCACATACTAACAAACACCCACGTTCTAAAAGACCAAGCTTTCACGAGCACACAGGCCTGATAGAGGAAAACGTTGTCGCTTCGAAAGGTCATTCACTCTCGTTCTGTGGAACTTTTCTCATCCCTCGAATGGGGGCGTAGATCTTCTTGAGCGGCCAGTCCAGATCGAGGCCAGCATATTTCAGTCGCGCGAGCGTCGTCTCATACGGGTCAACGACTTCCTCCTCCAGATTGAGGGGGAGCCCAGGATCTATCTCCGCCAGCCGCTCGATTAGGCTCCTCCTCTCCTCTGGAGTCATGATTCTCGGGTCGGCGCTCATGGCGGCGACATGGAAGCTCACGCCATAGTTCAGAAGATTCTCTATTGCACGAAACGGAATCTCGAAGCTCTCTGGTTTGGCGCCGGTCTTTCTCGTGAACGCCTCCGGGCTTCCAGCCTTCAGTGACACCCGTACATGTGGCTTCTTGAAACGCGCA
>Ga0315280_10012580_pt1 | contig 10205 bp, 8 predicted proteins | sample YL17G06_40_MG_FD_203697 | JGI IMG/M metagenome (GOLD analysis project Ga0315280, IMG submission 203697) | Sediment microbial communities from Yellowstone Lake, YNP, Wyoming, USA - YL17G06_40 | ecosystem: Environmental > Aquatic > Freshwater > Lake > Sediment | place: USA: Wyoming | collected...
GAGCTTATCTAAATCAGAATAATCGAACAGAGCTTGAAGATTTGAATTCAGAGACAAAAATTGCCGAATCAAAGATTGAAGAATAAGTTCCTGAAAGTAGAAAACCTCCGGATGTGATACAAGGCTTTTGTTCCAAGTGAGTCTTGGTATGAAGGCCTCACAATTACTAAGACCTAGCTTCTCCATAGGTCTTTTGTACAGGTCCCCCATTTGAGACACCGACTGAAGCGTAGTCTGGTCTGCTTGAAAATGTGTTTTCCTATAGCCACCTCTTAAAAGCAGGTTCTCTGCTACAAAAGCAAACTCCGGCCTAACCATCGCCTCTTCAAATTCACGGATGGGTTCAAGATTAAGACGAAACGGGAAATAATATGTTTTGCCTGACATCTTAAACGTAATCGAAGGCCAGGGAGGAAGCTTGTCGGCATTTCTAAACGCCTGTTTCTTAACAACTTTATACAGATTAAATGCCCTCGCACCATATAGAAAGGAAATATAGTCTCCTTCTCGTATCTCACTATAAGTCCACAGTCCATTTATGCTATTAGTAAAACCAGCAAGAGCGTACCTAATACACAAATCCAAGTTTGTTCGGTTTGAGATTGAGACCAAAAAGTATGCCATTTCAAAGTCCCCTTTAACTACTCCACACTTACACCGACCATGCTTCGCTAACCTGACGGTGGGCTACCCCACCACTATATTAACCAGCCGCTGTGGCACGTAGATAATCTTGGCAACCTTGTTGTCTTTAATATATACCTTTATCCGCTCACGGCTCAAGGCTAGCTCTCTGGCTTCGGCTTCGGTAATGGACACCGGCACTGTAACCCTGTCCCTTAATTTGCCGTTGACCTGGATGACCAGCGTCACCTCTTCTTCCTTAGCCAATTCCTCATCCCATTTGGGCCAGGGCTGATTGTGAATGCTGTAGGTATGTCCAGTCCTCGCCCATAGCTCCTCGGTAAGGTGCGGTGCCGTCGGTGCTAAAAGCAGCAGCAAGCTTGTTACTGCCTCACTCCACATCGAACCGGATACCGCGCCCACCTCCTGCACCTTGCCCAGATAGTTAGTAAACTCCATCAGCGCCGCCAGCATGGTGTTGAAGCGGAAGCGCTCCATATCGCCGCTCACCTTTTTGATGGTCTTGTGAATGAGACGGCTCAGCTCCTTTTCTTCATCAGGGTCAATTCTCTTCTCCGAATAGCCAGCTATAACCAGGTTCCAAACCCGATTCAGCCAGCGGCTCATGCCGACAATGCCCTGGTCGCTCCACTCCCCACCCATCTCCCAGGGGCCGATGAACATGAGATAAGCACGAACGGCGTCAGCCCCTATCTCCGACACATATACATCGGGCGTAACCACATTGCCCCGGGACTTGCTCATTTTGTCACCCTGATAGATGATCGTCCCCTGGTTGAACAGCTTTATAAAGGGCTCATCGAAATCAACCAGCCCCATGTCTCTGAGCGCCTTAGCAAAGAAGCGGGAATAAAGAAGATGCATGACGGCATGTTCAGCACCGCCGGTGTACAAGTCCACCGGCATCCAGAATTTCAGTTTGGCCTTGTCAAAGGGGGAATTGTTAACACTGGGACTGGTATAACGTAGGAAATACCACGAGGAGCACATGAAGGTGTCCATGGTATCAGTTTCCCGCCTTGCTGGCGAGGAGCACTTCGGGCAGGTGGTATTTACAAAAGACTCGCAGTATTTCAAGGGCGACTCACCGGTAGGCCTGAACTCGGCATCAGGAGGCAGCAGAACCGGCAGGTCTTTCTCCGGCACAGGGACGATGCCGCACTTATCGCAGTACACCATCGGAATAGGCGCCCCCCAGTAGCGCTGCCGGGAGATGAGCCAGTCACGAAGCCGGTAGGTGACAGCCCGCTTCCCCCAGCCTTTTCCCTCCATGTGGTCACATATAGCTTCAAATCCTTGCTCGCTGGGAAGGCCATTGAACTGCCCCGAATTAGCCATAGTTCCAGATTCAGTATAAGCGCATTCAAGCTCTTCCCCCGACCAATCCGGAGGAGCGATAACTACCCGAATAGGCAGCCCATATTTCTTGGCGAATTCGAAGTCACGCTGGTCATGTGCCGGAACCCCCATCACCGCCCCGGTCCCATAGCTGAGCAGCACATAATCGGTGATCCAGATGGGCACTGGCTCGCCATTCAGCTTGTTAATCACATAGCTCCCCAGGAAGACGCCAGTTTTTTCCCTCTCTAAAGCTGTTCTTTCAATTTCTGTCTGCCTTTGTGTCTGAATAATATACTCCTCCACCTCAGCCTTATGCTCGGGTGTGGTAAGCAAAGGCACCAGAGGGTGCTCCGGCGCCAGGACAAAGAAGGTCACCCCAAAGATAGTGTCAGGACGGGTGGTGAATACCCGTATTTCCCTGGTATCAACACCTTTATGCTCCAGACCAAATGAGATTTCTGCACCGGTGCTTTTCCCAATCCAGTTGTTTTGCATTATCTCTATGCGCTCGGGCCAGTCTATCTTACTGAAGTCAAGAAGCTCATCGGCATACTTGGTGATCCTGAAAAACCACTGCTCCAGCAACTTCCTGAGCACAGCCGTGCCGCAGCGCTCACAGGAACCCTCACCCACCACCTGCTCATTAGCCAGCACTGTCTGGCATTTGGGACACCAGTTCACCGGCGCTTTAGCCCGGTAAGCCAAACCGGCTTCATACAGTTTTAAGAAAAACCATTGCGTCCATTTGTAGTATTCGGGCAGGCAGGTGACCACCTCACGGTTCCAATCATAAATAGCACCAATTGTCCTGAGCTGGCGGCGCATATTCTCTATATTTTCCATCGTCCAGATGTAGGGATGGATGCCATGGTTGATTGCTGCGTTCTCCGCCGGTAACCCGAAGGCATCAAAGCCCATAGGATGCAGCACATTGTAGCCTTGCATCCGCTTAAACCTGGCGTGGACATCCGAAGGCGCCATAGCATACCAGTGCCCAATATGAAGGTCTCCAGAGGTGTAAGGGAACATAGTTAAGGCATAGAACTTAGGGCGATTGCCATCCTCCTTGACCTCATAAAGTCGGTCAGCCGCCCATTTCTCCTGCCACTTCTTCTCGATTTCCTGAGGATTATATTTAACAGCCATCAGCAACCTCTATTTATAAGTTTGCTCGTCCCTTTTCCTAATGTCCAAAATTTCGACAATCTTAGCTTCGTCATCTATATCAAAAAGAATCCGGTAGTCTCCAATCCTGAATCTATAACGAGCTACCGGTGCGCCTTCCAACTTCATCGTGCCGTGAGCCCGAGGATTCTCTATCAGCTTTTGTATCGCCTCTTTAACTTTTCGAGCTTCCCTATCAGGCAAGCTCATAAAGGCTTTTTCTGCCCGGCGGGAAAATATCGCTCGGTACATTACAGCCCTTTATTGGCAAAAACCTTTTCAGCCGGAATTCCTTTCCCTTCCCGAATTTCCCTCTTCGCCTCCAATAGAGCAGCCAGGTACTCTGGATCAGAAAACTCCTTCAACGCTTGTTTCATCTCGAGATATCTTTCTACATCCACCAAAAGAGCCACGGGTTTTCCCTGCTGCGTGATTACAACATCAGCCCCATCCTCTTTGACCGACAAAAGAAGCTTGGTCAGGTTCTTCCTTAACTCATGAACACCGACAAAAGGATTCTTCAGTATATCCAGCATCATAGAACTTCCTTTACACGATTATATGATAAGGAAATATTAACGTATTCATTATGTAAATGTCAACAAATTCATCTATATCTGAAAATAATGCTTCAATGAAAGTACCTTGGCTAATAGGCTGATTTTATCCCGTTGCGACTATCTCGTCAACCTTGGCCGCTTTAGGTTGTTCAGCAGCCGCCAGAATGTCATTCTGAGCGGAGCGAAGAATCTAGCCTATTTACTGAGTTTGCCTTGGATAAGATTCTTCGGTCGCTCCGCTCCCTCAGAATGCCAGAAAGCGAAGAGGACGATGTAGCTGCGAGGCTTTAGCCTCGCTCCAAGCTTCCAATCGACCCAACAACTAAACTCACTACGAAACAAGGGTAAAGCGATGTATAATGAGGATATGGAAAGGCAAGAATTTGAAGCCCTCGTCTTCAGAGCTATAGAAGCACTGCCACCGGAGTTTCGAAGCAAACTGGAGAACGTCGATATTATAGTTGAGGACTGGCCCAGTCCAAACCAAATCAGCAGGTTAGGACTCAGATATAAGGCGCAGCTGCTAGGTCTTTACGAAGGAGTACCTCAGACCAAGCGAGGCAGTGGATACAACCTAGTTCTACCGGACAAGATAACCATCTTTCAGAAGCCCATCGAGCTGAAATGCCACTCCGACAAAGAAATCGAAATGGAGATCGGCAGAGTAGTACGCCACGAGATCGCCCACCATTTCGGCATCGGTGATGTCGCCCTATATAAGATAGAAAGCCAGAAGCTCAGGAAGAATAGCGAGAATGTTTAACAATTCCTGCCCTCATTACAGGCGAAACCAAACAACCAAGCCTAGCCTCTTAAGGCAAGAAATTCCAAATACTAAACCCTAAATCCTAAACAATTTCGAAAAAGGTGCCTGAAACTACTTCCCCGTGTACTTAGGAGGTCGCTTCTCCAGGAAAGCCTTCGCCCCTTCTTTCTGGTCCTGGGTGCCAAAACACATGGCAAACAGATCCGCTTCGCACTCAACGCCGACCGAAAGCGGAGTCTCTAGAGACTTATTGACCGCAAGCTTAGCGAATTTCAAGATAGCCGGGCTCTTGCTCTTAATCTTTTTTATGACCTCATCAACTGTTTCCCTCAACTTATCTGCAGGGACAACCTTGTTCACCAAGCCAAACCGCAGGGCCTCCTCGGCCGAAATAGGGTCGCCGGTAAAAATCATCTCTTTTGCCTTCTTCTCCCCCACAAGCCTCGGCAACATCTGGGTTCCGGTGCCCCCGGGTATGACTCCGACACTTATCTCTGGCTGCCCAAATCGAGCATTCTCCGAGGCTATAATCATGTCGCAGCTCATAGCTAGTTCACACCCGCCACCAAGAGCTAATCCATTCACCATGGCTATGACCGGCTTGGGGATCTCCCTTATGAATGTATACGGACTTTTTGATCCTTTGCTCCCCTTAATGACGTCAACGGGAGTCCAGTCTAGAAACATGTTAATATCAGCACCGGCGCTGAAAGCTCTGTCGCCTGCCCCGGTGAGAACGATAACCTGCACCTCATCGTCGTCCTTAGCATCCTCCAGAGCAGCGATAACCTCACTCCGTAAGGTCTGGTTTTGAGCATTAAATTTTTCAGGACGGTTTAAGGTTATCCAGGCAACGTTATCCTTCTTCTCATAAATAATTGTCTCGAATTTCATTCCATCCTCTTTTCTGTATACATTATTCAGCAAAGACTATGCCTTTTGCTTCTCCAACTGCGATTCGGCTCCTTTCGGTGTCACGCCAAGCCTATCAAAGGAATATCCCCCTTCAACGGGAATACCCGCCAGACGCTTGGCGATATTCTTCGTCTTCTCTATATCATAGCTACCCACAATGGCTATCTGTTCCATCCTGGGAGAGCCACCCCCATGGACGCCGGCATACTGCATAACGCCAGCGAGCTCTGAGCATGATATAGCTTGTACCCAGCGGAAGGCACGGTGTATGTTCTCAATCGACACATTCGGGTTCCGCATCATATATTTCTCTATCAATTGGCGAGTCGCCGGATTCAACCAATCGTCCTCACGCGGCAAAGTCGCCGGCATTCCACCGGCAATATCCGCCAGAACATCGAACTCATGGTAGATATTTACACCGGCATGTCTGCGGCTGACATTGCAATAGAGGATATCCGGAATATACGTTCCAGAGCCCGACCTCTGAGCATTAATGGCAGCGGCAACGCCCGCCCCGTAACATAGCTCAGATGTGCAAATCAACTCGACTAACTTTTCTCTAACGTGTGCTTCCTTCTCTATCCCATTGCATTCAGCCATCAAGGCAGTGGCACCCGTAAGCACATCTGTCATGGCCGGCTTGCAGCCGGTATAGCTATGGCGGTGATACAGGGCGAACAAGAGCGCCAGCCTGCCACCAAGCTCGTATTCACCATTCAAGAACACCCTCTCCCATGGAACGAATACATTATCAAAAATCGTCATGGAGTCAGCAGAACCATAGGGACCGGGCATACCCAGCTCTCTAGAAGTTTCATAATTGGCGGCGCTGACAACCTGTTTCACACCCTCGTCATCGGCAGGAACAGCACAGGAGACTGCCCAGGGAGCCTCCTCTTTGGTCAGTCGCCTTGTAGGCAGCACCAATATCCATTCCACAACCGGGGCAACAGAGTTGTGAACCTTGGCCCCCCTGATAACAATGCCATCGCTCTTTGTCTCCACCACACGAAGATAAAGGTCCGGGTCTAGCTGCTCATGGGGGCGCCATGGTCGGTTTCCTTTGACATCCGTCTGAGCGCAACAGCCGGTGCGGTCGTTTTCCTGAAAGTCGTTGAGCCAGTTCTCAAATCGCTTATGATACTCAGTGCCATAGGCCTGGTCTGCCTCCCAGCTGACTACCGAATTGGCATTGATGGCATCAATCCCCATGCACCTGGCAATGCAACCGCCTACCTGATGACAGGTCAGTCTCGTCATTCGCTGCTTGGCCAGCAAGTCGGCAACGCTCCGGTGAATGTTGCAGAACCGATTTATCTTATTGCCTGTCAGGTGGGACGTGGCAGTAAGTAAGTCCTCATACTCCTTGAATTCTGGATCTTTTACCATATCATAGGTCTTAGCCAGCACATTGACCGCCCCCTCTAGCCGAGGATGGTCGTGGCCTATAAGCTGACCATTCATGTAAACGTTCCGCCTCATTTTGCTCAATCTTCTACGATATTCACTTGATGTAATCATCTCAGCCTCCTGTATAAGATTTCTTGCATCCTTTAGATGGTAGCGCCACCATCTATGGCCAGAACCTGTCCGGTTACATAGCTGGAAGCATCAGAGGCCAGGAAAATCACAGCTCCAGCCATTTCCTCAGGCTCGGCTACCCGCCGCATAGGAGTTCCCATCATGGCACCCTGCAGAACATCCGGGTTGCTCCAGAGGGCTTCGCTGAAACGGGTCTTGGTCAGTCCCGGTGCTATGGCATTCACCCTGATGTTGTACTGAGCCCATTGCTGCGCCATGACCTTCGTTGCCATAATCACTCCGGCTTTGCTCACTGAGTAAACCGGCAATATGTCAGGGGTAATCCCGGCAACTGAGGCAACATTGATAATCTTGCCCCCACCTTGCTCCTTCATCAACCTGGCCACCGCCTGGCTGAGGAAAAACAGCCCTTTTAGGTTTAGATTCATAATGGAGTCCCAGGAACGCTCCTCTATGTCTATGGCCTGGTCCATGGTCGGGTTGGTGCCAGCGTTATTCACCAAGATATCGACTCTGCCAAACTCCTCTTTAACCTTACTAACTAGATTGTTTATCTCCTCGAGCCTGCCCACGTGTGCCGCCACAGCCAGCGACTTCCTACCCGCTCCCTTTATCTCTTTAGCCACTTCCTCAAGGTCTGGTAATTTCCGACTGGCTAAAGCCACGTCGGCACCGGCCTTGGCAAGTCCGACAGCAATAGCCTTACCGATGCCGCGGCTGCCACCGGTTACCAGAGCCACTTTGCCTTTTAGAGAGAAATCATCCGGGGAAAAATTCATTGCTTACCTCCTAAACAAGATTTATCAGCTTTGGCAAAAAGCCAATACCAAAGTATATATCGCCAGGGGTACTACACGCAACTCAAGTATTTCCGAACGGAGGAATTTATGAATTGTGGCGGGTACAAATTGCCCCAAAGTATGCCAACTACCCTGTACCCAGGAAAATACCTTGGAAGAGAGACAAGAGCGCCTTATCGTTTAAGAATTAATGGTGGGGCTTACTGGACGGACAGAAGAACTTTTGCCCTGGCTTTCCGCCTCATCACATAGTCCATCGTTTGTCACAATTGTAGCAGCGAAGTGCTATTAAGCCCAAGGCAGAAGAGCCCTCCTTACTCCCAAGCAGAACAGTCCGATGTTCTTTTAAACACTGTGGCTTTTGTTACTTGACTTGTGACGGTCGGAGGCCTAAGTAGTCTATTCTTTATAGTATTTATAAACTATCCAGAAACTCGGTTTTGGTTCTTTTTTAACATAGTCCCAAATACCAAAACCGAGTTTATTTTTGTCATATTGTTGTCCCAAAGCAGGTTCATCCCACACATGGACAAAAATGCCGTGAACTCCAATGCTATAAAATACGTTCAATTCTTTATCAATTACTCTAACCTGTTTTTCCGGGTCGTGATGAACATTATGATTTATAACATATGTAAAATCTCCACCTGCTCCTATATCGTCAGCTTCGCTAATTGTAAGACTACCGGTTTCAGAAATTATAAGAGGTTTAGATTGACTTTTCATTTGCAAAACATAATCTGCAAAATACTGATCATACGCACTATGGTAGTAAATATTTTGTGAAACCATATCCATCGGTGCCCAATTTACTCCTCTAAGGCCTGAAGCCCACCAATCACAATAGGTTACTAACCCTGAATAATTCTGACGAGCTATTTGCACCAGCTCGTCTACAAATTTGGATAAATCACCATTATTTCTATATGCATGCCCAACTGTAGAGTGCCCAAGATCACCACCCATTTTGTTCCACCAAATATCTACTTCACTTGAAACCATCAGCCCCTTAATACCTTGTTCTTGAGACTTCTTGGAAATATCCGACAACTGTTGCTTGAATTCATCTGAACTTATATTTGAGTTATTGAAAAGTGGAAAGAAGTGTAGCCATACATCTAAACCTTCATCTTGAGCTATCTTAGCATGATGAAATACATCATAATCATCAATGTAATCAATACAATATAATCTAACAGCATTACATCTCAAAGCCCAACGTATAAGAGCATAATCTAACTCTGTATCATTTTCGCTCTTAATTAAATATCCCAAAGGTTCATGAAGTAGACCTACCCCCAGTATCGCCGGCTTGGGGCCTGAGACACCTTCAATATCCATCTCCTTGTTATATTTTTCCTGGAACTCTGCAAGATTTGAATTGACATACCATTCAGAGCCTTCGAATGGATTATTAATATCAAATTCATTTCCAAAGCCTTTGTAAAATACGCGCTCTAAGGCAACTGGCCACATCTTTCTCTCGATTCCCTTGCCATATATCTTCCCTAACTTTGATTGGTTTTGTGAATTGCTCGCCAGGTAAAGGATATCCTCAAGGACCTCCATAGCCTTTATGTCAGGCTTATCCTTTAAGTATGGCAACTGTCCTACCTTGGCTGTCAGTTCCGGGTCGATTTTGCTTATCTCCGAAATGTGATAATCGTATAGTTCCTGGAGATATTTATCCGGCTCTTTCAGGAATTTTCTTTCTAAATCCGTAAGTTTCTTGTCCTGAATGCAGAGCTTGCTTTTTATTGCATAATCAGCAAAGTCCTTTGGCAGTGTTGATACCAAGTTTATGTAAGGCACGACATCACCATCAATTCCCAATCTCTTGTATATATCTAGTGTTTCATCAGAAACTGATTTCAGATAATCAACTACTTTCTTAATCCCAGGATTCGGTTGCAGTGGGTCTGTCTTTAATTCATTCTCTTCTTCAAGGTTCAAGCCGTCTCCATCGTGGTCGAGCCTTTTGATTCCGGAGACTTCATCATAACTAACCGTCTTGTCTTTAGAGACTTCTTTGAGATAATTTAATGTCACTTCATGTGTCTGCAAATCTTTTGGAAAATGGGAAAGTTCATCTAAAAGCGACCGAGTAATAGCGTCGCATTCCAACTGCCTTACTGTTGTTAGCACCTCTCTAGGCAGCTTTAACTGCTTCGCATAACTCTTTGTCTCGCTCGACTGACAGGCAGTAGATGCAAGTAAGGCTAAAGATGTTCCGGTTATTAGTGCTTTTTTCCATGTTTGCAGTTTCACAGCTTGCCCCAAAATACTTGAATTATGACCATTATATCAGATCATAGATGTAGCTAAGGGTGACTTTCTAGGATTTAAATAAAAGTCTCCTGCCTGAAGATAATACATGACGAACTATTAACCCGATGGATTGAGATGTAAGTCGTAAGTAGTTGTAAACTGCTGACTAACTTTTGGTAAACTTTTGTAAGCAACTGGTGG
>Ga0315280_10012581_pt1 | contig 10205 bp, 20 predicted proteins | sample YL17G06_40_MG_FD_203697 | JGI IMG/M metagenome (GOLD analysis project Ga0315280, IMG submission 203697) | Sediment microbial communities from Yellowstone Lake, YNP, Wyoming, USA - YL17G06_40 | ecosystem: Environmental > Aquatic > Freshwater > Lake > Sediment | place: USA: Wyoming | collected...
CAGGACTTGATGCTGGTGAAGCCGCGATCTACGTTGCTAGTCAGGAATCGGTAGATGAGGTCAGAGAGCAAATGAGGCGCTTTGGAGTTAGTGTTGATCGCCTTGAGCGATCAGGCGACTTGAAGGTCATAGATTATCGCGACTGGTACATAATTGACGGAAGATTCGACCAAGCCAAGACTACGAAGCTCTGGAAGGATAGTCTTGATACCGCGATGGCGAGAGGTTGCAAAGGACTTAGAATTGTCGGTGAGGCATGGTGTTTCTTCAAAAACAACATGATCAAAGAACTTGTGGAGTACGAAAAATCCTTGCACGGATCATCGGATATACCTTTGAATGCGATATGCGCTTATGATTCTGAAGCATTTCCAGAGCAAGGCGAGCTTGATCTCATCTTTGACCTAGTGGCTGCGCACAGCACAGTAATCTTCACCGGCACGAGAGAAGGCTTAGTCAAAAATGCCACAACCGACAAAGTTGGCTGAGACGGGAGTTCATCCATCGTACAATCGCTACAGTCGACACAGCCCGATTTCCATACAGTGGAGAATTATGAGAAATATGCTGAACACTAGCTACGCTATCAAAAGGAATGCGATCACTGTCGTCTCCTTCAGCCATGGTTTCGGCGTGGTTGTTTAATAGAATCCAACAAAGAATCGGACAACAGGACTACGACTCCGACGACAAAGAGGTAGAGAAGGACCGATAAAATCGGTTCTGGGAACTCAGTCACCTGCGATATTGTGCTCGCAAATTGAAAAAAATGCTTTTGATGACATGCTTTGCAGATCTCACGGGATTTTGGAGGATCAAGTTTCCGACCCGAGCGCGGAACATCATACGAGCGATACTTCAGTCTCCAGTTATTGGTGGACCGGGTGGAGTCCACACTCACTTGAGTCCGGAACCCCACCATTCTTGGCGTCCAAGATTATCACAAGCTCACCATATGCAACGCAAACTGATTTGCCTTGCGGTTTGATTAGCCTCTTCTCAAAAGGAGACTACTCTACATTAAGCAAGTCGGAGAACTTAGATAGTTTGAAGAAGTTGTCCGAGTTTTTCGCTAGGAATAACATGGAAGCGAAGCATAAGCAGTATCTAGACTATGTTGCGAGAGAAGTGTATCTCTGACCGTGACCTATCTTTTGTCTACTGTTATGTCGATAGATAGAAAATCAACTCTACGCCGTCTTCGACTCGAACACCGATTAGCTCAACCTTTCTTTACAAGTTGTGATTTGGTATCAGATCTAGACGTGATCTAACATGGTCTCCCCACAGACTAAAGATAAGCTTAGGAAAATGAGAGAAGGCGACGCCCTAATACGAAAGGTGCGAGGCGAAGTTCTTGAGTGGCTTCTAGCAATAGATGAGTTGTTGAACGCCATCATAGCGGAGTATTTCGTGGAAAATGAATACAGAAAACAACTTTTCCGATATGAGGTCTTGACCCGCGACTTCTTTGCTACTAGGCAGAAAATCGGAATTCTTGCCGATATCGAGATTCCGGAAGGCGTTTCGATAAGGAAACATGATCGCACCTTGATACGACGGCTCGAAAGACTGAATTCCTTTCGAAACTTGTTAGTCCACGGTTTCCCAATTGCACTTCCTGAAGGGGCTCGAGTGTGGATTCACCGCCGCGGACAATTGAAGCCCATTCAGATAAACGAGAGAATATTCGAAGAAATGGAGACGCTATATGAGAGTGCGTTCCAGTCCCTCAGCGAACTGTACCAACGATTGATCTCGAGAACCGACAGAGGGAGGAAACGTACCTGAATAGAGAGAGATCGATCGAAAAGCATAGGGTTGGTGCGGCCGCCCCGCGTCGCCCTCTGGCTCGAGTTGTATTCTGCGCCGCTGTTCTAGGCCTGAACCGCTGATAAGTCAGAAGTTCGGAGCCCTTGGGCGGCTTTAGACTCAGAGCTTGACACCTTCGCAAAGCATTTGAGTAGTGCATTCGAGTTTCCTTGACTATAGCTACCTCATTGTCGATAGCTGTTAGGTCAGCAAGAGTCATCTAACAAATATCCGATGTTACTATCCGTACAGACCTAGTTCCGATGTCCAATCACGGAATCGCTCTACCCATCGGTACCTTTCTTCGCTAGAGCTCGGCACGTCGCTGCTGAGATTCACAATTTGCGCGAGAGTAAATAACGCGCCATGCAAATCTGACGCCCCCCGCTCCGCCAAGGCGTCGGATGCATCACTGAGAGATTTGTAGATGTTTCTAGTCTCCTCATCCGTGTATTTCCCACGCGCAATGTCCAGAACAGAGTAGTAGAAATAACCCAATAGATCCTCGAGACGCTCGTCTCTTTCGTCAACCTCGTCTTGATCCTTAGGGCGCTCGAAAGTCGCTCTAGTAATTTCTGACGCGACTTTGTTGGCAAACTGCTCCGATCTCCAAGACGAATCCAATCTGCGCCACCTTGCGTGTGTATTGTACAACCTTGGCAGCCCTAAAACATTAGCTAGTGGGGTGTAACTAACGGATGATGAATTATGATTCTGGCCACTTTAGGCACGTCTATGGTTAAAGTTTTGGTTGTGACGCGTTGTCACGCTCAATACGGCGCAGTTCATAATCATAGGGATTTATGTGACAGCCCACTAGTATCGGAAATCTATCGTTGCACGCAAAATTGCGTTTCATCCTACAAAGCCTGTTACGGTGCTGGGGTTTTTGGCCCGGCCAAAGAAGTCCCAGAACAGGCTAAGTCTGTCAAAGACGACTGGCTTCGCAGGGAGCTTGTTGCCAAACAAGATTGATCATCAATGCTAAATCTTGGGCTTTCAGACCAGACGGACTTCACTAAACCCATCCATCAAGCAATTCACTAGTCAAGCTTCCGAGCAGGCTTGATGTAGCCACGAATACTGGTTATCAAAGATCGATTCACAGCTTGTACAATAGTGCGAATTCCTAGTACTTTCAAGTGAAGGGAACCCGTGGGCTGCCGCATCACTTACTTTTGCTGGGCAAGGAAAAGAAGTTCTTGTATGCCGAGATAAGTCGTTGAGTGTCTTGGCCGTCAACTATACCATAATAGATTGTCTTACCTTCTGACCAAGACTTTGCGACGGCCAATGCTTTCATCTGACCTATGACGCTCTCATCAATCTGCTGCCAGTATTGAACAAGAAATAGATCGGCTGGCGCTGCAAAAAAAATCGCTGCAATTGATCACCACGCTTACCCATTTTCTTAGGAACCAAAGGGCCAAATGTCCCTTTTCCTTTCAAGCCGAAAGCAGCGCTAATTCTCTTTCCGTTGAGCACCACCCTCGTAGAATAGAGATCGTCTGGTTCACCGCCCCAATCTTGAAAGATACCTTTCTCACCTATGATCTTCTTGAGCCCTTCTTTGAACTCCTTTTCGTCAACAGGTGTTGCATTCACTGACGAGAATTTCACTTTGTGCACTTTAGCGAATGAGTCGATATCATCAACAGTCAGTTGCTTTATCCGCACCATCTTCTTAGGAATCGAAAGTCTTACGGTGACTTCGTTCCTCGGATGGAATTTGGTCGGAAACTTGTCAAGTGCTTCTTTGTTGCTAGCAAGCCTTAGAATCTTTTCTTTGTTCTGCGAATAGAACGAGTCCTTTTCGTAGGCCAGTTCTTTCCCAACTTTCGTCTTATGCACGATTTTGTTGTCTGCTAGCACACCAGCTTCCTGTAGGACACTAATTCTACGAACTCCTGAGATCTGGACTACTTCACTTACGGTCTTGACTTTCTTCTTCCCTCGATAAATCGCGATGAATACTTTTCTTCGGTGTCCTGACCTGCCTATGGCTTCAGCTGCGTGTGCGATTTGATCCTTGGGACTAGACCTAACATCAGTAAATTGATCGATGGGCATTTAGTCCTCCTTGAATTTCTTGATTTTCGTAATCGGCACCAATTGTCTTACGCGGCTGGGATCAATATCCAGAACATCGCCGATTTCCTCTGATGTTGCTCCTAGCTTCACGAGCAGCGCTATCAGCAATTTCTTTATCGCTTGGAGTTCTTCCAGCTCCTTGCTCGCCGACATTTCTCAATCACCTTTCCTGGTTTTTGCTTCCGCTCGTTTCGCTGGTCCTTTTCGCATAAGCGACAATTGCACGTTGACATAGTTTCCTGATGTTCCCACTATGTCGGCTATCTCAGATGGGGCAAGCCCGCAAGAATCCAGAACTCTAATGCGGTCCCTGAGCGAGAATTTGTCAGTTCTTCCAGCATTTTCGAATAACAAGCCGATTACAGCGTCTAGACGCTTCTCAATTCCCTTTAATTCTTTGACGATTGTTTCCTCGCCCATGTTCTCATATCATCCTAACTGGGTAACGCTTCGCGCCTGCTTGCCTCACTACGATGAAGCCTGAATCTTCTAGCTCCTTCAGTGTAAGCCGAACGTATTCGCCAGAAACTCCAACCTTTTTGGCAATTTCACCTGTGTCCACATCACCGGTGCACAATTCGAATATCGTATTCTTCTTGCTAGTCGACAGAATCGACTTCTTGAGCTCATCAATGTCCTTTTTGGCAATTATCTTCAGCAGGGCTATGACGGCGTCTAGTTTCTCCGCAACCGCGTCCTGTTTGATCCGCTCCATCCGCTATCGCCTTTCATGAGTTAGGCCCAACTATACTTAAATCGTTATCGTTTAATAGTATTTGTGGGTGTAAAGTGTGGAAAAGGAAGAATTGGGCTGGACCCAAGCAAAGACTCTCGAAGAAATATCTGCGAAATTGGATCGAATAATTGCCCTCTTGGAGACAAGTCTACGTGGTGAACTGATCGCAACTGCCGCTCGAATCTTGAAATCCGAGTCAAAGAGAGAGATTTTCGAATTGTGTGATGGAAAGCGTTCGGTCCAGAAGATCGGCCAGATATTGAACAAGTCCGTGCAGAACGTCAGCATCCAGCTTGGAGAACTGGAAAAGGCTGGTCTTGTACGGCCTAGGCAGGTTGGGAGAGAACGATTTTACTTCAAAGTGGTGGAGGTATAGCGCACGAATAGTCTGAATTGGGCATATCCTCAGTAGAATCACCCTCGGAATAGTTTCGTCAGCGAATCTTGTACGTTCTGGAAAGCTTGTTCAGCAACGGGCACTCGATCCATATGGCGCAACTTTGACACAGTTTGCATCTGGACCCTTGCCTTCGACTCATTGACCAATCGGCAATTGACGACCCCAGAATTTGCGTACTCAAACGCGAGAATCGAAGGCTCTTAGTACATCCTGATAAGTTATACACTGTGTAGTCGGGGAGGTTCTTCGTTGGCTTCCCTCAACATGAACGGGCCGTTTGGCTTTACTTCGGATGAAATTGACGACTTGGTTGCAGGTGAGAGAATGGGCAATTACGCACTCGGAGAAATGCGAGCTGATACCTTCATCGCCCAATACGTTGGCAGGTCAAACGCCGACCTCAAAAGAAGATTGATTCTTGGCTATCCAAAATTCAAATTCAGCTATGCTGATTCAGCAGAGATGGAATAATGGAAAAAACTCAAGACTCTGATGCAGAGGTAGCAAATGCCTCTGGTGTCCAAAGGAGGCTGGACGCTCTCATTAGACTCTTAATCGAAATACTGACGCGCAAAGACTCCTCTTTGGAATTGGGAGATGCGATTCGCGCGCTAAAGTCAGCGGGATTGACACCGTCAGAAATAAGTAAGATTCTCGGAAAAGAAAGAACCGATGTCAATTGGGCACTCTACGGAAGCAAATCAAAAAGGAGAGAGTGATCAATGACTGATGCAACAGGGTTATCCGCCGAATCAATCACAAAGCGGTTGGATGCGATCATCCGTCTCTTAATGGAAGAACAGAATCAGAGTGGAAAGCTCAAACGGAGTGAGCAGCTTCGCATCTTGGATTCCGTAGGTCTTACGTCAGCTGAAATAGCTAGAATAGTGAATCAGTCATCAAAAGACGTCGCAAGCGCCATTGGCAAACTAAGAAAGAAGCCTGTCAAAGGATAGCGCGACGAATTGGAGTTGCAGGAACTCGTTAGCCGCGCAAGATTGCTTTTTGATGGTTCTCCGAAGAGGTTGCAAGTCTTCGAGTTAGTCAATGGTAAGAGAAGCACACCTGAGATAGCAAGAAAGACGCGGCGGCAACTAAGCAATACGATTAACGATATCGAGAGAATGAAGGCGCTCGAATTGATCATGCCTAAGAAAGATGATAACGGCAAGCCAATTATCAAGGACAACGCAGTACTCTATCATAAGAATCCTCTAATCGAATTTCTCAGTCCGAGATATTACGTGAATTATCCAGACAGCCAGAGGAGACTCTACACACAGAAATATCCGACTAAAGTAAATGCGCGACGAAGCAAAGTGACCCAGCTCCCGATTCCAACAGAAACAGAGATTCTCGATATTTGTAGGTCGGGCGAAGACCAGACTTACGAGTTCAAGTCCCAAGGCACAGACGTTCAGAAGCTGACAAAAGAGATTGCAGCATTTGCCAATACGAAGTCAGGAGGTTTCATATTCTATGGCGTCGCCGATGATGGCAGTATACATGGGAGCGACGTTTCCAAGCAGAAACTTGACCAACCGCTGCAGAACTCTGTTCGTAACTCGATGGCGCCCTCGATGATCATAAGGCTACATTCTGTAAAGGTGATGGGCTACGAGATTCTGGTAATAGGAGTCCCTCCCTGGAATAGGAAGGACGTCTTCCAGATAAACGGAGTAATTTACATCAGAAAAGGAACCAACGTATTCTCAGCCAAGCCTGAGGAAGTCAGAAAACTCCACAATGGAGAGTGTGTAGTCTAGCCAAAGTGAAAGGTTAAGAATTACACGCTATTGGAACCTTGAGAGTGGGAAGCAAACATGGACGACGTGGTAGTCAGCGAGTTACAAACCATGAACTCGCTCCTCCGAGCGCTGCTCAGCTTGAATCTAGAAAGTCTTCAATTGAAGCAAGCCGACAAGATTTGGTTGCTCTACAACTCTGGGTTGGCAGTCCGGGATATTGCAACCATTCTCCGCATTAATCCCAACAACGTTGCAGTAGTACTGCACAGCTTACGAAAGAGCAAGGGAACTAAACGTGGTTCGAAGGCCGAGAAGGATTAGACGAGGCCCTTCTCGCCAAATAGAGAAGCCCATTCATGTTTTCATAAGCTCCTCTCAACGCGAGTTCTCGTCGCTAAGGAAGAAACTGCAGGCACGTATCGAGGTTCTTAGAATCGAGAGGTCGAAGAGAATCTTTGTGGCCGACCTAGTTGATAAGAAGCACGGCGATAGGATTCAGTCTGACATAAACAGCTACTTGGACACAGCTTCGATTTACGTTGCAATCATCGGAGACAAAGACTCGAAATGGACGATGGAAGAATTCGATGAAGCTTGGATGAGGGGCATACCTGTATTAGTTTATGATCACAGAAAGAAAAAAAGCAAAAGCACGATCTCGCGCTGGCTAGATGAAATGAAAAAGCGCGGGATTCGAATCGAAGTTCCGCAAGCACCGTACCGAAACACAGATGACCTCATCAATCACATTATCGATGATTTGCCTGACAAGTTGGGGGAGTTGGCAGAGAAATATCAAAAGGTTAGAAACGTTGTCGCAAGGAAAGGACTATTTGGATATCCGAGACGGTGAGACGACTCACGTGGAGATTAGGAAGCAGATTTACGAGAACTTAACACGCAGTTTCGCTCTATTTCTGTCAGGTGCTATTGTTGAGCGAAAACGAACCTTCTACTCGGAAACGTGATACCACGCTGAATAGCGTAGATGTTTCCGGGGTTCTTAGGCACGGGCTCGCGGAGATTCCGCGATTCTTCGGGTTCCAGAGCTGAGGTTTGGTGGACCGGGCGGGATTCGGACCCGCGACCTCCCGGAGTTTTGGTGAGAACTTGCAAACCGGGCGTTCTTTGGCCCTTTCGGATTTCGTCGGTATACCAGGCTGAACTACCGGCCCACTTTCCTTTAAACCCCGTACCTCAAACCTTTAACCATTACCAGCCTAGGCCACGATCAGAATTAGCCGCGCGGATCACTGAAATCAAAGGCGTTCGAACGTTAAATCCTTCACGTTCTTGGCGTTCTGTATGGAGGTGAGGCAATTCTCGCACACCTTCTTCTCAAGAATGATATCTGCCAATCCTTCTTCTTCGAAGATAGCGGCTGCGCTTGATTGAAAGTAATTGGCGGTGAACTTGGCTTTCCTGGTTGCCGGACGCTTCTCGCACACTTCGCAGGTGCCCGCGCCGATTTGACGTTGCATTCGATCTATCAACGTAAACCTCTCCGGAAAGGCCATCATACACCTTCAGCGTAAGGGTGTTTCCCTCCATGACCACCACGACGAGTGCCTCAAACGAAACCCAACATCTCCTGAACACGTTTCAATTCGATCATAGACCCCGGGATCACGAGAGGATTGTATGGACTATGTTATACAATCAATCCTTCAATTCCAGCATACCCGATCGAACCCGGTTCCGCTAACTTGGATGGGGGGCTACGCTGAATCTTGTTCAAGCTAACTTGTGGGTGGTTGATGCGGCTTTCTTACGAAAGTGCTTGCCAGATTGGACTGATGATCGCCCACGCTTTCGCTATCAGATACAGAGCCGTAGCCAACCCAATTACGACACCGAGCTTTCTGCTACCCGTTGTCGATGCTAGGGCGGCCTTCAAAGAAGCCAAAGCGGTAGCTAAGAGGGATGCGAGAGTATTGTTGACTGATGGTTTATCCTCGTATGGGCACAGCAGCGCAAAGAGAGTTCCCAGACGCAGTACACATCTCAAGAATCGGGATTCAGGGCCGAGTGAATAACAATCGCATGGAACGTTCAAAGAGAGGTCGAAAACTATGCGGGCGATCAAGAAACCAGATTCCGCATTGATCGAGGGACAATGAATCTACTACGATTACCTAAGAACACACACCGCCCTAGATGGCAAAACTCCAGCAGAAGCCGCAGGAATCCACCTAGACTTGACAAGGAACAAATCGGAATCACTCATCAGAAAGGCAGCAAAGCGCCCCTAGGTCTTAGCAACACAGTCTGACATACCCAATGAATCTAACCAATGAGAAATGTTGGCTCTCAATTCTGGAGTAAATATGAAAGCCGTAATCTGTACGCCTTCCCGACGCCTCTCGATAACATATTCTCTTTCCATCTCATCCTCGACTTGTTTGAGAATCTTGTCTACGACATTTTGTGCATGCCCGCTTCCAAATAGTATCATCATGTGGGCGTCGAGAACCTCTATCCGGTTAACAATCATGATAATGATCACATTTGGTTTGTCACTGCTTCTTACGAAGATCACAAGGTCTTCGGCATGGTCGAAAAAATAAGTGAGCTTCTTTATCACTTCATCTGGTCCGCGATAGAGTTCAGTAAGATGTGTTAGAAGTTGGCTAGTTATCCCTACTTGCGTGATTTCGCCAACATGGAGTCCAGAGCGTCCGTATTTTCTCCGAATTTTGTCAACGAGTTGTATGACTCTAGGTTGGTCGCTTGCTATCTGACGTAGAGCAAGTCCCATCTGAACCTGTATTGAGTAAGCTTTAGGAACAAACTGTTTCAAAATTACATATTCTGATGATTTTCGTTCTTCTTTGACGAGGTCGATATTGTCCGCATTCTTTATGAAGGCTAATTTTCGGTTTCGGAATTGCTTTACGAGATCACGAACTTTTTGCTCACTCCACTCTATGCTAGCAGCTGTAATACCTTGAGCAGCAGATTTTATGGGGTCGGGGGATACCCCCAAAATTCTAAACTTCCCCGTATTCTTCAATATACGAGGCTATGCTAACCGGGTTGTCATCTAGCACAATCGTACTGCCTGGGAAGATTGCCATGTTCTCGATCTGAACTGGCTGGTCGATATATCTGTCGAGAACTTGCCTTCCACCTTTCGTAATGTACCCGTCTCCATCCAGACCCAATCCAAGTTCCTTCAGTAGAAGTAACTTGAGGTCTCTCGGCATATCTTTGACAGAAACGATTTGCAATTGTCCGTCATTCCCCACTGCTTTTAGGTCGTATATAAAGCGAATGAATGAGAACCTGTGATGCAGAAGTCAAAGACATTTCGGACACGCTGGGTTAATGCGATGAAAGAGAGTCCAGATGATGGATCAAGCAAGAGACCAGCAGAGGCTGCGCAGATGGTGCATCAGAAGGCTCCTGGAAGACTGGC